>Ga0182024_10003665_pt1 | contig 36286 bp, 38 predicted proteins | sample P32metaG_FD_120480 | JGI IMG/M metagenome (GOLD analysis project Ga0182024, IMG submission 120480) | Permafrost microbial communities from Stordalen Mire, Sweden - P3-2 metaG (Illumina Assembly) | ecosystem: Environmental > Terrestrial > Soil > Wetlands > Permafrost | place: Sweden: Stordalen...
CCCGGCTGTCCACAAGTCCACAGGCGGGATGCTTCATCTCGATCCCAGAGCCTGTGGACCTTGTGGGCAGCCATTCCAACCACAACCCCAGGAGTTGACTTCCATGACAGTCGCTTCTCTCGCCAGCGAGAGAAGGGACAAAACCAGGCAGGAGCTTCCAGAATGGCGAATACAGAATCATCATCGAACAAAAGGCTGGCGGGAAAGGTCGCAGTTGTCACTGGCGCGGGCCGAGGCATCGGACGCGCCGAGGCGATGCTGCTCGCGCGCGAGGGTGCCAAGGTCGTGGTCAATGATTTGGGCGGCGGCCCGATCGGCGGAGGCTCCGACGATCGCGTCGCGGCGAAGGTGGTCGGCGAAATCCGCGCCTCGGGCGGCGAGGCAGTCGCGAACTACGACAACGTCGCCACCATCGAGGGCGGAGCGCGCATCATCCAAACCGCAACCGACAGCTTCGGGCCCCTCGACATTCTCATCAACAACGCGGGCATCGTCCGCCCGCGCATCATTTATAATATGAGCGAAAGCGACTGGGACGACGTCATCGCGGTGCACATGAAGGGCACCTTCTCGACGATCCGCGCGGCCGCGATGATTTTTCGCGAGCACAAAAGCGGCGTCATCGTTAATACCGCATCGGAATCGGGCCTTGGGCATCTGGGGCAATCGAGTTACTCGGCGGCCAAGGAAGGTATCGTCGGTTTCACCCGCACGATTGCGCGCGACCTCGGCCGCTTCAACGTGCGATGCAACGCGATTCGGCCGCGCGCTGCCACCCGCCTATTCGATGAGGACGCCCTCAAAGCGATGGAGCGTACGCGCGCGATGCTCGGCGACCGAGGCGTTCCGGTGCCGATGCCGAATCCCCTCGACAACAAGCCGGAGCAAGTCGCCGCGCTGGTGGTATGGCTGTGCACCGACGCCGCCGCGAACGTCAATGGTAGAACCTTCGTCGTCGGCGGCGAGATGGTCGGGCTGTATCCCGAGCCCGAACCGATACGAACGATGATCCACGAAGGCGGATGGGACCTCGACGCGCTCGATCGCAGCGCGCCATCGCAATTGACCGCAGGCCTGCGCAATGAATTCCTGCCGCGAAGCTGAAAGCAAACTTCAAACTTGATGAGTTTGCGCAATCGACGCGCTTTGCAGTAGCTATCGTCACATCAGCAAATCAGGAGGTAACGTCATGACACCAGCGCAGCAAAAGGAAAGAGCGGTTGAGTTTCTGTCGATGCTGGAGAATCCCGACCCGGCCAAAATCGAGCCGATCGTTGCCGACAATTTCGAGTGGCGCGTGATGACGCGGATGCCCGGCTTCGCACCGGTCAAAGGAAAGGACGCGCTCAAAGGCTTCGCCAAGGGTCTCAAAACGATGATGCCGAATGGCGTCAATATGAAGTTCGGCACCGTCTTCAGCGAAGGCAACAACGTCTCGGTGCAGTGCGAATCGAATACCACCGCCGCCAACGGCCGCAAGTACAACAACCTCTATCACTTCTACCTCAAGTTCGACGGCGACCGTATCGCGCAAGTCCTGGAATACTGCGACACCAATCACGCGCGCGAGGTCTTCGTGGCCTAGGCCGCGATGCGAGGCGTAAAGACATGATCATCGCGCAGATAACCGACCTGCATGTGGTCGCGAAGGACCGCCTCTGCTATCGGCAGATTCCCACCAACGCGCAGTTGGCGGAGGCGGTCGACCATATCAAAAGCCTGACCCCGAGGCCCGACCTCGTGATCGCATCGGGCGATCTGACCGATCATGGCCGCGAAGAGGAGTACCAGGTCCTTCGCGAGATCCTCGCAAAGCTGCCCATGCCGGTGTTCGTAATTCCCGGCAATCACGATCGGCGCGAGGCGCTGCTCAACGCTTTCGCCGATAAGACTTACTTGCCGCGCGCCGGATCGCCATTTGTGCACTATGCGATCGAGGACTATCCGATTCGTCTCATCGGACTCGACACGACCGTGCCCGAGCATCATCACGGCATGATGTGCGACGAGCGTCTGCGCTGGCTGGATGAAACACTTAGCGCGCAACCGGATCGCCCGACGATGATCTTCATGCATCATCCGCCGTTTCGCACCGGCGTTAGCTGGATGGACTCCTCAGGGCTGCACGGCGGCCGCAGGATGGAGGAAATCGTGGCGCGTCATCGCAATGTGATTAGGGTGGCAGCCGGTCATATCCATCGGCCTATCTATGTCGCGTGGGCCGGCACCATAGCATCGACTACGCCTAGCACTTGTCATCAAGTGACGCTGGACCTCGCGGGCGGAGATGGTTTCGAGTTCGTCATGGAACCGCGCGCGATCCAGCTTCACGTGCTGGACCCAGGATTCGGTTTGGTAACACATCTGAGCTATGTGCCTCGCGACTATCGGAATGTAGCAATGCTTGAAAGCCTGCCGGAAAAAGATCGCGAGGTGTTAGTTGGCCGAGCGAAGCGTGACTACGAAAACATGTGTCGGATGGAGTATGACCTGCCAGGTGTGCAGCCAAGTTTGAGGAAGGATCGCAGCTAGATCAGAAATGTCGCCTCGTCGGTAAAGTAAAGAGCCGCTGGAACTCTACGTCGCACCGGTTATTCGATTCGGGTCACACCTGGTGCGAATCCAAACACGCCTATCGCGTCATGCGCCAGATCGACTCATGATCAGGATGAGCCGACTTCACGTAATGGGTCATCTTCTTGTAAATACCCATAACTATTTGCCAGTAATTAGACCCGGACGCATCCGGATACTCATTCGCCGCGATCCCCTTGGCCCTTTCCCAAGCTTCTTCGTCTTCCAATGTATGAACTACGCCAACTGGCATGATGGTTCCCTTCGCCGAGTACGTTAGCATCCCATCGCTCTTGGAGATGCAACCTTGAATCTCTTAGAGTCGCATCGCTCCTCAGTCAGCGTGCACCTCATGCGCCCCGAGCCATAGCTTTTTCAGGTCCTTCGGCAACTGGCTGAAGATGTCCCACGCTTCACCCTCGGTGCCATTAGGGCTGCCGAGCGCTTCCTGTAGCGTCGCAAATACCGCCCGTACTCCGCGCTCTGCGATGTCGTAGTCCTCGATGCTGGCATAGAAGCGCACGCGCGCCAGGAACTCAGTTTCATGAGTCTTGCGCACCTCGCGATCGACGCGTTCGTTCTCCAGCCATAGCACTTGCAGGTCTGCAGGCAATTGGCTGGCCACATCGAAGGCTTCCTTAGGAGTGATTCTTTCACGCAGCTCCTGGAAGACCGCATAGGTTATTGCTCCTGCGCATTCCAAATCCGTACCGGCTCGGTGCGCGACACGAGTGATAAACTGCTTCTCATTCATTTGCCTGTCCCCATCGATACTTATTTGCTATGCGTTTTGACACTGACCGTTAGGCGCGCCAACACAGTTCCGGCCTTCATTTTTCTGCTTATTCGTCCGCAAATGATTGGGTGGCTGCTTCCACCTGCAAAAATGCTTTCAACACATCGGTCGTGGTTATGATGCCGACCAGCTTTCCGTCTTCGACGACAGGCAGGCCGCCGATCTTATGGGAGATCATCAAGCGGGCCGCATCTTCGACGCTCATCCTGGGCGTTACGGTTTTAGGATCGGAGGTCATCGCCGCGGTGACCTTGGTCGACTCGAGATACCCGCCGTGCGCGCGAACGTCGCGGTCCGAAACGATGCCGACCAACTTGCCGTCATCCACGACCGGAACTCTTCGAAAGCCACCTTTTTCCATTAGAGTCGCGGCAGTCTTCAGCGTGTCGTGCGAGGAGACGGTTGCCGCGCCGTAAGTCATCAGTCTGCCAATCAGCATCTCCATTCACCTCAAGCCAAGGCTAGGTGCAAGCTTCCTGCCATCGTCTGCGAAGCGGTAAGGTGTGCCGAAACTGGCTTTTGTCGTTTGGTATTTCCTGTATAGGTTGCGAATCGTGCCATCGATTAAGTGCTGCTGATGCCGATCGCTACATCACCTGTGAGCCGAAGGCTCGACGATGCTTGACCTAGCGGGCAAAAGTCATGGCACGGCAATCGCTATCGACGAAGACTTCCTCAACAAGACGATAGGAGAAAATTCTTATGGCTTATCTCTTCAAGAAAATTCTTTGCCCGATCGATTTCGACGAAAACTCCATCGCGGCGCTTGATGCTGGTGCTGAGTTGGCCCGCCAGTCGGATGCCACCCTCGAGGTTCTTCACGTCATTCCGATTATCATCCAGCCGGGCGGGGTTCCGGTTTACGTCGATGCCTATACGGCTGAGGAGAAAGACTCTCAGGCGAAACTACTTGAACTCGCCAAGACCCATCTGGCAGGCGTGAAGTACGAATTGAAGACGACGATCGCACAGCCTTCGGCAGCGATTCTGCACGCGCAGAAGACCGTCGGTGCCGATGTCATCGTGATGAGCACGCACGGGCGCCGTGGCCTCGCGCATTTCTTCGTCGGCAGCGTTGCCGAGCGCGTGGTGCGAGAAGCGCAATGCCCGGTGCTGACGATTCACGGCAATCGCGCCGCCGGGGAGACAGCGACCGCGCACGCATAACCGCATCGTGTGGTGGGAGGACTTGGCCTGCGGGCGGCTAGTTCGTAAGACCCGGCACCATCGCCTCAACCTTGAGCGCGATCTCAAAGGGCACTTCCTGCGGCACCTTACAGATCGCGTCATTGCATTCCTGAAATTTCAGCGTGCCGCCTACCTTGTATTCGCCAGGTCGGACCCTTGAGCTGATGAGGATGGTCCCCTTACCCTGAACCGATCGTTCATACACCGGCAGCGTTTCGCCGAGCGCCTTGAATTCACGCGGCGTCGCTGGTGGCAATGTGAGGGATTGCTGCGCTATGACATCGCCAGCGAAGGTCAATTTCGTGGCGATGTAGTTTAGTGGCAGCGGCTCTCCATAGATATGCCATCCCGGCGCGATGCTGATCTCCACTGCTACACCTAGCTCCTGGCCGGGCGCCGCTTTGTCGCTCGATAGAGAGACCTTGGCGCGCACATCTTCGGCGACGATAGTCACGGTTGCTTTGTCGCCGACCTGACCAAAGTCGGCAAGAAGAATCCCCGACGCGGTCGGGCGGGTTTGATAGTTAGGCAGAAAATGCTTGTCCACTACCGTCCCGTCTGCGGCGAGTACGTAATCGCCGGGGAAAGGAATGCCGGCGAACATATTGCCTTCGGGAATGTTCGTGTTGAGGATGCCGAATTTCCGTATGACCACGCTGCCTTGATCGGAAAGCACGGGTACGTGATGCGATGCGCGTCGGCAAAGCGCTTCAGCGTAGGTTCGGAATCATAGCTGATCACGGCAACTCCCAGCCCGGCGTCGTTCAGCGCGGAAAGTGAATCCTGCAGCTCGACGAGCTGCGTGCGGCAATAGGGTCACCAATCGGCACTGCGCGTGAAGACCAGCAACATCCCCTTCGGACCCATCAGATCGTGCAGCGTCCATTGCATGCCGTTTTGATCCGGAAGCGCGAAATCGGGAACCTTGCTTCCGACCGTAGGCCCGGTCTTGAGGTCATGGTTCTGCAGATCTACGAAGCATTGGAACTCGGCAGGGTCGATTTTCTCGCCGCTTCCCTTCTTGCGCAGGATGCCATTGATAAGCTCGGCATTGTTCATTGATGTACCCTTCCGGACGGTTCCGTCTTCGGCTCTTATCGAACCCCCCGCGTAGAGCGCGATGGCCACGACAAGAGTTGTCGTCGTTACGGCACGCCTGAGATTCCTCATCATCGATGGAATGGACGCGATGATCCACTCGCGCCTCCCTTCTAGCGAATCTTCGTTGAGGATGCATCCACCTCGTCGACGATCCCTCCCTTGGCTTGCCAACCGAGCACGCGACGTGATTTGACTGATGGCCATGACTATCGAACGATCTGACTCGGGGCGTCGCTCGACGCGACTCGGCGCGCGCACAACACTTACAGCATCTTTCATCTTTATGTTCGCCTGTGTGTTCGCGGGAGGGGCGTCCGCACAGACCGCGCCGTCAACCGCGAAAAAAGATTTCGTGCTGCACTGCGCCGATTGTCATGGCGTCGACGGCAAGGGCAATGGCCCCGCGGTTCAGGTGATTCCGGGATTCAAGCCGGTCGATCTGACGGTACTAAGCAAGAATCATGGAGGTCAGTTTCCGCGTCAGGACGTGTATGACGTTATCGACGGGCGCAAGCGACTTCCCGGCCACTTCGATTCAGACACTGACATGCCGCTATGGGGTCTGACCTTTCAGCCTGAGGGTCGCGAGTTCAGCAAGGAGGCCGAGGAAAAGGTCAAGGCTCGCATCGCAGCGTTGGTGGACTACATCGAAGGGATTCAGCAGAAGTAGTTAGCTTCCGGGTGTGGCTGATAAGCTCCGGTTTATTTTTTTACCAACCTCGTTGCCCATCGAGGAGTTCAGCGCATACCAAACAATAAGGTCATCGTAATCGGTGCGGGAATGGCCGGTCTGGCCGCAGCCTTTCGACTCCGGCAGGCAGGAGTTGAGGTTACCGTTCTCGAGGCCGGTGCTCGCGTAGGTGGCTGGCTAGGAACTGACACTCAGGATGGCTACACAATCGAACGCGCCGCCCAATTCATAAGCATTACCTATCGCAACGCGCTCGGCCTGGTGAAGAAGCTAGAGGCTTCATCGTGAGCCTCAAGCTGCGGACTTGACAAGGGAACGTCTTAGTAAGGGTGGCGATGGCGAGCGGCACTGTCAACGCAGGCCAAATGCTGCCGTTTTCTGATGAGACGGCACGAGACTCCTATCGCGCCACGAGCAGAACCCGATGTCACGATCGGATGCAGGTACTCCTCCGATTCGCGCTGACATTGAAGCATTGTGGCTTGGCGACGATGGCACATTCCATGCTGACGTTGCAGGTAGCTACTCGCGCGATCGCAACGAAGGAGAAGGCTAATGTTGCATCCTTTTAGAACAGTACTCTGTGCGCTGGATTTCAGTCCCAGCACCAAGATGACCATCGAGACCGCGCGGCAAATCGCCGAGGCCAACAAAGGTACCGTGATCCTTTTCCACGTCGTGCCGATGCCGATGGAGGCTATGGGTCAGCCGCTGATGGTCGAGCCGATCACTGGCGCCGAGGAGGACGCGCGTAAACGTCTCAATCGCATCGCGAGCGAGAGCCTCGCCCATTCATATGAGATCGTTGTGGTAACCGGAGATCCCGCCGCTTCCATCATCGTCGCTGCTCAGGAACATGCCGCGGATCTGATCGTGATGGCGACGCATGGGCGGACGGGGCTGAGTCACTTTTTCCTTGGCAGCGTGGCGGAACGTGTCGTGCGCGAGTCATCGGTACCGGTAATGACGGTGCGCGCGCCCGCGCAAAAGCATCGAGTGTTATCGCAATCGGTGGTGCTCGGCTGATGACGCGAAGGAGCAAGATATGAACGATCAACATGGCTACCTGATCAAACAAAATTCCACCGATGGAAAGTGGGAAATATTCTGGAAGGACAAGAAGGTCGCTGCTGATTTCGCCAGGGAATCCGACGCGGAGGAATGGATCGAGGACCAGGTTCCTCTATACCGCACCAGCTAACCCAAGCCGCCTCAAGCGGACGTTGCGGGCCAAAATCACAAGCAGCGGGACGGCGATGACGCGCTATACGGGCCTCGCGAACGCAAGCGGCCTGCGCTATATGCCATCGAGCAGAGGGACTCATGGCACTCAAGGTTATCGGCGCAGGATTCGGAAGAACCGGCACACTTTCACTTAAGGCAGCACTCGAGCAACTCGGATTCGGTCCCTGTTATCACATGATGGAGGTGATGGGCCGTCCGCATCATGTGGAGATGTGGCATCAGCTCGCGTTCGGAAAATCCGTCGACTGGGACGTGCTGTTCGCGGACTTCGCGGCCACCGTTGACTGGCCGGCAGCCGCCCGCTGGCGCGAACTTGCCGATCATTATCCCGAAGCCAAGGTGCTGCTCTCGGTTCGTCCATTCGAATCATGGTGGCGCAGCATGAATGACACGCTGATTCCGGTGATGAAGACGCCGCTGCCGGAAAACGCGCCGCCCGGGGTGAAACTGCAACGTGAGATGGCGCGCAAGCTGGTCCTCGACGATACCTTCGGCGGCCGAATCGACGACAAGGCTCGCGCGCTCGCGGTCTTCCAAAAGAACATCGATGAAGTTCGCGCCTACATCGATCCCAAGCGCCTGCTGGTGTTCGACGTCGCCGAATCGTGGGGGCCGCTATGCCGCTTCCTCGGGGTCGCGGAGCCTACTGAGCCGTTTCCAAGACTCAACGACACTGCAACGTTTCAAGCGATGATCAAACTGATGTCGGCGCAATCCCACACGTCGTAAGCCCTACCGCTCTGACATATTTTGGTGGCGCGCGGTCGCAAGACGTGCCATGACGGTGAATCGCGATCGGTGATCGACCGAGGACGCCGTGGCAGCGACAACCCTAGCCGGCGAACTTCATCTCGAGACTACCGCACCGGCCACCCACAAATGGCTGGTTGCGATCGCGGTCATGCTCGGCACCGCGCTCGAGGTCCTCGATAACTCGATAATCAACGTCGCCCTACCCCATCTGCAAGGTACCTTTTCTGCCGGCGTCGACGAGATCGCATGGGTGCTTACCAGCTATCTGGTCGCCAACGGCATCATGATTCCGATGTCGGGGTGGATTGCGTCGCGGTTTGGCCGCAAGCGTTACTTCCTGACCTCGATGTTTATTTTCCTCGCCGCCTCGGCGTTGTGCGGCGCTGCGCAGTCACTGGATCAGATGGTGCTGTTCCGGCTCATCCAGGGCGCGGCCGGCGCCGCGATGATCCCGTCTTCGCAAGCGATCCTGATGGAAACGTTTCCGCCGGATCAGCAGCAGTTGGCGATGGCGATTTGGGGGATGGGCCTCATGGTCGCGCCGATCGCCGGACCAACGCTGGGCGGATGGATCACCGACAACTGGAACTGGCGCTGGAATTTCTACATCAACCTGCCGATCGGAACCATCGCATTTCTGATGGTCTACACTTTCGTGCACGACCCGCCGTTCATGCATGAGCGCCGCACGCGCGGCGGCAAAGTCGACTACGCGGGCATCATGCTGCTGGTGTTGAGCGTGGGACTGCTCCAACTCGTCCTCGATCGCGGGCAGCGCGCTGACTGGTTCGAGTCGTCATGGGTGGTGCTCGCGACCGGCGTGTCGGCGCTCAGTTTCATGCTGTTGGTAGCGCGCGAGTTGTCGTTTCCCGAACCGATTCTGGATTTGCGAATCTTCAAGGAAACCGCGTTTATCGTTTCGGTCATCCTCACCATCGCGATGAGCTTCGTGCTCTTCGGCAGCATCCTGCTCAATCCGCTTTTCTTGCAGGAGTTGCTCGGCTACAGCGCGTGGAAGACCGGGCTGGTGCAGGCGCCGCTCGGGCTCTGCTCCGGAACCTCGATGTTGATGACTGGGCAGTTATCGCGTCTCGGTCTGAATACGCGGCCGCTGGTAGGAGTAGGGTTTGCGCTGGTGGCACTGGGCGCATGGCGAATGGCGGGGATGAATCTGCAGGTGAGCATGCTCACGGTGATGAAACGCAACGTTCTGATGTCGTTCGGCTTCGGGATGATTTTCCCGAACACCACGGCCGCCGCATTGTCATGCGTGTCTCGCGAGCGAATCGGCTACGCGGCGAGCTTGTACAACATGTTGCGCAACACCGGCGCCGCAATCGGAATCGCCTTCATGACCAATTCGCTGATTAGCCGTGAGCAGGTTCATCAATCGTATCTGGTCGAGCACTTCTCGATTTTTGATGCTTGGCGATTCGGCAAGACGATGCGCCCTGGGGCGGCGCAGGCGTTCGGGTATCTCCCTGAAATGGGGCATGGATCGCAGCATGGCCTCGCGCTGCTATATGGGCTGGTTCGGCAACAAGCAACGATGCTCGCGTTCAACGACATCTATAGGACAATTGCCATCGCGCTCATTCCGCTGATCCCGCTCTTCTTGCTTTTGCCGAGCAGCAAGGCTGCCCCTCCGCCATCAGCATCGCACTGAGGCGGGACTCACGGAGCGCATTCAGACGGCGGCGCGTTTATGCGGGACGGCCTGGGGCTTCGGCCTGAGCATTCGCATCGCACCGACATAGTAGTCGATTCCCGACCATACGCTCAGGCCCATCGCGATCCACAGAATGAACATTCCGGCAGCGAAAAAATCGATGTGGAAATACGTATAGCGGATGAGCAGTCCCTGGATGGCGATGGACTGCAGGACCATCTTGTATTTTCCCAGCTCCTCGGCCGCCATCACCACGCCCTCCGCGGCGGCAATCGCGCGCAGGCCGGTGACCATGATTTCCCGGATCACCAGCACCGCGACGATCCAAGCCGGCACGCGCGGCAATTGCGGCGTGCCCGCCAGCATGATGAGCGCGGAGATCACCACGACTTTGTCGGCTAATGGATCGAGGAACTTGCCGAGCGTCGTCCCGGAGCCATAGCTACGTGCGATGTAGCCGTCGAGAAAATCAGTGATGGTCGCGAGAAAGAAGATGGTGGCCGCAAAGGCCGCCGCGAGCGGACTGGGGAGCAACAGCAGATACACCAGCAGCGGCGCAGTTGCGATTCTGCATAACGTGAGAATGTTGGGAGTTGTCCACGCCACGCGAAAAACTCATTCTCCATCGTTACTGGATGCGTCGTTCCCCCACCCTGCTTCGAGACTATGGCAATCGAGCATGTGGGGCAAACAACTATCTCCGACGACTCCGGGCGGGCTGCAATCGGCCGCCCACATCAGGTAACCTGACGATAATACGATGAAACAATCTTCCCGTTTCGACTCGGATTTCCTAGTCATCGGCGGCGGCATCGCGGGTCTGATGTTCGCCATCAAAGCGTCCGAGGTCGGCACCGTCACCGTGCTCACCAAGGCCGGCAGTGCCGAGGCCAATACTGCGTATGCGCAGGGCGGCATCGCCAGCGTGTGGAGCGTCGACGACAGTTTCGAATCTCATATAGATGACACCCTCAAGGCCGGCGCGGGTTTGTGCGATCGTAATGCCGTCGAAACCATCGTGCGCGAGGGTCCCGCCGTGGTTCGCGAGCTGATTCGTCTAGGCACCCAATTCACTCGCATCGAGGCGGGCGGCGAGGACGAATACGACCTCGGGCGCGAGGGTGGCCATACTCATCGCCGGGTGCTGCACGCGCAGGACCTCACCGGCCGCGAAATCATGCGCGCGCTAGGCGAGGCCGCGGCGGCGCGCGAGAACATCCGCGTGCTCGAGAATCATGTCGCGGTGAACCTCCTGATTAAGAAAGATCGGGTGACCGGCAAGCCCAAGTCATGTTGGGGGGTGTACGCGCTCGACCGCAACACTAACAGGGTTAATAAGATCGTTACGCGCGCTACGATGCTGGCGACCGGCGGCGCGGGCAAGGTCTACCTCTACACCACCAATCCCGATATCGCGTCGGGCGACGGCGTTGCGATGGCGTATCGCGCGGGCGCCCCGATCGGGAACATGGAATTCATCCAGTTCCATCCGACCTGCCTCTATCATCCTGCGGCGAAGTCGTTCCTGATTTCCGAGGCGCTGCGTGGCGAGGGCGCGATTCTGCGGCTGCCCGATGGCACCCCGTTCATGAAGAAATACAGCGCCGATGCCGAACTCGCGCCGCGCGATATAGTCGCACGCGCCATCGACGCCGAAATGAAACGCCTCGGGCTCGATTGCGTTTACCTCGACTTGAGTCACAAGCCGGCCGACTTCATTCGCAATCGGTTCCCGAACATCTACTCGCGATGCCTAAGCTTCGGCATTGACATGACAAAGCAGCCGATTCCCGTCGTGCCTGCGGCCCATTACATGTGCGGAGGCGTGATGACGGATCTCAACGCGCGCACGCCTATCGAACGTCTCTATGCGGCGGGCGAAGTCGCGATGACGGGACTCCATGGCGCGAACCGGCTCGCATCCAACTCGCTGCTCGAGGCCGCGGTGATGGGTCATCGGGGCGCGCTCGCGGCCCATCGTGAAATCGAGCATTCGCCGGATGGGACGGTGCCCGACTTCGCCGAATGGGAGACCGGCCGCGCCATCAAAAGCGAAGAGCGCGTGATGGTCACGCAGAGCTGGGACGAGATCCGGCGCATGATGTGGAACTACGTCGGCATCGTGCGCAGCGATCGTCGCCTCGCGCGCGCACAGAGCCGCCTCGCGCTGCTGAACGAGGAGATCCACAGCTACTACTGGGACTACCTCCTCGACTCCGACCTCATCGAACTGCGCAATCTGGTGAACGTGGCCGAGCTGATCGTGCGCTCGGCTTCGATGCGCCAGGAATCGCGCGGCCTGAATTACAACCTCGATCATCCCGACCGCGACGACGCGCACTGCCTGCATCCCACCGTGATCACGAAGCAGTGATCTCCTCTTAACCAGTAGCCTCATAAAAAAGGGCGGGAGATATCTCCCGCCCTTTGCGATCGCGTCGGAAAATCCCTCGGACTCCAGCGGGCGATCTGTCGCCAGCAGCGAGACATTTTAGCCTCGATAAGTTTTATTGACATCAACTCTCTGAAATTCTAATGTCACGTGCAACCTATCCGCGGAGGAATGCTTATGATCGATCGGTGGGGCATTAATCGCAGTATCGCTTTTGTAGCGGTGATATTTGCTTCAATTCTTATCGGCGTTTCAGCGTCCGCCCAGGTCAAGCCTGGGGAGTTGGTCACTTCTGAAACCGCCACCAAGGTCAGGGATCTGCTCCCACCGGGGGTCTACTACAAAGTGGAGAAGGGCATGTCGATGAAGGTCGTTCCTTCGGAACGCTGCGACTGGCCTCCTCCGTACAAAGACGCGACCGAGAAGTATTCGGCCCAGGTTCGCCTCAGCGATGATCACCGCAGCGTCGTCGGTTACGTGGCGGGGCAGCCTTTCCCGCTGCTCGACCCCAATGACCCGACGGTGGCAACCAAAATCATCTGGAACAACGTCTTCCGTCCGATCACCACTGACGACTACGACCTGCGTTTCTATGATTGCGACACCGCAATGCAGAGCAAGGGAGTACAAACGAGGCAGGTTGAGTATTTCCAGATCGGTCACTATGCAGGATACAGCCTGGTCGGACGCACCGAGGTCGAGCCGCTTCCTATAGATCCTGATTTCAAGCATACCGGGCGCTACTGGCTATTCGCGCTCTATCCAGTGCTCGCGCCGCAGGATCTTCGAGGTGTGGGCTTCATTCGATATCGCTACGCCGACGCCGGCCATGGCGACGACACCTGGTCCTGGAACAAGGAGTCGCGCCGCGTTCGTCGCGTCAACGAATCGATTCTGAGTTCCGCTACCGGAGCTTACTCATGGGATCCCGATCACTATTCGGGCTTCAACGCCAAAGTAGAGGAATATAACTATAAGTATGTGGGCGAGAAAAACATGCTCGCATGCGTTCACGCTACCCACTCGCCGGAAGTTCGTTGCCCCCTCGATGGCGGTGCCAGCGCCTGCCCCGAGTCGTATGAGATGCGCCATATGTACATCGTTGAGGCGTCTCCGCGCCACGGAAGGATCAACGCCATCGATAGCAAGACGGTCATCTATATTGATTCAGAAGTCTGGTTTCCCCCTTACATAGATACCTACGATCAGAAAGGCGAACTGTTCCGTGCGCATATCTACTGGCTCGCCTATCGCGATCGCCCGGTGCCCGACGCGAAGGTGGCGATATATCCCTTCAAGCGGGAGTTCGTGGTCGGCGCGGTCTCTTCCGACGTGCAGACCGGCCAGGCAACCATGTGCTATTTGCCCGGAATCGAAACTCCGGAACGGGAATGCTGGTACATCAACATGGGGGCGGTTGATCGGAACTTCTTCACCACCGAGGCGATGGTCCAGGCCGCGCAGTAGGCTCATAACGCATCGCCGTTCGCGCATTTAGTTTAGGCCTTAATAAAAAAAGGGCGGGAGTTATCTCCCGCCCTTCGCGATCTTGATGCGCTATCGTTACATCGCGGCCGATGCCTGAGTCTCCACGGTCTTGGGACCGAGCGCTGCCCATGCAGCTTTCTGCCACTTGAGCGTCGATAGTTCGTCTTCGGCAAAGAGCTGCACCATTTCCTTGGTTTGCAGGTCTTCTTTCAATGACTGCGCGAACTCGAAAAGCGGACGGATGGTTTCCTCGGGATTCGGGAAGCGTTCGGCGCCGCGCTTCAGTTTCGCGAGGTCGGAGATCTTCGAGTCGCCCTGATGGGCCAGTTGCTTTTTGAATTCCTCGGTCATGCGATCCGGCATCGTGCCGCCCAGTTCGGTGAGCCGCTGCGTAAACGCGCGGCCGTGATACGACTCACGCTCGGCCACCATCTTGAGGCCGCCGCGGATGCAATCGGTGGTGCAAACTCCCAGCCACGCGCGGACGGTATCTCCACCATTGGTCTCGGCCGCGCTCACCGCCTCGAGAAACTTCATGACTGCTTCTCGCTCCGAGGCGTAAGCTTTGCCGAAGGCCTTGAATTTGCCGGCGCCGTTTCCATTGGACGAATGCGCACCGTTCTCGAGTTGCTTCATCTCCTGTTCAAAGGTGGCTTCATCGATGATGCCCGTGCGAAAGGCTCGCAGGAGCTGTTTGAATTCGAAATTCTTGTTCATGGCGTTCCTCCAGATCACTGGTCGTACGGCGATGTGAGAGTGACGTTAGTGACGGTCGAGTCGGATTGTCAAACCGCTTTGCCGCGCCTTGAAGGCATCGTCGCTTCAAGGTCGCTGAAGTGTGCGGAAAGCTGCTGTAGGGAATCGTTTAGAGGGCGGTCGGGATAGAGGTGATGAGCGACACCTCCATCCCGACCTTTGCCGCGTGGGGGAACACGGCAGTTGGCAGTCGGTGGGATTAGTGGGCGAAGTCTTCCGTAATGTAATTCTCCCCGTTACGAGAAATACCCACTGCGATCCCCGTCTTGTCAAATTCGGGTGACAGCATGTTCAGCCGATGCCCCTCGCTCTGCATCCACATCTCCACACATTCATCGGCGACCGCACCTGATACGCCCTCACTCGTCTCAAAAATATTTTCGCCAACGTGATCGGTATCCATTCCCGACGCCGTCACGCGATCGAACAGCGGAGGCTCACCTTCGCCGCGATGTTCGAAGAACCCCACTTCCGCCATCGCGCCACTATGCTCGCGTGCGGCCTTCGCAAGTTCAGGTGAAAAGAACAACGGTTTGATGCCCGCGCTTTCCCGTTCCTGATTTACCAACGCGAGAATGCGATCCTCGAGCTGCGGATGGGCGGCCCTCAGCGGCGCAACCACTTCGATGGTATTGTCGCGCGAGTCGTAGTTGGCAAGCAGGGCATCATTCTCCAGGTTCATCGCGTCCGCCATCGCCGACGTGTCGTCTCCCGCTGATCGATCTGCCGGCTGCAGGTAGGCGCAGGAAGCGCCTGTGATCGCGAAGACCACGAACAAATACCTGTACAACATACGATCCGTTCCCACCCCGATCGGAAAAATTCGTTACACAGGTGGAGTCAGCAAGAAGCGTTCCCCTTCTTGAGACGAAAAATCCTTCATTTTGTAGGATGCTACCGGGTGATGTGTATCAGGGCTGAAACGGCCCGAGACGCGTTATTGTGCGGCCTTCAGCGCACGGGCAACGCGCGTCTCAGGCGATCCAATCGGGAACGATATGCTTTCGCTTCAGCTACACGATGGATAAATGTGGGACGTGTCGAGAATGGGACACTCGTCGCTCGACTAACTCTGCGACCGGCGCTGTTCAGTCCCAAAGGAGCCGCCGCTTGGTCTCGTCGAGAGGAGGCTCCTGATGTAGGAGCGAGCCAAAAACGTGGAGAAGAAGCCAAAAAAATATCGAATCCGAATCCAGGCGAGTCCGTCATACGAAAGACAGTGATTTCTTGCGTTTACATCGATCAGAACTAAAAACGATTAGGAACCATTTATTAGCGTACGCAGGGGTAACATTCAATCTTGTTTGTTTGTTGTATTCCTCGCCGCGCTCTGCTATCATTTACCAAGTTCACTACAACTAAGTGCATGTTTAACATGCGGTGCCGCTGTTACGCGGTTGAGGGGTTTCTCGTAGAACCGTGAATTATGCTACTAGTCGCCATCTCTCAGGTTTCCCGGATGAGCTCATTGTGAACCGGACGCTCAGCGTAATTTCCGCGGCAATAGCCTTTTTGTATTTCTTCGGCGGTTCCGCCTCGGCCGCTGCCATTACTACCTCGACCACCTCGAATGCACCGGGAGTGCTGATCAACGGCACCAACGTGAGCTTGTACGTTCCATACGCAAGCGACAACTCTCTGAAAATAGGATCCGTCGTCAAGGTTATCGAGGTCGCACCCGCGGCTACGGCACCCAAGACCACGGTCCTCAAAACCGGCTACGTTAATTCCTGCGCCGCGAGCCCTGCCACCGGTATCGCGGTATGCACGGGGGTATTCGGGAGCTCCTACTTCATACGGCCGCCCAATAATAAGGTCGGCGGTTTCAAAACCGGCGTCTCGAAGCGGGTTCATTTCACCGGTGGCGATTGCGCCAATTGCGGAGTCGCGATTGACGATACTTTGACGGGCGGCCCCACCGCTATCATCGCCACCAGCAAGGGCTATCTGCCGGTGCAGCTCTCGCCGTTTCAGCTTCAGCCGATCATCTCGACCGGCAGCGACGCGGTTTCGGGACAATTCGGCTATGATCCAATGAATCACCGAATCCTCTCGCCCAACTATGTGATATTGAATCTAAAGAAGTTTAACAGCGAAAATCCTGACTATCAGATCATTGATACAGGCAGCGGTTCGGCGTTCGAACTTTCCGACCGAACCGATTTCTTCAATTCCGCCGGGACCTGCACCACCACCGGCGGCGGCACTACTCAGCGCGATGCGCTCCCCGACTCGGGCGCCTATGACATTACCACTGGAATCGCATACGGGACGTTTCGAAGCCCCTCCGATTGCATTCACGCCAACACGGTTGATGACGTCGCATTGTTCGACCTGACGCAGGCGACGTTCGACACCAATGCTGGAACCTGGTCGACACCGGGCAAGCAGGTGCAGGTCTTGTCCGAAATGACCAACATGACCAACGGGATCACCGGTATCGCCGTCGTGCCGGGGCAAAGCCTCGCGATCGTCGCGGATCGGCGGGAAATCTCGGGAAGCGCCGGCTTCGGCGCTTTAAGCTTGCCGACAACCTCCGGCAGCGGCACCCCTTCTCTAAAGGATTGGGTGCAGGCTGAGATGCCCAACGATCCTTCGCGGAAAATCTGGCAGATGGGATTCATGCCTAACGGAGTGACCGCCTACACGAGCCCGAACAATACCAAGGGGTACGGCGTCATCATCAATCGGGCACGGACCTATGCGGCTGTAGTCGACATCGAGGGGCTGCTGGGGGCCTCGCGCCAGAGCGGTACTGCGCATACTCTAAGTAGCTCAGTCGACCTGATAACGTCGGGAATCGTTCGGTTTGTAGATATCCGCCCGGGTAAATAGAATCATAAAGAGCGGATGAGAGCACCAATTAGAGAAATGAGAGATATCGAGGAGGCAATCGTCGTGAAGAGTTTAACGAGACTGTGCGAGCGCGTCCTGTCTATCGCTGGCATGACTGTCGTCACCTTGGCCCTGTATGTTGGCTTGGCTGGCGCATGCGTCACTGGGGTCACCCCGCCGCCTCCGCCGGTGCTGCCGCCGCCGCCCTTCAATGGGCCGCCGCCTAACATCGTACCCCCGCCCGCTCCAGTTACGCCGTTCGTAACGAAGGCGGAAAATTCGGCCACGGTGGCTGAGAATGCAGCCAATCAGGCCGAGACCGCCGCCAATCAGGCGCAACATGCTGCGGCGGACGCGATGGATGCCGCGGTAGATGCGGAGAACTCTGTCAATCGGGCCAATAAAGCGGTAAATAAAGCGCTGAAGAATTTCGAGAAATCGGTGACCAAATAGTCTAGAGTACCACTACTTCACGATGCGGACCGGGGCCTGCGAAGGCCTTGGTCCGTACCGAACTTTGGGGGAAATGAGCGACTAAATGATGAACAGCTACATGCGAGGCGCTACCGCGGCGTTGGCCTTAGCCACGCTCTGCAGTCCGCTCTATCTCGGATTGCCCAGCTCTACCACGGCTCTTGCGGCCGAAGCTGCCGGTGGCTCTCAAGCCGCTATGGCCGCGCCGGCAGCTCAACAGATCGACGCATTCGGCTATGCCGGATCAGCTCCGACTTCCGACACTGGCGACACCGGGTCGCTGGTTGCCTCATCCCCATTGATTCACGGAATCCCCAAGCCAGGCGCGGCTGACGATCAGGCAACTGCGACAGGCGGTACCGTCACGATCCCAGCGCAAGTATCGTGGATGCCGTCGATTCGGGCATTGGGATTGCTGAACCCGGATGATTTGGAGACCAAGAGCCTCAAGTCGCTCTATCAACTCGAGCGGCTCACAACGCTGGCGCAGCCTCATCTCGATGCCACGTTTTTCGGAGGCGGCTTGGCCTCGCAGGACTACTACCTGACCGACGAGGGTATCCAGCTCGAGCAGAGCATCACCGAGGGTATCGGGATCGTCGGGCGAGCGACCGGCTATCAACTCTGGATCGAGAAGAACGCAACCAGCCCACTCGCTCCCTCGGATCACACGGTGAATCGATTGAACTTCGGCCGCTTCGAGGGCGGATTGGACATCAGCCCGGTGCAGGGTTTTAACTTTGTGATCCTCGGTGGGCATGATGTCGGCGATAGCGATGCGTGGATCATCGAAGCTGACATTTCGGCGTGGATGCTGCTCGCGAGCGATCATCCGATCAACATCTTCGTCGCGCCGGTTCACGATTTCCAGAACGATGTGACTTCGAGCGAGATCGATTTCCGGGTGGTCGCAACTCAGACTCCCGACTGGATCCTGCTGCTCGGCGCCGGTGGGCAGATTTTCGGCGGCGGCTTCATCAGCGGGGTAGCGGGCGAAGGCGGTCCTATCGTAGGCGTCTACAATCGCATCTACCAGATGGGGGCCGATCTCCAGTTCGGCTATGGAACCCCGGGCGTCTACGGGGAACTTAACCTCTACAAGACTCTCAGCTTACCGGGACTCTAAAGACGTCCTTAAAGGAGCACGCCGGCTGCGACCTCGCAGCCGGCGCGCGTCATAACCAGATGAAACTTTCGACTGCTCTCATCGTTCTCACGGCCGTCACTTTCTCGGCTTGCGCCAGCAAAACACCTCCACGCACCATCGTCGGAGGCCCGACGCCTCCGCCGACCGTTCAGACCCCCGACCAGGGACCTCAGCTCAGTAACGACCAGATCACGCAGCAGTTCTTTACGGCGATCAACAAGCAGCGAACTGACAATGGACTGAAGCCCCTCGAAATGTCCTCCGAGCTCAGCAGGAGTGCGCAGGAGCATAGCGATAGGATGCTATCCGGAAACTTCCTCAGCACCCGAGGGCCCGACGAGGAGAGCGTGGTTACGAGGATCACTTCCAACGGCGTGAAGACGCTGAAGCTGGGTGAAAACGTCGTCAGGATCAAGACTCGCCCCGACCATCTTGCAGATGAGACCATCGGTATCTGGATGGGTGCGGCGGCCGACCGCAAAAACATTCTCTCCGCCGCGTTCACCAAAACCGGCATCGGGGTGACCCGCGCGGCCGACGGCGATTACTACATCAGCCAAGACTTCGCCCAGTAGGCTTCGCCCAGTAGCTTCCGACGGACTGGGCGCAGCTACTTGCCGACGCCGCTTAACGCCGCTCCTTCGCCGCTGTTGTCGAAGTTGCCGGTAATCAGCAACCGGTCCGTCGCGGCCCCAGTCTTCAGCGGCATAAATGTCAGGAAGACCTTGCATCCTTTTCCAAGCGCGATCGAGCTTCCCGCAGCGCAGGTCGATCTGGCGGTTTGAATCACGAAGCCCGTCGGTGCCGATGCGTTGAGCTGCGACTGAAGCGCGACTCCCATTATCATCACCGCCCCTTTGTTCTTGGGCGGGTTGACCAGGCTCACAACTTTGGCGCCGCTCGATTTCCCGACCTTAACCTTGGAGAAACTTATTCGCGCCGGCGCGATCTTCACTGAACCTACGGGCGTAGGCGTCGCGGTTGCGGTGACAGTGGCCGTGATGGTTGCGGTGATCGTCGCGGTAGGCGTCGAGATCGTAGATGTCGTCGGCGTCCCGCCGCCGAAGTTGGATTGGTGCGGTGTAGGGATCATGCTGGATGTCGTCGTTCCAATCGGCGTCGCTCCGCTCGAATGGGTCGGCAAAGGAGTCCGCATCGCGGTACGCGTCGGCGGATTGTTGATGGACGAGATGGGCGTGCTGATCTGCGTCGCGGTGGAAGTCGCGGTCGGGGTCGGCGACTGAAGCACCGGAACGATTCGCGCAACGAATGCCACCGCGTTGCTGCTATTCGGATGCTGCCCTTCGAAGACCCCGGCGGTGACCGGGAAATCGCTCGATTGCGTCGTACCTGTCACATAGGCATTCTCGGCGGGATCAACCGCCACCCCTTGCGCCGTATCGAGTCCGCTGCCACCGAGGTAGGTGGTGTAGAGGTTGAAGAATCCGCTGGGGTCGAGCACCGATACGAACGCGTCGCCTCCGCCTCCGTAGGTCGATTGATAGGCACCGGGGGTAACCGAAAGCGAGGTGCTGTTGGTAACGCCGCTGAGGAAGATATTGTCCGATTGTCCAATCGCGATGCGGTTCGGCTCACCGCCCAGACTGAGCGTCACAAAGGTCGAATTGCCTGCGGAGTCGAGGTTGATAAGCAGCGGTCCGCCGCGACTACCGACGATATGCGCATCGCCGGCCGTGTCAGTAGCGATCGCGTACAGCGTCGAAAACGGGAAATTATCGGAAAAATCCAGCGTCGAGCCAGTATTGTCCAATTCGACCACAAAGCCGCATATGTCGGGCGCGCAGCTTTGCGTATTGTAATTGAGGCCGGTCGAGGTTCCGCCGCTGAGGAACACATCGTTCGAGGAGTCGAGCGCTACCGCGTTGGGCCATCCCCCATCTGATAGCCCCATGAAGGTGGAAAACACCAACCGGGTGCCATCAGAGTTGAACTTCGTTACGTATCCAACCAGCGGACCAGTGTTACTCCCCGGATAGCTGCTTTGAAAAGTTCCCGGCGTGGTTGGGAAGTTTGATGAGGTCGTGGTGCCGACGACGAATGCCTCGCCCGACGAATCGACCGCGATCCCAGTTCCCGCGGAATCGGTGCCCAACAGCGTCGAGTAGATGAGACCTCCGTTGAGATCCAGCGCGAGCACGAAAGCGTCCGAGGTTCCCATCAACACGGTCTGGAACGCGCCCCCGGTCACCGGAAAATCTGACGATTGCGTGATCCCGGTCGCATAGGCATTTCCCGCCGGATCGACCGTTATGCCGCTCGCTTCATCGTCAAGACTGCCTCCCGCGTAGGTCGAGTAGGTCAGCCCGGAGCCGTCCGGGCTCACCTTGGTCATGAAGATGTCCGCATTCCCGAAATTGGAATTCTGGAACGCACTCGCGGTAACCGGGAAGTCGGTCGAAGTGGTGGTTCCCGTCACCCACGCCGAACCATCATTCTGATCGACCGCGATCGAGACCCCCTCATCACCGCCCGTGCCGCCCAAATACGACACGTACGTCAACAGCGGATCGATGATGAGCGCGCTGCTCTTATCATACGGCCCCAGCTTGAACGCCACCGTGTGCGCGCCTTCGAGCACGTATCCTCCCGGCACGATACGCCTCTGATCGGCAATAGTTTGATAGATCAATGGCGCATGCTGGATCACGTCGCCCGCCGCGGTACTAATCACGATTTCATGCGCCTTGTTGAGGATCACTTTGCGCGCGCCCTGGATTTGAAACTTGATGCGCGCCGGATCAGCATTCGGGCTGACCTCGAGGTCGTACTCCAAGCGACCCTGTTCGCCTCGATACACCAGGTCCACTCCGGGGTAGATGTTCCCGAGCCGCACGCCGGCGAAAGTCGGAATGTCCGTATGCCACCGCTTCGGATCGCGTCCGATGTAGTAGTTGCTCTTCCCGGTCAACGCGCCGACGCCCGCAATTACGGGAGCAGGATTGGCTGCCTTCAGCCGGATTCGGATTGCCGAAAACCTGGGCCGTTCGCGACTCCTTGTCTGCCGACGCGATGGCTCGCGCAGCTTCAGGACCGCATCGGTGGAAGTCAAGAACAGTGAGTAGCCGTTGCCGCGTGAAAGAAACTTCACGCGCGGATCGGTCTGACCGCGATTCTCCTCGAAGTTGAGCGGCAACCTTCCATAAGAATCATGTCGCTGGGTTTTCTTTGCGACCGGCGGCTGTGCCTTGACGATGGGCTCGCTGGTCGCGCAGATCCATCCTGCGAAACCCGCAATTATGGCCACCACCAGAAATGGAAACCGTCGGCCTCGAATCCGTTCGCGGCGTTGTTCGTGCATCGAACCCCTTGACGCACTGCAAGCCCTGCCGGATTTCGCTGGTCGCTATTGGGCGGTAGTGTCGATACCCGAAACTTCTACACCATCAAGAGACTAAAAGCTAACGGACGTTCACATATGGTTTCACTTCTGCGTCGAAGCGATCGAGGAAATGCTCGAGGCCGCGATCCGCTCCAATCGGCGTCACCAGGATCTCGCCCACGCCGATCTCCTCGAAGCGCGCAAGGTAATCTGCCAGCTCGCGCGGCGGCGCCATGATTCCCTGCACATAGCCGCCGGTCTCGGTCCATCGATCCGCAAATCCGATGTAGACGCGATGACTGATCGCAAAGCCGTCGAGCGACTTTCCCGTGCGCGCCGCGATTTCCGCAATCCATGCCAGCCGCTTCGCGACCTCCTCGGGCTTCATCCGCGTGCCATGCCATCCGTCTCCGAGCTCGACCGCGCGCCGGCACGCACGCTTGCTGATGCCGCCGATCCAGATTGGAATGTTGCCCGCCGCGGGACGCGGTCCGAAGTGCATCCCCGATAATTGCGTGAATTCGCCGCTAAAGTTCGGCGTGGGATTCGACCATAGCTCGCGCCAGAGCCGAATCGCTTCATCTGTATATGCGCCGCGCTTCTGATACGGCGCACCCAACGCAGTGAATTCCGCCTCGAGCCATCCGCTGGCCGCGCCTACGATGAGGCGTCCGTTCGAGAGCCGATCGAGGGTCGCCAGTTCCTTGCCGAGATGGATCGCATTGCGATACGGCACCACCAGCACGCTGGTCGCGAGCCGAATCGTTTTGGTGAGCGCGGCTGCATACGCGAGGGTGGGTATTGGATCCATGATTTCGATCGGAGGGAGGTTGCCGCCGGTCTCAGGAACCAGCAGATGATCGCTCACCCATATCGAATGGTAGCCGGTCTGTTCGGCGCGAACCGCGACGCGCGCGATCTCTTCGGCGCTGCCGCCGCCGATCTGAGGTAAATGGATTCCGAGCTTCATGGCGCCAAAGTAACGAGCCGGAAACCTTGCGTCTATCGATTGGTCGCATCTTGGGCGAGGTATCTTGCGCTCCAGCTTGACGGCAGAGTACGGTGCGGAAAACGCGCAGCTTTTTCCGGCTCTTGCCGCAGCTTGCTCATGGTCCGGCATGCACCTGCTTCCGACATTCGCACCCGCCTCGCCTCAAGCGCATGCGCTTACCACCCTGTTCATAGGCGTGCTGATTGTACTCGGCGCGATTTTCCTGCTCGTCACCGGCCTCGTCATCTTCATGATCGTGCGCTTCCGTGATCGCCCGGGTGCTCCCGAAGCGCGCCAGATTTTCGGCTGGACGGCGCTCGAGGTCGCATGGACGCTGATTCCGTTCGGCATCCTGGCGGTGTTCTCGGTCTTCATGACGTTTGCAGATCACGTGGCCGACCCTATGGTTCCCGCCGGGCGCAAACCCGACCTCGAAGTCATCGGCCATCAATGGTGGTGGGAGATCAACTATCCTGATTCGGGCGTGGTCGCGGCGAACGAGGTCCACATTCCGGTTGGCAAGGCGATTCTCATCGAGTTGAAGTCCGCCGATGTGATCCATGATTTCTGGGCGCCGGAGCTCGGGCGCAAAATCGACGCGGTCCCCGGTCATCCTAATACGCTCTGGATCGAAGCTGATGCGCCGGGCACCTACCTCGGCACGTGCGCTGAGTTTTGCGGCGTCGAGCATGCGTGGATGCGCTTCCGCGTCATCGCGCAGAACGAGCCCGATTTCGATGCATGGCAACGCGCGCAACTCGCGGTGCCCTCGACGCCATCCGCGCCCGACGGGCTCGCGGGCGCGCGCCTCTTCACCGACAAGACTTGCGTCAATTGCCACGCCGTCGCGGGGACCGTCGCGAATCAGACCGTAGGGCCCGACCTCACGCATATCGCGAGCCGCGAAATGCTCGCCGGCGAGGCCGCGAAGAACACCCCCGACGAACTTTTCCAATGGCTCAAGGATCCGAACGCGATAAAGCCCGACAGCCACATGCCCGACTTCAAGCTCAGCGATGACGAGGCCCATCAACTGGTCGCATACCTGGAGGGCCTGAAATGAGCCAGATTGTAGAGGCGGGAGTCGCGCCGAATCTGATCGCCTCGGAGCGCGCGGGCTTGCTGGCGTGGGTCGCGTCGGTCGACCACAAGCAAATCGGCATCCTGTACATCATCTCCTCGATGCTCTTCTTCCTCATCGGCGGGATCGAGGCGCTGGTGATTCGCCTGCAACTCCTCGCGCCGGGTTTGCACATCATCTCACCCGATACCTTCGATCAAATGTTCACCATGCATGGCACCACGATGATCTTTCTGTTCGTGATGCCGATGCTGACCGGCTTCTCCACCTACGTGGTTCCGCTGATGATCGGCGCGCGCGACATGGCGTTCCCGCGCCTCAACGCGATGAGTTTCTGGATTCAGCTTTTCGGCGGCGTCATCCTCTACTTCAGTTTCCTCGCGGGCGGCGCGCCCAACGCGGGATGGTTCTCCTACACACCGCTGAGCGAAAAGGCCTACTCATCGCTGGCGGGCGTCGACTACTGGATCATCGGCATCGCATGTATCGGCATCGGCACGCTGGCGGCCGGGATCAACTTCGTCGTCACAATAATCTGCCTGCGCGTCGAGGGACTCACCATCCGGCGCCTCCCGCTATTCGTGTGGATGACGCTGGTCAATTCATTTCTGATGATCGGCGCGCTGCCACTGCTCAATGCCGCGCTCGCGATCCTGCTGGTCGATCGCTTCTTCAACGCGCACGTCTTCGATCCCGCGGGTGGCGGCTCCGCTCTGCTATGGCAACATTACTTCTGGGCCTTCGGGCATCCCGAGGTCTACATCATGATACTGCCGGCGTTCGGGATCATCTCGGAAGTGATTCCGGTGTTCTCGCGCAAGCCGATCTATGGCTACGAATTTGTCGCCGCATCCACCGTGGCGATCGCGTTTCTCAGCTTCACCGTATGGGCGCATCACATGTTCGCGGTGGGCATGAGCCATATCGCGAATCTCGCCTTCGGCATCTCCAGCATGCTCATCGCGGTGCCGACCGGCGTGAAGATTTTCAACTGGACCGCGACCATGTATGGCGGCCGCATCCGCTTCACCACCGCGATGATGTTCGCGGTCGCGTTTCTCATCACCTTCACCATCGGCGGCCTCTCGGGTGTGAGCTTCGCGGTATTCCCGCTCGATTGGCAACTGACCGACACCTACTACCTGGTGGCGCATTTCCACTACGTACTGTTTGGCGGAAGCGTGTTCGGGATCTTCGCGGGATTTTACTACTGGTTCCCGAAATTCTCCGGCCGCATGATGTCCGAGCGCCTGGGCGCGTGGCACTTCTGGCTGACCTTCATCGGTTTCAACCTGACATTTTTCATCCAGCACGTGCTCGGCCTCGCCGGGATGCCGCGCCGCGTCTTCACCTATCCCGATTTGCCTGGATGGGCCGCGATGAATCTGATCTCGTCGATCGGCGCATTCATGCTCGGAATCTCGGTGCTGGTTTTCCTATGGGCCATCTTCGACGGACTCGCCAATGGCGACGAGGCCGGCGACAATCCATGGGATGCGTGGACGCTGGAGTGGGCGACCACTTCGCCGCCTCCGCCGGAGAACTTCGATCGCGTGCCGCCGGTGCGTGGACGCCGCCCGCTGTGGGACCTCGCGCATCCCGACCGCGCCGATGAGAAGGTGGCCAGCGCATGATCAGCATCCGCGAGCGCGGCAAGATCGCAGTTGGATTGTTCATCTTCTCGGAGATCAACTTCTTCCTGCTGCTGATCATCGCGTACGTCTACTACCACTCGTTGCCCGGCCCGGGGCCGACCGCAGCCACCGCGCTCAATCCGATGCGCACCGGAATGTTCAGCCTCGCGCTGTTCGCCAGCAGCGCCACGATCTGGATGGCCTCACGCGCGTCGCGGCGCCCCGATAGCCGCGGCCTCGCGATGTGGCTATCGTTCACGATCGCGCTTGGCGTGTTGTTCATGTTCGGTCAGGCGCGCGAATACTACGATCTCATCGCGAGCGGCGTCACCGTGAGCCGCAATCTCTTCGCCACCACTTTTTTCACGCTCACCGGATTTCACGGACTCCATGTGATGGTCGGCCTCGTCGCGCTCAGCATCACCCTCGGCCTCGCGCGCGCAGGTAAATTGCACGAACACACCACGGATGGTTTCGGCGCGGTCGAATGGTACTGGCATTTCGTCGACGCGGTCTGGGTGGTGGTTTTCAGCGTCGTATATTTATGGGGAGCCGTCGCATCGTGATCGCATCGCGCATCGCAACCGCGTGGGACCTCGATCCGTCGGTGATCGTTGGATGCGTCGTGCTCGCGATCGTTTATGCGATCGCGTGCAGAGATCTAACCCCTAGCCCCTTCCCATCATCACCCCGGCGCGGACGCCACACCCTCTCCACAATATGGAGAGGGACAAAAGGAACTGCGGACAATTCTGTAGGGAAGGGGAACCAGAAAAGAAAAAGAGGACTCCCTCCTTCATCCGGCTCCCCTTCCCTAAAGGGAAGGGGTCGGGGGTTAGGTCTCTTTATGTTGGGCGATCTCCTGATGCTCCTCGCGCTCATCTCGCCGCTCGATGTGCTCGCCGACGAATACCTCTTCAGCGCGCACATGCTGCAACACATGCTGCTCGTGCTCGCGGTGCCTCCGCTGCTGATTCTCGGCATCCCGCGCCAACTCGCGATGTCGATTGTGCGCGTGCATTCGCTCAATCGCATCGAGCGCGCGCTGCGAAGTCCTGTTGTCGCATGGACATTAGGCATGGCGGCGCTATGGATCTGGCATCTGCCGCGCCTCTATGACGCGACGCTGGCAAGCGAGGCGCTCCACATCTTCGAACATCTGATATTTCTCGTCACCGCGACGATTTTCTGGTGGCCGATTCTCGCGCCGCTCGAGGATTCGCGGATGAGTCACGGCGCGGCGTTCGCGTATCTCGGCGCGGCGATGCTCTCGACTACCATCCTCGGAATCCTCATCACCTTCGCGCCGGTCGGCGTGTATACGGCGTATCTACATCCGCACGACAGCCTGCGAATTCTCGAGGCCCTCCGCCAATCGTGGGGCCTCACGACCGAAGCGGATCAGGAACTCGGCGGTCTGCTGATGTGGGTGCCGGGCGGGCTGGTTTATCTATGCGCGATCATGGCAGTGCTCGCGCGATGGTATCGCACGCCGCAGCCCGAACATTTTTCGCACAATCGCGTTGGAGTTTCCCATGGCGCCTGAAATTAATCGCGAGGATTGGGTGACGCCGCCCGAGCAGACGATACCGCAACCGACCTACGCGCCGGCCGCGATGGCGCTCGGCGTCGCGTTTGTTTTCTTCGGCCTCGTGACCTCGTACCTATTTTGTGCGGCGGGTGCCGTGCTTATGGCGCTATCTCTGAAAAGCTGGATAGGAGCGATGGTCGATGGCGATTGAGAAGGTCCAACTCGACGTGCATGAGGCGCCGCTTAGCCCGGAGCGGCGTGCGTTCCTGGCGAAGATCAGCATCGCGCTGTCGACGCTGGCCGCCGCCGTAGTCGGGATCCCGGTGGTCGGATTTCTGCTCGGCCCGTTGCTGCAAACGACGGCCGAAACCTGGCGCTCAGTAGGAAAAGCCGACAGCTTCCAGGTCGGCACCACCGTGAAGGTCACCTTCATCGATCCATCGCCGCTCAAATGGGCCGGCGTAACCGCGAAAACCGCCGCATGGCTGCGCCGCCTTGGCCAGGATCAATTCGTGGCCTTCGCGATGAACTGCACGCATCTCGGATGCCCTGTCCACTGGCTGCAGGACGCCGGCCTCTTCATGTGCCCTTGTCATGGCGGTGTTTACTACGCCGACGGCGCGGTCGCAGCCGGTCCGCCTCCGCATGCGCTGTTCAAGTATCCGGTGCGGATTCGCAATGGCGATGTGGAAATCCTCACCAGTGCGGTTCCGCTCGGATGACCTAGCTATGCGAAGCCTGCTCAAACAATTCATCGACGCATTCGAAGATCGCACCGGCCTGATCGCGTTCTTCGATTCGCTCGCGAAGCATCCAGTGCCGCCCGACACCGGATGGTGGTATGTGTTCGGCAGCGCGACCGCAGTCGCGTTCGTGATCCAGGTCGTGACCGGGATGGCGCTGGCGACCTCCTACATCTCGTCGACCGGCGAGGCGTACGACGCGCTGACCTTCATCACGACGCGCGCGCTGTTCGGCAACCTCCTGCGCGGGATGCATTACTTCGGCGCCTCGGCGATGGTGCTGCTGGTCGGCATCCACATGGGCCAGGTGTTCTTGATGGGATGCTACAAGTATCCGCGCGAGTTCAACTGGCTGACCGGCGCGGTGTTGCTCATCCTCACCATCGGAATGGGATTCACCGGCCAGCTCCTCCGATGGGATCAGAATGCGGTGTGGTCGGTGGTGGTGGCGGCTGAGCAATCGGCGCGCGTTCCAGTGCTCGGTCCCTATGTCGCGCATTTTCTCCTCGCCGGAAGAACGCTGGGCGGTGCGACACTCAGCCGCTTCTTCGCGTTCCATGTTTTTTTCATTCCCGCGATCATCTTCGCGTTCATCGCGGTTCATCTGTATCTGGTTTTTCATGACGGAATTTCGGAGCCACCCAAGCCCGGCGAGGTTGTCGATCCGAATACCTATCATTCGCGATACGAAGCGCTGCTCGATCGAAGTGGCGTGCCGTTCTGGCCCGATGCTGCGTGGCGCGACGCGGTGGCTTGCGCGCTGGTGGTGTTCGCGATCGTCGCACTCGCGATGATCTTCGGTCCGCCGGCGCTCGACGCCCCTCCTGACCCGAGCATGCTCGCGAAGGATCCCGCGCCGGATTGGTATCTGCTGTGGTACTACGGGGCGCTGGCGCTGATTCCTCGCGGGCTTACCAACCCATTCATAATCCTGGCTCCCGCGCTCGGATTGGGATCACTGTTCGTAGTTCCACTTTTCAACCGTGGCGAGCGGCATCCCGCGCGACGACCGTGGGCGGTCGCCGCAGTGATCACAATCGTAATGATGATCCTGACGCTATGGATCGAAGCGAAGCGCGCGCCGTGGTCGCCGGATTTCGCCGCGAAACTTCTGCCGGCGAATGTGATCGCATCGACGGAGCCCGACGTGAATCGCGGGGCCGCGCTCTTCCATGCAAAAGGCTGCGAGTTCTGCCACGAGGTGGAAGGTTACGGAGGTCGGCGCGGTCCCAATCTGAGTGACGTCGGCGATCGCCTGACGCATGCGGACATTGTGATCAGGATTCTCAATGGGGGCAACAACATGCCGGCCTTCGCGAGTGCGCTGAAGCCCACCGATATCGACGCGCTGGTGGCCTTCCTCGAATCGCGGAAGACGCGTTGAGGTGTTTTTGTGTTTCTTCGTAGGGGCGGTTCGCGAACCGCCCGCAGCGATGTTGGCGAACGGGAAGATCGTTGCGATTGCAGCATCGCTGCGGGTCGTTCTCGAACGACCCCTACGAAGAAAGAAGAACGCGTGTACCGACGCGACACCGCGCTGATGGCGTGCTAGCGATATTGCGATGGCGCAATTTCAGATTCGGGCGGCGCGCGAGGATGATGCGGTCGCGATCGCGCAGGCGCATATCGATGCGCGCCGGATCGCGATGCCGTGGCTCCCCGTCGTCCATACCTTCGAGGAGACCGTGCAATTCTTCGGCGACTTCGTGATTCCGAATCAGGTGGTGCTGGTCGCCGAGCTCGAAGAAGGCGTGGTCGGGCTCATCGCGATCGAGGGCGCGTACGTCGAGCACCTGTATATCGCGCCCGCGCACCAGGGGATCGGGATCGGCGAAGCGCTGCTGCAAAAGGCAAAGGAACTTCGCCCCGTCGGCCTGATGCTATGGACCTTTGAGCGCAATCATCGCGCTCGAGCGTTCTACGAAAAGCGCGGCTTTGTGGCGGTTGAATTCACCGACGGCTCCCGTAATGAAGAGCGCACCCCCGACGTGCGTTATCATTGGAATGGGAATCCCGCGAAGCTGGCTTCGAATCGGTGACTCGTCTGGAGCTGACGCACCTTCCTGCGAACGCTTCCCCGCTCGCGCAAACTTTCCCGACCAGAATTTCTTATGCGACACTTTGATTCCCACCCTTAGTTCCATTCAGAGGTCGTGTCCGTCCTGTATCCTTCCGAACCAAGCAAATTGCCTCCAGAGGATACAACTGACCCGCCGCGCCGAAGACCGAAAACGAGCGCGGGGGCCGGTCGCTCGTTCACATGGTGGCGCTCATCGGAACGCGGCGCCCGATCGATCCGATTCTCCGGCGCGGCAAGTCGGACGACTGCAGGGTCCTCAGCTGGCTGCGCAGCAAGTCGGGATCGATCTCGAAAAGATCGCAGAGGCTGTCGAAGGAGAACACGCTATGGTTCCCGCGCAGATCCATCCAGCCCTTCACTTCTTCAAATTCCCTGCGCCTGGCTTGCGATTTTGAACTCATGCACATCACAAAGGACCGGATCGCATCTTCGAAGACGGCGAACATCAAGCGCCGCTCCCCATCGATGATCCGGCGGCGTGAGATAAGGTCGTAGTATTGTTGTGGCATGAGCGGGAATACGCCATCCACTTCCGCCCGTTGAGTTTTCGGATTGGCTGGCTGGCGTGTGCTCTTGGACGTATCCATTTGTGCGTCTCGCTCCGCTTCTTGCTGCATCGCATCGCTCCCCAAAGATGTTTCGAACTTCATGAGTCAAGCATCGAGTGTGCCAACCTGCGACAGATCACCCGAGCTCACGGCATGCCGCATGCGCTAGCCTCATGGTGTGTCACCATCGGGTACACGACGCATCGCATCGATGTGGAAAGACGAATAGATTTTTCGCCGCCCTACTTAACTCAACTTTTTCGTTGAGATAGAAATGTTCTCAACCGCGTTATTGTCGCCAGTTGGGCAGCGGCCGTGCGTGATGCTTATGTGTCAGCACTTCGTCCGATTTCTGACGCCGCGCCAGTTTCTGCATCGGTCAAGCGACGTCATGGATTCATTCTCCACCAGGAGGCTGGCGATCTTCGATTAACACGCCTCAACGCGCATAGGCGTCGGGCAGGAAGAGGAGAGTGGTGATGAAAGTAAGTGACCTGATGACCAAGGAAGTCAGAGCGTGCCATCCGCATGATTCGCTCAATCGAGCGGCTCAACTCATGTGGGAGAATGATTGCGGTGCGGTGCCGGTGGTCGATTCGGGGTTGAAGGTGATCGGCATGCTCACCGATCGCGACATTTGCATGGCGGCTTACACGCAAGGAGTCGCGTTGCTCGATGCCTCGGTTGGCAGCGCTATGTCGGGCAATGTCTGCGTTTGTAATCCAGGTGACAATATTACGTCAGCCGCGGAACAGATGCGGGAGCATCAGATTCGGCGTCTGCCGGTCGTCGATGATGATCAACAGCTGATCGGAATTCTGTCGATGAGCGATATCGCGCGCGAGATCGATCGCCTGCGCGCCTCGAAGTCCAAGAAGCGCCCAATCAAAGAAGGCGAGCTTATCGAGACGTTGGGAGCGATTTGTAGCCGCCACGGAAATGGCAGCGCATCACACGCTGCCTAGTATCAGGACCCGAGCCGCCGTCGGCGCCATAGCGTCACTCAACGCTTTGCCGCCCACGCCAGAACCGGGGGTAGGGAGGCTTTGGGAAAGGTCACCGGGCCCTTTGAGAGGCGGTGTGTGTGGAGAGCCCGGTGACCGGAGGAATGACCGTACTAGAGAGATTCTCTTCGTTACTCAGTTCCTAGCTATTGATGTGGGTGTTTGAGCTCGGCTGAGCGTCATGCTTATCGAGCAGCAGCATATGGACCTTGCCAGAGTCCCTCATCGGAACTTCCATGCCCGCCTTGGCCTTGCCGCCGGAGTCAAACACGCCTACTTCGAGTTTGGAGTCGCCGAGCACACCGAGCGCTATCTGGTTCTGGCCGGTCTTGGTCGTGAGGTTTAACAGGATTAGTCCGTTCCGGTCGACCTTGACCGAGGCGTGCGCTTCGCCCTTGTTGAAGAGGAGGATCGGTGTGCCCGGCTCTATAGTCACCGGCGCTGAGGCGACTGAAGTGGTCGAGGTACTCAGAGCCGGATGAGCTACCGAAAGAAATGCTCCGAAAACGCCGCCGACTAGTCCGACGACGACTGCTGACGTTGCTCCTGCTATCCAAAACTTCTTGCTAACTGGCATATCCTTGCACTCCGACTCAGGTTGGCGCTCAGGGCGCCTAGGTGTTATCTGAATCAGCGTTACCGTCGTTGTTCGACGGGAGTACGGTAAAGCAACGGGAGTGCCAGCAGGTCGAGATGACTGCGGTGGGTTTCTTAACGCTAATTGATGCTTTTACGTGCGCGACGACTGTCGCGTCGCGCGACAGTCGCGCGACAGTCGCGAATTCACGCGACAAGGATGCCTAGTATAATTCACCGTGGCACTTTAACTTGCTGATATCCCAAGTTTCTCAAGTCGGCGATAAAGCGTTGATCGATGGAGCCCTAAAATCTTCGCCGCCTTGCCAACATTGCCTTGGCATTCCCGCAGCACCCGCACCACTTCATGCGAGGAACCTTCAGCCGCATCAGCGGAGTTCGGTATTGCCGCTGCCGACATAACCGGAGTCGCGATGGCCGCGCTTCTTACGAGGCTCTCGCTACTCGCCAGCGGCGGGAAATCCTCCACCGTCAATCGCATGCCCGAGGAGTTCAGCGTCGCGCGCAAAAGCGCATTCTGCAGCTCGCGCACGTTCCCGGGCCATTGATAGCGCGTCAACTGTTCCCACACCTCGGCATCGACGACGCCGCGAAAGCCCAGCGCGCGCAAATGCCGCTCTGCAATCGGCCGGATGTCCTCCGGCCGCTCCCGCAGCGGCGGGATGCGAACCGTGATCGAGTTGAGGCGATACAGGAGGTCCGGCCGAACGCGCTCGGCCAGCCTCGCGTCGGCGTTGTTCGAGGCGGCTATGACGCGCACATCGCTCTGAACGGGCGCGGTGCCACCGACGCGCACGAACGTATGCGTCTCGACGAAGCGCAGCAGCAAGCTCTGCGCTTTTGGCCCCGCATCCTGTAACTCGTCGATGAAAAGCGTGCCGCCCTGCGCACTATCGAAGATGCCGCCCTTGGTCCCGCTCACGGTAGCGCCGGTAAATGCCCCCGGCTCGTGACCGCACATTTCGGAAATCGTCAGCTCCTCGGACAGCGCGCCGAAGTTGAAGGCCACGAAGGGACCGGCGCGCCGCACGCTCAGGTCGTGAATCGCATGCGCGAACATTTCCTTGCCGGTTCCCGATTCCCCTAGCACCAGCACCGGATGCTCCGTGCGCGCCGCGCGCGTGGCCAGCCGCACCGCATTGGCGAGAGCGGGACTGTCGCCGACGATATCGCCGAAGGTGAAATGGCTGGTCCAGGTTTTTTCCGGCTTCGGGGTGCGCTGGATCGGCGGCCGCTTCGAGGGCGTAAAAACCACAATCGCGCCGACCAGCCGATTGCCGCGAAAGACCGGATTCGCCAGCGCCTTCGCGCCGCTCGGCAACGCCAAATCGAGCTCGCAGGCGCGATCCTGACCCTGCGAGCGCTTTATCGCCTCGGCGCCGACAAGCTCCGAGATGCGGCTCCCGGGCGCCGCGCTGCCATTGCCCGCCACCGCCTCGGAACTCTGCGGCGTGGTCTGCATGATGAAGCCGTACGCGTCGACGGCAAGCAGCGCCGCATCCTGATAGCGCCTCGAAAAATCATCGAAGCTGCGGACCAGGGTGAGACGATCAATCGCCTGCACCGAACCGAGCAGCTTGCTCACCAGCTCGGCGCCGCGAACGGCGAACTCCAGCATCCGCGGATGCCCCACTTCACTCAGCCCGGAAATCCCGAAAACGCCCGTCAGCGATCCATTAATAGGATGAAGAATCGGCGCGGAGCAGGTGTACCATTCCTTGATTATCGGCAAATAATGCTCATCGAGGCGAATCTGGATCGGCTTGCCGAGTACGAGCCCGGTCCCGATGCAATTGGTGCCGCCGACAGCTTCCCGCCAGATGCCGCCGGCAACCGCGTTGATCTGCTCAGACATTTCATGGACTTTGGCATCGCTGGGCAGCACATGAAGCAATTCGCCCTCGCGATTGCTGATGCCTACCAACGCGCTGATGCTCCCGGTCGCCGCCTGCAGCAAATCGACCACCGGCACGCTGGCCTCCTTCAGGTCGGTGTCGAGCGTAGTGATGTCCTCGGTGCGGCTGGCCACCCTGGTGGTGTCAAGCGGTACGTGGAATTCGTCGCGGCATCGACGCCATGAGTCAGCGATCTCGGGACGGAGCGAACTTAGGTCAACCTCCTCGCCGGCGACGAAGCGTTTCCATATTGCGGCAACCTGCGAGGTATCGATCTGAATTAGTTCCGACAAGGCAGCTAACTCCCGATGCTCCAATTTAGCTGGGACTAGCCTAAGAAAGTCGCGCAAGTCGCGCAACTGAATTGTCGCGACATCTTGTCGCGCGGCGAAGTCATACGCCAATTATGCCATGTTCGCTGGCACTCTATTATTCGCAAGCTGTTGAATTAGCAGGGGATTTAGTCAACAAGACGACATCCTTGCAGGGCGTCTCGCTACTCCTTCAGACTGGCCAATTCGCCTTGTCGCGCGACAACGATGCGACAGCTCCGACAAACGCCCGACCCGCCTCCCGAGTGGGTTTGTTTTTGCACTTTCGTATGATCGCGCGAATCAGACCGTGCGAACCTCGTTCATAGGCACCCCGCAATGTGCCGGGATGTCGGCGACACCACATCCGGGGCCCATCCAGCAGACCAACTTCCTATCGCCCTTGACCATGTCGATGTGCATCTGTCTGTCACAATGCATCGGGGTAGCGATTTCGACGCCACATTTTTCACACTTCAATTTCGAATCCATAACCTTGTTCCCTGTAGTTTCGGCAGTTTCGATTGATGGATGATGATTGGAAGACTGAGGGGTGATGTCATCTGAACCGATCCCCGCGAGGGTCTTTCGCGCACGCGATAACAACAACGCATTGGTCACGACGCTGACGCTCGAGAGCGCCATCGCGAGGCCCGCCAGCGCAGGATTCAGCGTGATGCCGAAAAACGGATACAGCACGCCTGCTGCAATCGGAATGCCCGCGACATTGTAGAAGAACGCCCAGAACAAATTCTGCTTGACCTTGCGCAGCGTCAGACGCCCGAGGACCAGCGCGCGCACGATGTCGAAGAGATCGTCGCGGATGAGAATGACGTCGCCGGTTTCCTTCGCCGCGTCGGTTCCTGAGCCGATTGCGATCGCGATGTCGGCGGCCGCGAGCGCCGGCGCGTCATTGATTCCGTCACCCACCATCGCGGTGAAGATGTCGGCTGCGCGCGATTTTCTCACCAACTCGATTTTGTCGGTGGGCGACAGCTCGGCGTGATATTCGTCAAGATCCAACTCCCGCGCCACCGTGCGCGCGACCGCTTCCGTATCGCCCGACAGCATGATGGTGCGAATGCCCATCGCGCGAATTTCCCGCAGCGCGCCGCGCGCTTCTGTCCGGATGCGATCGCGAAAGCCGAGGATCGCCACCACCTTGCCGTCGATAGCCAGGTACAGCGGCGTGGCGGCCGATGCGGCGATCGCCTCGACGGTGCTGCGCGCCTTGTCATCGATCTGAACTCCGCGACTCTGCATCAGACGCGCGTTGCCGAGCGCGATTTCCTTGCCATCGAGCATCGCAGTCAGCCCCATCGCCGCGTGCTCCTGAACCCCCTCAGCCGACTGCGCCTTGATGCCGTGAGCGTTCGCATACGCAACAACTGCCATCGAGAGCGGATGCGTCGAGCGCGATGC
>Ga0182024_10003666_pt1 | contig 36281 bp, 38 predicted proteins | sample P32metaG_FD_120480 | JGI IMG/M metagenome (GOLD analysis project Ga0182024, IMG submission 120480) | Permafrost microbial communities from Stordalen Mire, Sweden - P3-2 metaG (Illumina Assembly) | ecosystem: Environmental > Terrestrial > Soil > Wetlands > Permafrost | place: Sweden: Stordalen...
CAAAGCACGCCACGACCGCTCCAAAGAGTTTGGAGCTCTGGCTATGCCGAACGGCAAACCAAGGAGGAAAGATGTCGCATAGGTCCCGGAGCCATACTGTGACACGGGTGGTGAGTCTTTACATGATGTGTCGGGTCATCTCGGACGCTCAAACCTGTGAATCCTAGGCCGAGGGCTTCCGATTGACTGGTTGACAGTTCTGTTCGGGGTTAAGGAGGATCTCGCAATGCGTTGCGCGGTCATTACATCGCCAACGAGGCGAGAGCATGTCGTTTTGTGCGTCACGAACACATCGTCGTTAAGGGAAACGCAATCCGTAGCGATGACGGGCTTAAGTAAGAACTCGCCGAGCCAGCGAATGACTCAAAGTTTCTCGGCGAGCTTTGCGAGCGCAGCGAGTGTCGACTTCGACACATTCTTGCTCTCCACGCTCGCCCCGAAGTAATGGGTGCCACTAACAACCCCAGTGATTCCCTGACCCGTGATACCTGCCTCGGTCAATTTGAAGTAATAGCCAGGGACGCCGAGGCCGGAGTATGCAGTGAACTTGAACTTGACGCTCTTGCTCACCTTGGCGATCGACTGCTGCATCTCGGAGGTCGTGATGGGTTTCGAGATGACTTCGTACGAAAGCGTGACAGCCTTGAGGATCGTGGCCATGTTCGTTTCCGCCCCGTAGGTGCAGATCGTATTTGACCCAGAGATCTCGTAGTTTTCCTTCGTTGGCTTGACGTTTAACGTGTAGATGGTCGCGGGCGGAACTTTGTAGCCGATGATCGACGAGACGGATGCTGCGCTCACCTTGTCGCAGATTGACGACTTGGACGCCCTCGGATCACCCGCGACGGTGTGACGCCCCTGGATCGTGACTCCTGAGCGAGACGCCGCCTGGGCGACCGCTGGGACCGCGATGAGAACTGAGACGCCAGCGATGCCGAGGAGCAGCGCACGGGATGGCAGCGACCGGTGGAGCGGGCTGGTGGGACGGGTCCGAGCGGCGGTACTCATCGTGAGGCCTCCTCCATATAGTGGCTCGCGCCACATGAAGCGAACGCTACCTGGTCGGTGGCTGCTGAGTCGTACACCTGACCTGTCCCGGGTTTTGTTACCCTTACGGTTGTTGAAATTGGGCCCGAGTAAGAGACTCATTCCATGCCAACGTTATACGCAACGGAGTTTCGCCGACGAGCGATTGCGTTCGTGAGATACCGACCACATCCCCTCCAGCCAGCCTCGAAGTCGATCAACGTCCACGCGCAGGTTGATTACTCCCTTGCGAAATCGTCGCGGTCGACATAGTCGCCGACGACGAGTCGATGTTCTCGGAGCATCTCGTCGCAACCCTCCGCGCGAGCTCGTCATGCCGTAGTATTTGGCACATTCTGATCAGCGCCTGTGGCGCTATGTCTTGAGGGGGGCAGTGTGTCATTGTTCGTGGAACCGGCTAACCGGGCGCCGGAAAAAGGACTCAAGGCCGGCGCACTGGGCCTGATCTCCAGCACGGTTATCGGCATTGCCTCAACGGCGCCCGCCTATAGCTTGGCCGCCACCCTCGGTTTTGTCGTGGTGGCGATTGGCCTCCAGGCACCCATTGTCACGATTCTGGCTTTCGTCCCGATGTTTTTCGTCTCACTCGCCTTCCAGCAGATGAATAAGGCCGACCCCGACTGCGGCGCCAGTTTCACCTGGGCGACGCGGGCCTTCAGCCCACGAGTGGGCTGGATGGGTGGTTGGGGTGTTCTCGCGGCCGACGTCATCGTGATGGCGAGCCTCGCGCAGATCGCCGGTCAGTACGTCTTCGACCTCTTCAATGCCAACGGCATTGGTAACGACGCGTCGAGCGTTTGGGTGCTGCTCGTTGGCATCGCCTGGATTGTCGCCATGACGGGGATCTGTTACGTGGGCATCGAGATCTCGGCGAACTTTCAAAAAGCTCTGCTGGGTGTTGAACTGACCATGCTGATTGTCATGTCCGTTTGGGCCCTCATTCGCGTGGGCGACGGTTCGGCCCCGGTCGGGCACATCGCCATCGCCGCTTCGTGGTTCAATCCTTTCGCGATCAAACATTTCAGTTACTTCGTCATCGGTCTGTCGGACATGCTCTTCATCTACTGGGGCTGGGACACCGCTCTGAACTTGAACGAGGAGTCGAAAGACGCGGAAAACATTCCCGGCAAAGCCGGCGTCTACTCGACCTTTATCCTGCTCGGGATCTACGCGCTCGTCATACTCGCCACCGAGTCCTTCGCCGGTATTGGCACCCACGGCATCGGTCTCGGTAATCAGAACCACACGAACGACGTACTGTCCATCCTCGGGCCGGCGATCTTCGGCCACTCCACCTTGGCCTCGGTCCTCGATCACCTCTTGCTCTTGATGGTTCTCTCGTCGGCCGCGGCTTCGACCCAGACGACGATCTTGCCCACGGCGCGCACGGTGCTCTCGATGTCGGTGCACAAGGCGCTGCCGGACGTCTTCAAAAAGATGCACCGGCGATTCCTCACTCCGACGGTCGCGACGGTCACCTTCGGGGTCGTCTCCATCGCGCTCTACGTCGTGATGAATTCGATCTCCGCCGGTCACGTCATCGCGGACTCGGTGGACTCGCTCGGAACGATGATTGCCTTCTACTACGGACTCACCGGATTCTCCTGCTTCTGGTACTACCGCAAGCAACTCACCAAGAGCGTGCACAACTTTTTTATCCAGGGCCTCGCGCCGCTCCTCGGCGGACTGATTCTCTGGTACATCCTCGGCTGGACGTTCTGGTACTACTGGAATCCCGTCGAGAGTTACACCCACTTCGAGCTCTTCCATCGCGAGATCGGGGGGACGTTCACGCTCGACGTGGGCGCCCTCTTGCTTGGCATCATCTTGATGTTCGCGATGAATGCGTACCGCCCGGCCTTTTTCCGCGGTGAGACGTTGACGCGCGACTCGCCGACGCTGGTGACCGAAGAGTTCGTTACCCCGGCCGATCCGGTCGACTGAGAAAGCAGGGACTATGACCAACAACCCACGCATCGTCGTCGGTGTCGACGGATCCCCCCTCTCGAGGAACGCGCTCGAATTCGCCATCGAGGAGGCGCAGCTTCGCCACGCCGATTTGCACGTCACGTACGCCTACCCGGTCATGGAGCGGCCGGTCACCGGATCGACCGGCAAGGACTATTACGACCAGGTCGAGGTCGAGGCCCGCGAGTTCTTGGAGGGCATCATGTCCAAGGCGCCGTCGACCGACGGACTCGAGGTCGAATGGCTCGCCGTGCCCGGCAACCCCGCCGAGGTCCTCATTGAAGCGAGTCGCGGTGCGGCGCTGCTCGTCGTCGGTTCACGCGGCGTCGGGGGTTTCAAGGGCCTCATGATGGGTTCGGTCTCCACTCAATGTGTGCACCACTCGCATTGCCCGGTCCTCGTAGTGCGCGAAGATCACTAGTCGGTCGACGCGATGGGCGCGGGCCGGGTTGGTAGTACGTGATACGTAGTAGTATTAGAACATGGCACGACGCACGGCATCACCGACACATCTCTCGGCGCGATCCAACGATCCGACGGTGCTCATTCTGACGAGCCTCGTTTCGGGTTCCAAGCACCGGTGGGCCCTCACGAAGGACATCGAGGACTTTTCCGGAATCGCTCTCGGCCCCGGTACCTTGTACGGCGCTATCACTCGTCTCGAGGAGCGGGGATTGATTGAGCCGTTGCCGGTCGAGGACCGCCGACGACCGTATCGAATTTCGGCCAGTGGCCGGGCCGCGCTCACTGAAGCGGTTCGAGCGATGCGTACGTTGGTGGATACCGGCGAGCAGAGGCTCGGACTTCGGACACTCGCGCGATTAGTCGGCTGCCGATCTCGCGTCATTGGATCAACGCCGTGAGCGAACGGGACCGCTTCGAGAACATGATCCGCTGGTACCCCGCTTCGTGGCGAGCTCGATACGGGGAGGAGTTGACGACCCTCCTCCGCGACGCGCACGGCACGGCGAAAGTTCCCCTTGGTGTTCGACTCTCTTTGGCGAGACGCGGCTCGATTGAACGAACTCGAGCATCTGGTCTCTTCGGGAACTCCTTGGAAGGCCCGAACCTGACCCGCGCCGGATCGCTGCTTGTTCTTTGGGGGTGGGCACTCTTCATGGTGGCGGGGGCGATTGTCGCAAAATTCGGCGAACACTGGGAGTCCGCCGTACCGGCGGCACATCGATCGCTTCCCCGTGTCGCCTTCGGAGTGGTGCAGCTCGCCGGCGGGCTCGGTGCCCTCATCGTCGTGATTGCCGCGGCCATCTCTCTGCCAGGATTCTTGGAATTGCTGCGAGCGAGAAAGTGGCTCGAGATTCGACGTCCGGTGATTCGGGCCATGGTGGCCGGAGTCACCGTAATCATCGCCACGGTCGCGGTCGTGATTTGGTCTCACCATCTCAGCCCACAACAACGAAACGGAGGATCTTTCTTCCACGGATTGGTATTCGTCCTGTGGAGTCTGTCGATCGTCGTGGCACTCGTCATGGCCACGGCGGCCGCGACGGCAGTAGCGCACCACACCTCATTGTCGCGACGAGTTCTTCGCCTGGTGGGATCGATGGCCAGCGCGTTGACGGTTCTCATGCTGGGTGTTGCGGTGGGGACGATCATCTGGTGGGCCGTTATGGCTGACTACGCTCCCCGGTTCTTGGGGAGTGGTCTCCTCGCGACGTCAAACGTCCTTCCGCCTCCACTTATCGCTGCGGTAGTACTGATGTTCGCCGGATTGACGGTCGCCTCCGTCGGTACGATCAGGATTGCCCAATCAGTGGCCCTCCAGCACCCATCTCTTGATTGATAGCGGAGTGGCCCCGAACTAATTGACTTCAGGCCGGCGCCGAGAGGAGGGCGCCATCACGTCGTCAGATTTCAGGAAATACTTGCGCGAAATCCTTGGGCAACATGCCGAGCGCCCACGCAAATCCTCTTGTTAATAGTTCCATCTCCATGCGAACCACCGAATCGAGGTCGGACAGTTCTCCGTGTTCGAGCCATTCCTCAAGCAACGCAACGTGCGCGCCGGCGAATGCTCTTCCGAGAAAAGGTAATGGCACTTCAGGATCGAGATGCGAAACGCGGAATCGCACCTCAAAGATAGTTTGGGCTCGCGCGGCAATGATGTCGAGATAGGCCGCCCTGGCGCGCCCGTTTCCCGCACCGCGGAGGCACACGAGGTAGATATCGCGATACTGTGCCGCGTGCGCGTAAAGCTCTCGGAGGATATAGGTCCTCATCGCTGGGGGAGATCCCTCAACTTCAGTGAACGGCGCCGTGAGTTCTGCAGTCAACTCTTCGAACAGAATTGCGAGCATCTGCTCTTTATCGGCGTAATGCGCGTAGAAGGTGGCCCGTGCCACATCAGCCCGATCCGCAATGTCTTCAACGGTGACGTCGTCGTAGCCGCGCTCGAGGACCAGAGCGATGAAAGCGTCGCGAAGGGCCTTCTGGCTCTTACGAATGCGACGGTCTTTCACATCTGGGACCGCCTCGTGATTCTCGGCTGAGGGCCTCGCTGAAGTCATGTTTTAATACTACACCTTGACAGGTACCGATTTATATGTTAGATTTCAGACATCATGTCCGGTATCAATGGTAATGCACAGAAACAGAAGCTCTGGTATCGAAGTCGCATTCACGCCGTTGTCGCCGTCGCGGTTCTCACGGTGATAGTGGCCTTCGCGATAACGCTACCGGTGGTGCCTGGCCGGACTGACCCGGTCATCCGCTGGACCGGAATCTCCGTCATCGTCGTGACCATCGTCGCGCTGGTCGTCCAAAGAGAACGGTGGCGCCAGAAGGTGTTGTTGAAGGACCACCTGGCGCTCCACGATTCCTTGACCGGGCTCACGAACTACGCGTCCGTCGCACAATGGATCGAACTTATTCTCCAAGCGTCAACGCCGTTGGGACTTCTCTACTGCGACGTCGACCGCTTGGACGCCGTCAACTCCAGTCTCGGGCGAGGGGCCGGTGACCTGCTGTTGCAGCAGATCGCTTCTCGCATTGGCGACGCCCTTCCTCAGGGTTATCGTCTCGCGCGATGCGGCGGCGACGAGTTCGCCGTCGTTTGCGTGGGCACCTCGGAGGTCGTGCTGACGGCCATTGCCGAACAGATCGTGGCGGCGTTCCAACATCCATTCGACGTCGGCGGTCACGAACACGCCGTCAGCATCACGATTGGAATTGTCAGTCGCGGCGCTCACCATCAGCACTCCGATCAACTTCTTCGGGATGGGCATCGTGCCATGCTGGGCGCCAAAGTGGGGGGTCGAGGTGGTATCGCTCGGCTTGAATCGACGAGCGACCATCCATGGACGGTCGACGATCTCCGGCTGGAAGACGACCTGCGAAACGCGATGCAATCGGGGCGCGGCCTCTTCCCGGTCTTTCAACCGATTGTTCGCCTGAGTGACCGTAAAGTCGTCGGTTACGAAGCGCTAGTGCGCTGGCAGCACCCAGAGCGTGGATTGCTCATGCCCGGTGAATTCATTGGTCTGGCGGAGAAGACGGGACTCATCGTGCCCTTAGGTTGGTGGATGCTCGACACGGTCTGTTCGGTGTTCGCCGCCGAGAAACTCGATGGTTGGGTCTCGATCAACGTGGCCGGAGCTCAACTCGGGAAAGGCGAACTCGTCCCCACCGTGGCGAGGGCTCTCGAAGTATCGGGTCTGCGGCCTTGGCAACTGCACCTGGAGATCACCGAGTCGCAATTGGTGAATCCGACGCCGCAACTGCTTGACGAGCTGGCGATGCTCCACGCCCTCGGCGTGGCGCTTGCCCTCGACGATTTCGGCACAGGGTACTCGTCAGTGGCCTTGCTTCGTGATCTGAATATCCATACCATCAAGATCGACTTCAGCTTCACGAGTTACATCGATACCCAGCCGCGAATCGCACGCATTGTCAAGGGCCTCATCGCGTTCTGTCAGCAGCTGGGAATCCTGGTGATCGCCGAGGGTGTCGAAATGCCCGCACAAGATGAACTGTTGCGAGCGTTCAACTGTCAGTTCGGGCAAGGTTTCTTATACGGGCATCCCGATTCGCTCCAACGATCCGGGGCTCCGAAGGACGTGACGGGCAGTATGGTGAGTCCGAAATCGATGTGATGCAACGGAACCTTTAGTCTCGTAGGGGCCGTATTAAACGCCCGCGAGGACCGGACTGGCGTCCGACACCAATGCCTTGGGCGTTCGAATCACGATCGCTGAAACAAGCAGGCCGGCCAGGGCGATGAAAGCAGCCACTTGGAACGCCGTCGTATAGCCATGGGTCGTGGCGATGTTCATGGCCTGTCGCGAAGCGACGCCGTGCGAGGCGCTCACGAGACTGATGAGCTTCGACTTGTAAGTGTCAAACGCAATGGTGGAGAGAATGGCCAAACCGAGCGCGCCACCGACCTGTTGGGTGGTGTTGAGCAGTGCGGAGGCGAGTCCGGCTTCGTTCGGCTGCACGCCAGAGACCGCGGTCAGGGTCAACGGGACGAAGGAGAGTCCCATACCGAGCGACACGATGAGCAACGGCACCAGGAGGGTGCCGTACCCACTGTGGATTGTGAGACGCGTGAGGAGTTCCAGACCCACGAAGGCCGCCGTCGGACCGACGAGCAGGGGAATCCGTATTCCAATACGTCCGACGAGTCGCGAGGCCAGAACTGCCGCAGTGATGATGCCGAGCGTCATCGGCAAGAAGCCGACGCCGGTCTTGAGAGCGCTCCAACCCAACACGTTCTGAAGGAACTGGGTGAGGAAAAAGAACATCGAAAACATGGCCGTGCCGATGCAGAGCATCATGCCGTAGACACCCGATCGATTCCGGTTGGCGAAGATGTGCAGCGGCATCAGTGCTTCAACGGTTCGAGTCTCGATCAGCACGAAGGCGATGAGCAAGATCGCCGCAAGGCTCAAGGAGAAGAGCGTGCTCGTCGAGGTCCAACTGTGGGCCGCGACGTTGGAAAGTCCGTAGACCAGGGCGAGCATTCCGCCGGTGGCACTGAGGGCTCCGGGAACGTCGAGCTTGCCCGACGTCGTCGAGGACTCATTCAGGGCGCGCGGAGCCAGAAAGAGGATCACGGCCGCGATCGGCACGTTGACGAAGAAGATCCATCGCCACGACACCAGGTCCACGAGCAACCCACCGAGGAGCAGGCCCACGGCGCCGCCAGCGCCGGCCATGGCGGCGTAGACGCCCATGGCCCGATTGCGCAGTGGACCTTCGGGGAAGTTGGTCGCGATGAGCGAGAGCGCGGTCGGCGCGGCGATTGCGCCGCCAACGCCCTGACACGCTCGGGTGATGATGAGCCAGATATCGGTGGTGGCGAAGCCCCCGAGCAAGGACGAGACCGCGAATATCGAAATGCCGATCATGAACATTCGACGCTTGCCGAAGAGGTCGCCGGTACGACCCCCGAAGAGCAAGAGTCCGCCGAAGGTCAGCGAGTACGCGGTAATGAGCCATTCAAGATTGTTGGTCGAGAAGTGCAGGCTGCGATGAATAGTGGGCAAGGCCACGTTCACGATCGTCGCGTCGAGGATGATCATCAGCTGGGCGCCGGCGATGACCGCCAGGGCCAGTCCGAGGTGCTTGCCTTCGGTGTTGCTGCCGGTCAGTTCCGGCGCTTCGGTGATTGACATTGGGAGTTCCTTGGGGTTAGGCGTGGACGGGATTGGTGGGAGCGGTGGCGAGGGGGAGAATTACGTCGTTGATCACGTGCCGCGAGAAGTCGGTGTCCGGCAGTTCACCGGTGATCAGCACTTGTTGGATCATCAGTGCGGGGAGGAGCGAAACGAGGAGATCAAGGTTGCGTTCGGTCGAAACCTCGCCCCTCGCGACGGCCCGCTCAAAGATCGAGCGGATCAATCGCGTTCGCGGCTCGATCATTCGCTCGCGAAAGACGTCGCGCAGTTCGGCGTCGTGGGCGAGGGCCGTGATAAGACCCAACATGATCTGGGCGTTGACTCGACTTTCCTGACTGCAGAAGCCTCGACCGAGAACGGCTAAGTCACTCTTGAGTGATCCCGTGTCCGGTTCGACCATCGAACCCTTCGAACAGTTGAGGGCGTCCACAACGAGCGCGGCCTTGCCTTGCCAACGGCGATAGATCGTCGCCTTACTGGCGTGGGCGCGCGCCGCCACGGCGTCCATGGTCAGTCGGTCGTAGCCAATCTCGGTGAGAAGATCGAGCGCCGCGTCGCGGATCGCGACGTCGCGACTCGTGTCCAACGGATGACCGCGATGGGGGACGCCATGGCCGCCCTGGAGTGCCAAACGACGATTGACGACTTCGGTCTGATCCATGTGACCCTCCTTCTCCTCGTCGTGAATGTGTACTGTACTGTATCGTACACCTTAAATTCAACCTTCAATCACCAATGAATGAAGGGAAATCCCAATCTGTTGGGGAGGTCTCGTTACCGGTGAGATCCGCCACCATCGATCCGTCGAGTTTGACGAGGCTCAACACGAGCTAGGGCCAGGGGAGAGTCCCCAACCAAAAAAGACCGGCGTCAGGGTTCTTCCGGATGGCACTATGGAACGCGGTGGCGTAATACTCTAGGTATCTATCTTCCTAGTGAGAGTGTGATTCCGTGATTGAGTTCCGACTGAATGGCAATTCCGGTGTCTCGCCGTATCAGCAAATCGTCCAACAGGTGAAGAGCGCCCTTCGTCTCGGCCGGCTGCGCGTGGGCGACCAGTTGCCGACCGTCAAGGAAGTGGTCGGCAAAGTCGCCATCAATCCCAACACCGTGTTGAAGGCCTACCGCGAGCTCGAACACGAGGGCCTGGTGGCGGCCCGACCAGGTATCGGAACCTTCGTAGTGAACTCTTTCGACGAGACGACCTACGCCGCCCAGCGAACGCTGCGGCGCTCCCTCGAGGTCTGGATCGAAAAGGCGCGTCGAGCCGGATTGGACGACGAAAGCATCGAAGCGCTCTTCGTCGACACGTTTCTCTTCTCACCGAAGGAGTTAGTCCGATGAGCTCGGCCCTGTTCGCCACCGACCTCGGCAAGCGTTACGGTCGGAAGTGGGCACTGAGTAGTTGCACCCTCGATATTCCCACGGGTCACGTAGTCGGCTTGGTTGGACCTAATGGTGCGGGTAAGACCACGCTGTTGCATTTGGCGGTTGGTCTCTTGACTCCGAGCTCCGGCTCATTGACGGTTCTTGATGAAGCACCCGCAAGTAGCGCCGAACAACTGGGTCGCATCGGGTTCGTCGCACAAGACACTCCCGTTTTCGAAAGCCTCTCCATCGCCACCCATCTACACATGGGTGCGGCTCTCAATCCGAACTGGGACGCACAATTGGCCACGCAACGAATTCACGATCTCGGTCTTGATCCGAATCAACGCGCCGGTCGACTTTCCGGTGGACAACGCGCTCAACTCGCACTGACTTTGGCGATCGCCAAGAGACCCTCACTGCTGGTGTTGGACGAACCGGTCGCGAGTCTCGACCCACTCGCTCGACGCGAGTTCCTCGCCATCCTCATGGAAGTGGTCGCCGAACACGACGTCAGCATCATTCTCAGTTCGCACTTGGTCGCCGATCTCGAACGTGTGTGTGATTACTTAGTGGTGCTCGCTTCTGCGCGAGTCCAGGTGAACGGCGCGATTGACGATCTCTTGGCGACGCACCATCGACTCGTGGGTACGCGTCGCGATCTGGACAACTTGCCGGAAAGCGTGCACGTCATCGAATCGAGTCACACGGAGCGACAGACCACGGCGACCGTTTCGAGTGCTGATCCCATTCTGGACCCGGCCTGGAGTGTTGAGACGCTGACGTTGGAGGATTTGGTCCTGGCCTACATGGGTCAGGCCGAAGAGCAGCGTCGAGAACTGGTTCGCCCGAAAGGTGGCGTCAAATGACGTGGTTCGCCTGGCGACAATTCAGAAGTCAGGCTTTCGTCATGCTCGGACTTTTGGTCGGGGTCGCGGTGTTCTTCGCGCTCACCGGTCCGCATCTGTGGAACTTGTACGACAGCCTGAAGACCTGCAAGGCCAAAGGGGATTGCGACTCACTCACGCACTCGTTGCTGAACGAGTACAACAAGTACTTTCCGTTCGCGCAGGCATTCAGTCTGGTGCTCCCGGCGCTCCTAGGAATGTTCTGGGGCGCACCACTTATTGCGCGCGAACTCGAATCGGGAACGTATCGATTGGCATGGACCCAAGGTGTCACAAGGAGGCGCTGGGTACTGACGAAACTCGCGATCGTCGGTGGCGCGAGCATGTTGGCCGCGGGGCTGATGAGTTGGATGTTGACGTGGTGGGCCAGCCCCATCGACACACTCAACGCCAGCCGTTTCTCATCGCTGGTCTTCGACACGAGCTACATAGCGCCCATTGGCTACGCGGCCTTCGGGTTCGCGCTTGGCGTGACCGCTGGAGTTCTGTGGCGCCGGACCGTTCCCGCCATGGCGACAACTATCGCGGCCTATGTCGCGGCACGTGTTCCGTTCTTCCATTTCGTTCGACCACGTTTGTTGGCGCCACTCAAGCTGATCGTTTCGCTCAAGCACGTAGGTAACATCGGCTTCGAACGAACGTCGAATGGTGTGAGTTTCATCGCCGGTGGCACAAATCCGCCAAACTCGCTGGCCTTCAGCACCTCAGTCGTCGGTAAGCATGGCGGCGAAGTGACACAGCGGTGGCTGAGAGACCATTGCCAGTCATTGCTTCAATTGAGCAACCCCAAACCGGGCAAGGGCATTAAGGTCACCACCGGCATCAGGCCAAAGGCTTTCAGCGACTGCATCGACAAGATCACGGCGACGTTTCACCAAGTCCTTCTGTATCAACCGGCGAATCGATTCTGGACCTTTCAGTGGATCGAGACAACCATCTACGTCGTCGCGGCCATTCTCCTTTGTGGACTTAGCTATTGGTGGGTTCGGCGACGAATCACTTAGAGGGCGCGCGTCTTGTTGTTGCGCGCGTCGTGGGTAACCTCGGCGAGTCCAAGGGCTTCGAGCAACGGAGGGAGGTACATCCCGAAGCGGCCGCGGTAGCCCTTGCGCAGTCCGTACCAACCACCGACTGGATTGGTCGCTGATCGTCCCCACGCCTCGACCGTGCCGTCGGCGGCCAGCTTGTTCTCGTCGGCCGCGCCTAGGGCGACCCAGTCCCCTTGGGCGAGCAACCAGGTGTGCAGGTCCTCAATCGCCGAAAGATGGTACTTCAGCGTCGTGGATCCCACCACGCACACCAGCGCCGGGGGATCGTCATCGGGGTCGCGGTACATCGAATAGTTCGAAGATCCGGGTGGTGTCGTCAACTCCCACGGGTCGCTCTTCGTGCCCTTGGTCACGTGAACTCCTTTTTGTTGCGCTATTTATTGAGGCGACCGCGAAGTGTGTCGACGCCCTCACCGGTGAGTGACGCAAACAAGGGTCGCGTGGTCATCGCCATCACCAGGGCCAACGCCGGACCCGCGACTTCGGGACCGGCGCCGCAGGACCAGTTCGCGTCGGTAGCGCGTAGTCGCAGTCCCGCGATGGTCCGCTTGGCCGCGACCGGAAAGTTCGATCCCTTGAACATGTCGAGACAGGCCAACTTGGCGTCCATCGACGTGTTATCGGCAATACCGAGGGGTTCACGAATGTCCGTGCCGTGGACCACGACTTCTCCGAGCATCGCCATCGCCGGAGCCGGCGGTTTGTTGGTCGTCGTCGTTCGGGCGCGAATGCGCGCGACGATGTCACTGGGTGATAATTGGGCGGCGACGCGAACATCTCGGTCCGTCATGACGTTAAAACGAAAACCGCTGGAGATGAGACCCTTCAAGAATCGCCCCGTCGACTGTTCGCTCGCGACCATCATGTGGGCCGCCACCAGATGAACGTTCCAGCCCTTGCAGAGGGTGTCGGCCGTCCACTGCTCGGGCGACAGCGACTCCAGCATGTCCGCGGACCGGGTTCGTTCGTCGTGAATCATTTTCCAGGTATTGGCGATGTCGCTCATGAATTCCCCCTCCGTTCATCTCATCGTACGCAACGATCTACGTCGCGTCCGAAGGATTCAGTCGACGAGTTGTCCGCCGACGGCGACCGTGGCGAGACGGTCCAAGAAGTGCTGCCAACCCTCTTCGTGGTCACTAATGGCGTCGTCCGGGAGTCCGCTGTGCACCAGTCGCACGAGGGTCTTGTCACCCTCCGGGATGAGCGTGATGGCGACCTTGGTCGATCCGGCCGGGATTGGATGGTCCGGTTCGTTCCAGCCGAAGGTGAAGACCACTTTTTCGTTCTGCGTGACTTCCACGAACTCACCCAGGGCGGGATGTTCGCCACCGACGTTGATCTTGTAGAGGCCACCAGGTCGTGGGTCGAACTCCACGTCGTTGCCCAACCACGACTGCATCCCGGGCTCTATGAGTAGGGCAAAGATGGTCGACGGTTCGGCCTTCACCAGAACCTCGCGCGTTAATTCAGCCATGTCTATTTTCCTTTTTCTGTTGGGCCGCTTCCGCGGCGGTTTTGAGTCGGTCGAGGCCACCGGACCAGTACTGGTCGAGGAAAGTGCGCAGGCGAGCCATCTCATCGACGTTGGCGCGGTAGAGCCGACGGTTGCCGGCGCGACGTTCACAAATGAGATTCGCCTGTCGCAACACACTTAGATGCTGGGAGATCGCCGAACGCGTGACGTCGTGAAAGTGCGAAGCGATGTCGGTCGCGGGCATCTCGGCCGACCAAACGAGTCGCAGAATCTCGCGACGTCGGGGATCGGCGATCGCCTTGAGCGCGGTGTCCATGGCTCCAGTGTAAGCGAGTGCTTACGTAAGAAGCAACTGAAATTGGAGAGAATTTTTAGGTCGGGCCTTGGTTCTTCGTACGCTCGCTCGCCGACCGGGCGTGGTCGCTGATCGCTTCGACGATCGGCGCCCAGTCGCGCGGTGCGAGGTCGTGGCCCATGCCGGCAATGGCCAGGAATCGGGCTCCGGGGATGCATTGGGCCGTGCGAACCCCGCCACTGATGTCGATCAGTGTGTCGGCGTCACCGTGGATGACCAGCGTGGGCACGTCAACGCTTCGAAGTGACTGCGTGCGGCTACCCGAGGCCATGACGCCCGCCAACTGTCGCGCGACGCCGCGCGGGCAAAAGCAGCGATCAAAAGCGTCACCCACGCGTTGGGCGGCTCGGTCCGGGTCGAACTCCGTCGGGCTGGTGAGCCGTTGGAGCGCTTGACTTCGGGCGATGACCGTGGCCCGGTCCTGACCCGGCGGCGCGTAGAACAGCTCGGCGACCTCGGGACTGGACTGTCCGACGTCGCGGTCGCCGGTCGTGGACATGATCGAGGTCATCGACCGCAGCCGACTCGCGTGGTCGATCGCCAAGTGCTGGACGATCATCCCGCCCATGGACACGCCCGCGACGTGGGCCTTCTCCACGGCGAGGGCGTCGAGCACGGCGATGGCGTCAGTGGCCATATCGGACAGGCAGTACGGGACGTCGGCCTCACGACCTTCACGAAGCGCGGCGGTGACGTCTTTGAGATGCGGTGTGAACTCATCAAGTTTGCTTGAGAGTCCGACGTCGCGGTTGTCAAATCGGATGACGAAGAATCCCAGGTCCACGAACCTTTGGCAGAACTCCACGTCATAGTTGACGCACTGGCTGCCCAACCCATTCACGAGCAGCAGTGGCTCGTCGCCCGGCTGCCCGAACGTTTCGTAGTACAGCTCGACGGAACCGTTAGAGGCGAACGGCACAGGCGCTCCCCGTCATTCGAACACCAGACAGCCTTCGTCGAGGTCGACCAACGGCAGCTCATCTCGTTCGGCCCAGTAGTCCTGGGTGTGACGCCACTCCGGCTTCTCGAGTCGCTTCGGCATGAGGTGCATCGAACGCATCAGGTAGTTCGGGTTGAAGTACTCCACGTCGACCCATTCCAGCCACGGATCGTCGCGGTCCACCTCGCGCAGTTGCGGAGTGACGCGTGTCGCGCCGAGTTCGTCCATGTGCGAGAGCATTCGATTGACGAAATCGCTGACGAGGTCGACACGCAGGGTCCAGCTGGCGCGGAAGTAACCGAAGACCCACACGAGATTGGGCACGCCGGAAAACATCATGCCGCGGTAGGTGACCGTGTTGGCGAAGTCCAACGGCTTGCCGTCGATCGAAAACGAGATATCGCCCAGGACGCTCAGGTTGAATCCGGTCGCCGTCACGATGATGTCGGCGTCCAGTTCGCCTCCGGACTTAAGCGCGACGCCTCGTTCCGTGAAGGTTTCGATCTCGTCGGTGACGATCGACGCCTGACCGGCGCTGATGGCCTTGAACAGGTCGCCGTCGGGCAAGAAGGCGATTCGTTGGCGCCACGGAAGGTAGCGCGGCGTGAAGTGCGTCGCGACGTCGAAGCCCGGTGGCAGGGCATCGCGAACCAGGTCAATCAGGGCGGTCTTGGCGAACTCCGGCTCTTCGAGTGCGAGCTGGGTGAGGGCGCGCAAGTTGAAGAGGTTCTCGCGACGCACGATGTCGTGGACCCACTCTTCGGGAACTTCGAGTTCGCGCAGATGATCGGCCAGGAGATTTCGGTTCTCACCCGTGAAGTAATAGGTCGGCGAGCGTTGAAGGATCGTGACGTGCTCGACGTCCGCGGCGATCGCCGGCACCAGCGTGGCTGCGGTGGCGCCAGAACCGATGACGAGAATTTCTTTATCGCGGTAGTCCAGGTCTTCCGGCCAGGTTTGGGGATGGACAATCGTCCCCTGAAACCTCTCCATGCCCGGCCACTCGGGTGTGTAACCCTCGGCGTGGCGGTAGTAGCCCTGGCACATCCAAAGGAAGTTGGCGCTGATGAGGACCGGGTCCTCGGTGTTCGCGCGCGTGGCGCACACGGTCCAGCGGTTGTCGGCACTGCTCCACGACGCCGAGTCGATGTGGTGTCCGTAGCGAATATGGCGGTTCAGGTCGTTCTCGGCGATGACGTCGCTCAGGTACTTCTGAATCTCGGCGGCCGTCGCGATTGGCGCACTGGTCCACGGCTTGAAGCGGTACCCGAAGGTGTAGAGGTCGCTGTCGGAACGAATCCCGGGGTAGCGGTGCGTATGCCAGGTCCCGCCGAAACTTTCTTGGGCTTCGAGCATGACGAAACTGCGATCGGGATTCTGCGTTTGCAAGTGATAGGCCGTTCCGATTCCGGAGATGCCGGCGCCCACGATGACGACGTCGAAGTGCTCGATCGCCTGGTCCTTCGTTGCTTCGCGCTCCATGGTCGTGCTCATCGTCGTCCTCTCCGAGTACTTCGTCAGCGAAAACGGCGTCGTGCTCTCGGTCCGCCTCAATTGGAGATTAACCGGCGCGCGTATCTGACGCCGAGTGACGTTGCTCGTTGGTCACGTCGATGGTGAAAGGCGCACATTCCTCCGCGTTAAAGTCTTGGCGCCTACCAGACGGAAAGAGGAGCTATGAAAGCCGCGGTCTACTACGAGAATGGCGCCCCGAGTGTCTTTCGCTACGAAGAGGTACCCGACCCGGTCCCCGGTCCCGGCGAGATGCTGATCGGTGTCGAGGTCGTCAGCATCGAAGGTGGCGACACGCTGAATCGACTGGGCGGACCACTGGTCACCGTTCCCCACGTCGTCGGCTACCAATGCGCCGGAACCGTACTGAGCGTCGGACCGGACGTCTCGGGCTTCGCGGTCGCGGACCGCGTCGTCTCCCTCGCCTTTCACGGATCGCACGCCGAGCTTCGCGTCGCGCACCCGCTCACCACCTGGAAGATCCCCGACGGACTCGCGACCGAACTAGCGGCCTGCGTGCCCGTGGCCTACGGGACGGCCCATGACGGACTCTTCGAATTCGGGCGCCTGGTCGAAGGAGAGACGGCACTGATCCACGCCGGCGCCGGCGGCGTGGGACTGGCGGCCATTCAGATGGCCAAGCGCGCCGGCGCGCGGGTCATCGCGACGGCGTCGAGCGACGTGCGCCTCGAGCGCCTTGGTCAGTTTGGTCTCGATGACGGCATCAACTACCGCGAGAAGGACTTCGTGGCCGAAGTTCGTTCGCTCACCAACAACCGGGGTGCCGACGTCATCCTCGATTCGGTGGGCGGAGAGAACCTCCAAAAGAGCCTCACCGCACTGGCCTATCGCGGTCGGTGCGTCACGTTCGGCAACGCGGGACGAGGCGAAGTGACGAAACTGGACACCTCGATGCTCGGCGGCTCGAATCAGAGTCTGATCGGCTACTTCCTCGGGCCGGAGCTGTTCGTCGGATCGCGCGCCTACGCCATGATCGCGAACGTTCTAGAGGAGGTCACCGCGGGAGATCTCCGCGTCGAGATCGACCGGAAATTCGCCTTGGCCGACGCCGAGGAGGCGCACGCGTTCATCGAGAGTCGTCAGGCCTTTGGCCGGGTGGTCCTGCTCACCGAGTAGTCGCGATCAGGTGCTGGAGGAGTCCTCAGCGCTCAGTTCGCCGTGCTCGGTCTCGAAAGTCTTGAGCGTTTCGATGTACTTCTCTATGTCACTATCGGTGGTGGCCGGAGCACGATTCTGGGTCTGAAGGTAGGCCGCGAGTCCCAACTGGCGCAACACGCCGTCGGCCCCACGCTTGGCCTGAACTTCGCCGACCTTGGCCTGGCCCTTGGCCGCCGCGTCCTTGGCCGCCGACGCTGCCGACGCCGCCTGTTCTTTCACCTTGTCCATGAATCCCATGGGATCTCCTTTGTGTCGCCTGCTCACCGTCACGTTACCGCTCAACGCTGATGCTTCGCCCGCCCGAGACGTGATGGGAATGTCGCCACCTCGATTGATCAGCCGTGTCGACGACTGCCGGTCGTGACCTTTGACCTTAGGAAAGTCACTGAATCGATTTGGTTCGCTTACCGGTCAGTCTTAGAATTGGTCTACGCCACGGGTTCGTGCCGCGCCACGTTGCGCGACCTGCACCTTATTCACCCGTGACCCACAACCGAAGGATCGTGCCCATGAGTGTTCCCAGTGCCTCGTATTCCGTAACCATGCGCGTGACGCTGGAGAACCACTCGCGAATCGGCGCGGTCACCACGGCGGTGGGCGACGCCGGGGGTGCCGTCACGGCCCTCGACGTGGTCGATCCCAACGGTTCGGGCATGACGATCGACTTGACGTGCAACGCCACGGACGAGGGCCACTCCGAGCTGCTTCGCGCGGCCGTCGAAGTGGTCGACGGCGCGCGCGTGATCGCCATGAGTGACCGCACCTTCCTCATGCACCTGGGCGGCACGATCTCGGTGGAACCCAAAGTTCCGCTCAAGACGCGCGACGACCTTTCGATGGCCTACACGCCGGGCGTAGCGCGCATATCGATGGCCATCGCCAAAGACCCGTCGGCCGCGCGCAAGTTGACCATCAAGCGCAATACCGTCGCGGTCGTGACCGACGGTTCGGCGGTCCTCGGTCTCGGCAACATCGGACCGGAGGCGGCGCTGCCGGTCATGGAAGGCAAGGCGCTCTTGTTCAAGCGTTTCGCGGGCATCGACGCGTGGCCGGTCTGTCTCGCGACCCAGGACGTCGACGAGATCGTGCGCATCGTCCAGTGCATCGCTCCGGTGTACGGCGGTATCAACTTGGAGGACATCTCGGCCCCGCGCTGCTTCGAGATCGAGCGGCGCCTTCGCGACCTGCTCGATATTCCCGTCTTCCACGACGACCAACACGGCACGGCCATCGTCGTGTTCGCGGCCCTGCTCAACGCTCTTCGGGTGGTGGGCAAAGAGATGAAGGACGTCCGGGTCGTGGTGCTCGGCGTCGGGGCGGCCGGCGTCGCCATTTCCAAGTTGCTCTTAAAAGAAGGGGTGGGCGACGTCATTGGCGTCAATCGCGGCGGCATTATTTCCCCGAACGACGAGCACCTCGACTCAGAACGGCGATGGCTGGCCTCGCACACCAACAAAGAAAAGCGCACGGGCTCGCTCAGTGACGCCATGACGGGCGCCGACGTCTTGATCGGCGTCTCGGGTTCCAACCTGGTGAGCGAAGATCAGCTGAAGTTATTGGCGCCGGAGTCAATCATCTTCGCCCTGGCCAACCCGGACCCCGAGGTGGACCCGGTGCTGGCGAGACGGTACGCCGCGGTCGTGGCGACGGGCCGCAGCGACGAACCAAACCAGATCAACAACGTCTTGGCGTTTCCGGGAATCTTTCGCGGCATGCTCAACGCGGGGGCCAAACAGGTCACCGAGGAAATCGAGATTGCCGCCGGACGCGCTATTGCCGACGTCGTCACGCCGGGCGAACTGTCGGCCGACTACATCGTGCCGACGGTCTTTAATCCGTTGGTCGTCACCGCCGTCACCAGTGCGGTCGAACGGTTGGTGGGACAGACCCGATAGTTCAGCGAGCTCGTGACGTAAGCAGTGCGCTCGAATCGGTCGATAACGAGTTCATAGCCGTCATTTATTCAGTCCCTGGGTTGGAGAATGGATGGCTCGCCGTTAGCGTTCATAGTCCATGAGGCTCAGTCACAAGATTCCCGAGACGCCGTGGCGAGCGCGTAATACCTGGGCCGTACGTCCTCGGATGGTGGTGCCGCTCTTCGGGGGACTGGCGGCCTTCGGTTTCGGTGAGGGCCTACTCGTTCAGTCCCAATGGGGGGCGTCGCCGTGGACCGTCTTCGCCGAAGGAATCGCCAAGCACTTAGAGATTTCGCTCGGCTGGGCGACCGCGTTGATAAGCGTGGTCGTTCTCCTCGCCTGGATTCCGCTTCGCCAGCGTCCCGGTTTCGGGACGATTTCGAACGTCGTGATCATCGCCTACGTGTTGGACCTGACGACGTACGCGGTCGCGGCGCCGCACGCGGTGTGGCTGAAGATCGCCTACGTCCTCGGGGCGGTGCTCTCCATCGGCATTGGCAGCGCCTTCTATCTGACGTGCAACCTCGGACCGGGTCCGCGCGACGGGCTCATGACGGGACTGCACCAAAGACTGAACGTGAGCATTGTGTACATTCGTCTCACCATCGAAGCGGTGGTGTTGACGATCGGCTGGCTCCTCGGTGGCACCGTCGGCGTCGCCACGGCGTTCTTCGCCGCGACGATCGGCTTTAGCATCGGCGCGAGTCTGAACGTGATGGAGCGCACGCTGAGCTGGTGGCGCTCGTGATCTCGGGAAGTCAGCTCGCGGAGTTCTTCATCGCTTCGATCACCATCATCATGGTGCCCGGACCGAGCGTGCTGTTCACGCTGGCGCGTGGCGTCGCGTGGGGTCGCGCTGTAGCGGTGCTGACGGTCCTCGGCAACTCGATCGGCACGTTGATCCTTTCAATCATCGTCGCGGTCGGACTCGGTCCACTGCTCAGTCACTCCAAGACCTTCTCGATCACGTTGCAGTTGGCCGGTGGTCTCTACCTGTTGTGGCTCGGTGTGAGCGCCTTGCGGCACCGACACGCGCACGCCGCGGCAATGACCAAGCGCGAGGAGTATCGACCGTCGAACGTGCAGGTCATTCGCCAGGGTTTCACGGTCGGCATCTTGAACCCGAAGTCGCTGGTGTTCTTCGCCGCTGTCTTTCCGCACTTCGTCAACCGGACCAAAGGCAGCGTGACGGTGCAGTTGCTCATCTTCGGTGGCATCTTCAGTGTGATGGCCTTTTTGAGTGACGGGACGTGGGGCATGATCGCCGGCACGGCGCGCGAGTGGTTGTCCGACTCGCCGCATCGATTGGTCGTCCTTCGAACGGTCGGGGCGTGCGTGATGATGACCCTCGGCGTGATCATCGTGGTGAGTGCCCTCACGTCGTAGGGCCTTGGTGTCACAGCTGTTTTGTAGTTTCGAAACGTGGGGAATGTGTACGCCGGCGGACATAGCCAGCGAGTGGCGTCGTACGTTGGTTCGTTCATCGCGAACCTGCCCGAGATGCTCGGCGCCATGGCCGTGGACCCGCGCTGTCTCGTGTCGGTTATCGAGTTCGCGGACTTCCGCTACGTGCAGTTCTGGGTCGAGCCCGAAGGCCTGATCATCGCCGAGGTGGTCTCGAACCTCAATATCGGTGACGCCGTGGCGCTGAAGCCCGAGGACGAAGAGAAGCTTCGAAAGGCCGGTTGGTCCGAGCCGTCGGCCGGTCCGACGCCCAATTGGCGTTACGAAGCGAGCGGGATCACCGGACTCGAGAAGATTGCCGCCCTCACACGCGACGCGGTCTACCACGTGCTCCGAGAAACCGACACCAATCCTGTGTCGGTCCGCACGTGGGAGATGCCCCGTCGCGATCGTTCGAGCGACGAACTTCGAGAAGAGGCTCGCGTTCACTATCAAGCGACCTTGCGCGATATCGAGCGGCGACTCGACGAAGACTAAGTAGCGCTCGTTTCGACCATCGCCCTTCCTACACTCGATGGGGCAATGGAGACGCGATGAGCATGCACGGCGCGGGTGGCGGGGGCGGCGGCCGCATGGGCATGCGGTCGCTTCGCCAGAACCGCGACATCCTCGAGCACCAAATCAAAAAGGGAACGCTGCCGCGAATACTTACCTTCGCGAGGCAGTACCGCACGCTGCTCGTCGTCTTTCTCGTCGCCGTCGTCTTGGACGCCGTGGTGAGCTCGGTCACGCCGCTGTTGTTTGCCGCGCTGATTGACAAGGGCATTCACGGAAAGAATGAGGGGCTGGTCATCGGACTGGCGACCGTGGCTGCCGGTCTCGCCATTTTCGACGCGATCCTCTCACTCTTCGAGCGCCGGATCTCTGCGCTGATCGGCGAGGGTCTAATTTACGACCTGCGGGCCAAGGTATTCAGCCATATCCAAGAGATGCCGATTGCCTTCTTCTCGCGCACCCAGACCGGGGCGCTCATCAGCCGATTGAACAATGACGTTATCGGTGCCCAGCAGGCCTTCACCGACCTTTTCTCGAACGTGGTCGGCAACGTGATTTTGGTGACCATCGTGATCGCCACGATGTTCGTGCTGAGTTGGCAGATCACGCTCGTGGCGTTGCTGTTGTTGCCGGTATTTCTCATTCCGGCACGACGAGTTGGACGAAAGCTGGGAACGCTATTCCAGCGCGGAATGGAACTGAACGCCGAAATGAACATGGTGATGAACGAGCGTTTCAACGTGTCCGGCGCCCTGCTCGTGAAACTCTTTGGTCGCCCCCAGGACGAGCGCACGTTTTTCGAGAGTCGAGCCGGACAGGTGCGCGACATCGGTATCCACCAGGCGACGTATCAGAGGTTCTTCTTCGTGGCTCTCTCCTTGACCGCGTCGTTGGCCGTGGCGTTCGCGTACGGCTTCGGGGGCGTTGAGGTGTTGAAGGGCGAGCTTGCCCTCGGAACGCTCGTGGCCCTGACCCTCTACTTGACTCGTCTCTACGGTCCGCTCACGCAATTGTCGCAACTGAATATCGACTACATGTCAGCCATGGTCAGTTTCGAACGGCTCTTCGAGGTGCTCGATCTGGAGCCGATGATCAAGGAGAGTCCCGACGCCGTCGTGATGCCCGACGGACCGGCGGAGTTGATCTTCGATCACGTCGATTTTTCCTATCCCGGCGCCGAGGAGGTGTCGTTGGCCTCGTTGGAGGCGGTCGCGCGCCTCGATGACACGCCGCGCACCGACGTGCTCCACGACGTATCGTTCCGCGTCGAACCGGGCACGATGACAGCGTTGGTCGGTCACAGCGGTGCCGGCAAGACGACGATCTCGATGTTGGTGTCACGTCTCTACGACGTCGACCGCGGGGCGGTCACGATCAATGGCGTTGACGTTCGCGAAGCGACGACGGCGTCACTGAACGCCATGGTCGGCGTCGTCACGCAGGACCCACACCTCTTTCACGACTCCTTGCGTACGAATTTAATTTTCGCGAGACCCGCAGCGACCCCGGCGGAGATTGAAGCCGCCTTACGAGCCGCGCAAATCTGGGAGTTGGTGCAGTCGCTGCCGCTCGGTCTCGAGACCGTGGTGGGCGAGCGGGGCTATCGATTGAGCGGTGGTGAAAAGCAGCGTGTGGCGTTGGCGCGTCTCTTGCTAAAGGCGCCGCGACTCGTGGTTCTCGATGAAGCGACCGCACATCTCGACAACGAGAGCGAGGCGGCCGTGCAGCGCGCGTTGGACGAGACGATGTCCTCGCGCACGTCCTTGGTGATCGCTCACCGGTTGTCGACGATTCGAAACGCCGACCAGATACTCGTCGTCGAGAACGGCACCATCGTCCAACGCGGCTCTCACGCGCAACTTTTGGCCGAAGGTGGCGTCTACCGCGTCCTATACGAGACACAGTTCGCCGACCAGGAGGACTAACCCATCGAGTGAAAGCCGCCGTCGACGTAGATGATCGACGCGGTCGTGCCCCGAAGCAGTGGCGACAACAGCGCGACGGCGGTGTCGGCGACGGCGCTCGAGTCATAGACGTCCCATCCGAGCGGCGCCTTGTCGGTCCACGCGTCCTCGAACTGTGAGAAACCGGGGACCGATTTGGCGGCGACGGTGCGAATAGGCCCGGCCGCCAGCATGTTGACGCGGATCTTGTCGGGACCGACCTCCTTGGCGACGTAGCGACCGAGTGATTCGAGTCCGGCCTTCATGACGCCCATCCAGTCGTAGGCCGGATAGGCCCTCGAGCCGTCAAAGTCCAACGCGATGACCGACGCCCCGCCGAGAGCCTCACTTTTTTGCAGCAGCGGGCGAAAGGCGCCGACGAGGGCGGCCAAAGAATAGGTCGAGATGTGCAGCGCGGTCGCGACGTCTTCGAAGGGAGAGGCGAACATCCCGTTGCCGAGACAACTCGGCGGTGCCATGCCAATGGCGTGCACGAGCCCGTCGAGTCGCCCGAATCGAGTCGTCAGTTCGGCCGCGGCGGCCTCGACCTGGTCGGGGTCGGTGACGTCGAGTTCGACGATTTCGCCGACGTCACCGAGTTTGCGCGCGGTGCGCTTCGTCAATGAAAGGCCGCGCCCGGCCCCCGAGAGCGCGATCGTCGCGCCCTCTTCCAGGGCGCGCTTGGCGATGCCGAAGGCCAACGAGTCGTCGGTGAGGACGCCGGTAATGAGAATGCGATGGTCTTTTAAGAGCGGCATCTTGTTAGCGTACTTGCCAACATCTATTTTCAAGGACGACGATGGCAACAGTTGGCATTCTGGGTGGCACCGGTCCCGCCGGTCGAGGCGTTGCGGCGCGACTCGCGGGTGCGGGTTACACCGTCGTACTCGGCTCGCGTGACGCCGAGCGAGCGAAGGGTATCGCGCGAGGACTCACGCTTCGTGGCGAGGGCACCGTCGAAGGCGGTACGAATGAGGAAGCCGCCGCGTGCAACTTGGTCGTGGTGGCAACACCGTGGGATTCGGCGATCGCCACCACGAACGCGCTGCGTCAAGAACTCAAGGGCAAGATCGTGATCTCGATGGTCATCGCACTCTCGCGCGAAGGCCGCGAGATGGTGGCGCTCTATCCGTCGCGCGGTTCCATGGCTGCTCAGATCGCCCACGCGCTGCCCGAGAGCGTGGTCGTCGGGGCCTTCCACCACCTGCCGGCTGCGCAGATGGAAGACCTGGACTCCGATCTCGACGCGGACGTACTGATTTTCTCTGACGACGACGACGCGCGTCGACAGGTCGCCGAGATGATCGATCGCGTGAATGGGTTACGCGCGGTCATCGCGGGATCCATGTCCCTCGCCAGCCCGATCGAGGCCTTCACCGCCGTATGCATCTCCATCAACATTCGACACAAGGCCCACAGCTACGTGAAGATAGCGGGTCTCTAGCTCGTGCAGCTCTACGACACTGCGCGCGGCGGCGTGTACGCCCTCGAGGCGGGCCCGCTCGTCACCATCTATACCTGTGGCATCACGCCCTACGACGCGGCGCACCTGGGACACGCCTACGTCTATCTCTACTTCGACCTCTTGCAGCGACGACTGCGCGACGCCGGTCACGAGACGCGCTGCGTGCGCAACGTCACCGACGTCGATGACGACATGTTGCGCAAGGCGCGCGAGCTGGGGGTCAACTACTTAGACCTCGCGGCCCGGGAGATGGCCAAGTTCGAACGCGACATGCAACTCATCAACCTGCTGCCGGTCTACGCCGAACCGCGCGCCACCGGAGCCATTCCGGAGATCCTCACCATGATCGGGCGTACCTTCGAAGCGGGACTGGCCTACGAGGTCGACGGGTCGGTCTACTTCGAGGTTTCGAAGTTTCCCAAGTTCGGACAGGTGAGCCACGAGGACCGCAGCGCCATGTTGGAACTCGCGGCCGTGCACGGAGGGCGTCCCGACGATCCCAACAAACGCGACCCGCTGGACTTCGTGCTCTGGCAGCCGTCTTTAGAAGACGAACCGGCCTGGGAATCGCGCTGGGGGGCGGGACGACCGGGGTGGCACATCGAGTGCTCGGCGATCGCGCTGCGCGACCTCGGCGTGACCCTGGACGTGCACGGCGGGGGACGCGACTTGGCCTTTCCGCATCACGAGTGCGAAGCGGCCCAGAGTGAGTCGGTCTCGGGCGCGCCGTTCGTGAAGCACTGGATGCACACCGGACTGGTCGGACTCGACGGCACCAAGATGTCGAAGTCCCTCGGCAACCTCGTCTTCGTCGAAGAGTTGGCCCAGCGCGCCGAACCGGCCGCCGTGCGATTGGCGCTGCTGGATCATCACTACCGCGAGGATTGGGAGTGGCGCGATGAGTTGCTCGCCATGGCCCAATCCCGTCTCGCGACGTGGCGCTCGACGCTCACCAACGGTCGACCGAGTTCGGTCTTGGACGACGTGCGTTGCGCTCTCGACGACGACCTCGACGGTCCCGCGGCGTTGCGCGCGGTCGATGACGCCGCGCACGCCGGCTTCAACGTCGCCCCAGCCGCTTCATTGTTAGGCATTAACATTTGACAATGAGTGGGCGAAATGTCTGATATCGAAGTACAGCTGCCGGACGGCAGTCGGCGCACGCTCCCGCAGGGTTCGTCGGCCTATGACCTCGCGAGCGCCATCGGCAAGCGTCTGGCGAAAGACGCCCTCGCCGCCCAGGTCAACGGCCAACTGACGGACCTCTCGGCGCCGCTCCCCGACGGTGCCACCGTCGCCATCGTGACGCCCCAGAGCGACCACGGTCGAGAGGTCATCCGTCACTCCAGTGCTCACGTACTGGCCCAAGCCGTCACCCGACTTTGGCCCGGGGCGCATTACGCCATTGGCCCGGCCATCGCCGACGGCTTCTATTACGACTTCGAACTGCCGGGCGGGGCGCACTTCAGCGACGACGACCTGATTCGCATCGACGAAGAGATGCGCGCCATCATCGCCGAGGACCAACCGTTCACCCGCCGCGGGTACTCGATCGAAGAAGGTCTCGTGCTCTTCCGGGATCAGCCCTTCAAGGTCGAGATCATCAGCGCCGTGGCCAAGGCCCCGACCGACGAAGACCTCGCCGAAGTCGGCAGTACGTCGTCGGTCTCGACCTATTCGAACTCAGCGGCGTTCACCGACCTCTGTCGCGGACCGCACGTCCCCTCGACGGCGCATCTAGGGCATTTCTTGCTGACCCGGGTCGCCGGCGCCTACTGGCGCGGTGACGAGAAGAACCCGCAGTTACAGCGCATCTACGGCACGGCCTGGGAGAGCGACGCCGCACTGATCGCGCACCTCGAACAGATGGCCCAGGCCGAACTGCGCGATCACCGCAAGCTCGGGGCGGAGTTGGACCTCTTCTCCTTCCCCAGTGAGATCGGTCCCGGACTGGCGGTCTTTCACCCCAAGGGCGGCACGATGCGCCGCGTGATGGAGGAGTACTCGCGCCAGCGCCACGAGGCCTCGGGCTACGACTTCGTCTACTCACCCCATATCACCAAGTCCGACCTCTTCGAGATCTCCGGACACCTCGAATGGTTCGCCGAGTCGATGTATCCGCCCATGGAGCTCGACGGCGGCACCCAGTACTACCTGAAACCGATGAACTGTCCCTTCCATACGTTGATCTTCAAGTCGAGCCAGCGCAGTTACCGCGATCTACCGCTTCGCTACTTTGAGTTCGGTTCGGTCTATCGCTACGAGAAGTCCGGGGCCGTGCACGGACTCACTCGCGTGCGAGGGATGACCATGGACGACGCCCACATTTTCTGCACCAAGGAACAGATGGCCGAAGAGTTGACGCGCACCTTGCAGTTCGTACTGGACCTGCTGCGCGACTTCGGACTCAACGACTTCTACCTCGAACTCTCCACGCGGCCCCCGGGCAAAGCGGTGGGGACCGACGAGGAATGGGATGAGGCCGAGGCGACGTTGGAGCGGGTGGCGATCGCGGCGGGACTGGAGTTGGTGATGGACCCCGGTGGTGGCGCGTTCTACGGGCCGAAGATCTCGGTTCAGGCCCGCGACGCCATCGGCCGGACCCATCAGATATCGACCGTGCAACTCGACTTCCAGACGCCCCAGCGCTTCGACGCCAGCTACGTCGCGGCCGATAACACCCGCCGAGTGCCCATCATGATTCACCGGGCCCTATTCGGATCGGTGGAGCGTTTCATGGCCATACTGCTCGAGCACTACGCCGGCAACATGCCGACCTGGCTCTGTCCCGAGCAAGTGCGGGTCCTCGGCGTGCGCGACGATCACGACGCCTACGCCAGTTACGTCGCCGAGACCCTCGCGCTCGACGGTCTCCGGGTGAACGTCGAAACGGCCAGTGAACCACTGGGCGCGCGAATTCGAAGGGCCAAGCTCGAGAAGATCCCCTACATCCTCGTGGTCGGTGACGACGACGTCGAAAAGAGCACGCTCGGGGTCAACGCGCGCGGTTCGAACGATCCCGAACGCGGCGTGAGCGTGGCGGCGTTTCGCGAACGCGTCGTCGACGAGGTCGCCACCCACGGCTCGCCCGAGGACCTTTAGTGGCCCTCGAGCGGTTCTCGGCCGCGTGGCGCGAGAACTACGTCGCGAACGTCGCTCAGAGCCACGCCGACGACGGCGCGTGCGTCTTTTGCGCGCTGGCCGAAGAGCCGGTCGACGAGAGCACCGGGGTCATCGCGAAGAGCGACCTCACGTTCGTGGTCTTGAACGCCTTTCCCTACGGCTCGGGGCACGTCTTGATCCTGCCGAGGCGTCACGTGTCCGCGGTCCAAGAGCTCACCGACGCCGAATACACGGACTATTTCGTGATGTTGCGCCGCACGGTCGTGGCCCTCGAGGCGGCCTACGGCCCCGACGGCATGAACATCGGCATGAACTTGGGCCAGGCGGCCGGAGCTGGAATTCCCAAGCATTTGCATGGTCACGTGCTGCCGCGCTGGCTCGGCGACACCAATTTCATGACCACCATTGGCGAAACTCGCGTTTTGCCGGAATCACTGGAATCGACGTGGCGAAAGGTCCACGACAGTTTTTGAGACAACCGGATATGACGGTTCGTTACAATTGAGTGACGGGATCCGGAGGATCGATGCTCGACGGAAACTTTAGGAAGTCGGTGGAGACGGTAACGCTGCCGACGGGGCGGTGGATGGTCCGCATCGGGTTCTCGGCCGACGTACTCACCTTCTCGGGTCTGGTCTTCTCTTTCGCCACGGCCTGGATGATCGCCCTGGGCCACTTCTGGATCGCCGTCGTGCTCCTCACTCTCACCGGATTCCACGACCTCTTCGACGGACCGGTCGCCAAGGCCTCGAAGCGCGCCAGTCAGCGCGGCGCGTTCTTCGACTCGGTCATGGACCGGGTGGCTGATTCCTTGATCCTCGGCGGCGTCGCTTTTTATCTGACGGCGCACGGTCACGGTCAACTGGTGCTATTGCCGTTCGCGATTCTCACCACGACGTACCTGATCTCCTATCAGCGCTCGAAGGCCGAGAGCCTCGGGCTGGCCGCCAGAGGCGGACTCATGGAACGCGCCGAGCGGATGATTCTCTTGGGCGTCGGTCTCCTGGCCAAGCCGATCTTCATCCCCGTGCTCTGGATCATGCTGGCTCTCACGGCTATGACCGCCGCCGGCCGCTTCTGGCGGATTTGGCAGATCGCGGCCAGCGCTGATCCGCCGATGACCCAAGCCGGTCGGATCCATCACCACAGCAGCCGGATTCGTCGAGGGCTCAGCCGCACGTCGCGTCGCTAACCGTGGGCGACCGATCGAAGGTCACGCTGTTCATGACGCTCGGCGCCGTTATGGAACGACTGCCGGAGCGTTTCGATGTATACCTGGCGAAGCACCTGGCCAAGCTGGTAGGCCGACGCAGCAAAGGCGCTCGAAGGAACCTTCGCACTAATGTCGCGCACGCGCTACGAGTCGGCGTTGAGCAGCTCGACGATCAGACGCTGGAGCACTTCGTCGACCGGGCATTTGAGAGCTACGGACAGTACTGGGCCGAGGGCGCGAAACTGCCGGGCATCAAACCGGAACGCGTCTTCGGGCGCTTTCGCATCGGTGAAGGACTGGAGTACCTTTACGACGCCAAGGCCACGGGCCGCGGCACGATCATCGCGCTGCCGCACATCGGCAGCTGGGAGTGGGGCGGGTCGTACCTCAACTCCCTCGGCCTCGGTATGACCGCGGTCGCCGAAGACCTCGAACCGCCGGAACTCTTCGCCTGGTTCAAAGAGAAGCGCGAGTCGATCGGGATCCGCATCGAACCACTGGACGAACACGCCGGCCCGGTCTTGTTGGAAACGCTGAAAGAGGGCGGCGTCATCGGACTGCTCTGTGACCGCGACATCCAAGGCAACGGCATCGAGGTCGAGTTCTTCGGTGAGCGCGTCCGCCTGCCGGCCGGCCCGGCCACCTTGGCCCTGCGCACCGGTGCGACCCTGGTAGCGGCGGCCTGTTACTCGGGACCCGGGCGCGATCACTTCGCCGTCATCACGGCGCCCATCGCCGCCGAACGACTCGGTCGTTTGCGCAGCGACGTCACGCGGGTGACCCAGGCTCTAGCGGTCGAGCTCGAGGGCCTCATACGCCGAGCGCCCGAGCAGTGGCACGTGTTGCAACCGAGATTCGACGGGCCCTGAGTTGCGCGTGGCGATCGTGTCGTCCTACGCCCTGAGTGCGTACGGCGGAGCACAGGAGCAGGCCCTTTCCATGAGCCGCGAGCTCTCTCGTCGCGGCGACGACGTATTGCTAGTGGCGCCCGACGGCAACGACCACGCCACCTACGACACCCCGGCGCCGGTGGCGCGCTTCGGAACGGTCCTCAACGTCCCCGCCAACGGCAGTCGTGCTCCTCTCACCCTGTCCCCAACCGCGTCGCGACGCGCGGCGCAGGCGGTCGCGAACTTTCGTCCCGACGTCGTGCACTTCCACGAGCCCTTCGCGCCACTCATTGGCTGGGGGGTACTGCGCGCGCACCGAGCCCCGGCGGTGGCGACCTTCCACCGCGGTGGCGGGGGACCGGCGCTCAGTCTGACCAAGCCCCTGCTTCGACGACTGGCCCGCCACCTCGACGCCACGGCCGCCGTCAGTGAATCGGCGGCCGCGACGATCACGGCCGCGTGCGACATCGTGCCGACGGTCCTCTTTAACGGATTCGAGGTGGAACGCTTCGTTGCGACTCCGCGGGAGCGCAACGACGAGACCGTGCTCGTCGTGCTCGGCCGCCACGAGGAACGCAAGGGCGTAGCCCACGCCATCAACGCCGTTCGCGCGCACAACGCGCACGACGGGAATACGTGGCGACTCGTCGTCTTAGGCGACGGACCGCGGCGACGTTCCCTCGAAGCGCTGGCGGCCGGTGATTCATCGATTGAGTTCGTGGGCGCGCCGAGCGACGAAGAGAAGCGACGGTGGCTGCGCCGAGCGAACGCCTTGATCGCGCCGTCCCTAGGGGGCGAGAGTTTTGGCATGATTCTGCTCGAAGGCATGGCCAGTGAAACGTCAGTCGTGGCCAGTGACATCGAGGGTTACCGCGAGGCGGCGTCGGGTTTCGCCACGATGTTCACGCCGGGCGACGACACCGGCCTCGAGCTGGCGATCGAACGCGCCCTTCGAGATGAGACGCCGGAGTCGATTGCCAAGGCGAAGGCGCACGCGAACGGGTGGTCGATGTCGACGTTGATGGACCGATACCAAGATCTCTATTCGCTGGCCCGCGAACGATTTTCAGCGACCCGGTAGCCTGGAGTAATGGCAACCAAGCAACGCTCGAGGCCTCGCCGCTCGAATACTTCGCGCGACCGCGGACCGCGTTACGTCGCCCCGGTGCTCGATCCGAACTGGCAGAGCCCGTATTCGCCCACCAACGCCGAGAAGCACGCGAATCAAAAGGTCGTGCGCAGTTTCGCCCTGCGAAAGAAGTTGCCCGAGAGCATCGGCGTCGCCATCGTGGTGGTGGCGTTGATCGCCGGGGTCGTCGTGTTGTCCTGGCTCCCGCTGGTGGGCATCGCCATCGCGCTTCTCTACGGATGGGACCTACGTCGCGCGCTGGTTCGTTACGAAGCCAAGGGACTCACGCTCGGGAACCTCGTCGTCGATCAGTTCAAGGCCGGCGGCACCGAAAAGGATCGCCTTCGTCTCACGACGGTCATGGACCGGCTGGCCGCCACCTTTGGCGTCGACGCCGTCAACACCTACATCGTGAGCGACCCCGGCTACAACGCCGCGCTCGTACCGAGTGGAACGGGACTCTCCTTCTTCGTGACCGATGCTCTGATGCGCGATTTTGAACTCATCGAACTCGAAGGCGTAGTGGCACACTGTCTCGCGCGACACCGCCTCGGTCTCTTGCTGCGTGAAAGTGTCGCGGCCGTCGCCGTCACGAACGATGAATCGCGACGAACGCTGGCCGGTCAGGGACTGGCCTACCGCGCCGACGAGGTCGCGGCCGCCGCGATTCGCTACCCGCCGGGTCTGGCCGAGGCGCTGCGCAAGTGCGCCAACCAGCAACTCTCGAGCACGTCGTTCTTCGCCGGCACCGCGTACGCGCAGTGGCGCTGGATCTGGTTCGACATCTGGAGCGGGCGCGCGAGCGATCTCAGTGACCTCGACGACGTGGAACTGCGGGCCCGAGCGCTAGAAGAGTGGTAACTGAAGGCAATTAGGCTGGTGGCCATGAGTTCATCGCACGATTCCTCAACCATCGGATCGGCCCTCGTCAAGCGCGGGCTGGCCGACATGCTTCGCGGCGGCGTCATCATGGACGTGGTCAACCCCGAACAGGCCAAGATCGCCGAAGACTCGGGCGCCGTCGCGGTGATGGCCCTCGAGCGCGTTCCGTCGGATATCCGTCGTGACGGAGGTGTCGCTCGAATGAGCGATCCCGAGATGATTCAAGGTATCCAGGCCGCGGTCACCATTCCCGTCATGGCCAAGGCCCGCATCGGTCATTTCGCCGAAGCCCAGATCCTCGAAGCGCTCGACGTTGATTACATCGACGAGTCGGAAGTCTTGACGCCGGCCGACGAGGAGAACCACATTGACAAGTGGGCCTTCACCGTACCGTTCGTCTGTGGCGCGACGAATCTCGGCGAGGCGCTTCGACGCATCGGCGAGGGCGCGTGCCTGATTCGTTCCAAGGGCGAGGCCGGCACCGGCAACGTGGTCGAGGCCGTTCGACACCTTCGCACGATCAACGCGCAGATGCGTCGACTCCAATCGGCCGACGCTAATGAACTGTTCGCGCTCGCCAAGGACTTCCAGGCGCCCTTGCCACTGATTCAAGAGGTGTCGCTGACGGGCAAGCTTCCCGTCCCGCTCTTCTGCGCCGGCGGTATCTCGACCCCGGCCGACGCGGCGCTCGTCCTCCAACTCGGCGCCGAGGCGATCTTCGTCGGTTCGGGCATATTCAAGAGTGATGATCCCGAGCGCATGGCCAAGGCCATCGTCGAAGCGACGACGCACTTCCGTGACGCGCACGTGGTCGCCAAGGTCTCGACCGGACTGGGTGCCGCGATGAAGGGCATCGAGACGGCCTCCTTGGAGCAGCGTCTCGCCGAACGCGGCTGGTAGACGTGCCTCGCGTTGGCGTCCTCGCCCTCCAGGGCGATGTGCGCGAACACACCTCCATGCTCGAACGCGTCGGCGCGGACGTCGTCGCCGTGCGCAGTGTCGAACAACTCGACGACCTGGACGGCCTGGTGATGCCCGGTGGGGAGTCCACCACGATCGCCTATCTGCTGACGACCTCCGACATTCGCCCGACCCTGGAAAAGAAGATCGAAGACGGGCTGAGCGTCTTGGGCACGTGCGCCGGGCTGATCCTGCTGGCCCATGAAATCCTCGACGGTCGAAGCGACCAGTGGAGCTTCGACGTGTTGCCTCTGGCCGTTCGCCGCAACGGTTACGGCCGTCAGATCTCGAGTTTCGAGACGCTGGTCAGCGTGAAGGGCCTCGGTGACGTGCCCGGCGTGTTCATCCGGGCGCCGAAGATCGAAACCTGGTCCGAGGACCTTGAAGTCCTCGCCTTTCACGACCACGGCGATGGCGAACACCCGGTGCTCGTTCGCCGCGAAAGAATCTGGGGCTGTTCGTTCCACCCGGAACTGACGAACGACGAGCGGATTCACCAGCTCTTTGTCGACGCACTTTAAATCTCCGGTACAGTAATAAAGCCCAAACGGGCAGGAGGAATTTGATGTCCGGCCATTCGAAATGGGCAACGACCAAACATCGCAAGGGCGCCAAAGACAGCGCGCGGGCCAAGGTCTTCGCCAAGCTGATTCGCCAAGTCGAAGTCGCCGCGCGAGAAGGCGGCGGTGACGTCGACACCAACGCCTCGCTGCGCACCATGTACCAGAAGGCCCGCGAGGCCTCGGTCCCCCTGGACACGATCGAGCGCGCCATCAAGCGCGGCACCGGCGAACTCGACGGCGTGCGTTACGAGGCGATCAGCTACGAGGGCTACGGTCCCGACGGCGTCGCGGTCATCGTGGAGACGCTGACCGACAATCGCAACCGAACCAGCGCCGAGATCAAGCACGTCTTTGCGAGAAACGGCGGCACGATCGCCGAGCCCGGCGCGGTGTCGTGGCAGTTCGACCGCAAGGGCGTCATCGAGGTCAAGGGTCCCCTCGACGAGGATCAGTTGCTCGAATGGGTCATGGACGCCGGGGGAGAGAACTTCGAGTCCAACGGCGCGAACTTCACGGTCACGACCGAGCCCCAGGACCTCGGCTCGGTGCGCGACGCGCTGGACGGCTACGGCGCCAAGGTGCTGAGCGCCGAACTGACGTTGATTCCCCAGAACTCGATTCCGGTCGACTCCGAGACCGAGGCCAAGAAGATCCTGCGTTTGATGGACGCCATCGATGACCACGATGACGTTCAGAACGTCTTCTCTAATTTCGATATCGCCGACGAGATCCTGTCGTCGTACGAGGGATAGTTCCCGGTTTCTCGGTCGATTGAGGTCTAGTATCGAACGTATGTTCGTACTCGGGATCGACCCCGGATTGACCCGTTGTGGCTACGGCCTGGTGGAAGGGTCGTTCCGAGGGGTCGAGTCCTTTCGGGCGGTTCGCGCCGGAACCATTGAAACGGACCACGAAGCGGCGGTCGAACTTCGCCTGGGCCAGATGCTCGTCGAGCTGCGCACGTTACTAGAAGAAACTACCCCGGACGCGGTGGTGGTCGAGAGGGTTTTCTACCAGCGAAACGCTAAGACCGCGATCCCCGTCGCGCAAGCCAGCGGCGTCGCGGTCGCCCTGGCGTCGGCCATCAACCTGCCCGTTCGTCAGTTCAACGCCCAAGAGGTCAAGTTGGCGGTCACCGGGTACGGGGCGGCGAGCAAGGTCCAAGTCCAAGGCATGGTCGCGCGCCTCTGTGGACTGGCCGAGATACCCCAGCCGGCCGATGCCGCGGACGCGCTGGCCCTCGCCATCACGTATTTCATGGTGGTGCGCAGTGAACAGAAGTATCCGATTGAGAGTCGCGCATGATCGGTTGGCTGCACGGCCAGGTGTTGCATCACCATAAGGACGGCGCGATAGTGCTCGACGTGCACGACGTGGGCTACGAAGTGAGCGTCGCCTCCCAGGAGGACTACCGCGTCGGGGACGTCGTGGACCTCTATATTTTCACGGCGGTGCGCGATGACGCCATCGTGCTCTACGGATTCCCGAGCTACCTGGACCGCGAGTTCTTTGAACTGTTGTTGGTGACGCCCGGCGTGGGACCATCGACGGCGCTCGCGGCCCTACGAACGATGTCCATCGGTGACCTGGCGACGGCCATCGAGAGCGACGACGCCAAGACGATCGCGACGATTCCGGGCATCGGACCCAAGACCGCCAGTCGCATCGTGCTCGAACTGAAGGGCAAGGTCGTCGTGCCGGACTCCTACGTGGCGACCAAGGCCGCCCCGCAGAACGACGCCATCGAAGACGCCCTACGAGGACTGGGTTACAGCACGCAAGAGGTACGCCAAGCCCTGAGTGGTACGACGCTCTCGAACGACGAGGGCGCGGCGCTGCGTCAGGCGCTGCAACTGCTGAGGCGCCCGTGAGCCGTCACGAGATCGACGTCGAGCAGTTGACGCGCAACGTGGTGGCCCCGGTCGCCGACGAACAGGACCGTCGCGCCGAGGTGTCGCTGCGGCCGAGCACCTTGGCCGAGTTCGTGGGACAGCGCGAACTGGTACGCCACCTGGAGATCGTGCTCGGTTCGGCGAGGGCGCGCCATCAGACCGCCGATCACCTCTTGTTCGCCGGACCCCCGGGACTGGGCAAGACCTCGCTGGCGAGCATCGTCGCGGCCGAGATGGGCGCGGGACTGCGCATTACCTCGGGACCGGTGCTCTCGCGCCCCGGTGACTTGGCCGCGTTGCTCACCGACCTGCAGGACGGCGACGTTCTCTTCGTGGACGAGATCCACCGGCTTTCGCGTGGCGTGGAGGAGATTCTCTATCCGGCCATGGAGGACCGTCGCCTCGACGTCATGATCGGACGCGGCCCGTCGGCGCGCGCCATCCGACTCGACCTGCCGAATTTCACGTTGGTCGGCGCCACAACGCGTACCGGACTGGTCGCGGCACCGTTGCGAGACCGATTCGGCTTCGTCGGTCAACTCGACCTTTACGACCCCGAGGACCTGACCGTCATCGTCAGTCGATCGGCCGGCCTGTTGGACGTGATGTTGAAGGGCGACGCGGCCATGATCATCGCCGGTCGCAGCCGCGGCACGCCGCGCATCGCCAATCGCTTACTGCGGCGAGTTCGCGACTTCGCCGCGGTCCAGGGCCACGAGGTCGTGGACGACGACGTGGCCGTCGAAGGCTTGGCGCTCTTCGGGGTCGACGAATACGGCCTCGACAAAATCGACCGTCGCATTCTGGGACAGCTCTGTCAGCAGTTCGCCAATCAGCCAGTCGGGCTCACGACGCTGGCCCACGCTTGCGGCGAAGAGCCCTCGACGATCGAAGACGCGTACGAGCC
>Ga0182024_10003667_pt1 | contig 36277 bp, 25 predicted proteins | sample P32metaG_FD_120480 | JGI IMG/M metagenome (GOLD analysis project Ga0182024, IMG submission 120480) | Permafrost microbial communities from Stordalen Mire, Sweden - P3-2 metaG (Illumina Assembly) | ecosystem: Environmental > Terrestrial > Soil > Wetlands > Permafrost | place: Sweden: Stordalen...
AGTCGGCGCGGTCGTTGGGACCGGAGTCGATGTTATCGTAGGTGTCGGGGTCGGAGACGCCATAGCGTGGAGAGCCCCCAGCCCGTTGGGAGTACCGTTACCGGTGGGACCGTCGTACCCTATCTCGCCGGTACAGAAATATGCGGGGGAGCACGTTCCGCTAGAACCGCTGACCACATCAAAGAGCGAAGCCGGACTCGCATATAAAGATGATGCGTCGTTCACGGAAACCCCGGCCAACGCGTAGAGCGCGGCGAGCGCCGGGGCGCCTGTGCTTGTTCCTCCGGCTATGAGCCAGCCGGACATTCCTTGGAACGGCGTGCTGTCATAGACGGCGACCCCTGTAGCCGGGTCGGCCTCGAAGGCGACGTCGGTAATCATACGCGCGGCGCATCCGGTATCGTGTTGCCATGTCGGCTTAGCGACGGCTATGCTGCAACCGCTGCCGGCGCCGCTCCAAGCGCTTTCGCTCCAACCGCGAGTCACGGCGCTTGTCTGCGTCAAGGTTGTTCCGCCGACTGCGATAACCGTACTGTACGCTGCGGGAATGGTTGTGCCGCCGGCATACCCGTTATCGCCGCTGCTCGCGGTGATAGCGATACCGGGATGATTGTAATGCGGCGCCCAGTAGCTCTCTTGGCTTATTTCAGCTCCGCCGTAACTATTACTAATGGCGAAGGCGCCGAGAGCGGCCGCAGCGTCTGCGGAAGCGCCCAGATCGGCGAAGCTCGTGCTGCTCGCCTCTACCACTAAAATGTCGCAATTCGGGCACATGGCGGAAACCATCTGCACGTCGAGCGAGCTCTCGAACGCCCAGTTCGCGTCGGTTGCGGGAAGAACGGATGTGCCGCTCTCTCCGACCTTGCGAAAACAACCGTCGGCAGTCGTGCACGGCGGCAAGCCGTACATCGAACGATACGTGCCCAAATCGGCTTCCAGCGTCGGCGCGTCGCCTTCTTCGACGAGTGCGACCACTCGCTGGGCGCCGCCGGTCGCGACGACATTGTAAGCAGACTGAAGATCGCTGGGAGCATAGCCGGAGGGAAGAACTGCCGCGGCTTTCATACGCATTGCAGATTGCGCGTTGCGCGTCCCATGGCCGAATGCTTTGACGCCCGCGCTCGTGAGGACGTACGAGAGGCAGTGCATCTTGTTGGGTTCCCGTCCGCACGTCGCTTTGATGTACCCGGCAGCCACGGCAGCTTGGAAACTGGTCCGTGAAGCGGAGTCGGCGATTGTGCCGGAAGTCGGCTGCAGGGTCGCCGGCAACGGGAGACTCGACCGCCCGCCGCAAGCGGCAAGAAAAAAACCGCCGACCAAAGCCGCACCGCGTACGACGATTTTATAAATCTGGGCCATAAAGCCTCCATGCTTAGCCCCATCCAGGGGTATAGCATAGCCTAATAGCCGTCGAGCAGGCACCTGTCGCTGGGGGGTAATTAGGCAAGCGAATGTAAGTATTTCGTTACATTGACCCCTGCGGAGCACGCATAAAAACGTTTTGGGACGATCGCTTCCGCTGCTTGCTTGGGCTAGTACCTGTTAGGCGCGACCTCGAGAGCGGGTAGGACCGCTCTAGTCCCCCGGCTAAGGTTATCAAGTCTGATTTCCGATTTGTGCTATGTAACGGCTCGTTTTCGAGCCGGAGCAAGCGATTCTACCTATCGGACGCGCGGCTTAGCGTCGCACCGCTCGGGGAAGTTCGTTCGCATGGCGCGATCGACGACCTGGTTGCGAAGGCGCGGTCGCAACCCCGCCCCCCTGTGTGTCCCGTGCATGAAGCGCGGCCCTAGCGGGCGGTGAGAGCACCCCCGGCGGCGCATGCGCCGCACCCGCGAAAGGCACGAATGCCAACAGAAATCCTCATATCGAGCGATCCTTGGGAGAACCGGGTCGCCATCCTTGAGGAGGGCCGGCTCGCCGAACTCTACTTCGAGCGCGATGAACGCGTTATCGGCTCCGTCTATAAGGGGAAGGTCCAAAACGTTCTTCCCGGGATGGGAGCCGCGTTCGTCGATATCGGACTGGGGCGCAACGCCTTCCTTTTCGTCGACGATATCAACAAAACGCCGCTCAACATAGGCGATGTTGAGATCATGCAGGGGCGCACCGGCTGGACGATCTCCGAAAAGGTAAATCGAGGCGACGACGTCCTCGTGCAAATCGTCAAGGAGCCGCGCGGCCTCAAAGGCGCTCGTATCTCCACGAATATTTCCCTTCCCGGGCGCTATCTTATTCTTATGCCTACCGGCAAGTATTCCGGGGTGTCGCGCAAAATCGAGAGCGCCGACGAGCGTACTCGACTAAAAAACATCGTGAAACTTATTCGCCCCGAGGGCATGGCGACGGTCGTGCGCACGGCGGCGGCCGGGGTGAGCCAAGCGGAGCTCATCGCCGATTTGGGCGTGCTCATACGGATGTGGCACGGTATTTTGGAAACGTACAAGCGCTCGCCGGCGCCGGCATTGATTCACAAAGACATGAACTTGGTGTATAAGGCCGCGCGCGATTTCATTACGCCGCAAATCGACCGAGTTCTTATCGACGATGCCGAAGAGTTCGAAAAGGTGCGCGACTTCCTGCGTTTACTGGGTCCGCAGTATGTCGATCGAATTCAATTGTACGAGCGCGGTCGCGCGTTGTTCAGCGACTACAAGGTGGATGAGGAAGTCCAGAAACTCTTGCGCCCCAAGATCAATCTGCCGTCGGGGGGGTCGATCGTGATCGAGTCCACCGAAGCGCTCACGGTTATCGACGTGAATTCAGGCAAGTTCACCGGCGGGAAAAATCTCGAAGACACCATCGTGAAAACGAACGTCGAAGCGGCGGCTGAAATCGCGCGGCAGGTGCGCCTACGCGATATCGGCGGCATCATCGTTTGCGATTTCATCGATATGTCCAGCGAAAACGGACGTAATAAAGTCTTGGCGACCCTGGAAACGGGATTGCGTCGCGATCGTACGCGGACGACGATACAGTCGTTTTCGGCGCTCGGGTTGTTGGAATTCACGCGTAAGCGCGTAGGGAAGGATCTCGCGGGGCAACTGCGCGGCAAGTGTCCGACATGCGAAGGTTTGGGTTCCGTGATGTCGCCGGAATCGATGTCGATCGAGGCGTACCGAGAGATTCGGCATCTTGCGCACGAGCGTCTAAACGGGCGCGTCGAGCCGCGTAAGATCGGCGTGAGCGTTGCTCCGACTGTCGGAGCGCAACTTGCGTTTTGGTATGAAAACGAAACCGCGGCGCTGGAGCGAGAAGTGAACGCGAAGGTTACCCTCACCGTCGACCAAGCGTTGCATCCTGAACGTCTGAAGGTCTCGTTTATCGACGAAAAGGCGGGCGTTGCCGTGCCCCGCGTGCGCGTGGGCGACGAAATCGAAGCGGAACTGTTGCAAGCGCGATTGCCCAATCCCGCTTCGGCGCTTGCGGTAGTCGACGGGCGTTTGGCCGAGGTGGAGAATGCCGCGGGCGCCGTCGGTCAAACGATCAAGATCAAAATCATTGATATCAATGAGGACGGTGCGATTCTCGCCGAGCCGCGTACGCAGGTCGGCGAAGGAGCCGAGAAACAGCGACATCGTCGTCGCAGTCGCGGTCGCGGTCGCGAGCTTACGCCGGCGGAGCAAACCGAAGAAGCCGAAGAGTTACGCGAATTGGCCGAAGAGGCCGCGAAAGGCTTGGGAACTAGGCCGCCTCTGGGCATATCCACGGGTTCCGAGCCGGACGTCGAAGATGCGGAGGCGCGTGCACGCGCCGCTCAGCAGCGCGGCGCCGTGCGTACGGCGATCGGTTCGCAGTATCCGGCGCCGCCTGCGGTTTCCCGGGTCGTCGTGCCGTTCGAAGCCGTATTGGGGGCTACGGCCGGCGATGCTGAAGGCGTGCTTCACCGCCGCCGGCGTCGTCGTCGGCGGCGCGGACGCGGCGGAGCCGGTATTGAGGGCTCCGGCGGCGTAGCGTCCGCGGGAATTCCGCAACATAGCATAGAGGCGCAGGGAGGCGTCGAGAGTTATGTGGAGGAGGAGCCTCCGGAGGCGGGGCCGTTACCGCTGGTCGCGGCGTCGTATATCGGCGAAGGCGGTCAGCGTCGTCGTCGGCGTCGCCGCCGTCGCGGCGGGGCAGGGCGCGGCCAGATTGTGTTGACGCCGGAGAACCAGGCGGTTCCCGAGCGCCATATTTTCCGGGCCGCTTCAGACGGTCGCGTGGAAGCAACCGGGCAAACGGCGCCGCCGGAACCCACGCGTGCGCTTGCGCCCGTGCGTTTTCGAACGGCCGCCGTGGCGGTAGCTCCGCCGCCTCCTAGCTTGACGCTTACGCCGGAAGAACCCAAAGTGACGCGTCCCGCGCGTCGTCGCAGAGGCGATGCGAATCTGCGGATTGCCGGCGTGATCGAAGCGCCGGCGCCGGTCCCGGCATTGCCGCGGCCGGCGGAGCCGATTGCCGTTGAGGCCCCTCCGGCGCCGACGCGTCGGCGCGTAACGCGCAAGGCAGAGGCGCAAGCGGAGCCCGTCGCGGAAGCTAAGCCGAAGAAAACGGCAACGCGCAAAGCCGCGACGACGAAGACGGCGGCTGTGAAGGCAACGACGCCCAAATCGGCGACGAGCGGAACGGCAAAGAAGAGCTCGGCGAAGAAAACGACCACGCGGAAAGTTGCGACTCGCAAGAAGAAGAGCTAGGAGTAAAAGCGCGACGCGAGCCGGCTTCAACACGATCAATGATCGCATTGAAGCCGGCTCGTTTCTATGATTGAGCGACGCTCCGGCAGGGTTTTCCGATCGTCAAGCACTCATTTCGTCGCATGAGTTCAGACGGAGAATCGGAGTCGCGCGTTCGACCCGCGATGCATCAACGCAAGGGAAGCACGACGTATCTCGCCGTCGCCGCGCTCGGCGTCGTGTTCGGCGACATAGGTACAAGCCCGTTGTACACGTTTAAAGCTTGCTTCGATTTTAGCGGAGCGCACCCGATTCGCAGCGATATCCTCGGGATCTGCTCGCTCTTGGTCTGGGCGCTCGTCGTCGTGGTGAGCGTCAAGTATATCGGCTTTATCATGCGCGTCGATCACGACGGCGAGGGCGGCATCCTCGCCCTTCTCGCGCTTGCCGCAAAACCCGCGCGGTCCGGCGCTTTAGTGGGAGCAGGCGCCCTTACCCTCATCGTCGTCGTCGGAGCCGCGATGCTTTTCGGCGACGGCGTCATCACCCCGGCGATTTCCGTTATCTCCGCGATCGAGGGCGTAGGCGTCGTTTCATCAAGGCTGCACCCCTGGATCGTTCCGCTTTCGGTTGTCGTGCTGATCATGCTTTTCATCCTACAAGTGCGCGGAACTGAACGTATCGGACGACTCTTCGGCCCGGTGATGATCGTCTGGTTTCTGGCTATCGGGATCGCCGGCGGCGCGGCGATCGCCCTGCATCCGGCAGTGTTGGCCGCTCTGGATCCGCGTCTCGGCATCTCCTTCTGCCTCAGGCACGGCCTCGGAGGCTTCCTTGTCTTCGGCGGCGTCGTTCTTGCGGTTACCGGCGTGGAGGCGCTCTATGCCGATCTTTCGCATTTCGGGCGCGTCCCGATCGTACGCGCTTGGTATGTGCTCGTATTCCCCAGCTTGGTTTTAGCGTATCTGGGCGAAGGGGCCGCCGTGCTCGCCGATCCGCGCAACCTCGACAACTCGTTCTACGCGCTCACGCCTGGTCCGACGTTAATCCCGATGGTGATTCTTGCGACTCTGGCAACCGTGATCGCGTCGCAAGCCCTCATCTCCGGCGCATTCACGTTGGTCGAGCAAGCCATAGCGCTTGGACTTTCCCCGCGTATGCAGGTTATTCACACGTCGCGCCGCGTGCACGGTCAAGTCTACGTTCCGGCGGTCGCGGCAATGCTTGCCGTGGGCTGCATCCTCTTGGCGATAACGTTCCAATCCAGCGATCGACTTGCCGCGGCTTTCGGCCTTGCCGTGTCCTGCACCATGCTTGCGACGTCGATCGCGTACTATGTCGTCATCACGCGCGTGCAGCATCGAAGCCGCCTCCAAGCCGTCCCGCTTGTCGCATGCTTCATACTCGTCGACGGTACGTTCGTAGCGGCCGGGCTTCCGAAATTTATTGACGGGGGCTGGCTGCCGATCGCGATCAGCATCGTCTTAAGCACCATTGCGCTTACCTGGCTTGAAGGCAGGCGTCGCCTTGTTGCCGCCCTCGCTACAGAACAAGAATCCATCTCGGAGGTTCTCGGCGCATTTCAAACGCCCGCCGACAAAGAGCCTGGAACAATCATCTTCCTCACGCACAACCCGGACGGCGTGCCGTTTCTCAAGCAGCACCATTGGATTCGCCGTCACGTCTACGATGAGGGAGTCATTTTGCTTCACCTCGCACGCGCGGCAAAACCGTACCTAGCGGCAGAAAATCGCGTAACCATTGAACGTCTAGCGCCCAAACTTATACGCGTGCAAGCGCGCTTTGGCTACATGGAACCGCCGCGCATCGCTCCCATCATCCGCGCATGTAAGGCGCAGGGGCTCCATATCGACGGCGAAGACGTCGCCTTCTTTTACGCCGATCCGAAGATCGAAGCAGGGGAAGATCATCCCTTTCCGCATTGGCGCCGTTGGCTGTTTGCCGCGCTTGCACGCAACTCGCGGCCGCTGCCCGACGACTTGCAAATACCGGCCGAGCGTCGCATCGAACTGGGCTTGACGGTTGCGTTGTGAAATACGCTCTATGCCTTCCATAGGGTGATTATGAGCCCGCCGACGAGCATGAACGCGCCGCCCGCAAGGATCGGAGTGCTTGGGCGAATGCCGAAGGCGAACAGATTCACGAGCTGGGCGACGATGAAGAAGATGACCACGTAGACGCCTAGGGAGCGACCAAAATCCGCCGGCGCGATGTTGACGAAGATTCCGTAAGCGAGCAGCACGACGCCGCCGAGGAAAATGGTTGAAAGCTGAGCCGATCCGGTTTGACTTTTCAGTCCCGTACGAATGACGGCATCGCCTCCAACCTCAAGGCAGGCGGCGACGAGCAGCAGGAGCGGCGTGACGATAGCTTTCATGCGCCGTTCTTCCCTGCAGGAGATTCATCTCCGGCCCATCCCTTCATCCATTCGGATAGACCTAAAGGAGGCTGGTCGCCGACGGCATGATAGGTATAGTCTTGATTCATGCTTGAGAATGTGATCGGACTCTTGCTAGCGATTGCGACGCTCGCATATCTAGGATATGCAATGCTGCGTCCAGAGGCATTTGGGTGATCGGTTGACCCTAGTCGGCTGGTTCCAAGTAGGCGTCTTCTTTTTACTCCTCGCGGCTCTTACCAAACCGCTTGGCCTCTACATGGCGCGCGTTTTGGAAGGCGAGCGGACCTTCTTGTCGCCGGTGCTCCTCCCGATCGAGACGAGCGTGTATCGCTTGTGCGGCATTCGGCCCGCCGAGGAGATGCGCTGGACGGGGTACGCCGGCGCACTGCTTGCGTTCAGCGCCGTGAGCTTCATCTATCTGTACGCGCTCGTGAGTCTGCAGCATTTGCTTCCGCTCAACCCGCAGCACTTCCCCGGCTTGTCGGCGGACAGCGCCTGGAACGTCGCCGCGAGTTTCACGACGAACACCAACTGGCAGTTTTATTCGGGCGAAAGCACGATGGGCTATCTCGTGCAAATGGCAGGATTGGCGTGGCACAATTTCGTCTCGGCTGCAGCCGGTATCGCCGTCGCGATCGCCGTTATTCGCGGCGTGACGCGGGCGAGCTGCGCGACGCTGGGCAATTTCTGGGTCGATATCACCCGCGCGACCTTATACGTGCTGCTGCCGATCTGCATTATCGGCGGATTGTTTCTTGTATGGCAAGGCGTGCCGCAGAATTTTCGTGCGTACCGATCCGCGACCTCGCCCGAAGGTTTCAAGCAAACTATTACCGGCGGGCCGATGGCCTCGCAAGAGGTTATTAAGGAGTTGGGTACCAACGGCGGCGGATTCGTGAACGCGAACTCCGCTTCTCCTAACGAGAATCCGACGCCGCTTAGTAATTTCATCGAGATGATCGCCATTGTCATGATCGGCGCGGGGTTGACGTACACGTACGGACGCGCGGCGCGCGATCAACGGCAAGGATGGGCGCTGTTCATCGTCATGTCGTTGTTGTTTTTCGCCGGCTTCGCGGCGACGTACGCGGCGGAAAGCTCGGGGAATCCGCTCATGCATCGCATCGGCGTCTCCGGGCCCAATATGGAAGGCAAGGAGTGCCGCTTCGGCGTCGCCGCGTCGGCGCTCTTCGCGACGGTGACGACGGATACGTCGTGCGGGGCCGTCAACTCCATGCACGATTCGTTCACGCCGCTGGGCGGCTTGATTCCGCTGGTGAATATGCAGATCGGCGAGGTGATCTTCGGCGGGGTCGGGACGGGACTGTACGGCATGATCGTGTTCGTCGTGTTCACGGTATTCATCGCCGGACTCATGGTCGGGCGTACTCCGGAGTATCTCGGAAAAAAGATCGAGCAACGCGAAATCCAGCTCGCGATTCTGGCGGTATTGGTGCTGCCTTGCTTCGCGTTGATTCCGGCAGCCGTAACGATTTTTGTTCCCGGCGGAACATCGACCTTGGGCAACGAGGGGCCGCACGGCTTCTCCGAGCTTCTTTACATGTTCACATCCGTTACGGAAAATAACGGCAGCGCTTTCGCCGGCATCGGCGGCAGCACGTATCTTAATATCATCACCGGCGTCGTGATGCTCGCCGGGCGCTTTCTCTTCATCGTTCCGATTTTAGCTTTGGCGGGATCGTTGGCGGAGAAGAAGAGCATTCCGCAAACGGCCGGAAGCTTTCAAACCCATTCGCCGATTTTCATCGCGGTGCTGTTGGGCGTTATCCTCATCGTCGGCGCTTTGACGTTTCTGCCCGCGGATGCGTTGGGGCCGATCGTCGAGCATATTCTTATGTCGAAGGCGGCGTTGCCATGATCCCTCCCCGTCGTTTGGAGCGTCGGCCCAGGGCCCGCTCGTTGTTCGATCGCGCTATCACCGTACGCGCAATCGGGGATTCGTTCAGAAAGCTTGATCCTCGGTACGCGGCGCGCAATCCGGTCATGTTCATCGTTGAAGTCGGCGCCGCGGTCACGTTGTTTTTCTGCCTCCACGATACGTCCGCGGGCGGCGGGAGGCCGGGATTCGAGGCGGCGATTTCGCTATGGTTGTGGTTTACCGTTTTGTTCGCGAATTTCGCCGAGGCGGTGGCCGAGGGACGCGGCAAAGCGCAAGCCGAGTTTTTGCGGCGTACGAAGACGGATACGCTCGCGCGGAAAATCGTGAACGGCATAGCGGCGAGCGTGAGCGCGGCGGCTTTGCGCAAAGGCGATCTCGTGCGCGTTGAAGCGGGCGAAGCGATCCCGGGCGACGGCGATGTCGTCGAAGGGGCGGCGTCGGTCGACGAATCGGCGATAACCGGGGAATCGGCGCCGGTGATCCGCGAATCCGGCGGCGATCGCAGCGCCGTCACCGGCGGGACGCGGGTGCTTTCCGATTTTCTCATGGTGCGGATCACGTCTAATCCGGGCGAGAGCTTTTTGGATCGGATGATCTCGCTCGTGGAAGGAGCCAAGCGCCAGAAGACGCCGAACGAGATCGCGCTTTCGATCCTGCTCTCGGGGATGACGATCATTTTCGTCATTGCCGTCGCCACGTTATCGCCGTTCTCCGCGTACGCCGGCGCTAAACAGAGCCTAACCGTGTTGATCGCGTTGCTTGTTTGCCTGATTCCCACCACGATAGGCGGCTTGTTGTCGGCCATCGGCATTGCAGGCATGGATCGCGTGTTGCAACGGAACGTCTTGGCGATGAGCGGGCGCGCCGTCGAAGCGGCGGGGGACGTGGACACGCTGTTGCTTGATAAAACCGGCACGATCACGTTGGGAAATCGGCACGCGGCGCAGATCATTCCGGCAGCCGGCGTGCGAGCCGCGGATGCGATTGCGGCGGCGTACATGTCCTCGCTCGCCGATGAAACGCCGGAAGGCCGTTCGATCGTCGTGCTGGCCAAGGAGGAGGGAAAGATTCAAGAAGGCGAGGCCGTGCCCGCTAATTCGATCTTTGTGCCGTTCAGCGCGTACACTCGTATGAGCGGCGTCGACTTATCCGACGGCGGGATGATTCGCAAGGGCGCACCTGACGCGGTGCGCGCGTGGGTTAGCGGGCGCGGAGGCGACGGAGCTTCGCTGCTCGCGCCTGAGGTGGAGCGTATCGCGCGCGCGGGGGGGACTCCGTTGCTGCTCGCGTCCGGCGAAAAGATTCTCGGGGCGATCGAGCTCAAGGATATCCTCAAGCCGAATATGCGCGAGCGCTTCGATCGTTTGCGTGCGATGGGCATTCGCACGGTGATGATCACGGGAGACAATCCGATTACCGCCGCCGCGATCGCGCGCGAAGCCGGGGTGGATGACTTCCTCGCCGAGGCCACGCCGGAGACCAAGATGGCGCTCATCAAACGCGAGCAAATCTCAGGGCGTTTGGTGGCGATGACCGGCGACGGAACCAATGATGCTCCGGCGCTGGCGCAAGCGGACGTGGGCGTGGCGATGAACTCCGGCACGCAGGCGGCCAAAGAGGCCGCCAACATGGTGGACCTGGATTCCGATCCCACCAAGCTTATCGAAATCGTGGAGATCGGCAAGCAACTGTTGATGACGCGCGGCGCGCTCACCACGTTTTCGATCGCCAACGACGTGGCCAAATATTTCGCGATTTTGCCCGCCATGTTCGCTTCGGCGTACCCGGCGATGGATACGCTCAACGTCATGCGTTTGGCCACGCCGCAAAGCGCGATTCTTTCGGCGGTGATCTTCAATGCGCTCATCATCGTCGCGCTGATTCCGCTCGCGCTGCGCGGCGTGACGTATCGCCCGCGCGGAGCGGAGGCGGTTCTGCGCGACAACGCGCTGGTATACGGGTTAGGCGGGCTCCTTATCCCGTTTCCCGGCATCAAACTTATCGATATGTTGCTGAGCGCGCTGCATTTAACATGAAGGATATAGTACGTACGCTGTTCGTTTCGGTGCGCTACACGGTTGTGTCGGTGATTGCGTTGGGTTTGCTCTATCCGTTCGCGATGACGGTGCTCGCGCATCTGCTCTTTCCGTTCCAAGCGGACGGCTCGATGATCTCGGCGCATGAACAAACGGTCGGTTCGGCTATCATCGGGCAACTCTGGACCGCACCGCGATATTTCCACGGTCGTCCGTCGGCTGCCGGCAAAGGATATGATCCCACCGCGACCGGGGGCACGAATCTCGGGCCCACGTCAAAGAAATTGCTTGATACGACGGTCGCCGCGGTGAAAACGGTCATCGCGGAAAATCCCGATGCGAGCGGTCCGGTGCCGCCGGATTTAACGACCTCAAGCGCGAGCGGCATCGATCCGGACATCAGTCCGGAAGGCGCGTACTTTCAAGTTGCGCGCGTTGCCAAAGCGCGGGGCTTGGCGCAAGGCGCCGTGCGTGCGCTCGTGGATGACCATGTACGCGGACGCGATCTCGGGTTTCTCGGGGAACCGCGCGTGAACGTTTTGGAGCTAAATCTCGCATTGGATGCATTACACGGTTAAGAAGTAGGAACTTAACATGATAAAATTCTGCCCCTCGGCGTTATTGTGCGTAACGCTACTCGTTATTGGCGGCAATCAGGCGGACGCGGATACCGCGCAGTCGCAAGCCTCGCCGAGTGCTTCGGCTACGGCAAGCGCAGCGCCGACTCTGGTTCCGATGAATGCTTCGCAGCCGCAAGGTTCGGCGAGCGCTTCCCCTTCGGAAAGTTCGGCGCCGACCGCCCTGCCGACGAGCACTCCGGCATCGTTCGTGCCGGCGGCTTTGCCTTCGAAAACTCCCGTGCCCCGCGTTTTGCCGCCGCCGCTCGATCCGATCTTCCCGAGCGCCGACTTCCCCGGGCCGACGGTCGGCGAGGCGAACGACACGACGGTCTATTCGCTTCAGAAGCACTTATTTCCCAAAAGCGACGGAACAGGAATTCGCGTCTACGGGTGGTTCGATCCGGGCATGCTCCTCTCGACTTCTAAGCACTCATCGTATCCGATGACGTACAACACCGATCCCAACATGGTGAATCTCGATCAGCTTATCTTCCGCGTCGAGCGTCAGCCTGATACGACGCAGACCAAGCATGCGGATTGGGGTTTCCGTTTCAGCAGTATGTACGGCATCGACTATCGCTGGACGACCGCCCAAGGGTATTTCAGCAATCAACTTCTCGGAACGAACGCGTTATACGGATATGATCCGGTCGAAGCCTACGGGATTGCGTATTCTCCGAAATTGGGGCAGGGAACCGTCTGGCAGATCGGACGCTATATCTCGCCGCCCGACATCGAAGCGCAGCTTGCTCCGAACAACTTCTTGTATTCACACTCGATCTTCTTCGATTTCGACGCGTATACGCAGACCGGTATTCTCGCGGAGACGAAGATGAGCAACTATTGGACGTTGCTCTACGGCGTCAACGCGGGAAGCGACATGGCGCCGTGGGCGCAATCTAAACATATCCCGACGGGACAGCTCCTCGCCCGTTGGGTGTCGCACGCGAATAAAGATTCGGTGCTCTTCGGCATCAACTCCATTAACGCCGGCGGAAAGTTCACCAGCTACAGATTGCCGAACGGAAATTTAGCCGGGCATGACGATTTACAGCAGGAGAACATCACGTGGACGCACGTCTTCAACCCGAAGTTCCAAAACCAATTTGAGACGTATTATCTGTATTCAAATAATGCGTACCAGGGCGGAACGATCAACAACGGCCCCGTGAAATTCGGCGGAGGCGGGGGAGCCGGCGCCTTCCTTCCTGGGCTTTCGGTTGCGACGGGAGCCGTTGACTATCTTGAGCGTAAGATATCGAATAAATCCTTTCTCTCATTTCGTACGGACTACATGAACGATCAGTCCGGATGGCGTTCCGGATTCCCGACATCCTACGGCAGCTTGACGTTGGGCACGACGTATCGGCCCTCGGCTTCGCAGATGCTTCGTCCTGAAATCCGCTATGAGCAGGCATTCGGGAACGGCGTGACTCCCTACGATAACGGAACCAAGAAGACTCAAACCTCGTTTGGGATGGATTTTATTCAGTATTTCTAGCGAATATGCTCGGTGCGGGCATGCTACGGGGCCTCTCGAAAGCGGCGGCGTTCAAAAGAGTGCTTGCTTTGCCGCGACTATGAGTAGGCGACTGAAGAGGCGGGAATAAATACCGATGCATGACCAAGGATGGTTTCTCGGCGTTGCTGAGCGTGATGCTCCTTTCCCTCGTGAACACGCAAGCGGACGCGGTGCCGGCGCCGATCCCGTCGCCTTCCGCATCGGCGGCTGCTAGTTCAGCAGTAGGTCCGGCGCTTGGTCTAAACGATCCATGCGTCACGCTTTCCGCCATAGTGACCCGGCCGTCGCAAACGACCTCCGTCTGCACGGTCCGCCCGAATCATATTCTCATTGAAACGGGCTATCAAAACACCGCGTTCGACGCGACATCGAGCAGTGTGCAGTATCCGCAAGCCGTGATTCGCATCGGGACAACGGTCCCGGGATTGGAACTGGACGTTGCTCCAACGAGCGCGGCGCGCACGAATGCCGGGGGCGCGATGATCACGGGGAGCACCGACTTTGGGGCCGGTATAAAGTACGTAATAGGATATACGCCGAAGTTCAGTTACGGCGCGAATGTTTTGCTGACCGCGCCGACCGGAAGCCGCGCTTTCTCCGCCGGCGGCACGAACGCGCTCTACAACCTCAATTATGGCTATACGATTAGTCCGATTTTCTCGCTGGCCGGCACGTTCGGCGTACTTTCGCAAACCAACGGCGCCCAGCGTTGGTCCACGTTCATCCCTTCTTTGGTGCTGGGCGCATCGCTGCCGAAAGCGACCAACCTTTTCGCGGAGATCGCGACGTTTACGAATGCCGTCGCTCCCGGGAGCGCTACGCGTGCGCAATATATTCTCGGCGTCTCGCGCGCGATCACCCAACGCATTCAGGTTGACGTTGAGGGCTCGCGCTCGCCCAATACATCGACGGGTCCATACCATTCCCTCGGCTTTGGGGTTAGCTACTACTATTAAATGTTGCTTGCTACCGAGACTACGGATTTGTAAACGCCGGATCGGCGCCGGCGCGGCGAACGACCGCGACTAGGTAATTAAGTAAATAATAGCAAGCTCTAAGTCGAATACGGAAGGGGGCTTCCCGTGCAAGCGGAGCATGGGATGATGATATCGTTTGCTCCTGCTTGTAGATTGAACGCAACTATCGCTCCCGCGCGCCCTGCAAATGTAACGCCGGGACCCGAAAGCCCAAGGTTTGACGGAATGGACCAAAGTGCAATGCCGTACCGCATGGCTTCCGGCGCTTGGAACTGAAGATTGATAGCGCCGTTCTGAACGACTGCGCTGCCGAGCACCGGGGCATTTGCCGGTTCAATTTCCGGTAGCGGTACATTGAACGTCGAGTGCGGGTAATCGGCATAGCGAAAGACGCGAGTCGGCAAAAGCCGGCCGGCGAGAAACGTCATCCCGCTCTGCGTATCGTGATAGTCGATGGTTGCCGGATAGACGGCTTGATTATTGATGAGCGATGGAACCAGCGTTCCTCCTGCAAGGAACGGAAATGCAACGGCGCGCGGTGCGGCGGATAGGGATTGTACTGCGCTTGCCGCCTGCGCGAGCGTCATCGTTTTCATTCCGTCTCCCACGGCTTGTCCGTAAAGCGCGTCCATTATCGACGCGTCGCCGGGATTAATCATCTCATCGGATTCTTGCTGCGACATGACGACGATAGGCTGCGTCTCTCCGGCGGCAGCATAGGCATCCATCATTTCCCGTTCATATTGCGCAGCATCGGCCGTGCTAAATCCGCCGCGTTGTTGCAAATCGTCCGGATCAGTTGAAAAATACTCCTCATGTCCGCTAAGGTACGCGCGCGTCAAATCTCGCGCCGTCCACTCAAAGCCAAGCAACGAGCATCCGACGCTTGGATCAGGGCGCTTATATGACGAAGGATCGGCGCAATATGTTCCCCATGGGGCGCCGTAATCATAAGTCCCGTCAATACCGTGAGAATTCCATGCGATTCCCCAAAATGCGGAGTCGCCTATGAGATTGCGCTCGTGTCCCGCTCCTTCAACGCTCACGCTGGGAACGTACCAAGGAAACGTCGCTTGCGCTAATTGAATGAGACTCGCGTCTTGTTCCATCTCAACATCATCGCCGTTGATCATATGGTACGAAGTATAGAGCGGAGCATTCACGGTGATGTATTCGCTGTTGCCGATCATCCAAGAGAGCGGGACATGATGCGCCTGCGCGACTTGCGCTAGCGACTGCATTCCGCCAAGAGAGTATCCCTCCTGAAGCGAGGTTGCAATGAAAATAGCCTGGGTTTGCCCCTGCGGCTTCGCCCATGCGGGAATCGGAGGCGTCAAGGTTTGCGAAAGAGTATGAATCGCGCATTGTTTGCGTTGCACGTCGATCGGCGAAAATGATCCGGCCGGAACCGTATACCATACAACTCCTTCGTAAGAAACAGCGCACGACGCGCCGGCCGAATCGTAAACAACAGACCCTACGATCTCGCTCGCGGTTTGAGGCGTTGCAGGCGGAACAAGAGACGAGTTGCCGGAGCAACTCGAGAGTACAAAGCCGACCGCGAGGAGGGTTCTGAAATGCTTCATGGGATCTGCGTCGCTTTCGTAACGCTTCGGGTTGTTCCCAGTCCGCGGATATCGCCTTGCTCCACCGTCCGCACGAGTTGATCGAAGGCGGCCCAGGCGAAGGGCCAGCACGATTGCAGGCCGTACCCGAAATCCGCGAAGGAATCGGCATGAGTTGCGTTCTCGATTAGATAGAGCCGGTGAAGGCGTGCTCGTCCGGCATCGGCGACCGCTTGCGCGTAGCCGACGGCATGGAAATCCGGGTGGATGAACGCGTCCTTGGTTCCGGCCAGCGAGATCAATGGTCGTTCGATAGCTCCGGTGTGGGCGAAGGCCTTGATCGCCGCGCGCGCGTGATCCGACGGAATGTAGGAGGCGCGCAGCTCCGGTCGTGCGAGACCTTCCCCGCGGACAATGCCGGGCAAGCGTTGCGGGTCATCGGCGTCGGGTTCCGCCGGATCGCCGCTCCAGAATGCAGTCGCTTGCGGGTCGATTAGCAGGGCGAACACGAACAGCGTCAGGTCGCTGTAGAGCAAATAGTTGTCGCACCATAACGACGGATGCGCGGGGTTCTCGGGTTGAAGAACGTCGCACGGGAACCCAAGCGCTTCGATTGCCGCTCGCGCGACCGGATCGGTGAATCCGCTGCGCACATACGCAGGCATCGCCGCGAGAAACGGGGGGAGAAAATCGAGAATGCTGCGTTGCGGGGTCCAGCGTACGCCCGCGTATTCCACGCCGCCGTCGATCAATTCCGGAAATCGTTCGAGGGCGCTTCGGACTTGCCCGCCTCCGTTCGAGAAGCCGACGGCGTACGTACGACGAGGAAGCGCGTCGCGCCGCACGCGCAGGACGCCGCGCGCGAACTCGACGAGATGACGAAAGTCCTCGTTCCACGCGGCGATGCCGACGGGATGGGGAGAAAGGACGCCGAAGCGAAACCCTTTGGTACTGCCTTCGGAGCCGGGCGCGGCAAACGGAACCGGGTACGCGGCATGCGGCGACGCGAGCCCATCGTTCGTTTCGGCGATCACGTTGAATGGGATGCCTTTGTTGCTCGACGCGAACGCATATCCGCGCGCCAGCGCCGTTTCGCTCCAAATCGCATCGTTGGCGAACTCGCTGCGGATTCCGGGGGTTCCGGCCGCGACTAGCGCTCCGTTCCATTCGTCGGGAATACGCAGGACGAAGCGACGACCGGCGTTGTGATGAAGCACGATCGTCCCGGGAATCGGCGTCGGCGCAGGCGACGGGGTCGCGGATGCGATCAACGCTTTGGCGTCGCCGACGGGATCAATGCCGGGCGCCGGATCGATCGTCGGAGCGAACCCAAATCTGAGGTCCTCAACGTGAACGGCGGAACCCATGGATTTTATCACTCCATGAACCAACCGTGGCTTACCACGAGAGATTGGCCCGTTAGGGCATTTGAAGGGAAGGCTGCGAAGAAGAGCGTTGCTTGCGCCACGTCTTGAAGGGTGGTGAAGTTGCCGTCGACGGTATCTTTGAGCATCACGCGCTTGATGACGTCCTCTTCCGAGATTCCCAGCGCCTCGGCCTGCTCGGGAATCTGTTTTTCAACCAAAGGAGTGCGTACGAATCCGGGGCAGACGACGTTAGCTCGCACGCCGTTCTTGGCCCCTTCCTTCGCGACGACTTTCGCAAGGCCGATCAAGCCGTGTTTTGCCGCGACATAAGCCGCCTTGAGCATTGAAGCTTCCTTAGAATGCACCGACCCCATATAAATAACGCTGCCGCCCCCGCTTGCATACATGTGCGGCAAACACGCGCGCGTCGTGAGAAAGGCGCCGTCCAAATGAATCGAAAGCAGTCTTTTCCATTCATCGAATGGGAAAGCTTCTATCGGATGAACGATTTGTATCCCGGCATTGCTTACCAGAATATCGACTCCGCCGAACGTCGATACGACGAACGCCGTACCCTCGATGACCTTGCCCTCGTCGCAGACGTCCATGTGCACGCCGATCGCTTGCCCGCCGCTTGCGCGTATATCGGCCGCGACCGCGTCCGCCCCGTCTTTGTTGATATCGGCAATGGCCGTTCGCGCGCCTTCACGAGCGAAGAGCGTCGCTATTTCCTTGCCGATGCCGCTCGCCGCGCCGGTTATAACCGCTGTTTTCCCCTTGAGTTTCATAACCTCTCCTTCGTTGATATCGGGCCTAGCAGTACGTGCGGCAATCAAGTCCGAAATCCCAGGCATGAAGCGTTCAATCTTTGTCGCGTCGGCTATCGCCGGGATTGTCTTTCCAAGAGCAGTTTCTTCGGCCTTGTCGTCGATCGTCTCGGAAATCAAAAGTATTGAACGCTGGTCGACCGGGAGGATTGCGGTCGTCGCTCAGCGTTCCGTGGACGCGGCCCCATTCTTTGCTTACCGTGAGAAAACTGTTGTTCCGGCGGCGAGCACAATCAAACTCTTGATACTCATGACGCTCTTCGCGCAAGCTGATTCCGATGCCGGCTTGTTACGGCGCAAGATCGTGATGTCAGCCGGCAATATCGTCGGAGGGTCGGAAATTTATGATCGCGCGGAACCCGGAGGGCATTACGAGGTCGATAGCCTTGCCCGCGCGATGATCGAGCAAAGCGATAATACGGCTTCCAACGCGTTGATTGATTTGCTTGGGTTCGAGCGGATCAATCAGACGGCGTCCGTACTCGGCCTCACTGCCACGCGTCTTGGGCGCAAGTTTAGTTCGAGCCCCCAGCGCAAGCGCATAGCATTGAATCACACTTGTGCCGGAGATCTCGCCGCCATCGCGCTAGATATGACGCACGGCGCTCGCGACGGGCGATCCGCAACCGTCTCGCAAGCCGGATGCCGTCAAATGCTCGCGTTTTTATCCGATCAAGAGGATCATACGAAAATCGGCCGAGGCTTACCGCGCAATACGCGGCTGGCGAATAAAACGGGCGAAGTGAGCCATGTTCGTAACGATGTCGGCATCGTGAATCAAGGGAAGCGCGACGAATATGTGCTTGCCGTCATGGCGTACGATCTTGAGGCGGATGCTCGCGGGGATGAGGCCGTCGCGAAAGTCACGCAAGTTCTTGATCCCCTCATACGTTCCGCCGGCTGAGGATTACGTGGCGGGAGGAGCAAGTACGAGCAGTTGTTTCGCGCCCGCCGAGAGGAGGCGCTGCGCGAACGTCGCTTGCAGCGGCATGCGCGGACGTTTTCCGATGCCTTTCACGGCGATCGTAGCCGCGCGTTCGCTTGCGGCTGCTTGCAATAACGTCGCCGCCGCGTCGTCGCCGTATACGACCAGCCAGCGAGCGCGAGCGCGCTGCGCCGCCGTTTGGAGCGATGATCGAATGCGCGTATTGCCGTCGTCGCGCTTGCGCGCCGCATGCACGACGCTGAGATCGGTTTCCAAACGGTGCGCGATGCGGGCACAGCGCTCGATCAGGACGATATCGCTGTCGCGTCCCGTCACGCCGAGCATGATGCGCCCCATGGGAAACGGCACGGGCGTTGCGCCGCGCGCGCGAATGATTTCGCGAACGGCGAGTTCACGTAATGCGCTGAGTTTCTCCGTGCGGAAAAAATTTGCCAATGCAGCGTCAATGCGGTCTGACGGGTAAATCTTTCCTTGACGCAATCGCTCGCGTAATGCTTCAGGCGTTGCGTCAATGAATATGACGTCGTCGGCTAAACGCAAGATATCGTCGGGGACTGTTTCGCGAACATGCGTACCGGTGATGCGCGCGACGGCGTCGTTGAGGCCTTCGAGATGTTGAATGTTGAGCGTGGTGATGACCGAGATGCCCGCGCGCAATACGGCTAAGACGTCGTCATATCGTTTGGCACGCAGGGTTCCGCGTTCGTTGGTATGCGCCAATTCGTCGATCAATGCGATGGTCGGATTTCTGGCAATGACCGCATCGAAATCCAGCTCGGTGCGCGCAATGCCGTCGTGACTGACGGTTTTTCGCGGCAGAAGCTCCAACCCGTTGAGCATCCGTACGGTGTCGACGCGGCGGTGCGTCTCGACGAATGCCGCGACGACGTCGATTCCGTCGCCGCGCAGTCGGTGCGCGCGATCGAGCATCGCGTAGGTTTTGCCGCATCCGGCCGCCGCGCCGAGATAAATGGTCAAACGGCCGTAGCCGATGCGCATACGGTCGCCGGCGGCTTGTCCGTACATGCCCGACCATAACGAGCGCTCTTGCGATTGTCGCTGCACTTGCGGGTCGGCGATGAAGAGATCGCGCATGTGGGACATGCCTGCCAAGCGACGCGCGAGCGGCCCGTTCGGAACGGCAATGAACGCAGCCTTGACGTCATCCAAGCGCGGCGCGTTCGGGTTGAAGTTCGGGAGCTCGACGATGCTCGCATCGTACTTCGCCGCGATCGAGGCGATTTCTTGAGAGCGATCGCGAGAATCGGATTTTCCGATTTGTGCGAATGCCGGCGTGAGGTCGAATGCCCGGGCGATATGCGCTACGTCGCGGATAAATGTTTCCGCATCGCCTTCCGAGGGGAGCAATGCTAGCGCCGCGGAGGTTTTCGCGGCCTCGAGGTGCGGCGTGGTGAGGTCGTCGATCGTGCGAAGCATCATTTCGCGCAGCATGCGCAAGGTGTGCGGGCGGAAAATGCCGTTACGCGCGCGTTCGATGTCGTCGGCTCGAAGAATACGCCCGGTGAGCAGGCGCGCCTCAAGTTCCTCCGCGGGGGTGTCCAGAGCGATTACCTGATCGGCTTTGCGTAAGAAAGACATCGGCACGATTTCACGCACCGGGAAGCCGATGAGCCGTTCGGCGATCGGGGCGATGGAATCCAGATGCACGATGTTCAAGGCGCCGATCACGCTGATCCCGGCGTCGCGCAAAGCGCATGCGTCTTGCCAACGCTTGGGATGGCGTCCCCCTTCCGCGTTCGCATGCGCGAGTTCGTCAAGAATAACGACTTGCGGTTTCTGTGCGAGCGCCGCGTCGTAATCGAAATCAGAGAACTCCGCATTGCCGATGCGGACGATACGCGCGGGTATGCGCGGAATGCCGCGCGCGAGTTCTTCTAGATCGGGGCGGCCTTTAGTCTCAATGATCCCGATCGCGACGCGAAGCCTTTCGCCGATGAGGCGGCGGGCGTCTTGGAGGAGGCGGTGCGTTTTCCCGGCGCCGGGAGCGATCGCGATGTAGACGGTCAGGCGCGGCGTCGCCCCCAAATCGCGCAACAACGTCTCGGCCGACGGACGCATGGGACGCTCGTTCACTGTGAGGTTCGTTCGTGTTCGGGCCGCCCTGCCCCGCCCCGCAGGTCGGCGCTCGGGGGATGCGCGAAGCATGCTTGGTGCTTGGTTCCGTCAAGCTCTGGTGCTGCGTTCTTCTCGCCGGAGCTTGGGTGCTGGATTTATTGACCCCGCAACTTTTCATCGCGGCGATTTTTCTCAACGTGCCGATCGCATTGAGCAGCTTGGCTTTGGATGTGCGTTTCACAAGGCGCTTGATCGTTATCGCATTGGCGGCTTGCGCCGCCGCCGCGTATGTGAACGCCTCGACCGAGCATCACTGGAATATGATCGCGGTTGCCGATCGCGTAGTTGCCGGGTTCTCATTTTTTCTGGTCGGCACGCTCAGTATTGCCGCGCAGCAATCCGCGCGTCGTGCAGGGGAGCTTTCGGAGCGCTCGGAGCGCGAGGCGCGTGAGGGGCGCGTCGGTCAATCCCTTGAGCGCATACGCGAGTCGATGAGCATCGCGTTGATCGAATACGCGATCGCGCGCGAAGCATGTCGATCGCTTGGGGCCGACGTCGCATGGTATTTCACGCAAGCGGCGCCGTTGGATCCGTCTACCATATATCGCTGTGAGCGCGGCGGCGAGGTTGAGGTTTCGTATGCTCGGCCGGCGCCTCCGATCGCTTCGCTCTTGCAACGCGTAGCGGACGCGGGGCAAACGGCGCCCGTTGAGGCCGGCGATCCTTTCGGTCGGCTTGTGCTCGATACGCTGAGCGTTGCGCATGCGTTGGCCGTGCCTCTCGCCGAGCACGGCGCGTTATTCGGCGTTTTGTTTATCGGCATGCGCAGCGATATGTTTGATGCGAACGCGGAGCAATCGTTGCGATATTATGCCGATCGCTCGGCGATCGCATCGGCGCAAGGGAAGCTTTTCGAGGAGCTGGCTCGACGAAATAGCGCTTTGGCGGAACGCAACGAGGTAATTCGCGATATCGTATACGCGCTGTCCCATGACTTGCGGACGCCGTTGGAGGCGGCGAACATGACGATGCGGCAAGCGCTTGAAGGTCGGTACGGCGAACTCCCTCGGGCGTATTGCGAGATACTGGAAAGATCGGTGCAGTCCAATGACGAGTTGCGTCGATTGGCGGAGACGCTTTTATTGGTATCGCGCTATGAATCCGGCGACGCGTCGCACTATCGCGAACCGGTTGACCTCTCGGCTCTCGCGCGCGAAGCGGCGGAGGAACTTGAAGCGTTGGCGCGCGACAAGGCCGTGATAGTGCGGACAGAGGGGGACCCGGCGACGGTGCTCGCCGATCGAAGCGAGTTGCGGCGCGCGGCGGTGAATCTCGTTGCAAACGCCCTGGCGTGGACGCCGTCCGGCGGAAGCATCGTCATACGGACAAGCGTGCACGGCGGGCGTGCGCGCATCGCGGTTGAGGACACGGGATTCGGCGTTCCCGCCGATCTGCTAGGAAGTTTGTTCCAGCGCATCGGCGGCGCGAGTCGGAACGGAGGGGGCTCCGGGTTGGGGTTGTATATCGTGCGTCGAATCGCCGAAGGCCACGGCGGAAACGTCGCATATGAGCCGCGCCCCGGCGGCGGGAGCGTGTTCACGGTGGAGTTGCCGCTTGCCGGAGGAATGCGATGAGCTACGCTATCGTCGTCGTGGAGGATCACGACCTAACTCGTATCGGTCTACGTACGACATTGGAAGCCGTACCGGATTTCCGCATTGCGGGCGAAGCGGAGGACGGCGTAAGCGGCCTTGAGATCATCACGCGGCTACGCCCCGACGTCGCCGTGATCGATCTTGGGTTGCCGGGCATGGACGGTATCGAGTTGACGCGGCGTGCGTTATCCGCGGTCCCGGAGTTGCGCGTGTTGATTTTGACGATGCATGACTTGGAGTCGGAGGTGTTTGCCGCATTGGCGGCGGGCGCGGATGCTTACGCTCTCAAGAATGCCTCCCCGGACACAATCGTTGCAGCCGTTCGCATCGCGGCCGAGGGCGGAGCGTATTTCGATCCGCGGATTGCGGGCGCCGTGTTGCGTCATTTCGGATCGCGGCCGGATCGCGAGGCGGATTCGCCGCTCACGGCGCGAGAAACGCAAGTGCTCCGTATGATCGCGGACGGACGCGGAAACAATGAAATCGCAGATGAGTTGTCTCTGGGTTTCGGGACCGTCAAAGGGCACGTGCGCGACATTTTGGACAAGCTGGCTGCAGCGGATCGCGCGCAGGCCGCCGTGATCGCCTTGCGGCGCGGTTTGATCTCGTAAGGTTTATGCCGTCGTCAACTCCGCCAGCGAAGCCAGCGTAGCCCCGGCCGCACCGGCCGGCACCCACCACGTCTGATCCCCGACAATCCCGTCCATGATGATCTCGCGTTGCTTTTGATACGCACGGACGGCCGCCTCGGTTTGCGGGCCGAAATCGCCGTCCAGCGGGCCCGGATCGGTAGGTGAACCGGATCCGCCGTAGGCGAGCAGAGCGTGTTGCAAGGCTTGCACCGGCTTGCCGGCGGCTCCAAAGGAGAGTTCCGGCGCTTTTGGGTCGGGCGGAAGCGCATTCCAAGTTTCCGGGCCTGCCAGTCCGTCGGCCATAAGGCCTACTCCTTGCTGGAACGATTCCAGCGCGAGACGCGTCTGCGGACCGAAAATGCCGTCAATGCCGGTGGAGTTCAGCAATTTGATCATCACGAGGATACGTTGAAGGCGTCGGACGTCGGGACCTGAGGAACCGATCGCTATGGTCGGGCCGCTATTCATGGCATCCAGCTTCTCTTGGGGCGCGGGATATCCCCATAGTGAACATATCCCCGCGTTTGAAGGGGGCCGAAATACTTGGCTTGGTATGCGGTGAGATCGGGCCTCCGCGCCTAATAGTAAGAAGGCTTCGTATTGAATGCGAGGGGGTTCCTTTGTTTGCACTTCAGCCTACTATCGATCAAGATGAATCGGCCGTACAGAATATTAGCGCGCAAGAGGCCGCGGGAGACGCGGTGCAATCCATTCTTGAGATTGCCGAGGCGGACGGCGTCGCGTTATATTGGTGGAACGAAGCGGATCACGTCCTGCGGCCCCTCGCCTATGCCGGCCCGCTGCTTGGGCGCAAACCGTTGCCCGTCGTGCATCCCGGTCAAGGCGCTTTAGGCGCCGCTTACAGCGAACGTTCGCCTATTGCGATCGATCTGGATTATGCTTCCTCTCCGTACATGACGGGATGGGCGCGAGAACTCGGCATAGAGTCTCAATATGCGGTTCCGCTGCTTGTGCGTCGGCGCGTCATGGGCGTGCTTTCGGTGATGTACGCGCGTCCGCATACGGTTGATGCGGGCGTGCGTCGTATGATCGAACTGATTTCCAAACAGATCGCTCCGATGCTTGCCGTAATGGGCTTGCTGCTGGAAGCCGAGCATAGCGTCGGGGAATCGGTAACGCTCTCGAAGCTGATAAGCGATACGGCGACGTACGTGGACGTGAGCGCGACGTGCGAACGCATCACGGAAACGGCATGTCGATTGCTTGGAGCGGATTATGGAGCGGTAGGCGTTCTTGAGTCGGACGGATCGGTGCGCTTTTACGGCATGTGGGGCGCGAGAGCTCCGTTGTGGAGATCGAATCCGCGCAATCATCTTTTCGGCGGCATCGAGGAGGATTACGGGCGAACCTTCGTGATCACGCGTCTTCCCGATCGTCCGGATGCCTCGCGGGATGAATTCGCCAATAGCCTCTCCGAAGGCGGACGTACGGTGATGGTGACTCCTCTGGGCGATGAGTACAAACGCATCGGTTCGTTGTTGGTAGGATGGCGCGTTGACGTTAAGCCGACGCTTCGACAGATCAAGTTGCTGGAAATGTTGGCAAAGCATGCGACCATTGTCGTCGTTCATGCGCGTTCGATCCAGCGCGTCGTCGAGCGTCAGGGCGAGCATTCTCCCGAAGAGCATTATCGTACCCTTGCCGAGCACGCGAAGGCATTGACGCTCGTTATCGATGATGCGCTGGTGATTCAGTATGCGAGTCCGTCGCATCGAACGATGCTTGGATGGGAGCCGCGGAGCATGGTCGGCTCGGGGTTGCTGGAGTACGTTTTACCGGCTGATCTTCCGATGTTTGAGCGACAGATTGCCCAAGCGCGCGAAATAGGCGGACGGTTGGACGGCACTCGCTTTCGTGTTCGTCACAACGACGGATCCACGCGCGTGCTGGAGCTTCAGGGAAACAATCATGCGGAGGACCCGCTTATCGGCGGTTGGCTCTTGCATAGTCGCGATGTTACCGAGCGTGATGAAAACGACGGCGCGCATACGGGCGAAATCGTTGGAGATCCGCTTGAGCGATTGCTCGATCGTGCGGAAATAGATAATTCGTTACATGTTGCGACGATTGACGCGCACGTACAGGAATCGCCTTTAGCTCTTATAGTTGTTGAACTTGAAAGTTTCGGATCGCTTGGGAATAGCGTTCGCGCGGATGTCGCCGATCGTTTATTCCGGGATGTCGGCGATCGGCTGCGGAGCGTTCTGCGGACGGGAGATCGTATCGGACGTTTGGGCGCGGATGAATTCGTCATCATTTCATTGCATGCCGATGAAAGTTTTGTTAGGGAGCGCGTAGATACGCTTCTGAGCATCATGGAAAAGCCGTTTTTGATAAATGAGACCGAACATCACTTTGATGCGAGCTTAGGCATCGCGCTGTACCCGTTGCATGGGCTTGACGCACGAACGCTTCTGCGTCATGCGAATGCGGCTGCGCGCTTGGCGAAACGCACGCGCAGCGGTTTTGCCTTTTACGATAAAGAAAGCGATCGCTCTTCCGCTGCCCGCGTGCTCGCCGTGTCATCGCTGCGTGAGGCGATCGCGCAAGATGAGCTGCGTTTGCACTGCCAACCCATCTTTGATATACGCACGAGAAAGGTCGTGCAGGCGGAAGTGCTGTGCCGCTGGCCGTCGGCGCCGACCGGCCTGAAGGAACCCAGCGCGTTCATTCCGCTTGCGGAGCATTCGGGCTTAATCGGCAGTCTTACGGATTGGGTTATCCGCCATGCGATCGAACAATGGGCTCGTTGGGGAACATCGATGCCGGCCTCGCTTTCCGTCAATCTTTCGATGGAGAACTTAGCGGAGCAAGATATCGCCGAACGGCTAGCGCGTATCCTAAAGGAAAACGGCATCCCGGCATCTCGGGTATGTTTGGAACTGACGGAGAGCGCATTATTGGTGGACGTGGATCGCAGCGCGCGAACGTTGGAAAAATTTGTTTCCATGGGCGTGCATTTCAGCATCGATGATTTTGGAACCGGTTATACGTCGCTGTCGTACCTCAACCGTTTTCCGATTCACGAACTGAAAATCGATAGGAGCTTTGTCGCGAGCTTGGAGAGCGATGCTCGCAATCGCACGATTGTACGCTCGATCATCGATCTCGCGCACGGTTTGGGCTTAAGCGTGGTCGCGGAAGGCGTGGAAACGCAAGAAGCGCTTGACATGTTGGCGGAATGGGAATGCGATCTCGTGCAAGGAAACCTGCTTGCGGCGGCAATGTCTTCCGAGGAATTCGCCGCGCGATTCTGTTTGAACCCCGGCCTTGACTCCCGGGGGGCATAGCCGTACACTGTGCGCCCGTAGCTCAGCGGATAGAGCGTCACGCTTCGAACGTGAAAGCCGCGAGTTCAAATCTCGCCGGGCGCTCCATGAAAAGGCCCGCCCGCTTTAGGGAATGAGCAGGAGCTTGCCCGTTGTTTTGCGCGCTTCCAGGTCGGCGTGCGCGCGCGACGCTTCGGAAAGCGGATAGGTCCGTTCGATGCGTAGTTTCAGCGTGCCGCGTTCCAGCGCTTTGAAGAGATCGCCTGCGCGTTGCTCAAGTTCCGCGCGTTCAGCTATATAATTCGCAAGGTTCGGCCGCGTGAGGAACAGCGAACCTTTGAGCATGAGCACTTTGAGATCGAACGGCGGGACCTGGCCGCTTGAGCCGCCGAAGAGCACCATCATCCCGCGCGGACGCAGGGAATCAAGACTCTTTTCGAACGTGGTTTTACCGACTGAATCGTAGACTACGTCGACGCCGCGTCCGCCGGTGATGCGTCGCGCTTGCGCCGCGAAATCATCCTCGGTATAACGGATGACATGATCGGCGCCGGCCTCTCTTGAGAGCTGCTCTTTGGCTTGCGTCGATACCGTCGTAATGACGGTCGCGCCGCGCGCTTTGGCGAGTTGGGTGAGGAGAAGGCCGACGCCGCCTGCTCCAGCATGGACGATTGCTACGTCGCCGTGCTTTAGCGGGAACGTAGCGTTCGCGAGATAATGCGCCGTCATGCCTTGCAGCATGATCGCGGCTGCTTGCTCGAAGCTGACGTTCGCGGGAACGGCAACGAGCTTGCTTGCCGGCACGACTACAAGCTGCGTATAGCTTCCTAACACTCCTGTATATGCGACCCGATCGCCGGGTTGGAATTCGCTGACGCTGGAGCCTACGATTTCCACCGTCCCGGCAGCCTCCATGCCGGGGGTAAACGGACCCGGCGCGAGGGGATACGTTCCGCTGCGATGATACACGTCTAGGTAGTTGACGCCGATAGCGGCGGTGCGAACCAGGACTTCGTCTTTTTCCGGCTGCCGCGTCGGTACGTCCGCGTAGCGCATGACCTCCGCGTCTCCGGGGCGTTCAACGACGATCGCTTTCATACTCATGAGACGTTCGCCAGGTTATCTACGTACTCTTCGATCTCATCTTCGTCTACTGGGCGACTGATGTGGAAGCCTTGCAATTGCCGGCATCCAAGCTCGCGCAACAGTAGGACTTGCTCTTCGTTCTCTACGCCCTCGGCTACCACGAGGAGACCGAGATTTTCGGCGAGGGCGATGATTGCGCGCACGATGCCTTGATCCGCCGCATCGTGCGTGATATCGGCTATGAACGAGCGGTCGATCTTTATGCTGTTGACGGGGAGGCGCTTGAGATAGCCGAGCGCCGAGAAGCCCGTGCCGAAGTCGTCGATGGTTACGCGGATGCCCATGCGCTTGAGGACATTGATATTGCGAATGCTTGCGTCCACGCCGCTGATGTATGCGTTTTCGGTGACCTCGAGCTGGAGGTTGCGCGGCGGCAGATCGCAGCGTTCCAAGATGCGGCGGACGTCGGCGGTGAAATTCGGCTCGCGGAATTGACGCGGCGAGATATTGACGGAAACGTAGAGTTCGCGGCTTCCGTGTTCGATCAGCCGCCTCATGCGTAGGCAAGCGCGTTTCAAAACGTACTCGCCTAGACGGACGGTAAGCCCTATTTCCTCGGCGACGTTCACGAAGACGTCGGGAGGGATGGGTCCGCGCTCAGGGTCGGTCCAACGTGCAAGGGCTTCCAAGGCGATGAGAGAGCCGCTATAAGAATCGACGATAGGCTGGTAGGCGAGGCTGATTTGGTTATGATCCAGAGCCGCGCGCAAAGCCGTTTCTATTGCAAGCTGTACTATCGTGGATTGTCGGATTGCCGGATTGAAAACCTCGATCGTATCGCCGCCGCGATTTTTGGCAACGTACATTGCCGCGTCGGCGTTGCGGAGCAGATCGTCGGTGATCGTGCCGTCGTCGGGCGCCAAGGCGATGCCGATACTCGCGCTCACCACAAGCTCCGTGCCGGCCGCGCGAATCGGCTTGGTGATCGTCGCGAGCATTTTCTCGGCAATGATCTTCGCGTCGCGAGCGGTTGCTAGATCGTCCAGCACGATGATGAACTCGTCTCCGCCGGGACGTGCGATGGTATCGCCGGGGCGAAGCATCGTATGTAAGCGTTCGGCGACGTCTTGCAGCACGATATCGCCTCCTCTATGGCCGATGCTGTCGTTCACGGATTTGAAGCGATCGAGGTCGATGAAGAGCACCGCGACGACTCTGCTGCGGCGTTGCGCGCGGGTGAGCGAGCGTTGTAGGCGCTCGGCGAGAAGAGCGCGGTTTGGGAGATTCGTGAGCGAGTCGTGATGGGCAAGGTAGACTAGTCGTTCCTCGGCGAGCTTACGCTCGGTGATATCCAGCAATGCGCCGACGATTCGATACGGCGTGTCGCTCAAATCGTAAGAAAATTGCCCTTGCTCTTGCATATAGCGTTCGCGACCGTCGCGCGTGATGATGCGGTGATCGATTTTATAAGGCTGTCGATCCTGTTGTGCGCGTTCGATCGTCGCGCGTACGAGCTCACGATCGTCGGGATGGTCGAACTCGTGCAGCATGGAGACTTCGCCTTTGGCGTAATCCACGCCGAGTATGCGGTAGAGCTCGGCTGACCAGACGATTTGTCGCGTCCGCAGATCGATTTCCCAGCTTCCCAGGTGGGCCAACTGTTGCGCTTCGGCGAGCAGGGTACGGCTGCGCCGTAGAGCGGTTTCCATCATTTCGCGGTCGCCGACGTCCACGAAGATGAGCGCGCGCGCGGGGACGCCCGCGAAATCCACAGATGCGGAGGAGACGTCGACGACGGTTTCACTGCCGTCGGCGCGGCGTTGCTTCCAGGTTCGGGTCACCATGTCGTCGGTGCTCGAACTGCTTAGAGCCGCGACGTACGTGCGCAAGCCGGGCGATTGCGCCGCGGCCGGACGCAATTGATCGAGCGTCATCGTTAGGAAGACCTCACGCGGATAGCCGTAGTGCGCTACGGCCGCGTCGTTCACGGCGAGAACGCGCAGCGTTTGCACCGCATATACGAGCATCGGATGAGGATTGCGCGTGAAGATATCGCGGAATGCATCCGCTCGTCCGAGCCTTATCTGGCTAGGAAGCTGGTTGGGTAAGCCGAACGAAGGTAGCTCCATTTTCCATCCTTGACTTCGTAAAAGTATACGTTGGGATCTACTTGATCGCCGGTCGCGAGAAAGGAGAATGATCCGACGACCGTATCGTACGTTGTCGGATTTTGCAAGGCTCGCCACAGATCGAGGCGATTTCTGGCGCCGGTGCGTTGGATTGCCGCGATCGCGATTTGCGTTCCGGCGTACGCCAAGGCCGAAAGAGGCGTGAAATCGCCGTAATTTTGTCGGAAATCTTGGATGATGGATTGGTTAGCCGGCGCGAGTTGGACCGGGGGTATGGAGGAAGAAACGATCAACCCTGCCGCATCGGCGGCGTACGTATCGATTGTCGCGGCGGAGAAAAATCCTTGCGAGGCAAACAAAGGCCCCGTGTAATTCGCGGCACGCAATGCTCCGAGGATTTTCCCCATATCCGCGACGGAGCCGGCGAGAAAGATAGTATCCGGATTCTCGCTGAGCGCATCATGGGCGGCTTGGGCGAAGTTCGGCTTTTCCCAGCTGCATTTGACGGATTGACATGGAATTGCTCCGAGCTGATTTACGAAACCGTTCGCGACGTCCAAGCCGTAATCGCCGTCTTGGAAGATCACGCCCGCGCGCGCGGGCTTATGTTCTTTCACGACATATGCCGCCGCGAGCCGCCCTTCCGTGGAGTCTTTGGTAGGGAGCCGTAGGACGGAGGTGTACCCGTATGCGGTGAGCTTCTCGTAGGTCGAGGCGGGAATGATAACCGGCATCTCGGCGTTGGCGTAGGCGCGTAGCGCCGCTTCCGTGCCGTGACCGCTGAGGTGGCCCACGATGCAGATGATGCTCGAGTCGTCGACGGCGAGATGTGCGGCGGCGACTGCTTGGGCGAGCAGATTTTGATCGTCGATGGTACGCATCGCGAACATGACGTCGAGGGAGCCGTGCATTTGATTGGTTTCATAGATCGCTTGCTGCATGCCGTTAGCGAGCTGCAAGCCGAGATTCCGATCGGCGCCGGTGAACGGGCCGGCGATGCCCAGCGTGATTGGGAGGGCGAGCGAAGGCAGCCCGGGGATCGCGGCGCCGACGGGCAGGGCTTGCGAGGCCGCTGCTGCCGTTGCCGCACTTGCGATGAGGAACGTGCGGCGCGTGCTCATTTGAGCGTGAATCCCGCGATGGTCGTTACTAGGAACGCAAGCGAGAAAAGCATGTTGGCGTTGAATACTCTTTCGTTGAGCGCCGCGACGTCCTTCATTGTAGTGAAAAGCTTGCGTTCGTACCAGACGAGAACTACCGCGAAAAGAACGCCGAGAACGTATGCGGGGTGCGGATGAGAGAGCGGAACGAGCGCGAGTAGGAGCACGATCATGAGGAGGTGCAACGCGATCGGCAGCGCGTGCGCGCTTGCGACGCCGAAGGCAGCGGGGATCGAACGAATGTTTTGCGCGATATCCACGTCGCGATCCGCCAGCGCATAGATGATGTCGAAGCCGGCTACCCAAAGCGTGACGGCCGCGAAAAGCGTGAGCGACGAAACGGTAATCGTTCCGGCGATTGCTACGTAAGCTCCTAACGGCGCGAAGCCGTCGACGGCTCCCAAAACGAAGTGAGTTCCCCACGTAAAGCGTTTGCAGAAAGGATACGCGATGATGCCTAATCCGGCTATCGGAAGGAAGGCGACGCAGAGCGGATTCAAGGCGAAGGCTGCTACAATCAAAAGCGCGATTCCGCCCGCGATGCCCCCGAGCATGACCTTGGGCGAAATTGCTCCGGTGACTAGAGCACGTTTGGCCGTGCGCGGATTGCGCGCGTCGATATCGCGATCGATGTAGCGGTTCGCCGCCATCGCCGCCGTGCGCGCGCCGAGCACGGCGCACGTGATCCAAGCGAGCTTGCCCGCACTGGGAATTCCGTGCGTTGCCAGCACGGCGCCCACGTACGCGAAAGGTAAAGCGAAGAGCGTGTGCTCGATGCGAATTTCCGTAAGGAAACGTCGTATCATACGCCGTTCGCTCGCAAGCGCGACGGATCCAGCGATTCGCGCGCGACGCCGGCTGATGCCAGCAACCGGCGTAGGGCATCTTCGCCTTGCCCCGACCACGCATTGGGGCTGGTCGAGAAATTCTTGAGCCCGTATTCGGCCCAGCGGCGCGTCACCAGCTCCTTGGTTGCGCTGTCCATTTCAATGTCCGCCGGCCATGCGCGTTCGTAGCCTTCGTCCGCGCCTTTGCGAGTCGCGTCGATGCCGAGTTTATGGCCGAGCGCCTGTCGAAAGGAGCCGCTGTGATCGAGATCGTCGACGGGTCCCGGCATTACAACCAAGTCGCGCGACGCGTCGAGGTTGTTGAGCACGTACCAAGCAACGGCGCGCGGGTCTTGAACGTCGATATCGGCATCGACGACAATCAGGCAACGCGTGAGCATCATCATGTGCCCCAGCCCCCACAGAGCGTTCATCACTTTTTTCGCTTGCCCGGGATAGGACTTGCGTATCGAGATGATCGCAAGGTTATGGAAGCCGCCTTCAACCGGTAGGTTGTAATCCGTAATTTCGGGGACGACTAGTTGCAACAACGGAAGAAAAAGGCGTTCGGTTGCTTTTCCCAGCCACGCGTCTTCCATGGGGGGCTTGCCGACGATCGTCGCACAATAGATCGGGCTGCGTCGGCGCGTGATGCATTGAACATGAAAGACGGGGAAGAGATCGGCGAGGCTGTAGACGCCGGTGTGGTCGCCGAAGGGGCCTTCAACGCGGAGATCTTCATTGTCCACGTATCCTTCTAGCACGAACTCGGCATCGGCGGGGACTTTGAGATCGACGGATTTGCAACGAACCATTTTCACCGGACGCCCGCGTAGGAAACCGGCGAACGCGACTTCGTCCACGATCGGCGGCAACGGCGCCGTCGCCGCATAGGCGACCGCGGGATCAGCACCCACGACGACGGCGACGGGCACGGTTCGCCCCCATTTAGCGGCTTGCGCGCGGCCTTGCTTATGGCGTTGCCAGTGCATGCCGGCGGTGCGTTCGTCGAACATCTGCACGCGGTACATGCCGACGTTTTGCGTGCCGGAAAGGGGATCTTTGGTGAACACGAGCGGCAAGGTGATGAACGGTCCGCCGTCCATCGGCCAAGTGGTGAGTATCGGCAGCGTGCGAAGGTCCGGGGAATCTTCAACGACTTCTTGACATGCGCCGTTTGCGACCGTGCGCGGAATCGCGTTCGCGAATGCGGAGAGCGAGGCTAGTTTCGCAAGTTTGGCCAACGGAGAGTCGGGAACGCTCAGATTGAGCGCTTGTCGGACGCGTTGTTCCATTTCAGCGAGATCTCGCGCGCCGAAGGCCATGGCGATGCGGCGTTCGGAGCCGAACTGGTTCATGAGCACGGGATACGCGGAGTTTGCGACGTTGGTGAACAGCAGCGCAGGGCCGCCTGCTTTCACCACGCGATCGGCGATCTCAGAGATTTCAAGGTAGGGATCGACGCGAGCGGCGATCTCGACAAGCTCGCCGGCTTGGCGCAACGCGCGGACGAACTCTCCTAGCGAATCAAAAGGCATCAATAGTAATCTTTGGACGGGACGGATGCGGGCTCCGTTCGGGCGCAGCGTGTCCAGTCGCGCACGCCGGTCAATGCCGAAAGGATTCCCCGGCCGTGCTCGCATGCACAGACGGGCTCCGCGCGGCCGGGGAATCCTTTCGGCATTGACCTCACTGAGAAATTATATGAGGCGCCGGCTTCGTTAAGGCATAATGCGTTCAAGTGTACATATCCTCAACCGAAGCGCCGATCGCATTGGGTATCACGGCAAGTGCGGCGTTTACATTCCCCCGTCCGATTACCAAACGCGGAACCGTCGTAGGCGCTCCCAACGTGCGCGCGCCTTCTTCAAGATCGAAAAGCACCTTCATATCGAGAGGCGCTTCTCGCCACTTCACGCTTCCAATGAAGCTCACGTTCGTGACATTGCTCGTTCCGACAAGGTCGATTTCATGTTTTCCATCCGTTGACCACCAGGAACGCACGTCGTCGCCGGGGAGGCGTCGGGATATCATGAGGCGCCGTGCGTGATCGCGGGCCATGTCCTCGAATATGCCGCCCATGTGCCCGTCGAAAAACGGGAGTATCTGCGTGTCGATAATATCGGCGCCCAAGCCGCGGTCTATTAAACCGCGATTTCGTGCGATGAAGCGGAAGAAGAAGCGAAAATAAGGATCGCGTATCACATAGAGGCTTCGTTTTGAGCGGAATGCATCTTCGGTTGCGGGGATCCGCCGCTCCAGGAATTCAAGCTTCACAAGGCGTTGGAGAATGCGCTCTGAGGCGATCTTGGCCCAATCACGGATTTCACTGAAGCGGTTCTTCCCGATGCCGACCGCCTGTAAGGCGCGATAGCTTCCCTTGCCGTCGGGTAAGTCGGTCGTTAAAACGAGCTCCGCCGCATCCGCCAAGCCGCTTGTCGGGCCGCTGAATAGACGCAACAAGTTGTCGCGTAGCGAGGCGCTTTCATCCCATTGCTTCAAATAGAGCGGCGTTCCGCCGAGAATTCCGTAGACGCGAGCCTTGTCCGCGCAGGAGAGATTCGGCGTGAAGAGGCCCGCCTCGCGAAAGCCGAGCGCTCCGACATGGAGTCTGACGGTGAAGCGTCCGTAGAGCGGAGCTGCTGATGCTTCAAGCGATTCCATAAACGTCTGTGCCGATCCGCAGAGCACCAGCATGACGCTAGAGGTGCGGCCTTGCTTATCCCACCATCGTTGTATCATGGACGGAAGGGCCGGGGCGGATTGAACGAGGTACGGGAACTCGTCGAGAACGATAATGAGCCGCGAATGTCGGTTGTGTTCGACGATGAAACCAAGCGCGGTTTCCCAGTCGGGAAATTGATAGCCCGGCGGCAGAAATTCACCGCCGACGCTTTCTTTGGCGGCTTTGGTAAACGATTGAAGTTCGGCTTGTTCGGCTTGTTGAGTGGCCTGATAAAATATAATCGGTCGGTTTCTCGTAAATTCTTCGAGTAAGTAGGATTTGCCGATGCGACGCCGACCATAAACCAAGGCAAGCTGTCCGCCCGCTTGGTCTGCCGCTGCTTTCAGGTTTTCCAACTCCCCATGGCGTCCAATGAATTTTTGACTATCATGCATTAAATACATTATGTACCAGATACATCATGTATGGCAAGCATTATGAATGCGAAGCGGACCCCTTTTCCTTCGAGCGCGCGTCGTGTGCAAGGCTTACCTGGAGAGCTTCCGCGAGCAAGTCATGGACCGCTTCGTTTGCGCGACAATCGCTCGCATGCTAGCTTACGAGAAGCATGACGGCCTCTTCCGAAATGTCGATACCGTGTCTGCGTGAACCGGGTTTTACCCGAACGACGATCTGCGCCGCGCGTCAATTGTACCGCAAGGATTCTTCGCGTTGAGCGCGGAGCACCCAAGCCATGCAATTTCTAGCGATTACGCGCCGACATACCGATCGTTTCACCGAGGCCGAATTCGCCGCCGCGCTCGAGCCGGAAGCCGAACAAGCGCGCTCTTTGTATGCGAGCGGAGCGTTTCGTCAGATATTCAGTCGGGGCGACACGCCCGGGGCGGTGATGATGATCGAAGCGGCGGATCTCCTCGAAGCGCAAAACATCATGGGGAGCCTACCGTTTGCACGGAAGAAGATGATGGACGTTGATATCATCGAGTTACGACCGTATCGCGGTTTCGCGCCGAAAGGATGAGTGGGAATGATGAGTGAGGGATTGCCGCTGGGATATAGGCCGGCTGAGATCGCTAGCGAGCAGGCTTGCGAACTCGGCGCCGCGGCATTGGCGCTTCTCAAGGAAGTGCTCGATACGATTTCGGAGCGCACGACGACGGAAGAGAAAGAAGTAGGCCTTTTGCGGCTGATGGGCCTCCAGGCCATGCTCTTCTTGGAAACGGCAGATCTTGCGATCGAGGGTCATGCGCGCGGCCGAAACCGTGCGGCCTTCGGGCTTCAAAGTTCATTGTTCGAGTACTTGATGCGCGCGATCGCCTATCGGAGAGGCATCGTGGACGCGCAAGAAGCGTGGCATCTGGGAATGGCGCATCGTATCGCCGCGGATAAATGTCAAGACGCCGTGGAATATGAGAGGTGGAAGGCGGAGAATCCGATATCGCGTTCTTCAGAAAAGAGCTTTGAACAAATTCTCGGGGAGCTTTTTGAAAATGGAGACGGAGAGTGGAAGAACTGGATATACCAACGCTATCGTCGTCCTCGTTTATTTGCTCGCGGCACGCTCGGCGCGGTGGACGATGTGTTTGAGATTCGCGACGCGTCGGTTTGTTTCTCCAATTCGGCGCGAACGATCGATCCCGATGCGCAAGTTATCGCCATCGCTTGTTTGGCGTGCGACTTCGTAAGCGAGTTCAACGATCAATATACGCTCGGATTTCAACGGCAACTCGCAGAGTTTCAGGAGAAAATCAGCGCAACAGCCATGGAACGCGGCGCGCGCCGCGAAAAAGTCGCAACGGGCTAGAGCGGCTTTCCGGAAGTCAGGAGCGTTCAAGCGGCGCTCCGACGTGTACTCTAGTACATGAGAGGGCGACGCTTGGACGCTCATGGCTTTCGGAAAGC
>Ga0182024_10003668_pt1 | contig 36276 bp, 34 predicted proteins | sample P32metaG_FD_120480 | JGI IMG/M metagenome (GOLD analysis project Ga0182024, IMG submission 120480) | Permafrost microbial communities from Stordalen Mire, Sweden - P3-2 metaG (Illumina Assembly) | ecosystem: Environmental > Terrestrial > Soil > Wetlands > Permafrost | place: Sweden: Stordalen...
AGCCCTCGAGCACAGCCATCCGCCAGCGATAAGTGCGGAACACCACCACGACGAGAACGCGTGGAAGCCTCAGAACGGCTTAGAACGCTCGCTGTTCACGGTTGCGGCAAACGCGCTGGTAGGAGTCGGCTACGCGTTTGTGTTGATCGCGGTGTTCCTGTTCTGGCGCGCCCCAAAGTCTCTCGGCTGGGGTGTGGCCTTTGGGCTCGCAGGGTTTGTAGTGTTTTTCGTAGCGCCCGCTCTGGGCTTGCCTCCTGAGCTACCGGGAACGGCCGCCGCTGAACTCACGTCCCGACAGGAATGGTGGGCCATGACTGCTCTGGCTACGGGCGCCGGGCTCTTTCTTTTCTTTAGTCAGCCGCGCTGGTGGATCCGCGCACTAGGGGTCGTGCTGGTGATCGCGCCCCATTTGGTTCCCGCGCCCCAGCCGGCCGTTGAGGCCTCGCTGGCGCCACCGGATCTACAAACTCACTTTCGTATCGCGACTACCGCTTGTAACGCTGTCTTCTGGGTCGCACTGGGCATGTTCACGACCTTTGCGTTTCGTAGACTCGGCCTGACGGGTACGCCTCCGCAAACGACCTGATCCCTTCCTTGTGCCTAATCCGACCTGGCGATTCGATATCGATTCGCTCAGCTTTCGCCCTCCTCGACACGAGGGAGTCTGCCTCGTCCATCGTCGAGCCTTCCAGACTCTCCTCGGATTCACTCCCACGCGCGAACAATGCGAGGCGTGGTTCGCCGGGCATAATCTCGCTTTTGATCGGGCCGCCGAAGCAAAGATTGCTCGTGCCTCTGTGCCTGTAAGCGCGAATCTTCACCTGACCAGCCGCGACATTTTGCGCGCAATGGCTACAGTGCATCTGGCTGATTCCTAAACGCGCTCCCCAGCACACAGAGGAGCGGGCGGACGAAAGAGCCGCAAATTAGGGATCGGTATCGGCGTCCGATTGTGCGCGATCGTAGCGCGGCCGCCAGGAAGCAACATACGTCGGGTCCGTCACTTGCATACGACGCAACGCAATGCGCGCCGCCATCCGTGAGTGACGCGTTATGGGTCACGGTAAGGATTCCGGAGCGCGTCCCGAGTTCACCGCGGAAATCAGCTCTTCGCGTGTCTGTGTGTGCTCTGCTAACTCAAATTGCTCGAGCAGTGGCGCAAATGCGGCGTCACACGCCGCATCGAATACCGCCGGTTGGCCTGACTGGCCACACCAAACTGGTGGCGGATGCATTGTAATGACGGCCTGCCAGCCCGTCGGCAGGGGCACATTTGAGGAGTGATGCCGGCGCTTCGCAATGAGCTTAGCGGCCGCGCCGCAATCTCGGCGATGCACTGGCGCAGGTTGGCAGCAAATTCGTACGCCTCGCGACGGTGGTCGTTGCGGAAAACAAGCTGCCGCTCCCCCTGTCGCAGTGCGTCGCTCTTGCCGGCCTCACGAAACCGGCGCGCGATGGTTTTGTTGACTAGGCGTGCGTGCAGTGAGATCCCAGCGGTGGTAATGCCCCACACGTGACATGTACTCCGACCCATATTCCGCCCCTTGATAAGACGTTCAATCTCGGCGGGCACTCCCAATGGGACACCTACACTAGACACGCCTCAAATCCGGAGCTAAGGGTGTCTCGATCGAGCTCGCGTCCGATGAACACCAACTGCGTGCGCCGCGGCCGATCACCCCAGGCGCCTAAGGTACCGGTGTCAATGACCATGTGAACTCCCTGGATCACGATGCGCTCCATGCTTCCCTGGAAGTTCAGAAATCCCTTCATCCGGTAGAGTCGCGTACCCTGCGTCTGGAGGACGCTAGCGATCCATGATTGAAACTTGGCTGCATCCAGCGGGCGCGAGGACTGCAGGCTAAAGGAGTTCACGCGTTCATCGTGCTCATGCTGCGCAGCAAAGTCCTTTTGCACCAGAGCCGCCGCCTCGTCTCCGCTGTTCGACAACAGACGCAGAGAGAATTCGGCTGGGAAATGTTCTGTGAAGAGCCAGTAGTTTCCATTCGATTGAATCGAAAAATGGATTCGGGTTTCGCCACCGGTCGACAACGTCAGGTTTCTGACGGCGTCGAGCGGCTCGATATTGACGTCGTCAACTATCGCCTCCGGTGTACGGGAAAACCACGTGAATACACGTTCGGCCGCCCGCGCAGGGTCGAGAGCGTCGGATTCGCGCACTTCGCACAACGCGAAAAGGATGGATGGGTCTGGCCCTTGCTGAAGGACGAGCGAGTAATGGCCTGCAGACAGAGCAAATGCGCCGGCCCATTCAAAGGGGTACTCGGGTTCAAGGAAGGTGGGTTTGTATTCAAGAGCGCGCTGCAGATCGAATCCGCCGATGCCGAGCACGTTATCGATGGGTACCAGAGCTCGCGCACTTGAGCCGGCGCGTACAATTCGAGCCAATGCGTTAATCGCTCGAACGCGCCGCTCCAAATCGTCTAGTTCATTGTTGCTTACCAGGTCGGTCTTGTTGAGAACAATGACGTCGGCGAAGGCAACTTGAGTACGAGTCTCTTCGCTGTCGAGCAGCTGCTGGTCGAAATGACACGCATCGACCATCGTGACGATCCCGTCGAGGGAGTATTTCTCACGAACCCCGTCATCGACGAAGAAGGTCTGTGCCACGGGGCCGGGGTTCGCGAGCCCGGTCGTCTCCAATACAATACGGTCGAATTTTTCACGCCGTTCACTGAGATTGCCAAGAATACGGATGAGGTCGCCGCGCACGGTGCAGCAGATGCAGCCGTTATTCATCTCGAAGATTTCTTCTTCGGCATTGATCACGAGTTCCTGATCGACTCCAATCTCGCCGAATTCGTTTTCGATGACTGCGATTCGCTGACCATGCTGTTCAGTGAGGATGCGATTCAGCAGAGTGGTCTTTCCGGATCCAAGGAACCCTGTCAGCACGGTGACCGGGATCCGATTCGATGCGCTCATTAAGATTCACTCCAGCGGAAATGCACTACCGCTGCGGTTTCATCATGTAGGAGCGTGAAGGAGGAGCCGGCAGTGGGTCCGGAAGGATGCGGCACAGATGCTTCTCAATCTTCCCGGCCCCTCTGCAACGTGCCTATCGCCCACCGCGATGTTCGCAGACGTGTCCTCAGGCCGGTCTCCGGACTCACGATTGCACCCGAAGTGCCGGCGGATGGCCTTCCCACGTCCGATTTCGGACGCGGTGGCCTCGGATCCGCCACTTTTCGTTTACCGTTGCGGGGGCAGTGCCGGAATGGGCTTTAGCAAAATCTAAAACCGCACCGGCTTCCCGTTTCACTTGCCGTCATTCTCAGCTCGGGCCGGGAAGATCAGCGAAGCACCTGAGAACTTCGCCAATGATGCTAGCCGCCACCTGCGGGATTAGCAAGCCGCGACTCCGGCCGCGATCGGCGCAGGTCTGATAGATTGTCGGCGCGTAGGCAAGAGCGAGCAGGGCCTGCCGAATCCATGAAAGCACTTTCGATATTAGGTTGTGGATCTGGTGCCGGCAAAAGCTGGATAACGACCGCTTTGGGTGCGTGGCTGCACGGACAAGGCGTTCGGGTCGCGCCCTTCAAAGCACAGAACATGTCGAACAATGCATGGGTCACCTTGGACGGCGGCGAAATCGGCAGGGCTCAGGCGGTGCAGGCCGAGGCGTGCGGGCTGAACCCCACGGTTCAGATGAACCCGATACTCCTGAAGCCCAGCGGTGCGCTCGGGTCGCAGGTCATTGTGCTTGGCCAGTCGCAGGGGCATTGCCCCGCGCAGGAGTATTACCGCCGCTTTGATCGGCTGTGGCAGGTAGTTCGCGAAGTACTCGACGGATGGCATTCGCGCTGCGACGTCCTGCTGATGGAAGGTGCCGGCAGTCCCGTAGAATTGAACCTGCTGCAACGTGATCTCGTGAATTTGCGGCCATGCCAGTACCTGGATGGTCGATGGCTCTTTGTCGGCGACATCGATCGCGGCGGCATTTTCGCGCAGCTTGCCGGCGTGTGGACGCTTATGGCGCCAGAGGATCGGGTACGCAGCCTGGGAGCGATCGTTAATCGATTTCGGGGCGACCCCGCTTTGTTTGCAAATCCGCAGGAGTGGCTTGCCCCACACGCTCCGGGACTCTTGATCCTTGGCACCCTGCCATTCCGCTCGGATCTGCAACCGGAGGAAGAAGACGGGCTTGCGCGGGAAGATGCAAGCCGGGGTTCGGGCGATGTGATGGCATGGGTTCGATTCCCCCACATATCGAATCTTACGGACTGCCAACCTTGGTGGGCTGACGGTGGCGTTGAAGTGCGCTGGGTCTCGAGCCCGCAGGGATTAACCGGCGCGCGAATCATCGTACTGCCGGGAACGAAAAATACTCTCGCAGACCTGCGCTGGTTGCGTGCCAGCGGACTGGCGGATGCGATCGTGGCTGCCGCGAAATGCGGCACGCTCATTGTGGGTGTTTGCGGCGGTTTCCAGATGCTGGGCGAGTCGCTGGTGGATGAGGCTGGAGAGGCAGGTGATATCGGCCGTGAGCGCGGGCTCGCGCTCCTGCCCGCAGAGACTCGCTTCAGTGCGTCCAAGACCCTGCGCCAGGTAACCGCCAATTGCGGCGACTCTAAATGGCAGGCCTATGAGATTCATATGGGCGTTACGCAACCCTTGTCGCCCGTCGAACCGCTTCACACGGTAAAGGACGAACGAGGTGAGCGGCCCGAAGGCATGCGTTCAGGAAATATCTGGGGAACGTATTTGCACGGCTGGTTTGAATCCCCCGCCTTGCGCTCGCAGATGGCAGCCGCTGCCGGGATGCTGGCGCATCACGCATTCCCCGTACCCTGGGCTGAGCACCGCGCGGCCACCTATCGCGCCATGGCGGAACATCTCGCCGCACATGTCAACATGGACCCTATCAGGAGATACCTGTGCCTGTAAGCACCGCCCTCGACATCAATAATTCCCCACACGCCGTACGTATCCTCATCACGGGGGGACCCGGTACCGGGAAGAGCACGCTACTTGCCGCTCTCGCGCAGTCGGGGGAAATCTGCTACGAAGAGGCCTCGCGAGCACTTATCCGCGAACAGCTCGCACACGAAGGCCAACTCGTTCCCTGGGGAAACCTGCTGGGATTCGCGCAGGAATGCTGCGCGCGAATGCGGGCACAACTCGCTGATAGTCCCGCGGATAGGCGATGCTTCTTTGACCGAGGATTACCCGATCTCATCGCCTATCTCCGCCACGGCGGACTGCCCGCACCCGACGCCTGGTGCACCGCCTCGCGCGCGTACGCCCGCGTGACATTCTTCGCACCCCCGTGGGCCGAGATCTTCGTAAACGATCCTGAGCGCCCGCAGTCCTTCTCCGAGGCATGTGCACTCAGCGATCACATCCGATATGCCTACCAAACCTGCGGCTTCCAGCTGATCGAACTCGTTAGGGATCGCGTTGAGATGCGCCGCGCACAGGTCCTTAACTACTTGCGTACAAACCCGTACGATCTTCGCCGTGGGTAAGTTGACCTTCATCACAGGACCCGTTCGCAGCGGCAAGAGCCAGCGCGCAGTCGTGACTGCCAGCGCCTGGGGCAACGAGGTGGTCTTCGTCGCGACATACCGCGTGGATCCACGCGACTTAGAAATGGCCGAGCGCGTGCGTCGCCACCGCTCGGAACGACCATCTGCGTGGCGCACGCTTGAGGCCCCCGATGACGTGGCACTCAACCTTGGACAGTTATCTCCGCGCCCAAGCGGTGTGGTCCTCGATTGTCTTACGCTTTGGGTGAGCGATCGCTTCACCGAATCAGATGATCAGATTGCCGGTGTGTGGCAGACACAGCTCAATCAGTTCAAGGCCGCCCCTTGGCCGATGGTCATCGTGAGCAATGAACTTGGCTGGAGCTTAGTGCCGCCGGATGCTCAGGCCCGGCGATTCCGAGACCTTGCCGGGACATTGGCACAACGTACTGCCAGCGTTGCCGACGAGGCATGGCTCCTCGTCGCCGGCTGCAGCGTACGGTTGAAGTAAGCGGCCGCATCGAAGCGCTGGATTACTCCAGCATTTGCACAAAGCGGTTCGCTATGCCGGAGCGCTGCCCAAAATGGACGTGCAGGTAGCTTGCGAGTAGCTTGCCGCTCACGAAGCCCGCCGAATCGGCGGGCGTCCGAGCTCGAGTACTGCGCACCTGCCAGGCGACATGGTCATTCGCGATGGGCTGATCACAGACCCAGTTGCTGTACCGAAACTCATGCCCGCGCAGCGCTTCGCCGCTTTCGGCAAGTAAGTTGGCACGCAGCGCGGTTGCGTAACGATAGCCGAGCGCCGCCAGGGTGTTCGTCATGCGCGCGAGACCTGGAATGATGCCGGCCATCGGCCAGTACCTGCCTTCGCAATCTATCAAGCCTTGCATGAGGGCCATGAACCCGCCGCATTCCGCGTAGATCGGCGCGTCCCGATCGCGCAACTCCCTAAGCCTCTCCCAGAGCCGAACGTTCTGGGCGAGCCTTTCGCCATAAAGCTCGGGATAACCACCGCCTAAGTAAACGCCCGCGACATTGGGCCCCGGGTGCTCTCCCGCGAGGGGACTGAAGAACTCAATCGTCGCGCCGGCCTCCGCCAGGAGCTCAAGATTCTCGGGATAGTAGAAGCGGAAAGCCTCGTCGCGAGCGACGGCGATTACAGGCGCGAAACGGCTCGATCCTGTATGTGCTGACGGTGTGATCGGCGTTTGCGGTGAATCCGGGGCTCCCCTCGCCAGCGTGAGAATCGCCGCGATATCAACACCGGATTTAACGCAGACGGCGATTTCAGCCACGCGCTCATTCGCATCGAAGTCCTCGCCGCCCAGCACTAACCCCAGGTGTCGCTCTGGGATCTTTAGCTCCGGGCGCCGAGGGAGCCAACCCAAGACTGGCAGCCCAGTCGCGTTCGTAATTGCCTCACCGCATCCCTTCGCATGCCCCTCAGAGCCTGCGAAATTCAAAATCACGCCGCAAAGCGGGAGCTCAGGATCAAATTTTTGACACCCCAGGACCACTGCAGCGGCGCTGCGAGCATGGCCACTGATGTCCACTACGAGTAGGACCGGCGCCCGAAGCAACTTGGCAATCTGCGCTGTCGAGGCGTGGTCGCTGTCCCAGTTGCTGCCATCGAAAAGCCCCATCACGCCTTCAATCACTGCGATGTCTGCATCCTGGCAAGCGCGCGCGAAGCCTTCCAATAGCTGAGTGTCCCCCAGCATCCAGGCATCAAGATTTCTGCAGGGTCGCTGGGCAGCCCGCTCGTGATAGCTCGGATCGATGTAATCGGGTCCGCACTTGAACGGTTGAACTGCCAGCCCCTGTTGGGCTAGCGCCGCGATCACTCCCGTGGTAATTGTGGTCTTGCCGACGTTTGAAGAAACGCCTGCAATCACGATCCGAGGGATTGAGTGACGTGCTATCACAGAGCCCTCGCCAGCGCAGCAAGCAACGCCTTTTGCGCGCTCGGCCGCTGGGCACTCAGTCGTATCCACTGTCGAAGTCCGAAGGACGTTCCGTCACGAACCCGAATGTCGCGTCTGCGTAAGCCTGCACTGACGCGCTTCGCGTCTCCGACTTTTGCCATTAAAAAGGTCGCCGGACTTTCACGCACCTCCAGTCCCTGTTCGCGCAGTGTCCGAACCAAGCGCCGGCGCCACCGCTGGAATTTCGGAATGGCCGACGTGAGCCATGCCCGCGCCTCTTCCGTAGCCGACGCCTCCAGGAGTGCCACCGCGTCGCGCCCGATTACCCAGCTAGGTGCGGCATTTGCGATCCGTGGGTCGGCGCGCGGTGCAATGACGTACGCACCGCGCACGCCCGTCAACCCGAAGGCCTTGTTGGGGGAATACAGCCGGTACGCGCCAGCAGCAGCTTCCTCAATGGATGCCATGTCGTTGCTGTTACAAAGGGGTGCATAAGCTAGGTCCACGACCAAGCGACCCACGTCCGCAGCGGCTTGCACAAAGGAAAGCGGCCACAGCTCGCCCGTCGGATTGTTGGGCCAGCACACGAACCCTATCCCTGGGCGGCGAGCCTGCGCACGGAGAAACGCCGTGGGTGAGGCAGCGGAGAGGAGCCGCCGCCCCGCAAGTCTCGCCCCATGTTCATATTCTGAGAATGTGGGCGCCAGTTGGTGTACAGCGCCATCAAAACACCGAATTAACCGCAGGATCAATTCATTCGCGCCGGCGCCGACTGCGACGCGGTCAGGGGTTGTGCGATGGAACGCGGCGAGTCTGGCGCGCAGACGCTGGTACGAAGGATCGGGATAACGCGTCACATCAGCGCGTCGCACCGCTGCGAGCACCGACGGACACGGACCGACGGGATTGGCATTGCTTGAAAAATCATATCGAGGGTCCGCAAGCGAATCGGTTCCGCCGTGAACGGGGCTACGCACGGATGAATCTCGGCAGGACCTGCAGGCAGATCACGACCAGAATCGCGAAACCCCAGGCAGCCGCCTGCGCGCGACGCAATGCGACTACAACGTCTGCCGCACCCGGGGATCGCCCGTCGGGGTTAAGCGCATAAACACCAGGCTTTCTGAGCTTCACTCCGAGCGATAGAGCAAGAGCGCTCATCGGCCAGCCTGAATTGGGTGATGCGGTCCGCGCGGCCTCTCGGGGGAGCGCCAGCAGCACGGTCGTTCGGCCAGGGCCGGCCAGCGCTAAACCCACGGCCGTCAGGCGGGCGGGTATCAAGTTCAAAAGATCATCCGCGCGCGCGGCAAACTTGCCGGCCCATTCCCACTGACCCCGATAGCCCCACATGGCATCCGCAGTATTCGCAAACCGATACACCGCGGCCCCCGGCAATCCGAAAATCGCGAACCAGAAAAGCGGGGCGATGACGGAATCAGACAGGTTTTCGGACAAGGACTCAAGAATAGACTCCCGAATTTGATCGCCATCGAGTTGCGTCGTATCCCGACTCACGATATGAGCGAGACGTGCGCGGCCGGCTTCGATTCCCTCTCCAAGCGCTCGCTCCACCGCCTGAGCCTCACTCAGCAGCATGCGCAATGCAAACAAGGGCTTCAGAAGCACCGCCGTCAGCACACCGCCTAGCCACCACGGAAGCTTTGCAAACCACAGTGCTGCGCCTGTAAAGGCGAGGCCCACCAACGCGGCGCCGAGGAACCAGTACGCGGTACCCAGAAGCAGGGCCACTTTTGGCGCACGACTCGGTAACGTTTGTCCCACTCGCTTCAAGTAACATCCCATCCACACAACAGGATGCAGCCGCGCCGGCGGCTCGCCCAGCCAGCGATCCAGCAGCATCGCAACGAGTACGCTCACAGACTCTCAAGGCGCCGATGGATGTGAAGCGTCAGCGCATCCGTATCCAAGGTATCCAGTGGCACGCAGTCGGCACCCAATTCTTTTGCGAGAGCTCCCGCGCGGCCGAGAGTGACGGGACCAAGCTCGCAGTCGATGACCAGAGCACCCGCGCAGGAGCTGCGCAGCGCTGCACACGCGGACAAAGCCTCTTGCCAGGGATCACCGCCATTTGTGCCGACATTCGCGCGACCATCCGTGAATAGGACGCACAGCGACGGCTCACGGGACTTCAATAATTCACTTGCATCGATCAAGGCTCGCGCGAGCGGCGTTCGACCCCCCGTAGGCACGTCCTTCAGGACCTGTTCGATGCTCGCAACGTGGCGCGTGAACGGCAAGACGAGGTCAGCGCCTTCGCCGCGAAACACCATCAGCGCAACCTCATCGCGTCGCTGGTAGCTCGAAGTCAATAAACCCAGGGCCGCGCCTTTCGCCGCTTCGAGGCGGCGGTGCGTCGCCATCGAGCCGCTCGCGTCCACGACGAACAACACATGGGCACGGCCGGGACCGCGACGCTCATGCCGCCTAAGGTCCGGGGCAGTGAGCTTGATTCCGCTCTCCGAGACGCGCGCCCCGCGGCCGGCGGCGGCAACCATCGTCGCTCGCATATCGAGCGTGCCCGCATCATCGTAGGCGCCAGCGCCGACAACGCGGCGGGAAGTCTGCGATTCAACGCCCCGTCGACCCTGGCGCTTCATATCGACCAACTTAGTCGAAAGTTCCAGCGCAAGGGGATCCGAAGCGGGAGCGGGAGCTAAGGACGCAGGTTGCGGGGAGGGCCCGTCAGCACCCCGCGCCGCGACGTTGCTATCCTCGGCACTTGCAAGACGACCGCCATCATTACCGGTTGGTTGGGGCCGCCTCCGCGGTTGGCGCGCCGCCTTTTGTTTGCGAGTGCGATGGCTAACGGCGAGTTCAGCCGCCCGTTTGATGTGCTCGTCCTCAATCTGATCCGCGCCCTCCCACGCCGCCAGCGCACGTGCTGCCTTCACGATGGCAAGATCGCCACGTATCCCATCCAGATGATGTTCAACTGAGATGCGGGCGATATTTGACAAGTGAGCATCGCTCACGCTGACCGACTTCAACTGCTCCCGAGCGACTACGATACGCTCGCGCAATGCGTGTTCGGCAGGTTGTGCCCGCTCAACCAGTGCCGCGGGATTGTCGTCGAAGGACAAACGCTGTCGGATGGCGGCAGTTCGCTCGTGCTCCTCGACGAGTCCGTGCACGGCGACACACAGCCCGAATCGGTCCACAAACTGCGGCCGCAGTTCGCCTTCTTCGGGATTCATGGTGCCCACCAGGATGAACTGCGCATCCTCGGTGGCAGAAATTCCGTCACGCTCGACCGTGACCCAGCCGGTAGCGGCCGCGTCGAGCAAAAGATCAACGATGTGATCGGGCAGCAGATTCACCTCATCTACGTATAGAACTCCGCCGTGCGCCTGCGCCAATAATCCTGAGCGCAGCTCGGTGCGACCGTCCTGCAGCACCCTTGAAATATCGAGGGAACCCACCACGCGATCCTCCGTCGCACCCAGAGGTAACTCCACGAAGGGCGCGGCGTTACCGCTCGAGGTCTTTGGCAGCAGGGAAGCAATGCCACGCGCCGCTGTCGTCTTTGCAGTACCCCTTTCCCCCGTTATGAGTACGCCGCCGATCGTGGGATCCACCGAGATCAAGACCAAGGCAAGCTTCAAATCGTCCTGGGCCACCACCGCGGAAAAAGGGAACTCAATTTTCATGAAAGGCTCTCAGTCGTTTCTTCAACAGCCGCCTCGCTCTCGAGCAAGGTCTCGCGCAGTCGCTTGAGTGTCAGGGGATCCGCCGACCATAGCTGCCGCTGCTGCGCTTCTACGAGCCGTTCCACGATCGCGTTAAGCGCCCACGGGTTGGTCTTTTCAAGAAACGCCCGTGATGGTCCGTCCGCAAAATTGGCGGCGATTCCCTCAAACATCCAGTCCGTGACAACTCCCGCCGTGGCGGCAAAACCGAACATGGCATCCACCGTGGCCGCCATTTCAAGGCCGCCGCGGTAGCCGTGGCGGCGCATTGCCTCAAGCCACTTCGGATTCACGACACGCGAGCGGTATACGCGCAGCGTTTCCGCCTGCAGCGTTCGCACGCGCGGGCGTGTGGGATCGGAGGAATCGCCAAAATAGGCGCTGGGGGGGTGCTCGGCAACAGCTGCCGTCGCCGCGACGAGGCCACCCTGGAATTCGAAGTAGTCGGTCGAATCAAATACGTCCTGCTCGAGATTGTCTTGGTTGTGCAGCACCAGATCGACGCCCGCGAGCTTGCGCCGAAACGACTCCACGGCCTCAACACCATCGGTGGTCTGCGGCGAAAAAGCCCATCCTCCCCAAAGGAGGAAGGCCTCCGCCAAATCGTTGGAGTCCCGCCATTGACTACTATCCATGAGTTGCATGAGTCCCGTGCCGTAGGCACCCGGCTTGGAACTGAATACGCGGTAGGACGCGCGACGCTGCGCCTCCGCGACGTCGCAACCCTGGCGCTCAAGAATTGCCACCTCGGCCAACCAGTGCTTGCGGATGAAGTTCTCCGATTCGGACTCCTCGAGTCTTGCCACGCGCTGCACGGCCTCATCGAAAAGATGCATCAAGGCCGGAAACGCGTCGCGAAAAAAGCCGCTCACCCGCAGCGTGACGTCGATACGCGGTCGCGCAAGCTCCGCCAACGGGATGACCTCAAAGCCACGCGCACGTCGTGTCTCTACTTCCCAAAGTGGCCGAACGCCGATCAATGCGAGCGCCTGCGCGATATCGTCGCCCCCGGTGCGCATAGTTGGGGTACCCCATACCGTCAGCGCAATACTTTCAGGCCATTGCCCTTTTTCCGCGAAATGCCGCGCGAGCGCCTCGCGCGCCAGACCCGATCCTGTGGCCCAGGCCGCGGGAGTCGGAAGGCCGCGGGGATCTACCGTGTAGAAATTGCGACCGGTCGGCAAGACGTGAGCCATCCCGCGACTGGGAGAGCCCGAGGGTCCGGCGGGCACATATGCGCCGCTCAGCGCCGCGAGCAGATGCCGCGTTTCGTCGGTGGTACGCGCCAGCGCGGGCGCCAGTGTCTCGCATGTGAAGCGCAGTACCTCGTCCAAGTCGCTTCGAGCCGCCTCGGATGACTTGGCAAAACGACGTGCAACCATTTCATCGATCGCAGCTGCGGAAAATTCATACCCGGCCAATTCACGCAGAATCACCCGTGATAAGTCATCAAGGGCCGTGCGAACGTGGCCCGCGCTCAGTACGCCGCTAACCTCTCCCCTCAGAACCTGCGGCACCGGCTCAGCCCAAACCCCGTGAGCCGCACGCAGAATGACCGGGTCAATCCCAACCGCGCGGGTAACTGCGTCAACCAACGAGGGGACATTGCCATTCGGACTGCGTAACACTGCAAACAAGAGATCAATCAATGCGGTCCCTTCGGGGGGCGCCCCGAAGACATGAAGGCCACCGCGGATCTGCGCTCTTCCCAGGTCACACAGGTACGCGTCGAGATCTTCCAGCAAGTGCGCAAATCCACGTCCTGATAGCTTGTCTAGCGCGCGCGGAATCCCCTCCTCGTTGGTGCGCTCGTCCCAGGGGTGCTCATGGTTGCCGTGCCGCTGCACACGGATCTGTTTGAGGTCATCTTCCAGGCGCTCGGTGCGCACGAGATCCCACACCTGCCGGCGAAGCACGGGTAGCTTGTTGGTATCGAGCACTTCGGCCCGGTAGTACTCCTCGACCAGGCGTGCGAGTGTTGCGAGGGGTCCGTAGGTATCCGCGTGGGTCAGCGGTGGAACGAGATGGTCAATGATGACCGCGTGCGTACGTCGCTTGGCCTGGGCGCCCTCCCCCGGATTATTGACGACGAAGGGATAGATCAACGGCAAGTCACCGAGAAGCGCATCCGGGGCACACTCGGCGGACAAGGCGATGCTCTTGCCTGGCAGCCACTCAAGCGTGCCGTGGGTTCCAAAATGAATTACCGCATCGGCTTTCCAGTCCTCCGCGAGCCAGCGATAAAACGCCGCGTAGTGGTGACACGGAGGCAAGTCCGGAGCGTGGTAGACCACTTCCGGATCGACGCCAAATCCGCGTGGCGGCTGGATCGCAACCACGACGTTCCAGAAGGCCAGCCCCGAAAAGAGGTAGTCGGTCTGATCGGTGTGCGGTTCCCGCAGTGACAACAACGGAGAACGCCGTGTCGACTGCTTGTTGTCGCGCCAAAATGGGGCGGGGATTGTGGGCCCCGTGGCGTTCGGTTCTCCCCATGTTTCAGTCAGGGACCTCTGGAACTGAGCACCTTGGGCATGGAACCAATTGCAGTAGCTCGCGCGCGACTTTCGCCACGCCGTTTCCGGATGGATCGGATGGCGGTCATCGTAACATCCGTCCGCCAATATCCGGCCCATGAGCTCATCGGCGGACTCTGGCAGAGGTCCCACGCCATAGCCTGCGCGCCGCATATCGGCGAGCCAGCGCAAGAGCGACGCCGGCGTGTCGAGCCCCACGGCCCCACCCACCCGCTGTGCCTTTCCGCCCGCGTTGCTCAAGACGATTGCGACGCGCACCTGTGCGGCGGGCTTGCGGCGCAGCGTGGCCAACCGCTGGGCGAGATCCGCAACGCGCTGTGTGCGCTCGGGATCCGGGACATAGCGGTGGCTTTCTTTGAACGAAACGGGGACAGCGATGATCCGGCCATCGCATTCCGGCAATGCCACGTTCATCGCCGCTTCTGCGGGCGCCAGGCCGCGCGCCGACTCGTGCCATAGCGCTCGCGGAGTGCCGCAACAGATCGCCTGAATCAACGGCGCGCCAATGGTGGTGAAAGGCGCTGAATCATCGCCCGCGCTGAGAGTGGACTCAAAGGGACTCAACGTGAAGACGGGGAAGCTGATCGTGTTGACGACGATGTCTGGAAAGGCCGTCAGCAGGCGGAAGACTCGTGGTATCCCTGTCGAATCCCGGTCGCGCAGCGAACTTGTAAAGAGTCCAATCGCGGCGAAGCCGCGCGCCTCTAACGCTCGCAGCATCACGTCCACGAACGCAAGGTTTCCGCTGAGCACGTGTGCTCGGTAGAACACGACTGCGGCCGTGGTCTGCCCGGCGCCGATACTGGCTTCCCACTCCGCCGTATCCGTCACGAGGAGGTCCGGGTGATAGAGCCCGTGAGCGGGCATTACACGGGGCAACTCAAAGGGAATTTCAAGCCCCAATAGCTGCACGGCGGCGTACCGCAGCGCCTGTGAAAGATTGGCAACGCCGCCCGCCATGAAATACGCGGTCAGGTTGGCCGCGACCTCGGGCTTTATATTTGGAGTCCGGGGAAGCATCTCGGTCGCGTCACCCACACCGCTGATCACGATAAGGCCCCAACCCTCGCGCTGCGCCAGTCCGACAAGTTGGGTGAGACCTGGCACAGAGGCGACCGTGCCGTGGATTCGCACGATGGTCAGTAAGCTTGGCGAACGATGTTCGCCAAAGAGGGCGAGCAACTCCTCAGAACTCGGCACGCCCAGGAGAGAGTGTGCAGTCACTTTGGGAAACTCGACCGGCAACCGGCCACGCGCTTGCTCCAGCGCCAATAGGTCTGTTTCTGCGTGAGATAAGAGAAAGAGTCCTTCGGTGACCGCGCGTTCGCTTACCGAGGGCTCCCGGCTCGCAGCGACAGCGCTCTGCAAAAACGGAAGAAGGGCGGCAGGCACATCGGGGAAGCCATGGGACTCGAGAACCGCGCCGGCGTACGCCACGATCAGGCGACGTTCGTCGGGGCCGAAGATCGGTGCAAACCAGCGCAGCGACTCACCAAAGCCGATGCCCACTTGAGCGCTCACCGCTGCTTCCGAGCTGCGCGAGACTCTCTGCACAACGATGCGCTGCGCATACGCGCTCGTCGCGCGCGCAAGCTGCCAATCCCTCCATGGCGCCTCATCAGTTGAGACTGTCCCGACGAGTATTCGCACTCGCGAGGGCTTCGTCGCCGAATTAAGCACGCGGCTCAACCAATCCTTGTTCTTTAGAACTCAATCCCGGGCTGCGCACGGATGCGCTGCAGCTTCAGGGGATGCTTGATCAGGCTCATTTCGGTGACCAGATCGGCACGCTCAATGAGTTCGTCCGGCGCGTTGCGTCCGGTCAATACCACGTGAGTCTTCTCGGGACGCCGACCTATCCCCTCGAGGACTTGTTCGATGGACAGGTATTCTTTTTTCAGCGCGATGTTGACCTCGTCAAGTAGGACTAAGTGATAGTCCGGATCGGCGAGATAGCGCAGCGCGACTTCCCAGCCGGCCTGTGCGACCCGCTTGTCGCGCACCTTGTCCTGGGTCTCCCAGGTAAACCCTTCACCCGTTGCATGAAACTTGAGCTGCTCCTTCCAGGGCTCGAATGCGCGCTTCTCCGCAGGCTCCCAAGCGCCCTTGATGAACTGGACGATGGCGACCCGGTACCCGTGCCCCAAGCTGCGCAATACCATGCCGAGCGCGGCGGTGGTCTTACCCTTGCCGGCCCCGGTGTGCACGATAACCAGCCCTCGGTCGGTGGCGGTCTCGGCCATGCGCCGGTCCTGGATCGCTTTCCTTCGCTGCATACGCTGGGCATAGCTTGCGGCATCCGAGTCTGGCGGCTCGCCGGTCGAAACATCGGACTCGGTCATAATCACTAACCTCTGTGCGCATAGTTGGGAGCGCGAATACGGAACAATCCCAAAGGCATCGACATCGGGGGTCAGCTCAGGTGAGTGTGCCAACCCCGGAAGGGTCGGTCCGATGGCAGAGAAATGCCGAAGAGACACAAGCACATAGCCCAGTTCGCCCACCGCGAAGGTATCCGCCACACATCATCAGGCCGGTCTCCGGACTCGCGAAGATCTTGGACGACGACGTCTTCCCATGCCCCATGGCGCACAGTGACCTAGGATTCGTCTTGATTCGCTTACCGTTGCGGGGGCAGTCCCGGAATTAGGCGTGCTCGCCGCCTGCACCGGATTCCCGTTTCACTCTCCAGCCCCGTCCGGGCCGGTTTTGAGCACCTGACGATGACTTGAGCGTAATCCAACACCCCCACAACAACAACCGCCGCGCCACGCAGGCACGAGCGCTTTCGAGGCGGACGCTCGGGCTTGATTCGCTAACAATTGACAACCCGCTGGCGCAACGTTTTAATCGCGGCTGGATGGCCTTTCTCAAAAGAGAAAGCGAAGAGGGAATGTGGTACGCGCCGGGCCCTTAGGGCGTCGGCTGCCAACCCACGGCTGCCCCCGCAACTGTAAGCGACGAGCGCTTGCCCAATGCCACTGACTTCTGTCTTTAAAGCGACAGGTCGGGAAGGCGGCAAGTCGCACAGACCCGCGAGCCAGGAAACCTGCCATCTGTTTTTGGTCGCGTGCCGGGCGGGGTGCCTCGGCGACGGTCGAGTCCCTCTCGACTGTGCGGGGGTCAGCAGCCGCTGACTCGCGCCGGTACCGCACCCGAGGCACTCGGCTAGGAGCCATGAGGATGAGCCAGATCGGGCCGACCGGCCGGGCCACCATCTACGTCTGCGTGACCTGCCGGCTCGCATCGGATGCCAAGGATGCCCCGTGTCCTGGTGCCGCCTTGGCAGATGCGACGGCGAGCGCCGCCGCGTGCGCCACCGATCCGGAAGTGACGGTTCAGCGCGTGCGATGCCTGGCTAACTGCAGTCGCGGTCCCAGCGCGGCGATTCGCTGCGACAACGCCTGGAGCTACGTTTTCGGCGGTCTCGATCCTTTGCAGGACGGCCCGTCGCTGGTAACGGGGGCTCAGTTGCTCTCGGCAGCGACGGACGGAATCATGCCTTGGCGTGGCCGGCCGAATTGCCTCAAGCGCGGCCTCATCGCGCGCATGCCGCCACTCGATTTTTCTGAAGTGTCATCGTGAAACCATTGCCTCGAGGCGCGTGTCCGGGAATCGCGCGCCCCATGATGACCGGCGACGGGTTGCTCGCTCGGCTGATGCCTTCGGCCAGCATACCCCTTGAGACCATGATCAGCCTTTGCGAGGCGAGCGAGCGGCACGGCAACGGAATCGTGGAAGTCACGCAACGCGGCAGCCTTCAAATTCGCGGGCTTTCCCCGCTTTCCGCGCCACGATTTGCGCACGCCGCGGTTTCACTGCGGCTGGGCATGGACGGCGAAACCCCAATCCTGACCTCACCCCTGACAGGTATGGACCTGCATGAGTATGCCGACCTCGGCGCACTGACGGTCGCCGTGCGCGACGAGCTCTCCCGACTAACCGGACGCGATGCTCTGGGTCCAAAGGTATCCGTACTGATCGATGGCGGCGGTCGCCTCCACCTCGACGAGGTTCTGGGCGATGTGCGAGTGCAGGCGGGCCCGGACACCCGACTTCATATAAGTCTCGCCGGTACCGCCGCAACCTCTACAAGCTTAGGTTGGGTTGAGCCTTATCTGGTGCCCAAAGCAGTCGCTCATGTTCTTGCCGCCATTGCGCAGCTAGGCAGCTCTGCTAGGGCGCGCGATCTTATCAATGCCCGCGAAATCGAAGCGCTACGCAGGTCGCTGGCTGAGGTCTACGCGGGCGAACCTCCACCACGGCGCGCGCGTCCGGAACCCATCGGACGGCACCCGCTGAAGAATGGAAGGCTCGCCGTCGGCATCGCCCTCCCCTTTGGCTTCACTCACGCGGCCCTCCTCAAACGGGTAACCGCTGCCGCGGGACGCTGGGGAGCACGTGACATTCGGCTTGCACCGGGCCGGGCGCTGTTAGCGCTCGATCTGACAGCGAAGGCTGCTGACGGATTCGTCGCTGCCGCGGCCGCGGAAGACTTGATCGTCGCGGCGGACGACCCCCGTCGTCACGTAGTCGCGTGCGCGGGTGCTCCGGCGTGCGCCTCAGCAACTCTCGCGACACGGGAATTGGCGCCGCTTATTGCGCACGCCGCCAAGTCCCTCCTGAGCGACTCTTTTACCGTTCACGTCTCTGGATGTGCGAAGGGCTGTGCGCACGCGGGCGCGGCAGAACTTACCCTGGTAGGGCCCGACAGGATCATCGTAATGGGCCGCGCGTGTGCGCGGCCCGACGGATTCATTTCCCCAAAGTCGCTCATCTCAGGACTTGCGCGATTGCGGTGCGAGCAGGCCGATCATCTTGACCTGATGCCCAAGCTGGGCACGACGCGTGTGCTTGAGATTCTGGGCGCGGTGCCGGCTCGTGAATGACTATGTGCGCGACGGACGTCTAATCTATGAGCAATCATTTGCCATCATCCGCGCGGAGGCTGATCTCTCCCGATTTTCCGAATTGGAGTCCGAGGTCGCCGTTCGTATGATTCACGCCTGCGGCATGGTTGAGGCCGCTAAGAACTTCGTCTTCGCCTCTGATGTTGTTCATGTAGCCCGCACCGCTTTGCAGGCCGGGGCCGCAATACTGTGTGACTCTGAAATGGTGAGTCACGGTATTACGCGTGCGCGCCTTCCAGCTCACAACCCGGTTATATGCTGCCTTCGCGACCCGAGTGTCGCCGCACTCGCCGAAAGTATCGGCACGACGCGTTCGGCAGCCGCGCTGAATCTTTGGGCCGATCGCATGAAGGGTGCCGTAGTCGCCATAGGTAATGCGCCAACAGCCTTATTCCGCCTACTGGAAATGCTCGACGAGGGCGCGCCACGACCGGCAGCTATACTCGGAATTCCGGTCGGATTCGTGGGCGCCGTCGAATCCAAGGAAGCACTCATCGACAATCCGCGTGGAATTCCCTTCATCGCAGTTCGAGGGCGCATCGGCGGCAGCGCAATGGCAGCCGCCGCGCTCAATGCACTGGCACGGGCGGGCTTTTGAACGCTCCTGGAAAACTGATCGGGGTCGGCGTGGGGCCGGGTGATCCGGAGCTCCTGACGCTCAAAGCTCTGAACGCACTCAAGAGCGCGGACATCGTGGCCCATTTTGCCAAGTCGGGTAATCCGAGTAACGCGCGCGCGTCGGTTGCGCAGTACTTGCAGCCCGGAGTGACCGAGCTACCTCTGCTTTATCCCGTCACTACCGAGGAAGTCTCCAGTAGCGCCGCCTATCGTTCGGCCATTCAGGAGTTCTTTGATAAATCGGCGGCCGACGTCGCGGCGCATCTGCAGGCCGGAAAGAACGTTGCGGTGTTGTCCGAAGGGGATCCGCTTTTCTTTGGCTCGTACATGCATCTGCACGTGCGCTTGATGAATCAATTCCCAACGGCGGTCATTCCAGGCGTGACTGCGATGTCGGGCTGCTGGTCGGCGGCGGGACTTCCGATCGCTCGCGGAGATGACGTCCTGACCGTGGTGCCGGGCACTCTGGACGAGCGCGAGCTGTTGCGTCGTTTCCAGCAGAACGATCCAACGGTCGTGATGAAGATCGGTCGCAACCTTGCAAAAGTGCGGCGTTCCCTTGCCGCTGCCGAGAGACTGGCGCACGCGACCTACGTCGAACGCGTCAGCTTGGAAAACCAGCGCATGATGCCGCTCACAGACAAACTCGACGACGCGGCACCCTATCTCGCCATCATTCTGGTTGCCGGCCGTTCGTGGGCGGCATGAGCGGAAAACTTACTGTCGTCGGATTGGGTCCAGGCAGCGCACAGCAGCTCACCCCCGAGGCGTCTTTGGCATTACAGGCCGCAGATACCGTGTTCGGGTACAAACCGTATCTAGATCGCGTCCCGGAGCAACCGGGACAGCGGCGGCAGGCATCCGATAACCGAGAAGAACTCGCCCGGGCCAGCAACGCTCTCAATGAAGCATGCGCTGGGGCGAGCGTAGCGGTCGTATCTGGCGGCGACCCGGGCGTATTTGCCATGGCCGCCGCCGTGTGCGAGGCGCTTGAGCAAGGTCCGGCGCTTTGGCGTGATCTGGAAATCGCGATTGTCCCCGGAGTGACCGGAATGCTGGCCGTGGCTGCCCGAGTAGGCGCACCGCTCGGACACGATTTCTGCGCGATTTCCCTTTCGGACAACCTCAAGAGCTGGGCCGTGATTGAGCGACGTGTACAAGCGGCGGCAACCGCCGGCTTCGTGATCGCCTTCTACAACCCGATCTCTCGCTCCAGGCCCTGGCAACTGGGTCGCGCGTTCGAGTTGCTAAGAGGGTGCCTGCCGCCCGGCACGCCGGTCATTTTTGGGCGCGCGATCGGACGAGACGATGAACAGATTCGAATATCGACCTTGGCCACCGCCGATGCAACGATGGCGGACATGTCGACCTGCGTCATCATAGGATCTCCTGAGACGCGCATCGTCGAGCGCCCTAACCGGGAGCCACTGGTCTATACCCCGCGGTCGACCCGAACGGCGGGCACATGATTAAGCCACGCAATGACATCGCTGATCGAGTCGACCGCGTGGCCTGCAGGTTCCAATGGGCGCTGGAACATCAGAACTCGAACGCCAAGTTCGCGCGCTGCGGCGAGTTTGCCGTAAGCCGCCTGCCCGCCACTATTCTTCGTGACGAGCACATCAATCCCGTGATGCAGCAGCAGCGCGCGTTCGGCCGCCTGGTCGAACGGCCCGCGGGCCTGAATATAATCGGCCGAGGGCAAAGCCAACGGCGGCTCCACTGGATCCACACTTCGGATCAGGTAGTAATGCTGAGGGGCCAGCTCAAACGGGGCAATCTCCTGTCGGCCGACGGCAAGAAATACCCTGAGGGGTTTCGCTCCCAGTGCCTGCGCCGCCGCGCGCGCATCGGCAACTTCCGTCCAGCGGTCCGCGGGCATAGCCCGCCACGCCGGGCGGCGCAGGACAATAAGCGGCGTGCCAGTCTCGCGGGCCGCTGTCATGGCGTGAGCCGACATCGTCGTGGCATATGGGTGTGTGGCATCAATCAGCGCGCTGATCTTGTGGTGAGCCAAATACTGCGTAAGCCCAGCGATCCCGCCAAACCCACCCGTGCGCAGAGGAACCGGCTGCGGAGTCGGCACTGCGGTGCGACCCGCCAGCGAAATAGTCACTGCGAGATCCGCGCGGTCGGAAAGTTTCTGCGCAAGTTCGCGCGCCTCGGTCGTGCCGCCGAGAATCAGGACGTGTCTTTTCATGGCGCTCGCTGAACCCACGCCGCAGACTGCCGCATGGCCGCGATGGCTGTCCATCGTGGGTATCGGCGAAGATGGCATCGAGGGCTTGACTCCCGTGGCACTCAACTTGGTGAAATCCGCCGCGGTGGTGTTCGGAGGTGCTCGCCACCTGGCACTGGCGGCGTCGGCGATCCGGGGACTCTCGCGGACGTGGAGGGTACCATTTGATGATTCGGTGACGGAGCTTTTGAACTACCGCGGCCAACCCGTGTGTGTCCTTGCATCGGGCGATCCATTCCTGCACGGCGTAGGAAGTGTCCTCGCGCGGCTTGTTTCCCACGAGGAAATCGTTGCCGTGCCGGCACCGTCGGCATTCAGCCTTGCGGCTGCGCGGCTTCTCTGGCCACTGCCACAAACCACGCAGCTGTCCTTGTGCGGGCGGTCCGCCGATTTGATACGTCCTCACCTTCATCCCGGCCAGCGGATGCTGCTTCTGACTTCCGATCAGGACTCGCCCGCGCAACTGGCAAAGTTGCTCTGCGAACTCGGCTTCGGCGCCTCGCAGATCACCGTACTTGAGGCACTCGGAGGCCCACGCGAGCGGGTACGGTCGGCGCGTGCCGATGCTTTCTCCCTAGGCCCACTCAATGCACTAAATACCGTCGCGGTTGAGATCGTCGCCGAAGGAGCGGCGCGCGTGCTACCGCGTGCGGCTGGACTTCCCGACGAGCTGTTCGAACACGATGGACAGATCACCAAACGTGAGGTGCGCGCGCTGATCCTTTCCGCGCTGGCGCCGAGGCGCGGTGAGCTTCTGTGGGACATCGGTGCAGGCGCTGGATCCGTGGCCATCGAATGGCTGCTGGCGGACGGATCCCTCAATGCGATTGCCATCGAGCGTCGCCCGGACCGTACGGCGCGCCTGACCCGCAACGCCGCGGCGTTCGGCGTCCCACACCTGCAGGTGATCGAGGGCGCAGCACCGGTCGCGCTTCAGGGGCTGAAGACGCCGGACGCAATATTCATCGGTGGGGGAATCACGATGCCCGGGACTTTGGAATCTGCGCAGAAGGCGTTGCGACCAGGCGGGAGACTCGTCGTTAACAGCGTAACACTCGAAACAGAAGCCGTTTTGCTCAGGCAATATTCACAATTCGGAGGCACGCTGAGTCGGTTGGAGTTTTCGCACGCCAGTCCCCTGGGTGGGGAGCAGGGTCGGTTCAAGGGCTGGCGGCCTGCCATGCCAGTGTTGCAGTGGACCTGGGTGAAGCCATGATCCTCACGGGTATGGGCTGCCGCAGAGCGAATTTGGCGGCGCAAGTCGAATCCGCCATCGCCGAAGGAACTCTTTCGTCATGACCATCCACTTCATCGGCGCAGGACCCGGCGCCTCTGATCTGATCACCGTACGTGGTCGCGATATCCTCGCTCGCTGCCCGGTCTGCATCTACGCCGGTTCGCTGGTTCCGGGCGAGCTGCTGGCGCACTGTCCCGCGGACGCGCGTCTGATTGACAGCGCACCGCTCACTCTCGATCAGATCGAGGCGGAATGCGTGAACGCCACGTCAGCGAGCCTGGACGTGGCGCGCCTGCACTCTGGTGACCTCTCGATCTACAGCGCATTGGCCGAACAGTTGCGTCGCCTGCGCCGCCTCGGAATTCCTTATTCGTTGACTCCCGGTGTACCTGCTTTTGCCGCGGCCGCCGCCCTCCTCGGCCGCGAGCTCACGGTGCCGGGTGTCACGCAAAGCGTGGTATTGACCCGGATGCCCGGGCGCGCCTCGCGGATGCCGGAGAATGAACGGCTGGAGGCCTTTGCTGCCACGGGTGCGACACTTGCCATTCACCTGGCGATACAGGCGATGGATGCGATCGTCGAGCAGCTTCTTCCACACTATGGCGGCAACTGCCCCGTCGCGGCGGTCATGAGAGCGAGCTGGCCCGATGAGCGCGTGGTCCGCGGAACACTGGCGAACATTCGCATGAAGCTTGCGGCCGATCCCATGGAGCGTACCGCGCTGGTCTTCGTCGGAAAGGCCCTCGACGCCGACGCCTTCGAGGAAAGCGCGCTTTATTCAGTGCAGTATCACCGGCGATTCCGAGACGCAAATGCACGCTGATCCGGATCTGCCTGCCGGCCTCCCTGAGGTCGCAGACACCGCGGCCGTGCGCGCACTGAGTGCGCTCCGCGGTCCATGCCCTGCATTCGCGCCGGGCGAGGTTTGGCTGGTCGGCGCCGGGCCCGGCGATCCGGGACTGCTGACGCTGGATGCGTTGGCAGGCCTTTTACAAGCGGACGTTGTGGTCCATGACGCCCTGGTCGATTCGCGAGTGCTGGCGCTTGCCCGACGAGGTGCACAGATCCGGTTTGCCGGCAAACGCGGCGGCAAACCCTCCATGGCCCAGGCAGACATCAGCACTCTCCTCATCGAACTCGCCCGCAGCGGCCTTCGCGTTCTAAGGCTCAAAGGCGGCGATCCCTTTGTTTTTGGCCGCGGCGGCGAAGAGATGCTCGCACTTGCTGCCGCTGGTATCCCGTTGCGCGTAGTTCCCGGCGTGACGTCCGGGCTGGGTGCACTCGCGAGCGCTTGGATTCCCGCGACCATGCGCGGCATCAGTCAGTCAATCATCTTCACAACCGGGCATGGTGCGGAAGATGAGGACAACATGGACTGGGCGGCACTCGCACGGACTGGTCAGCCCATCGTCATCTACATGGGGCTGCGCAAACTCGAAGCGATTGCCCAGTCCTTAATGAGTGCCGGACTCAAGGCCGATACACCGGCTGCCGTCGTCGCCTCGGCGACGCTCGCAAACCAGCAAATCGTCGTGTCGACGCTTGCGAGCATTGCCAAAGATGCGCGGATTGCTCAGCTGGATACTCCCGCGATAGTTGTGATCGGCGACATTGTTCGGACACGCCAGCGACTGATGGATGCCGCCATCCGTTCGCAGGCCGCAGCACTCGAGGGCACGGTGGCGCCGGTCCATGAGAACGTCATATGCGAAAGTTGAAGCTCATCGGCATTGGAGCCGGCAATCCCGAGTACATCACGGTGCAGGCCATCAACGCCTTAAAGCACGTCGACGTCGTGTTTCTGACTGACAAGGGCGCGGAAACGGCTGACCTCATCGGCGCGCGGCGCGAGATCTGCGAGCGTTACATTGCGCCGCGGCCCTATCGGACAGTGGAAATTCAGGATCCGAAGCGCGATCGAAGCCCGGTGGACTATTCGCGTGAAGTCGCTCGCTGGCATCAGGAACGGGCGGAGTTATACGAGCGGCTCCTCCAGGAGCACTTGTCGCAGAACGACTGCGGAGTGTTCCTCATCTGGGGTGACCCTGGCTTGTACGACAGCGCACTACGGATTATTGAAGAACTCGCCGGCCGCAAGACCGTGGAATTTGAGTACGAGGTCATCCCAGGAATCAGCAGCATCCAGGCACTCGCCGCCCGTCACAAGATTTCCCTGAATCGAGTGGGACAGCCCATCCAGATCACCACGGGCCGCAGGCTCAAAGAAAGCATTCCGGGCACGGACGTGGCGGTAATGCTCGACGCTGAGTGCACCTTCAAAACGCTTGCGAATGAGGACTTCGATATCTACTGGGGCGCTTATCTGGGTACACCCGATGAAATTCTGCTCTCCGGCCCGCTCAGAGACTTGAGCGCGGAGATCGAGGGCGTGCGTGACCGCGCACGCCGCCAAAAAGGTTGGATCATGGACACTTATATATTACGTAAGCGGGGAGCCCCATCATGCTAGCAGTGAACCGCGCGGATCGCGCTCCCCTGTCTTCCATTCGTCCCGTAAACGAGTCGGTTCGCGCGCTCGCGAATCGACGCCTCGACATACTCACCAAACCCCTGGGCTCCTTGGGCAGGCTTGAACCCCTCGCCGCGCAGATCTGCGCGATTCAGGGAACCCTCGAAATTCGAATCACCGAACCCGTAGGCCTTGTGTTCGCAGCCGATCACGGCGTTGCCGAACGCGGCGTGAGCGCCTACCCGCGCGAGGTCACCGTTCAAATGGTGGGTAACTTCCTGCGCGGTGGAGCGGCAATCAGCGTGCTCGCGAAACTCGAGGGGATTGGGCTTTGGATCATAGACGCCGGTGTCGACGGCGACTGCGGCACCCACCCCCGGCTCATTGACGCAAAAATACGGCGCGGCACGCGCAACTTCATCGATGAGCCCGCAATGCTGCCGAGTGAATGTGCCGAGGCGCTGGAGCGAGGCCGAGACGTTGTAGAAAAGACAGTACCTACCGGTGGAAATACCTTGGTGCTCGGAGAGATGGGCATCGGGAATACTGCAGCGGCTGCTGTCCTCATGCATGGGCTCACTAAGCGCCCTCTAATTGATTGCATCGGGCGCGGGACCGGCCTGGATGACAAGGGCCTTGAGCGCAAGCGCGCGCTGCTTGAAGAAGCTGCCAGGCGGCACGGAGTCTCGCAAGATCCCTACGATCTGCTCATCGAATTTGGCGGCTACGAGATTGCGATGCTGACGGGCGCCATACTCGCGGCCGCCGCACGTCAAATGGTCATCCTAGTGGATGGCTTCACCGTCACCGTCGCCGCGGCTCTCGCGGCCAGAATAAATCGCGGAGCCTTGGACTACTGCGTCTTCTCGCATCGCTCGGCCGAGCACGCGCACCGTGCACTGCTTGAGCATCTTGAGGTTCAGCCGTTGCTCGATCTTGGGATGCGTTTGGGTGAAGGCAGCGGCGCCGCAATCGGTCTGTCAGTGGTGCGTGCTGCGGTGGCGTTGCTTACGCAAATGGCGACCTTTGAGGGCGCCGGCGTGAGTGATAAAGGAAGCTAGAGTGGCCGTCAGGCGGCAAGTTGCACTGCTTTTGGTGGCAATCCAGTTCCTTACGCGACTTCCGGTGCCTGCGCTCGCTGGCTTCCAGGCCGACTGGCTCGCGAAGTCCGCGCGGTATTTCCCCCTGGTCGGGGGCTTGATCGGATTGCTTGCGGTCGGCGTCTGGTGGATTGCGTCGCATGTCTTTCCACCTGCTGTGGCGGTCGGACTCATGATGGGTGCGTCCCTACTTTTGACCGGCGCATTTCACGAGGACGGTTTTGCCGACGCCTGCGATGGATTTGGCGGCGGCACGACCCGTGAAACCGTACTATCGATAATGAAGGACTCCCGCATCGGTGCCTACGGAGCAATTGGCATCGGCATGATGTTGGGATTGAAGTGGGTCACTGCGGTGTCGGTGCCTCCCGCAGCGTTTGCAGGGGTTTTTATTGCTTCGCAAGTCGTCAGCCGCTGGTGCGCCACGTCGCTGATTTGGCGACTGCCTTATTCACGCGAGGATGGGGCCGGCAAGTCAAAGCCTCTGGCTGATGGTCTTGGAGGCGCAAACTGGCTTTTAAGCGGAGCGCTCGGAGCCATTGTCGTGCTCCTCGCAATTTCGCTAAGCCCCACTGCAGGTGGGGTCCCATGGACTCCAACCCTCTTGTGCGGACTCGCTTTGGCCGCGGCAACTACGTTTCTCGCAGGGCTCTACTTCAAATCCCGGATCGGCGGCTATACGGGGGACTGCCTGGGCGCGACGCAGCAGATCTCCGAACTGATCTTCCTGCTGGCATCGCTGGCGGTAATCCGTCAATTTCAATCCGGCTGACGTCTCCGCTTGCCGCTGCAGCTCTTCCTCGTTCGCCATCCTGTGCCGGTTGCAGCCGATGGGCTTTGCTATGGGCGTCTGGAGGTCGCAGTAGAGAATCAGACGACGATCGCAGCGGCGCGATCCGTGCGTAAGGCAATTCCGGCGAGAGCGCTTGCTGAAGCCCAAATTTGTAGCAGCCCATCTTTACGGTGCCTGGGCCTTGCCCGACTTATCGCAACGCCTCAGGAGCCCACGACGCACGAAGATCTGACGGAAATGAACTTTGGCGACTGGCAAGGCCGCGGCTGGGATGAAATACCCCGGGAACAGCTTGACGCATGGGCGGCGGATCTTTGGAACTATCGACCGGGGGGCGGAGAGTCGGCGGCAATGGTCGCAGTGCGGTGGGAGCGCTGGATTACGAGAATGCGACAGAGTGATCCCCGATGCCTTATCGCAGTTACTCATGCCGGAGTGATTCGAGTGGCACTATCGCGCTGCGGTAAGACCCCCGATGCAACAGTAGTCGCGATGACAGTCCCGTTTGGCTCCGTTCACCAAGTGACTCTGGATTAGGTACAAATCCGAAATATAACTTTAAAAGCTATGAGAATCGGAGCCTCCCAATTCGGGGCTTCCGAGCCCTAAGTACTCATTGCTTCTTGCGGGCCTCGATGAAATTCCTAAGCGCCTGCCGCGTCTGCGGCGACCGGTAACAAGCGGCGTCGTATTCCGCTTCGAGTGTAAGTGTAGCGGCGAGGCTTGATTCCAGCGCCATGTTGAATGACCGCTTAATGTTCTTCATGCCGGTCGGCGGATAGGCGCCTAGGCGCCGGGCTAGTGCAAGGACAAATTTTTCGAGATCCGCATCCTCGACCACCTCAGTGACGAGGCCAATTCGCAACGACTCCTCTGCCGTCAGGATCTGGGCGGTCATGGCGAGATGCATGGCCCAGCTGGCGCCGACGATGTGATTTAAGAGATAGGTCAGGCCGCCGGTCGGGCTAAATCCGAGCTCAGCATCCGGCAATCCAAGTTTGGCTGACCGAGCGGCGACTCGAATATCCGCCATGAGTGCGACTTCGAGACCACCGCCCAGAGCGAATCCATTCACCGCCGCGATCATGGCCTTATCGAGGGCGCGAGCCTCGCGACACATTGTCTGGTAGAGCTCGGCAGCTTGTGCGAACTGCGTATCCGTCATCGCGTCCATAGCCCTGATGTCTGCGCCGACACAGAACGCGCGGCCCTTACCGGTAACGACCACGGCGCGTACAGCGTCGTCGTTACGTGCACGCCTTAGCATCTCGACAAGCGATTCGAGATGAGGGATATCGAGCGCGCCAAGCGATTTCTCGCGATCGATCGTTGCCCAAAGGACGTTTCCAATCATATTGGTTTCAACGGACATCGGTTACTCCAAGATCAGTTCGGCTTGTCAATCGTGTCGAGTGCCGGCGGAGTGATGCCGAGATAGGCCCGATATAGCCGGCGGGTCTTGTGCTCCGATGCGATCGAGCCTCTGCGGACAAACGTCAATGCTGGCGTGAAATTCGAGCGCCGCTGGATTGCTTCGACGAGCTCCTGGCGTAGGATTTCCAATCGAGGGGGCGGCAAACCGTCCGCGATTTCCAAACAGACTCGCGGCGGATTGTCGTTGGGTGGCGCGCTGTCGAGGATAATGAAGAACTCGCCGGTCACCTCGGGCCGCAGCAGAAGCAGGGATTCCTGCACGCTTAAAGGAAATATATTCATTCCCTTGGCGATGAACATGTCGTCGCTTCGGCCCAAGACGTGGAATCGGAAGCTTGTGCGCCCGCAGGCGCATGGGTCCGTGAAGATGCGCACGGTGTCGTGAGTTCGCAAACGGATCAAGGGACAAGCGCGGCGTCTGAGGGTAGTAAACACTAGCTCGCCGGTCGCCCCTGGTTCCATTTGCTTCACCACACCGGTATCCGAGTCAATCAGCTCAGCGACGACGAGTCCGCCAGCCCCGTAATGGAGCCCGCAGCGGTGGTCGCACTCACCGCTCTGCACGCCTACTTCCGCGACTCCATACAGATCCCTGGCAACCATGCCCCATGCCTCTTCGATCTTCGCGCGGTAGCCTTCAATCTGCAGCCCAGGTTCGCCCGAAAATATCCCTTTGCGAACATTGAGAGTTTTAAGATCGAGCCCGCGTGCCTGTGCGAGATGGTGCAAGCGGATCGCATAGGATGGCGTCGAATACAAGGCATAGCTACCTGGAACGCCGCCTGCGGGAAAGCCAGACAGCAGATCGAGCAGGCGTTCGGATCGGCCTACGCCGTAGGGGAGGATTCCGCTCCCAATCGTTTCAAACGCCATGTGATCCATGATGCCGCCGGCATACAAACTATAATTAAAGCAGTTGAAGACGAGGTCGCCCGGTCGGCAGCCGATGGCCCAGAGCGCCCGTGCACCCATCTCGTTGTAGAGTTTGGCATCGCCGGCGGTCCAGCCGATACGCGTCGGTTGGCCACTCGTGCCGCCGGTAGCGACGATGCGCACGATTTCCTCGAACGGCGCGCACTGATGAGGGCCGAAAAGCGCACCTTGTTGCTGAGCGATCGTAATGTCCGACTTCTGGGTGAAAGGAACTGTTTCGAGCGCTTCTACGCATGTCACCATGTCGGGGTGGATCCCCGCTTCTTTGAGCTTTCTCCGATAAAAAGGGCTCGCCGCATAAACGTAGCTAATCTGCTCAGCGATCAGCGGCGCCTCGAGACGTCTCAGCTCGGAGGGCGGCATGGTTTCAATGTGTTCTTCCCAGATACGCCTGTCCACCACGTTGCCTTTGTATGATGAAGTTCGCTGGTCGATACGTTCCGCGCATTCTGCAATTTTTGACCGGGAATTGCGCTCCCCGATTCCTCCGGCTTCGCGCCGCCGCAATGCCTCAGACCTCATCGGGGAGGGCAAACCGGCAAATGAGCGTAGTTCCCGAATCGCAAGCCCTTCGCCGAATGCCGACAATCAAGCGATAGCGGGTCTTACTGACGGTTTAAGATAACGCCCAGTATCCGTGCCATATTCAATCGCGAGGCGGCCGATGGATAGGTCCAGCTTAGCATCGTGGGAGTGTCTGTCGCGGCGAGTTTGTTATAGAAGCTGACCATGTTTGCCGTCGGCCAGCCGGCGTCGCGGGCCAGAATCATACCTAGTTGGTCCGCTTCGCTTTCTTGAATCATTAGCAGCGTGGCGAGCCTGATCTGTAAAGAATAGGTCTCCGTCGATCCGCGCCATCGCTGTCGCTACGGAGATAGGAATCGATCCCGTATTGAGGTAAAAGACCCGCGAAAGCTCTTCACGCTGATGTTCGGCCACGGCATGGGCCACTTCGTGCGCGATAAGGGTCGCAAGCTCGCCATCATTCAAATCAGTACGCCTAATATAAGCGGTACCAAATACAAGCCTGCCTCCGGCGAAGCACGAGGCCGCTTGATTCGGCTCGCTGGTCGTATGCGCTTCCCAGCGCCAGGCAGCGGCGGCCGGCTTCTTCTCGATCGCTTTCGCGATGAGCCCTGCGGCGATGTGTCGCACACACCTGTTGAGATCGGGTTTATCGTCGAGCCGAAGCTTGCTGCTCAGCTCTGTGAGAAGCTTCCCGTAGGTAATCTCCGCTTGGGAGTGCACCGCATCGGGCGAGTAGGCGAAGTCTTGGTACCTCCCCAGCAAGGGCACCTGTGCACCGGCCACGTGACTGAACGCGACCAAATCCAATCCATATGGCCTTCGTTCCCACCTCCGCCGACGGCGTCTTGCGGCCTCGAACTTCCAAACTACGGATCGCGAGAATCGCCAGGGCAATAGTGCCAGCGACCAACGTTCCCGGTGTTGCCGGTTCGATAAAGATGAGTTCGCACACCCATGCGATAGCATCATCCGGGCTTCTGCGCCGGGCGAGCCGTACGCCGCCCACGGTTAGATTTCTATGAGACGGGGTACGGCTGCGGAGCGAAGTTGGGTGCCTACGGGTAGGTCAGATGGGCTTGCCGGTCGCGTCTTTGATCTGCGCCTTCCAAGCGGCCTCGATCTGCTTAACCACAGCCGGTGGCAGCGGCACGTAGTCGAGACTCGCGGCGAGCTTGTCTCCGTCCGCCGAATACACCCAATCGAAGAATTTCAGGATCTCCTTGGCCACCTGCGGCTTCTCTTGGGTCTTGTACATCAAAATAAACACCGAGCCGGTGATGGGCCACGCCCCTTTACCGGCTTGATCAGTCAAAACCAAATAGAATGAAGGTGCGTTGCTCCAGTCAGCGCCAGCTGCCGCCGCCTGAAAGCTTTCGGTGCCTGCTTTCACAAATTCGGACGCATGGTTCTGCACCAGGACGTCCGTCATTTTATTTTGGATTGCGTACGCGTATTCGACATAGCCCATCGAACCATCAAGGCTTTGCACATACTGTGCTACACCCTCGTTGCCCTTACCACCCACGCCCGCTGGCCAGGAGACCGAGGTCCCTTCACCGACATTGGTCTTCCAGTCGGGGCTGACCTTCGATAGGTAGTCGGTCCAGATAAACGTAGTTCCCGAACCATCGGAACGATGCACCACAGAAATCCCTTGATCAGGGAGCTTTAGCCCTTTATTCAAAGCGGCAATAGCCGGATCATTCCACTTGGCTATCTTGCCCAGAAATATGTTCGCAAGCACTGGACCGGTGAGCTTGAGTTGGCCGGGTTTTATCCCCGGCACATTAATCACCGGCACATCTCCCCCAATCACGATCGGGAATTGCGTGAGCCCCGACGATTCCAATTCCTCTGGCTTAAGCGGCATGTCTGAAGCGCCAAAGTCGACCGTCTTCTTTTTAATTTGAGCGATACCGCCGCCTGAACCAATCGACTGGTAGTTGATTTTCAGATCCGTCTTCTGCCTATAGCCCTCTGCCCATTTTGAAAGGATCGGGTAAACAAACGTCGACCCGGCACCCGTAACCTCGGCCGACTGGGCGGCTGGCAGGGTTCCGCCGAACGCCACCAGCATCGTTGAAAGAAGCGACAAACGACGGCTGTACTGATGGAATCCTGTTTTAAAACCCATATTTGATTCCCACGTTGGTTAGAAAAGCGAACACCGTAGATACCGCGCACTGCTGACAGCCATTCATTGGTGGTTCCAAGCTGCAAGCGCTCGTCAGCAAGTCGTTATTCTCTGGAGCCCAAAACTGACGACAACGCGACTATATTGCAGTTAGATGGCGGTTTTGTGACAGTCACAGCGCACGCGCGACGGCTGCAATCCTGCGTCCAAGCACACGGGTAACCCTTTCCGTTCCGGGAGTCGTAAGCAACGCCGAAGAACAACGTCCGTCTGCTTTTCATCGCCGGAACCGCGAGCTCCACCGTTAAGACCACCATTGGCCTGCTGTGACGAGTTTTAAATCAAGGACAGCCGGTACGAATAATGACCCTATGGCCATTGCCGCACTACCAGATCTGCCATTGGTAGATACCGCGCGCCGGCCACTTGGCTTAACATTTAGGATGGCGCGAAATACTCTCAAATAATTCAGCACAGTCGCAACGATGGCCACCCAAACCTCCAACCAAGACAAGTGGTTGAGCCTGACAAAGGCTTGCCCCCCGCTGACAAACCTCCGACCAACCACGCCGCAGCGGCCGTCAGGGTAATTCCCAATACTGAAAGTGCCCAAGTCATAACGATTGAGACTGAGCCGCGCCCGAGGGGCTCAGTCAACGCCAAGAAGTTCACGCAGTACGCGCCGTGTACGTCCATGACGATCTTGTCAGCAGGTGAACCACCAGCAACGCAACTACCGCCGGCTCGCCAGACTGTAGGATCGAGCCGCCACCAAATTGCGGAACGGGGCAATTCAATTCTTACCACCCAGGGTTTCGCTAACAGTCTTCGCTGGAAGAGGGAAAAATTTCGCTTCAACGACAGCTTCCTGGCCCTCACGGGATAAAATATATTTGATGAACTCCCCAGTCAGCCCATTAAGTGGTTGGCCTGGCCGTTGATTCACATAAATATAGAGAAAACGGGCCAATGGGTAAGTCCCATCCAGAGCATTTTTGTAGGTCGGTTCCACAAAATGGCCCGCGGTTTCTGCGAGAGGAACTGTGCGCACCTGTGAGGTTTTCCAACCGATTCCACTGTAGCCAATGCCCGACGGGTCGTTGGCAACACCATCAACCACAGATTCCGAAATGTCCTCATGCACAGTCGTCTTAAAGTCACCATTCTGGAGAGCGTGCTGTTTGAAATATGCATTTGTTCCTGAAACATTGTCACGACCATAGAGCGTGATAATCTTATTGGCCCAATCTCCCGAAAGACCAACAGATCCCCAAGTTTGCAACGATGAGCCTCCCCTCTTGAGGGTGCTGGAGAATACTCCGTCGACCTGCTGTAAGGTCATGCCGCGAATCGGATTGCTCTTGTTTACGTATATGGCAAGTGCGTCAAGGGCTACTTTGTAGAAAGTTGGCTTGTAGCCATACTTGTTCTCAAAAGTCCCGATTTCATCCTCCGTCATTGGTCGGCTCATTGGCGCGAGTTGTGACTTGCCATCGATCAAAGCGGGAGGAGCCGTCGCAGAACCTTTATCTTCGAGTTGAATGGTGACCTCGGGATATATTTCCCTAAATCCTCTCGAGCAATACGCCATGACGTCAGTGAGAGTGTCCGAGCCAACGGACTCGAGCTTGCCGCTCACGTTGTTTACTTTTGTGTAATGAGGAATGGCCGAATCGACCGGGAAAGGTCGCCAAAAAAAGTACCAAGCACTCCAGCAGCCAATTAACATCAGGCCAGCGGCAGTCAACACGACTGGGATACTCATCGAAAAATCTATATCTCCGCGCGGGGGCGGTACATCGTGTTGTTTGGTGGCAGATGTGCTCATATGGATCACTTTGTTTTGTCGGTATGGTGTAAATGCGGATGCTAGACGCGATCAGTGCGTGCATTGCCGCTACCGATGCGACTTCAGCGCACTCGACGCCCCTCACCGTCGATGAGCGGTTCTCCGTCTTCCTTAGAGAATGGCCCCTGCTGCGGCAGCGGAAGAATGCCCAGCACCGCTTCCGATGGCCTGCACAGTTTTACGCCCCAAGGCGTCACGACAATCGGTCGATTGATGAGGATGGGGTGCGCCAGCATCCGGTCTATTAGTTGAGCATCTGTCCAGTGGTCGGCCCCAAGGCCGAGCTCTGAATAGGGCGTGCCCTTTTCCCGAAGCAACTCACGCGGTCGAATGCCCATGCGCTGGATCAGCGACTCGAGTGTCGCCCTGTCAGGCGGGTTTTTCAGGTATTCGACGACCGTCGGCTCGACGCCCGCATTTCGGATGAGCGCGAGCACGTTGCGAGACGTTCCACAGGCCGGGTTGTGATAGATCGTGACAGGGATGGCAGACTCAGACATTCAGGGGCTCCGCTTTTTCAGTTGCGGTGTGCTCAGTCTTGATTTCGACGGTGGTTGAAGCGACCGTCGCCTTCTTCACCGGAAACAACACGCGTGCCGCAGCGAGCGCCGCCAGCGCGCCGACAAACTGCGCCACAATGAAGGCGGGCACATCGACTGGCCGGATGCCCGAGAACGTGTCGGAGAGAGACCGCGCAATCGTAATGGCTGGGTTAGCAAACGACGTCGACGCGGTAAACCAGTACGCCGCTCCAATCCAGGCGGCCACCATCCACGGCGCATCCTCGGAGCGACGGTGCCCGAGCACGACGAGCAGAAGACCGAATGTCGCCACGCCTTCCGCCAGCCACTGTGCTGGCCCGGTGCGAACGTGCGCCGAGGCCTGCCATACGGGAATCTCGAACATGAGATGTGCGAGTAGCGCGCCCGCACAGCAGCCGACTACCTGGAGAATTATGTATGCAGCGGCGTCTCTCCGCGGCAGTCGGCGACGCAAGGCTTCGATGACGGAAACCGCAGGGTTGAAGTGTGCGCCACTCAGCGGGCCGAAAAGCGCGATCAGAGTGCCGAGCACCGCAACGGTGGCCGCCGTGTTGGCGAGGAGCGCAACCGCCAAATTTCCGCCGCTCAAGCGCTCCGCCATGATGCCAGATCCAACGACTGTCGCCGTCAGCAGCACGGACCGAGCGCCTCTGCGGCCAGTCGACGTAGAAGCGGCTCTGCGCGCGCGGTCATTTTAGGACCTCCCGATTTCACGGACTTTGTTTCCGAGCGCGAGCTGCTCGAGACTCGCGATCGGGAGCGCCGTGAAGAGCTCAATGCGCCGCTCGAGTATTCGGAACGCCTCGCGAAATGCGCTGACCTTCTCAAGATCGGTTCCCACGACGGCCGCTGGATCCGGCTGGCCCCAGTGCGCAGTCATGGGCTGCCCGGGCCATATGGGACACACTTCGCCGGCCGCGTTATCGCAGACCGTGAAAACGAAGTCGAGCGGTGGAGCACCTGGCTGCGAGAACTCATCCCAGGCCTTACTACGGAGTCCTTCGGTCGGCAGGCCCATGCGCTCAAGCAGCGTCCACGCCAGAGGATGGACCGCCCCTTTCGGGTGACTACCCGCGCTGAATCCTCTGAACCGCCCTCTAGCGCGGTGGTTTAGGATCGATTCGGCGAGGATGCTGCGCGCGGAGTTTCCGGTGCACAAAAACAGAACGTTGTAAGGCCGATCACTCACGATGCCTCACATCGCGCGATTAGGCGTGCAGCAAGCCTTGGCCGCTCGCGGCGTGATCACATCGATGCCGTAGACAGTGCTCTCGCCGGTGGTCAGGAAAGTCTCCCATTCGACGCCTTGCGGGTCTTCAATCCAGCTCTTCTCGCTCTGGGCGTAGCAGCAAGTCGTCTCGCCTTCTTCGATCCCCGGCCGTTCAGCCCGCTTGAGCCGCTCGTAGACTTCTGTGAGTTCTGCGCGATCTTCGACTTGGATGCCGAGATGATCAACGCGCGTCGCTCTATTGCGTTGGCTGATCGCAAAATTCGCCCGCGGGTCCTCGAGCATCCATTTCGCATAGTCGCCTTTCGTGACGACAGGATCGGCGTTGAAGAGCTCACGATAGAAGCGAATCGAGGTCGATAGGTCTTTTGCGCTGACATGCACATGGAGTCTTTTCATACGCCACCTTTTTTCGTAAAGCCGTTTGAGCATGAATGCGGAACTCGCAGGGCATAGGCTCGCAAATTCGCGTGTTGACAGGATGGCCGGCGGCGCGAGGCGCCGCTCGATGCACACCGCTTTCCAGCACGTGCTTCACCGCGCGCTTCACGAGCGCGGGCCCGTGGCCTAAGGAGCGGGCGTCCAAACTCACCAGCAAAGATC
>Ga0182024_10003669_pt1 | contig 36273 bp, 60 predicted proteins | sample P32metaG_FD_120480 | JGI IMG/M metagenome (GOLD analysis project Ga0182024, IMG submission 120480) | Permafrost microbial communities from Stordalen Mire, Sweden - P3-2 metaG (Illumina Assembly) | ecosystem: Environmental > Terrestrial > Soil > Wetlands > Permafrost | place: Sweden: Stordalen...
TGCCCATAAGTCAAGCAAATTTACCCCTCCTAATAAATAATTATAAAAAGTAGTAAATTTAACTTGACGGGTGTTGGGTTTTTGATTTAGATTGCAATTATTCATATATCTCCTATGTTTTGTGTTGTAACTTACTAGGAGATATTTTTTTGCCCATAAGTCAAGCAAAATCCCTCCTTATATTAAATAATTATAAAAAGTTATAATTTCAAATCACTCTTGCAAACCAAGGTATAACCTCTATTGGTATGCAGAAAAAATCTTTTATGATATGGTCTGGATAATAGATGTTTATAATTATTAGTTATAAAGTATTTGAAATAATTATAAATCGTGTATATGTTAATGGTCATGATTTTTAATATGCCCTATGTATGTGTGTTAGTAGTCTCGATTTTTAATATGCCCTATGTGTATATGTTAATGGTCTCGATTTTTAATATATTGTATGTGTGTATGTTATGAGTCGTAGTTTAAGGTTATTTCTACTCATAGCGTTAGAAGAAGGCTTGAAACTCTGCTTCTAACGCTATTTTTTTATGTCACCAGATGTCAGTAGTAACCCTTCATCATAGTTTAAAGTAAACTTAATAACCTTCCCTAAGGGAACAATCGACCTTCCCTCAAAATCAGTTATAAACAGCTTTGTACTATCATCATAGTCATTTAATGCCTGTATTAAATCTTTTTTCTTCATTATTTTCTCCTTATAGTAATAATTTTAGTCTGCTGTAGAGAAACACCATCGATCAATACTCCATTTTTTACATCATCAAGTAAAGACTTTTTATCTACTTCAGGGTCTTTAATAATACGATATTCAGGATGTTTAGCTAATAAAGCCCGTTCATCTTCAATACACAATTTCGGAGGCGATAGGCTTGTATTAACATTACCCACAGGATATTCAATCTTTTCTATATCGCATATATCCATAGCATTAAATAAGGTGGCACGTGTATTTTGAATTCTATTCTCTATTGTCTTTTTACGAGATTTAAGATTACGTAATTGTATCTTTATAGCCCCTAACATGCACCTTTCTTCGTTCTCAATTGAGATCAAGGCACTAACAACATCCTGAAATCTTTGTAGTACATTTTGCGTTGGCGCTGCCTTTACATCTATATCATCCATAGATATAGGCTCAATTTCTAACTTATCACGCATATGATTATATAGATCGCATGCTTCAAATACCTTGTAAATTACTAGCCTCCTATTCATTTTCTGCCTCCACTGAAGACATATCTTTCTTCATAACAATACTCTCTATCGCTTTAAAGCTATTGGCTAAATCAAGGGCATCATCTCTATTGTTTTTAGAAAAACGCCTAAAATCCTTATCGTTAAGTTCTTTCCATTTTCTAAACTTTTCAATACCCGATTCAGTTGTGATGTTTTGTATTTTCTCACCTATATACGTTGTCACTTTATCAGCATCTTCTAGTAGAATTTTTCTACCGTCTAGCTCAATAAAGATAAATCCAGATGGATGGTCAAATACGTCACTAGGTTTAGGCTCTGTTGAAGACAGAGGTTGAGATTCAGGGGTAATGTTCTTTATTTTAGAAAATTGTATGTCTTCTAATTCATCTGTTGTATGCATTCCAAACAATATTTCAGGACAATGTGTTTTAATTAAAAAAGTAGCCGCTCTATATGTGAGCATATGTAGAGGCATTGATTCGTATTTAGGATTTTTTGTCCATTCTTCTTTAAAAGCCATTTCCATACTTACTGTAGAAGATATAGCTTTGCCTCCTTTTCTAAGAATAGCAGTAGCAGTAACTGTTATATCTTGTAATATTTTTTTGTCTGGAATAAGTGTTTCTGTTCGAATTTTTTTCCCAGTTTTATCTGTAATCCATTCTATTTTTTTTCTTTCTGTGAAAAATTCTTTGCTCTTCTTATCATCTACTATATAAGTCATATTATCAGAAAAAATACGACTTTGATTAGCTAAAGCGATTGCAAAAGTTGCCTTTATTCCCGGCCTACCTTGAATAATATCAGTATTTTGCATGACTAAAAAAGGGTCAAGATTCATTCTAAAGGCTGTATTTATTGCAAGAAAGCAATTTGCAGGTTTGTTTTTATAAATATCTGGTATTATATCGGATTTTGCTACTAGTTCAGCAAATTTATAAGCTTTATCCATTGCCTCAAACATATTGTATTGCACAGGTAATGGAGCTTGAGTTTGTATTAATTCATTTTTCATTTTGAAACTCTTTTTAAGGTTGGTTTAGTCTATTAATCTAAATAAAATTTTAATACTGCAATCATTACCCCCGTCATTCCTGTAAAGCCAGTTATGGCACTTCCTAAAATCCATAGGATAAGCCTTTTTTCCATTTGGTACATTTCTTTCCTAACTTCCGCAAATTCCGCCCTAACTTCCGCAAATTCCGCCCTAAATTCCGCCCTAACTTCCGCAAATTCCGCCCTAACTTCCGCAAATTCCGCCTTAACTTCCGCCTTCACAACGGCCAATTTCATATCCAAATATTCTTTGGTAACGAAGTTACTTATATCAATATTACCTATTTTCTGTTTCTTTATTTCTTTCATGATACGTTGGGCAGCCTTAATATCTATACCCCTACTCACAAGATATGTGATTACCTCTCTTTTACCAATATTATTGTCTTTCGGTGTTATCATTGCAGACCTCGGTGCTTATAATTTTTTGATATTCTTTAAATGAATCTAGTAATAAAGTGATAGCCTCATCATACGTTATATCGTGATCTAATTTAAATCTTCGTAAACGTGCCGCAGTCGACTTGACGACTATTATAGTCCTTCTTTGAATCATTGTTACCTCTATATATTATATAGAGTCAATATAGTATATATAATATATGTGGTCAATAGTTATTTTTCATTTTTTCACGATTTTTTATAAAAGTTTACCTAAAAAAACTTTTAATACGGTAATTATAATTCCTGTCATGACGGTTATTCCGGTAATTTGTATGCCGATAATCCATTTAATTATTTCAAATTTCAGTTTATATTCTAAGGATTGCAATTTTACATCTAAATACTCCTTGGTAATAAAAGGCTCTAGTTTTTTATCTAAATACTCCTTAGTAACTAAGTTGCTTGTATCCATATTCAAATTGTTGTCACGTCTAGTTTGTTTAGCCGCACCCTTTTTCGGCTCTGTTTTGTAAACTCGTTTAGGTTTTTTATCTTGTCCTGGTTCTTGTCTCATATTATTTTTCCTGATTTTGGTTTTTTGTTGGATAAGTGCCATCAATCTTAGCTCTATTAATATATTGGTAAACTGTAACTGTAGTTATTTTAAACATTTTTGCAATTTCATATATGGGCGTTCCAGTAGCATGTAAAGCTAATAATGATTTCGTACTTTCTGGTGATAATTGAAAGGGTCGCCCCCCACAACGCCCCCTTGCTCTTGCCGCTGCCAATCCCGCAAGAGTACGCTCACTAATAGTTTGACGCTGTCTTTGACTAATAGACATCATTATATTAAATACCATCTCCCCATTTGGGTCATTAGTATCAAAAGGCTCTGTCAAACTTTTGAAATGTATTTTTTTATCTTTAAAGTCTGCAATCATTTTTGCAGCATCTAGTACTGATCGAGAGATACGGTCGCTATGTGTTACCGTTAAAATATCCCCCTCTCTTAGATAATTTAAACACTCTTGAAGAACAGGGCGATTTTTAACAGACTTACCACTAGCCTTTTCTTTGAAGATTTTTATACATCCTGCCTTTTCTAAGGCATCCACCTGATGATCTAAATTTTGTTCCGAAGTAGAAACTCTAGCATATCCTATTAATGCCATCATACCTTTTGTAATAATTTATTATAATTTACAATTTTTTCAAATTAAAGCAAACGTTTTACTTGACGTTTAACTTGCTTTTGATTATCTTACGAGTTAACTTACAGGGTATTCGAGTTGTTTGATTAATTTAAATTACCCCTAGACCCATATGTTATATGGGCGTATAATATAACCTTAAAAAGAGTTTCAAAATGAAAAATATTATAATTGCAGAAGACGAGCAACAAGACGAGCTTAACAGGGACTATGAAATTTCTTTATTAGAAGAGCAGCAAATATATTATGAGAAGCAATTAGAGCTTTTAAAAGAGCAGGCAGAGTACTTAAAGGATCTGGAATATGAAATTTGGGACTTGCAAAAAAGGCAGCTTTAATCATAATAGTAGAGAAATAACCATGAATATTTATTCCATAACAACTTGTTTTACTAAATTTAAGAATTTCTTCAAAGAAAGGAGATATAAATCCAGAGTCACTTATGGTGACCTTATTGTAATAGGCATTTTAATAATTTATTCCGAACTTCATCAGATTGCTTGGTGGTATATATTTTATAAAGGATGTTAGTCATGGAGTATTTTTTTCATCTATCAAAGGAATATCTTTTTCATCTATCAAAGGAATATCTTGATAGTTTTGTTTATATGTTGATACCACCTCTCTCAAAAGAAATAATATAAAATTAGAAATAGTACGGTTTCTAATACTTACTACAGTATTGAGCGTAGCAAAAAACTCTGGCTCTGCGCGAATACTGAAGGTTTTTGTAATCTTGGTGGTTCTTGTTTTCATATCGATTTAGCATTAAGGTTATATTAAAACGATATGTTACCAATTGTAATATAACAATAATTATTTTCAGTACCTGCTTATTATTTCTATTTGTAACATATTAATTGTATGTTATATACAGGTGCAACATTACAGGTAATAATCAGTATGCCATTTTTTATAGATATCAGAGAAAGCGAATCCCCGAATATAGTTAAGGGCGCTCTTTTACCTAGAATATCCATAGCAAAAGTAACTTATATTTGTCTGGATGTCGATCATGGCGTGCAATTTAAAGACCTTGATATATGCGATGCAATTATTGTAGTCGAAGATTCCAAGGGTGTCTTGCATCAAGAAAAATATAACTCAAAATTGCGTTTCAATGCTAGACTTAAGGGTATTAAGAGCCTTAAAGGAAACACCTAAAACGATTGTGTTTATATATAAACCAATATATTATATATCAATATGTTACATGGTATAATGAAATGGAAATGAAATATAAAATCCTTATCGTAGCGTTACTTAATACGTATTGTTTTTTAGCTAATGCCGATAATTATAATTCATATGTTAAGGCCGAATCGGGCGTATCAATTTTTAGTAAATTAAAAAGCCAAAATTATTCAGATAAGCCAAATTCAACTATGCACCTACATCTATCGGTAGGTAGAAAAATATCTAATTCTTTTCATGTGGAATTACACTCTTATAATAACTATTCTAAATATCAAGAGATCAAAAAGGGCACTCTATATAATCAAGATTTTGAAACACATGCGGGGTTCGTTAATGTTACATATGATATAGGTAAATATAATATAGCTACCCCATTTATAACAGCAGGGCTTGGGATGTCTTTTAATAAGACCTATACCTTACAAGCAATGGGTGGTAATAACGGTATAAGAGGCGGAGAATCTAACTTTTCACCTGCTTATAGTATAGGTATTGGCACTAAAGTATCTATATCGCCAACATCCGATATGGTATTTGGCTATAAGTATATGAATCTAGGATTAGCTACAACGGGTGCTGATCTATCCGCAATAAGTGGTAGCTCTTTTGCAACACCCATAAAAGCCAAAATAACCCATCAAACTTTATCCGTGGGAATGATCTATCGTTTTTAACCTAATAAGGTATTGATATGGCTAAAGACCTGTTTGAAGAAGAAAATGACGAAAGAAGAAGAATAGAAAAACAGAAAGCTGATTCTATTGATCAAGGCATAGCAAAGTCACATTCCAGAATAGATGGCTTAACAACTGAGTTTAATATTTTTAATACCAATATCGAAATAGTGGTAAAAGAAGTAAAAAATAGCATTGCAGTACTAATAGACAAAACCAATATTGATTGTACCGCGATTGATAATCGTATTAATCTTGTTGAAAATAGATTAGATGAATCTTTAAAAAACATACAAAGCGCTCTTAGTATAAAAGAGTTAATCCATATAAAAGACATGCATGATCTTTTTTATACTAACCCCACTCTTCAAGAAGATACTAAGAAACAAGTATTCACAAGATATGTTGATATCTATAAGAAGAATCACATTGATGATTTAAACTATAAATTCGATCATGACGGCAATCCTGAAACCGACCAAATCACCCTTATGGATTACTTAAACGGCTACATATAAAAACTTGATAAAATTATAAAAGATGTGATATAATTACTAATTAATGCAATGTAATTAGTATAACGATGCTTCAAGATACACATACAATAATAAAGAAATTAATCAGCGTTGGCTTTACTGAAGAGCAAGCGGAGACTATTGTTGAATCCAATAAAGATGATATAAAACATTTATTGGAGAAATTAGCCACTAAGGCTGATTTGTCAATGGGAATATCCGCCGTTAAGGTTGAGATAGGAAATGTTAAGACCGATGTAGGTTTATTAAGAGAACAAGTAAAAGACCTAAAATGGTATCTTGTCATATCTATGGGGCTAATGACTTTAATTCTTAGTGTTGTAACTTATATAAAATGAAACAATTAATTTGGATTAGTCCTAATAGATATTACATAATCTCGGTACAAGGTAATTTGTTTGGCGAGCCAACGGTTATAAAATCCTGGGGTGGTTTAAAAAGCAGATTGGGCAACTATGCTATAGAGACCTTTAATTCTCTTAAAGACGCATTAAAGGCTATTGATAAATTGTCAGAAGTACGCCAAAAACGAGGCTATTGCCTTCAGGTTTTAACGAATAAATAGGTGGTATTTTACTATGTTACCAATATGGCATTATATATTACAAATGTTTGCGTGTTTTATAGGGATATTCCTAGGAATGGAATTAATGTTTTGGCGCTCTAATAAGAAAATGGATGACAATATGAAGCTCTTAATTACAAAGCACATGGAATTTTTGAAATCTGAAAAAAGGGAAAAATAGGGGAAATTATGACAACGCTAACATTTGATACACATGCTTTGATTGAATCTTTAATAATAGCAAAGAAACAAGCCGAATCTATAGTAAGGGCTATACAAAGCGGTAGAGAAATGGATTTAAGTAACTTAGCTACTAAGACCGATATGGCCGAAATCAGAATGGAAATGGCACAATCAGAAAAAAGAATATTTATAGCATTAGGTGGCTCAGTAATAACTACATGTACTATTATATTAGGATTCTTACAGATGATGGGGAAATTATGACAACAGCAACATTTGATTCGCATACAGGGGTTCTGACCCGCAATCTCCTTTTTTTTTGATTTTAATTTTTAATGCTTAAAATATTGGGATTTTTGAATTAAGTCATACCATATTGTCGGAACCGACAATATGATCATAACTCGTATACTTCCTGGGGTTGAACCAATTCAATAGTATGGGTTATCTCCTCATCCTTAAAGTAATCAACTACCGTATTTTCAATTTTATGTAATAAATTACCTACTATCATACCAGTAGCGCCCATAGAAACGGATAATACTTTATCTAAATATCCTATTTTAATAACACTTAATGACGACTCTACTTTTAATGTCTCGCATTCTGCCGGAGCAGTTGATGCGGCTTTATAATTATGTACCCACTGCGTACCTAATTTATGACCAAAAATAACCCCTATTGAACTATAGGTTAAGTAATATGAATCCATAATATTAAAATACTTTAATGCCAAGTCAGCCATATTAGTAGATGTGGCAATGGCTGCACATTTAGCACCGCATACATTATAACCAACTATTCCGGAAAATGGAACGCTAACAGGAATAGAAAAAACCGCTTTAGTTAGAAAGTTTTTTAATGAATTTAAAGACATATCACCCTATAAATTGGATTATACCCAACGCATTTGTTATTTTAACATTCCCAATGCTGATCTGTATTTATCAAGAATAGATTCTTTTTGTGCTCGCTCAGCAGAACTTAATTTTCTTTCTTTTATAACTTGTTTAAGAGCAGGTATATTTAAATCATTAACCTTAGCTTCTTCATAGATGCATTTAAGATCACTAGTTGTAACGGCTCTATCTTGTTCTTTTGCTTCTATCCTATCTACAAATTTCTGTAGCGTTTCAGTTATAGTGCTCATTAATCTTGCTCGTATCTAGCCATTTTACTCATTTTGCGAGTCTCACCAGGAGTATACATATTTTTAGGTTCGGTCATTACGCCATTAAGATGATTAATCTTTATGATATTATTATCCTTTCTATAATTATAGTCGCAGTCCTGTGCTGGCGAAAAATTAAATTGATCTTTAATAGCAGCCTTTTTATTGCCTGAAAAGTTTTTAGAAGTATCATATGACATGACGCTAACCTATTGAATTAGTTGTATTCTTTATACTAGCATAGCTTGTTTTGCAGGTAAACAATTTATTATATTATGATCTTTGTATAAATTCGGTAACTCTCACTACGCCTTTCGCTCCTGCGCCACCAGTATTAGAAGAACCTTGATTCCACACACCCGCACCACCCCCACCGCCTCCGTAACCAGTTCCTGCTGCGCCATTATTACCTTGAGTAACTAATGCAATGCCACCAGCACCATAAATCGTGCTGCCTCCTGCACCCCCGAACCCTACTCCAATTCCTAAATTAATCCCTACCCCCCCACTTTGACCAACCCCATTAATTCCGGCTGTAGTTGTGCCAGCCCCTCCTAGACCACCAATCGCTAGATTCACAGAAGAGTTAGTAGTAGAAGCACCACCAGCGCCCCCCGTACAAGAAATCAAAGTACCAAAACTACACGTGCCACCAGAAGTTCCTGAGGCATATCCTGTCCCGCCCGTACCCCCTGCTCCGATAATAACAGATTGCGATGCACCTACAGTTGCCGCAGTAAAAATATCAACCCCATATCCACCTGCGCCACCACCGCCACCATAACTACCCGTCGAACCACTAACAGCACCACCACCACCACCACCAGAACCTAGAACTTCACTTATACAGTACACCATTCCTGGAGTAGGGGTATATGTGGCAGTCGAAGTAAGAGTTTGTTGGGTAATTTGATAGAAACACAAATTGACCCCTAGATTCAATCTTGAGGTTGCCGCACTTACAAGGTCACTTAAATTATTGGCCGCTAAAAGTAGAGTGCCATGAGCATTAATCGCATTATTTGTAGTCATTTTGTATTACCTATACATATGTAATATTACCTTGAGCACCCCCTAAAACAGCCCAGATATTATTAGCAGTTACACAAATTACTGTGATAGAATCCCACTGATTACTACTGGCTAAACTTCCCCCAGTTCCTGTTGTGGTTACTACATTTCCGAAGTGAATAGCCTGAGAGGCATTTTGAGCTATTGCCCAACCGCCCGCTCCCTTACCTTGCACAGAAATAACGCTTCCTATCGCAGCAGTCGCAGGAAGAGTTAAAGTAACTAAACCTGCATTATCGGCTATATAACCATTATTGATTGCCATTGCTTGAGTAGTGCCGGTTACGTCAGACCATGTAATACCGCCACCAGCGGTATTAGTGATGGTAATAGCGCCGGTCGCACTACTAATAGAAATCCCAGTCCCCGCCGTTAATGTAGCGCCCGCTGGATCACTTGAAGTAGTACCTATAGGAATTTGACCCGCACTTAAAACTAATGAAGTTGCAGCGCTAGAACCTTCCCCTATTAAAATGCCATGAGCCGTAGGATTAGAAACACCCGTGCCACCAATAGTAGGCGATATAGGAGTACTTGCATTAGCATTAATCGCATTTTGAATAGCCATTATTATACCTTAATTAAGTTACCGTAAATTCTCCAAGCGATGTTAAGACTTGAAATCTTGTATTAGCTACATTGCAAACAACAGAAATTGTGCCACCTGTAGAAGTTAATGTAATAGAACCGCCAATACCTGTGGTGGTCGTACTACCATTAAAAATGATTGCTTGAGATGCCCGTTGAGCAATGGTAAAAGCGCCTGAATTCATCTCAGCTATTTGATACGTATCCCCTACCGCAGAAGTTGCAGGAAGAGTGAATGTCAAAGTAGAGGCGCTATTGGCAAAATAACCATTACCATCTGCTAACGCAGTACTAGAAGTTACCACCGACCAAACAGTAGTTACTGAAGCCCCAGGAGACCATGAGCCATCTCCTAATAAAACAAAATTTTCCTGACCTGCTATCGGCTGAGGTACTAAACCTATCGAGCCATTTGTACTGGCGGTAGCCCCTAAAAACATTCCTGGCAAACTGGTGTTAGCCATTTTGTGTCGCCTGCATAGTACAATTTAAACTTGTGCTACCACCAACATCAGATAGAACTGCAACTATTTCTTCATTATTAACAATATTTTCAATCCCTACCCCCCCATCGGCCGTGAGAAATAAAGGAGTCCCGTTACCAGTTATAGTCACCGGAATGAAAGTACTAGGATCGCCTACAACCCCTGTAAAAAGCGTTACGTTCGCACCATCCCAAGTGCCCCAAACCTTAAAAGAACCAGTAGCACTAGAAAAACTATAGGGAATACTGGATATATTTTGAGTTTGATTCGTGAAGAATATTATTGTGCTATTACTGGCCATCCTTAACCTTTAATTATATTACCAAGTAACCAATGAGTATTGTGCCGTTTAAAGCTGTAGCAGCCGTATTGTTGTATATGGTTAGTGTTGCTGTACCTGAGCTTGGAGCTACTTTTAGAGTAATATTTTCCGTGGTATTGCTACCGCCTTGTATCGATAGAAGAACCGTATTGGTGCTACCAATAAAAGTATTTGTCCATGTAATCGCATAGCTTCCTGCTCCAGCGGTACTTAAAGAACTGGTTGTAATAACTCCCGACATACCACTTGCTGTAACTGCATTAGAAGATTCTGTACCATTAACTTTATTAGCAACAATACTAGCACCTGCCGCCAATGTATTAGTGCCGTGATCCAATAAGAATTTAGCTGTGGCTGCGCCAGGATCAGGAATGGTTATGGTTGTAGCCTGCCCCATTGCAGCGTTGGTTATTTCAGTGAGTGTATTACCGGTACTATTTGTGGCGACTAATTTTAAAGTCCCTTTGGAAGCCGTTGCAGGAAATATAGTTAAACTTCCCGGTATACCTGAAGAACCTAAAACTAAATTAGGCTCAGCCGTACCACCCGCTAATAGATTGGTAACGGTGATTTGCCTAGGCTCAACGATATTGTCGCTAGTATTTAGTCTTTGAAGTAGAATTGTATCACTTGAAATAGCACTCGTTACTACTGTACCTTCTGCCCTATTAATACCTGCGCGCATTATAAACCTACTTGGTTAATTTGATAGGGTAAGTCTACATGAAAAAAAACAAAATAAAAGATAAATATCAATAGGTTAAGTCGTTATTATTATTTCCATAAAGCTTGGAATGAAGTCTTACGACTTCATCATCGGTTAAATAGCCAAACTCTTTGTCTTCGGCCTCAAATTCTTTATCTTCATCTGTTTTGGGCTTGCCATATAATCGGGTATCCAGACTTTTAAGCTCTTCAAGAGAAAGATTATCGTATTCGGGATATTCTGAGGGTTCTTCTATGTTATCGGATTGATTGATGTTCCTATCTTGAGCGATAGCGCCTTCTATCGAGGCAACGGGAGAACCTTTTTTAACAGCCTTAACAGAGGCTTTTGTAGCTCCAACGGCGGCTTCAGCCATTAATCGAGTAAATTGAGTGACTCTGTCATCAAGGTCGGTTATTTTTTCTACTTTTCTCATTCTTTCGTTCCACCTTGGATCAAGAATTAAATCTATAGCGGCTTTATCGAATTTCACTCCCACCTTTTCTGCTATTGCATTCAACACCTGCACTGTTTTATTGGTCGATAGATTAACTCCTTTTTCTGCTGCGGATTTAACGCTGACCGACTCTATCAAGTTACCAAAAGTCTTTTTCATTAAAGCTAGGTTTTTTTGCGCGCCCTTATTATGAGAAAGCGCCTCATGAAATTGCCTATATGTCTTATTGTCTTTTAAAATCTTCTTATAGAAATTAGAAGCACCAGATTCGGTTGTGCCTATTTTCCTTTCCATTTCCTGACGTACTATATTTTTCCATGCTTCAGGACTCTCTTTATATATTTGATCTCGTATCTCTTTAAAGATTTTAGGATTGGTTTGCGCGTGATCGAATATATCTTTTCCTATATTCTTTATAGTAATATCTTTTCTAGTAGCTATTTTGCCTATTGTGCCGTTTTTTAACGCTTCAATTGCAGGGCTTCCTTCTTCGTATATTGATCGCGCTTTTTTGTATATGGGACTCAATTGATCCATAATGCTGGTAAGTCGCTTTTTAGATGCCGTTAACACCCTGACGGCATCTTTATTAGGTGCGGTAATAGACTTGTTCTTTGCTATTCTTGAATCTATATCTCTTTTTGCTAAATCTAAGACTCGTATAGAGTTTTTTTTAAACCCCTCTAAATCAACATAATATTGGGGGTCATTCCACACTTTGTTTATTGATCTAATAATAGCGGGGTCTTCAGCTATAGCTTTAGGCCATTTTATTTCTTTTGTGGGTTCTAATTTAGTAGTAACAATTGGCTCTCCGTATGCATCTAAAATACTGCTAACTACCTTCACCTCCTTATCAGGAACTCTCTTGCCTACCAATTTTTTAGCTGCTTGCTCATAATAAGGGGCTGCTTCTTTTTGTAATGCCTTTTCTTTTTTCCCAATGATGTTTTTTGCTGCAACTTGTAAATCGGCATCAGGACTTACTTTAATTGTAGAGCCGGTAGATATATTCTCAAGATTATCCTCTATCAATCGATCTAGCTTTTTGCCACGTCCTTGTTGGAATTCGTACAAATCTTTCGCACCTTCTTTAGTATATCCCTGTGCTCCTTGTTTCGCTGCTAAAAACGGCTCTCCGGAAGCTTCGGCAGGAGTCAGATGAAAACCTAGTTGTTGAGCGGCGTTTTTGGTTTCTTCGGCCTTACCCAAATCAAACGGTGTATATTTTTTAGTGGCATGCCTATCGGGAGTAGGAAACTCTTCTATGCCTTTTTTTAGTAATCTCTCTATTTCGGGGATACCTTTTGTAAATGCTGTTCCTGGCTGAAAGAGCACACTAGCTAATTCCCCTCCTAAGCGCGCTTTTCGCTCACTCTCATTTTTAGGGCTTCCCGTAATAGAATCGGCTATATCGGTGGCCACTTCATGAGAAAAGTAAGGCAAAGAAAAAGGAAAAATACTATCTTCATCTTTTGGATGCCCAACATTTTCTTCGCCATATTTATAAGCGGCATACTTTTTAAATGGATAGGTGGCTGCATTATATCCTACGGCCGGTAGATCCAAAAGCGAAGCCAAGCCGACCGGAATCCCCGTTAGGGTTTGTTTAGGATTTTCCGCCATACTTTCTATTACACCAGGAATCGCACTTGCTATTTCACCAGGGATTTGAGCCAATCTATTAGCTTCTTTTTTTAAATAAGGAATACCCGACAAGGATTCTTTAGATTCTTTCTTTTTATCTTCCGCCATATCACCTCTTGTAATTCGGATCTATCTTTCTTATTCGCTTTAATAAATACCCTTCGCTTGGGTCTCTTTTGCTAGAAACTTCGGCAGCATCACCTTTTTGTGGCTTTTCACCAAAAATTGCTTCTTTCCAGTTAGTCAGACTGTCTCTATTAACTGTTATATTATTGTTGTTATCTTGAGCAAATAGTGGATTCTGATTCACATATTTTGCCCAGGCGACTTTAAATTCATTAGCATTTCCCCCTCGTTTAATCCATTCGTTAGCGGCATCTGAGAATTCTATATCTCGCTGAGCGGAAAGCTCCAGATTCTCTATTATTTGACGATTGCCCTCTTCTGTATTGTCTACGTTAGGTTTGGTAGCCAATATAATCTTCATATCGTTATCACTTTGTGAGCCTTTTTGCTCTATGGCAATATCTAATGCCAATCGACTGGTAATGGCAACAAAACGCTCATAAGCTGCGGCCCTTTTTGTTTTAAAAGCTCTCTGCTGTTGATAGGATAGCGCATTAAAAGTCCCAGAAGAAAATTTAGGTATTAATAATTTTGCCTGTTGAAACTGCGGAAGCAATTTAGAGCTAGCTATACTTACATCACCCGCTTTAGTTAAAAACTCATCATTCATCTTTCTTTTTTCTTTCCGGACTTCCTTTTCTTCTTCGGCAGTTTCACGCCTGATGTCCATCTTATCACGCGGAGTAATATAAGGATTATTGGGATTTTGTGTTTCCGGCATAGGGGCTATGCTATCAGGTATAGGATTTTCACGTTGCTGTTGTATAAGATTGGCCATTCCGCCCATTCCTTGGCCACCCTGTGCATCGGGCACTATATTTGAAAGTCCCGTCACTAACCCATTTTGCTTGCGCTGCTTGACATATTCACCCGTGACATGATTACTGATAACGTTTTCTTCAGGCTGCATTTGCGCATACAAAGCTTGCTGGCGTTTAGCATCTTCTGCCTGTGCCATCTGTTGCTTATAAGTTATCTCTGCTGCAATAGGTAATGTATCTCCTAGGGATTTACCGCTGCCCGCTGCAATCAGCATAGCCAATCCAAGAGTATTGTCCGGAGTAGGCATTTGCTGCTGCTGTTGCTGGGGTTGCTGCTGTTGCTGCTGTTGCTGGGGTTGCTGCTGTTGCTGCTGTTGCTGGGGTTGCTGCTGTTGCTGAAGCTGCTGTTGTTGCCCCTGCTGTCTAGGCTCTCTCAAATAACTACCCAATAATTGACTTAACATAACTACCCACCGATTAGACCATTAAAATTAGTATTAAAATTATTCAAATAATTACCCAGAGTATTATTAGCAAATTTGCCTGCATTAGGTAAAATATTGCCTTGAGCATCCTTCATCTGGGTCTCAGGTATTCCCCCTATGCCACCCAGGCCACCTACAGCATTACCGATTGTTTTAAATATACCAGGTCGCGCTTCTACCGCTCCGGTATGAGAGGTTGTCTCGCTTTGAGGTATTAGGCTAGCTAAATTACCATATAAACCAGCTTTTCTATAAGGGGCTTCCTGCTGAAGATTGCCAGCTTGTAGCATTTGTGCCAACGTATCCGACCTGAGTCCGAGCGCTTCTTTATAACCCTGATATCCGAGATTAGCCGCACTATTTCCAAGATTTCTATTTTTAGACTCCATTAATTGCCCTAATTGAGTATTAAGTGCTGAGTTAGTGTTAGGCTTTACTTGAGAGCCTAATTGAGACGATCTATCCATTAACCACGATCTATCGGTTTCATAACCACGATTAATTGCATCTTCGGCATGCTTTTGTATCATTTGCTGAAATGGATTTGCATATGGTGCTAGTCCTTCCATTGAATAGTTGGGATTAGCATATTGACCAATGGCATTTTGCTGTGTTTGATTTAGCTCTGGAAAATTACCACTACGTGAAGCTAGATCATTAAGCATGTTAAAGAAATTATCCCATGCTCCCTTGCCTTGCTGGGGTAATGCATTATACCCTCTTTGAGTAGAACTCATATCAGGAGCTGCTTCTTCATCATTGCCCCCGAATAGCGAACCTGCTAAACTTCCTAGCGCTAAAACTGTAGCTGGATCCATATCTTTACCTTTTATTAAAACTTACTCTAAAATGTTGATGCACTTATCCTTACCCATTCTAACGTACCTGAATTATTAAGCAAAATATATTCGTAAGTCGGCGTAATTACTCGGTCATAGAGTAGGTCAACGTTTTTATTTATATCTGTGCTATTCGCGGGAGCGGTTCGATCAGTTCTAAGCCGCCCTTTGAGATAGAAAGCATTTAAAGTTTGCGTTATTGATCTGAGTTGATTTTCAAGTAAAGCAACGCGTCTCATTAATTCACTTTCTGAATTTATCAAGGGATTTGATCTATTAATTGAAGCATTATTAATCATATTATCTCACTGTAGTTTGCTTAACTTCTTCAAAGAACCTTTCAATACGAAAGCCAAATTGATTGGAGAAATTTAATACATATTGGCGTTGTCTGCCGTTAATCCGGGTTTCGATTTTTCCGGTAGTATCATAAACATTATATGCACCGAAAGAACGAAAGGATGGTTGGCCGTCATATTCTTTAGTTAAAACTGTAAAAGAATATAAAAGATTATTTTCTGGTACTTTTCCATAAGGTAACAAAACATTGCTTGGAATGATTCTAAATATCTGCTGCATGTAATCACCTTCAGCAATAAGGGCTGAATTACTACTAAGACTTCCGGTCATATTTTCACCGTCATCGCCATACACATCAAAGATTTCTACCTGATACAAAGTTGGTGCAATACTACCGTCGCAGCTTCCTGTTAGCATATATTGGTCGCGGTTTAGATTGGGCGGCGTTTCAGAGGCGGTACGGGTTTGAGTGCCATTAGTCCAATGCCCTTCTTCCCAATTCCAAATTAAATAATTGCTGCATTCTATATTGTTACCAAAGGGTGTATAAAACCATAATTCATTGAACACGGCACTTTGATGTATAAAAGAATGATAATAGGTAGCAGTACTTGTATTAGAAATAAACCACTGCTTCAAACTGTTATTAGGAATAGTCGAAACGATAGAGCCATTATAAATATAAAAATCCTTTTGACCCCTCCACGCCACGCAGTCATTGAAGGATACTATAGATTTGGGAGATAAAGCACCATCGGATGGTAGTAATGATGTTATTATCCATAAATCAGGTTTACCGACATAATACATCAGAGAAACAGAATTCTGGGTAAATAAGAGATATTGATTTTTAACATATCCATGCGCTATAAAAGGCTCGGCATCAACTACTTCCCCAGCAAAAGCGTTGGTAGTTACCCCAACATTCCAGGCTATAGCATTGTTAGTATCGGAAGTGGCGATACTATTAGGAACGCCACCCACTCCTAGAGCAACAATTTGATTTTGTGCAACGAATAAGTAATTAACCGCACTTGGAACATTAGCCGCACCTGATCGTGCAGATAACAAAGTAGGAGCTACGGTTACGTCCCCATTCCATATATAAATAGCCCCTTGATTACCAGGAGTCATAATTATGGTGTCGTTAAATAATGCAAAGAACCAAATTTGCGGATAGATAACGCCACCACCAAAAGGGTATCCCTGCCCATAAATACCTTCGCCGAAATCACCGCCTCCGAATCCATCAGGAGAAAACATCGCACAAGTACCCGCGGCTATTTGACCCTGTACGGTAGCATCAGAACCCCCACCACCGGTTACAAGAGCGCCAGCCCAATTAGTCGTATTAATTAAATAATAATCATAAGTATTGGTGGTTTTATTTCTAATCATGGTTTCTATATTAAGATCGGCAGTAGTAAAATTATCTACCTGTGCAGCGGAAGCTATCTTTACTCTATCGCCATTACTAAAGCCATGTGCCGTTTGAGTTACGGTTATTACTCTGGTTGACAAAACTACCGAACTACCCCCCCCCGACGCGCTACCAGTAGCAACAGCGTTATTAAGCGCATTTGCAGTAATAGAGGTTGCTGAAACCGTATTAATAATTAAGTCTCCGTTTAAATCCGCATTAGGTATACCGCCTGGATTTCCGGTTATTCCACTTAATTTAATAATGTCTCCGGCTACAAAAGTACCGGAAGAATAGCCAGCAATAGTTATAGTTACGACATTACTATTAATCACAGTAGTTATAGGATTAGCGGTAGACAGTGTTTTGAAATTTGTAGCCAGACTATTAGGAATTGCCGTAGTATCAGCAACTAAAGGGGTGATATTATATAAATCTCCACTTTCATAACTATAAAGTCCGTAATTAGTCCCTATTAAAAGGTGTTCAAATCCACTATTATCAATATAAGAAAAAGCCGACCTAGGACAGCCACTTATAGTTGCGGAATTATCAAAGTCAATTGAGACCCAGCCACCTATTTTTTGAGGGAAGTATCTATAGAATCTTATTTTATCAGCGTCAGACCACAGAAAAGAAGTATAGGCATTGTCATCTTTGTTAACACCGGCTGGAATATCTATCGGGATTCTTTTGCTGGTTAACATATTAACCGCTAATATATTCAGTGATTATACAAACCCCCGCTGCGCCATTACCGGCGGTTTGGCTCATATTACATGCCCCGCCACCTGAACCGTAACCCGTCCCATTATTACCAGGACTACTACCATTAGCGACTTGCCCCCCTATACCAAGTAAACTTGAACCACCTGAACCTTGGACACCATTTAAACCACCGCCCCCTTGGCTACCACCCGAATTAATAATATTAGCTCCAGTTGCTATGCCAGCATTACCACCTGGTACATTAAAACCAGAGCCTCCCCCACCATTGCCACCAGGTGCAGTAATAAAAGAACCGAAAGTAGAAACCCCGCCATTCCCTCCGACTCCAGCACCAACCGAACCTAAACCCGCTACGCCTATAACAACAGCTTGCGACGCACCAATTTCAGCAGCAGTGAATATGGATTTACCATAACCAGCGCCACCACCCCCGCCCCCATAAGATGTCCCGCTTCCACTCCCAGCACCGCCACCACCGCCTGTTAATTCTGTAAAACATTGGATCATATCCAGGGTAGGGGTATAAGTACCAGAATTAGTAATTATCTGTACGTTGATTTGAAAACCCGTAAAGGGATTTATCGGTATAAATTTATGTAAAGTAGGATCGATATTGCCTATCAATACCCAATCACTACCATCCCAAACGCTATAACTCCAAGGGCTAGCCGAGGTATTAATCCAAAATGTCCCAGCAGGTAAGGGAGAAGGTTGAATGGGAGCATCATTGCCAATAAACGCTGTTTGAATACCCTCAAGTAAAACATCTATAGAGCTTGTGTTGCCATTAATTAACTGTCCCCATACATCTCTATTACCGCCTATAATAGGTAGAGCTAAGTTATAATTAGGGGTATTGGCCATATCATATACTCATTACATTTGAAACTTGTCGGTTATTGTTTTGTCGCATTAAGCCAGCCTGAAACATTGCTATATCTTTGTCATAGGTATCGGCGATTTCGGGGGTTTGTAGCGTGTCTTTATAAAAGCGTTGCATGGCAATCATGCGTACTAAATCAACGGTCAAATCATTAAACCATATAGAGGTATCTTCAGGATTTACCGGATAAGTAACGTCCTTATAGTAGTAGGTAAGGTTAAATACCGTATTGGCAGAGCAATAAGGAAAGACATAAAAATTGTTAGCGAGAATAGAATACTTAGTCGGATATCCTGTGCTTGAAGTATTCCAAAAAAGACTGGTTAATTCATCATAAGGCATAGGTAAGAAACCTTGCCTCTGATTATATAACCCACCATTTAAAGAGTAGCCGGCATTAATTAGCATTCCAAAATCAACAGGAAGTGCCGTAACATTCGAATTTTGAAGAATGGTAATAGTATTGAGTTTTTTAAATAACCAATAGTAATCATATTCTAGGTATTTAATGGCGGTCACAATGGCGTTTTGGACGGCATCTTGATACGTTTGGGGATTGCCAGGGTTTAAAAAAGCCCCAGCATCCCTATTCGTATCATTTAAGATTTGTATTGCCAAACTACCAAGAGTTGTTGCCATCTACGACCCTGCATTTTCAGCCGTACAGTAGAAAGTTACTCTTAGTCTTACCAACCCAGCAGCTGCTGCGGTCGCGATAGTTCCACCAACCGTAACAATCAACTGAGGCGTAGTACCTGCTCCATAACAATAGTAGTTACCTGACGTAACAACATTGCTAGTAAAGCCCTGAGCAACATTAATGGTATTGTAGACTTGATAAGTAGTGCTAGTAATCCCAGTAATGCCCATTGGAGCACCACTAATAAACCTAGTAGCCGATCCAGAATCACCAACAGCTAATGTACCCGTAGGGGTAACATTAGTATCAAGTGGTGGGGTAATAAGCTCTATATTATAGATTCTAATACCACTAGAAGGAAGCGCACCGGAAGGAGTAGTATAGGTATCTCCCGTTACAACTGTCTGTGCTAATGTTAACTGAAATTCCGTAGTATATAGCATTCCATTTTCAAATCTCGGAGCTTGTGAGCCTTCGGGAACTAGTGAACCAAACGTAAAAGCCGTAGCCATATTAACCTCCTATATTGCACTATAATTTGTAGAGACAATCACACCGTGATCGACTCCATTAAACGTAACTTTCTTGATTCCGAATATTCCAGAAATCGCGATACGTTGTACATTACCGATATCCCAGAAATCACTGTTAATCCTGAATCCAGCTACTGTTTCGCGCCCATCGGTATAACCTTTACCGAATGCGATACCGCCAGCTTCACGACCTGTGAATATATTCCTACGAGTATTAGCAATTGATAAACCACTGCTAGAACCTACTCCCTGAGGTATTTTATCGGAATTGAAGACTCGAGTCTGACTAAACACAAAACTACGTTGCATCTCACCTTCGCCACGACCTGAAGTAATCAATGCTTGTTGAATGTCACGATATTGTAGTGAGCTTGAAGCATCGGTCATTAAGTCTTGATAAGATTGTGTGTGAACGTAATAGTGATATTTTATTTCACTCATTTCAGATAATGGGCGTATATAGTGCAATGAAGTTGCAGCTATAGTCTCCATATTAAGAATGTCAGTAAGTTTTGCTGTACAAGTTGGGTCAGCACCTACTTCATCATCTGTCGTATTGCCGTTTTGTCTAATTATACGGGTATCTCCAGTAGTAACCGAAGGAGCGGTAGGAAGATTTAAACCGGTTATACTTCCGAGCAACCCACCTGTATATGTAGTTCCTTGAAAAACGATACTAGAAGAGGTGTTACCCGCTAATTGGTTAAATGCACCTGCTAGACCATGGATTTGCATCCACTCAGAAAGTACCCTAAAGGAATCTTCTGGCAAATCATAAAGCACTCTTTGTTGATCGATAGTATAAGGCGCAGGTATTCCAACCGGATTCCTTAGCTGATCAATTAAAACATCTTCAGTAAAGTATATAAGAGATTGCTCTTCACCTGTAGCGCTTTGCATACCGATCAATCCAGGATTGGTCAGTTTTTGCAAGTAAGAAATCCTTACTCTATCGCCAGCAGTTCTTGAAGTTTGATCTTCTCTTTTAAGTACACCAGACTTCATCATCTGGCCGAGTAATTGTGTATCTGTTTGAAAGTCGTATAACGCTCTTTCCGCCCACAGTTTTACCGTGGAGTTCGAGCTACTAGGGAATGACGTTGTCATTGAAAACCTCGTAAGCAATTAATAAAAAATCTGATTAAATTTCTTGTTATTTACGTTACGAGGTCGTTTACGGAGATTTCCTTAGCTCCAACCTTTTATAGAGTTGCTTATCTCTGTCGGCATACGTTGCCCTAGTATAACTAGAATAGTAAATACCACCCTAACCTATTGATTTATAATGTCAACTAGAATGGTCGTGAGTACAATAGGGATGATTTTTTTGTTTATAAATCGGTTGCTATCCTGGTATAAGATGGTATAATACCACTTATTATTAGAGGTAACACATGGCACATTCATTAAGTCTACCGGATGATCTATATGAAAAGATTAAAGAAGAAGCTAGCACTGCATGCCGCTCAATCCCTATGCAAATTAAATACGCTATGAAAGTACTGCAAGCATATAAAATGTCAGAAGCTAATGATTGGTTAGATATGCCCAATGCTTTAATGATTATAGAACGCTCTGAAATGGCGAAGAAAAATGAAAATTTAATATTAGTAGAGGATATAGATGCTTTTTTTTCTGAAGTTAGCAAAGAAGGAAATAAACCATTGGGAAAAAGTAGATCCCAAAAAAGCGAAAAAGATTCGCGAATTGGTACGCAGTATTAAACTTAATCCTCGAGAAGGCATCGGAAAACCTGAACATCTTAAACACCATGAGATTGAGACTTGGTCAAGACGCATAGACCAAGAACATAGGCTAGTTTATGAAATATACGAAGATAAAATAATTATCCTATCCGCTAGAGATCATTATAAGTAAATATTAACATCAACTAGAATATCCAGCCGCTCTTTTATTCTTCGCCATCAACGAATCCCACTTTTCTTGAACGAATCTTCCTTTTTCATCAAGCGATGCTTTAAAGTCGGTTGGAGGCGAGCCAAGGCTACCGTTAGTATTAAGATTTTGAATAGTAGCAGTACGTTCTTTGTTCCTATTAATATTATCGATATTTACGGATGGCTTGCCGGAATCATTGGCCGTAGAGTTGTTTTGATAGCCATAGGTTTTAGCCATATTGTAAAGAGTTTCAGCAGCATTTTTGCGGTTAGAAATACAACCTACTATTATTCCTCGTAGTTTTTGATCTACATAATTCTTAGCTTGGATCGGGTCAGGAATAAAACTTTCAGTAACATTCATCTCAACGCTTCTGACATGTTCTATAGCGCTACGCAAATCAGGGTGTTCTTTGGTAAAGTCTTGCTCTTGCTCAAGAGCAAGACTCATGTACAGGGATTCCCTTGCACGCTCACTACTTTCTTTAGACACGGTTTCTAATTTTCTTTCAAGCTCTTGGATTTTTTTATTAGCATAGTTATATGTATCTACATCTAATGGTTCAAATTCAGGCTCAGCAGAAACAGCTTTAGCATTTTGCTGCTCTTGCATTTTATTGAGCATTTCCCATTGGCTTTCTACCCTTATTCTATTTTCTCTTTCTATTTGTAACTGTTCTTCAGCAACCTTTCGCTTTGCTGACTCTTCATTGAATCTTGATTTAGGGATTAAATGGCTTTTTTCCTGTGTTTCAGCAATAGGCTCTTCTTGAGGTGCAGCAACTTCATCAGTAGCAACAAATTGCTCTGCATGGGTCTCTGGTGATGACTGAGGCACATCTTCAGTGATAGGAACACTTTCTATAGCTGCAACATCAGCGGGTCTGTTATCGCCTCCTTCTCTAGAAGATGGAAAAGGAACTTTTTGCGCCTCTGCTAATGCAGCCTGAAAGGCTTCTGGAGATTTAAATATTTCTTGGTTAGTTGTGGTCATAAGTCCTCTTATAAACGTTGATTGAAAATTGTATTAATACGCTTGTCGATTTGATCTGCCGTCATCTGATGAATTCTAGCAACTTCACCTGCTGCCCTTGATTCGGTCAAATTAATATCAGCAATTGCTTTAGGTTCGGCAAAGCGCATATTTTGCTCCTTCTCCATAGCTTCTACGGTCATTTTATAGGCAGAAGCTTTTTTCATTTCAGTTTCGCCAATTAGTAAATTGATAGAGACAGGATCAGGTTCTGGGGGGGGTGCGGGTTTCATTAATTCTTTAAGTTTGTCGGTAATCTCTTTATCAAATGGTAGATACTCTAATATTATAGGAGTAATATCCTTATTAGGCATTTGCGCTTGAAGTTCGATTAATTTAATGAAGTTATCATTCTTTTCATCAGGGGAAACAGGCATTTCATCAATAATAATGTCGTATTCTTCAGCTATATTATTCTCTAATAAATAGACATCTTGACCATTATATTCCCCTATTACATCAGACACTAATGTGCCCTCGGAATTCTCGAGTAATACGCGTACACAATCTATATCTAGCTTGCCTTGTTCTTTCATATAAGAACGCCGCGCATCGAAATAAGTACTTAATGTAGTTAAACCTTGTCGGATTTGCTGCCTATAAAAACCTGAATTCATCTCTTTGGATTGCATCATACCCATAAGTTCAGGAGTAACACCACAAACCGCCATTATTTGACCATCGGCATATTGAATCATTTCTAATATACCCTGCGGTATAGGTGGTGCTATTTTAGGTAGTACCTTACCATTTTGTAATGCTCCGGGTTCGAAAATAGTAACGAATCTCGCTTTGCTGTATGTATCTAAGAAAGCTTGGATATCATTTACTGCATCTTTTTCTATATTCACACCTCCCTTAGGAATACTTGCCAGAAAGCCCATATGATCAGATATGGTTTGATTAAGTATTCTTTGAGGGATCTTGCAACCTCTCATTAGGCCATAATATGATTGAGTTATTTCTGAAAATTCACCGGTCATAAACTTTACCGAAAAACCCTCTTGAGAAAAGTTCTCGGCTTTGCTTATTAGTTTATTGCCCGTAATGACTGCACGAAAGTATTTATAACGCTCTTGTTTAGTATACTTAACTTTAATGCCATAGAATTCCATTGCTTCCCTAAAACCCCTAAAGTCTCCGGATTCTGTAATACTAAATAACTGATCACGTTTTGGGTCAAAATTAAACTTTTCTCCGTAATAATCTGCTTGATCAACTAACATAGTAATAAAGGCCTGGGTAGCATCCCAACTTTGAATACCTTTTTCTTTCGCTAGATCAAGGGCTAACTTGGGGTTCTTACTTAATTCTACAAAAGGGTTTTCCACCCTATGAAATGATACTTTTTTCCGCCATTGGTGCTCGTAAATAACACCCAATTGTTTAATTGCTAATACGGAATTGAAAAACTGCAATATACGCGCATCTAATGCAAATGAGTAGTTATCCGCGAAGACTTCATCGCCATATTCTGCCTTTAACGCCTCTCTATCGACTATTTTAAGTACCGTTACATGATTAGCATCGAGTATATTCTTTTCCCTAGCGCTACAATCCCAGAAAACGAATGCAGGAAACAAACGCTTTTTACGACAAACACCATTATAAGGTGGTCTAGAATAATCAAAGAAGGTATCGGTGCACCCAATGCCACAAATAGCCATATCTTTAAAGGCTAGAGTGGTTTGTAGGTCGGCATCGGTTTGCTGGTCTATGTACTTAACCATATTACCAACAATATCAGTAAAACTATTCTGTTTTTCGGTATTGAGCCTAGGAACGTATTTTTTATCTAGCCTATTTTGTATTTCAAAACCGACAATAGCGTCAAGTACAGGCTTTGCCCTATTAACTACTAATGTAGGCATTCCATTGGCTAATTGGCGGTTCGTATCGGCAACAGTCCATTGACTGCCATCATACATATTATAGTTTTCTGTAACTTCGGATTGTCTCCAGTCTTCTTGTACTAATAGACTTTCATTGATTCCCTTTTCCATTTGACGAATAATATCTTCATCCGTTATATCGAGACCAGGAATTGTCTTTTGATTTTCTAACATCAAATAAATTGCATATAATTCAATACGTTAGATTGTATATTGAATTGATACAAGTATCAAATATTAATCATTTTCTCCCCGATATATCTCTATGGGAGGGATTTTATTGCGCTAAAAAATTTAAATGGTGCGACCAGTCTAAATGAATAGAAAATTCTAATGGGATAGAAAATTAATACGTTATAGGGTTAGTATCAACAATACTTCTGGTCGCTTCGATATCATAAACAATATAAGCCGCCATGACAAGTAGTTAATTAGTAGTTAATAGAATCTGTTATAGTCTTCCTTATTAAAATCTTCATATAACTTTTTAGGGCGATAATTATCATCATAGTACACCCTGAGATGTGCACGTTCTCCAATTATTATATACACCTTATTAAATTGTTCTAAATGGCTTATCCTATATCTTATATATTTATCCTTAGTTTTAATTGCATATAAGGGGATGAGTTTATTTTTTGCAAAATAAGTAAGTATTCTAATCGGCACTCCTAAATAGTCAGCTGCCTTTTTAGGACTTATGAGTCCGAGTTTTAAATGCTTGAATTCTAATTCTAATAATTGCTTTTTATTTAAAAATACCTTTTTTCTTTTTTTAATTTCCGGTTCAATCATTAGGTGGCCTACATATATCATTAATATGACATGGCATATAAACTATTGATTTGCAACACATTTATACCACCCAATTCATAACGGGGAGAGTAAATCGCTTAGCGAATTCGCCTAACAAATGCAATTTTTACATTAGCCGTAAACCTTAATGTAAGAAAACGTACTTTCTTAACAAAACATTATTTGTATTTGATATGCTGGCGTTATAATGTACGAACTCATTTTTTTGATGGAGTTATTTTATGGGTTTTTTTAGTGACAATGATGATGATAATGATAATGGGTGTGGATTACAGGTAGGGGAGGCAGTACGAGTAGGTAATGATTTCTTTAACTCAGGGCAGCTTTATTTCGCAAGTAATGACGGCAATGATAATTGGGATTGGTCAGACAATGGTTGTGATGATGATAGCGGTACAGGAAGCGGGGGGGGTGTAAGTAATTATTACAGCGATACAGGAAGCGACAGAGGAAGCGATAGAGGCGGCAACAGTCATAATTCAGATAACCGAGCAAAAGATGCAGGTATACATCGTATGGGCGCAATAATTAGTAAAATGTATTATCATCAAGATAAAAGTAATACCAAAATAAACTTGCTAACTTTTGAAGAATATAGGGCAAAAACTCCTGGTACTAAAATGACAGAGCATTGGTTTATTGAGGGAACTAGCTATTTTTTAAAAAAAGATTATGAAGTATGGAATAAACTACTTATTAATTTAGATTCTCCTTATAGACTTGATAAAACGGGTCATTTTGATACACTTGGAGCTCAAACATGGGGTGAGCACTATGCGCATATGCCTGATTCTATCCCGCCTGGTACAAAAGATGATTTTTCTTATAATGGTTATATGACCAACCTTAAACAAACAGCAAATTTCGCTGGGATAAGTGAATTACGAAAAGCGATGTCATGGCATGATATGAGCCTAACACAAAGAGCCGAAGACGCAGTAGCAGTAACCAATGCAGCTACTGCGCATTTCAATTCAAAAGATGCAGAAAGAATAGCATTGATTAAGGCTTTTGAAAATCAACCTGAAAAGTATCCTGGTGGTAGTGAGCACAAACATAGAGTAAAAATGCTAGAAAAGCGTGAACAAAAAGTAGCAACTGCTAAAGCAGCTATGGATACAGCGATGCAACACTCAGAGAAGGCTAGGATAGCTAAGGAAGCAGAAGATGATCGAATTAATGAAGCATTGAAGACTGCTCAGGAAGAGGTAATGAGGGATAAGGCGGTGCAAGATGTTAAAGGGAGCGCAGAACAGAAGGCAATGTGGCATCATAATAAACTTGTTCACGAAGAATCAGTAAGGGAGCAAGAAAAGGGCTTTGAAGACAAGAAAAATAGCTTAGCCACCAATTTTATAAAAGATTTTGCTAAGGATGGAGTTATATCTATGTCAGCAGCATTACTTAGTAAGATATCCTTTCTACATCCTGTTCTTAAGCTTTTAGGTGTGGCTGTTACAATGCGCGAACTACAGACAATAGGGGAAAATGAATTAGATATGATAAGAGAGAATGAAAATATAGAAAAAGAAATAAAAACTTACTGTGACTCAATACGAGAATTGAATAAAGAGTATAAAACAGATTGTGAGTTATGCTCTATTCAACCGTCCTATATACATGATGAGTTATGAATTTTAGGAATCCACTCAAAAAAGAGCATGTTTTAGTCATAGTAGCTATTGGTTTTCTTATACTGGGTTTGTTAATGAAAATTGATTCGACTATGGGAAAGATAGACAGAGCTAAAGATTATGATAATGTGAAAAATAATATGAAAAAATTAAAGGAGACTAATCATGAAATTCCTTAGATATATTAACGCTGCTTTGACTAGCAAATGGACTTTAAAGACCGGTATTATATACCTAGTAATAGTACTAATTTGCGGTGTATGGTACACCGAATATAAAATACGTAGGGCAAAAGAGACTATGATAGAGATGAGGCAAGTAGAATGCAAAAAATAATTACAGTGATTTTTATAGAAAAACATAGGGTGCTCTAGAATAATCCTACTTCAATAATACGTATTGTTTTACTATCACCCATCTCATCTACCACATATTGTTTTGCATCAGAAACATTATAAAATGCATCATATACATTTATATGATGGCCTGTGAGGCTTACTGATAATACAACATAAACTCTTCTGCCCCCAATTTTAGAGATATTCATAATTTCCCCAACTGTTTTTCTAACGTCTCACCTATGAATGACATTAATTTTTCAGTCTCATTCATAGGAAATAATTTAGTTGCAAAATCCCCATCTTTCTCATCAACAGGATACACTTCCCAATTTGGATCGGTTTTTGGTGGTTTGTATATATTCAATATATCTAGGAATACACTTAATTCTGTATGCATAAAATTATCTATTGAGACCAAAAAGTGGCAATAACCGCCTTGGTGGGGAAATAATATTTTTATTTGAAAATGAGCAGGAAATTGTAGCATTGGGGGGTCTATATCTTCCCATGCATTGCTTATAAAAAGAGAAGCTCTTAGAATCAATGTTTCTCTGCGAAGTTCTTCTGTGTCTTTTATAGGCAGCAAATCGTTAACTAAGGCTGTCATTATTTCTTCTAATAGTTTGTGGGCCTCAGTTTGACCATTTGTTGTCATCACGTTTATTGCTCCTTAATATTTGATGGCCTACCATGGAATTGAACCATAGAACTAGAGTTTAGCGACTCTTGTTTTTCCGTTAAACTATAGGCCTTAATCATTTATATAACGCATAGTAATCTATTGTATTATTACCAGGATATTGAATATTCTTTATATCACATATCATTGCTAATGAATCCAACATATCATCATGTAATCCTACTGGAAAGGCTATGTATTCTTGTACTATAAACTCTTCTACAATGTCAAAAACTTTATTTAAATAGTTGTTTTTAAACAGAGTCTTAGGAAACCATATTCTACCATCAAAAAACCAAGGTATTAATCGCTCTATTCTACTAGTTTTTGATAATCTACTACTGACGCTCTCAATATGAAAATGGTAATTGCGCCTTCCCATTTCATACTTAATATTTTCCACATCTGATTCTATGCCGTATTGCTGATATAGAACGCCTATAGGCTTATATTTAGTGTGCAGATCAAACAACGTGTCTACACGCTCCTTAGGATTCAACTTATCGCGTATAATATCTACTACATAGCAATTCTTATCTCCCCCAAAACCTAATACCCACATAGCTGTATAATCACTCTGTCTTGTCTTGGTGTTAGCTGGATCTATAACTATATATTTATTTAAATTATCAACTCCTATTGATTCATAATATTTAACCCATTCCCTGCGAAACTCTCCCCCTCCTTCGGGTGAAGGTCTTTGCTGATATTGCCCTGAGAATGCATAAGAACCGAGCGCTAATTTCTCACTCTCTAATTCTTTATCACCCATGCGTTCTTTATGGAGATATTCTCCAGTTGTACGACAAACTCGTATAACTCCTTTTTCAAGCACTTCATCCTTTTCAGCAATCATCGGTAAGCAGAGATGATCCCAACCCCCTTTCTTTAATAGATATCCTGTAAGATCATCTTGGTGCAGCCTTTGCATTATAATAATTATAACGCCCTTTTTCTTATCATTTAGCCTGCTACTAAAAGTTTGCTCAAACCAACTATTTGCAGTACTGCGCATTACATCGGATTGACCTTGCATTGCACTTAGTGGATCATCAACGATAAGGAAGTTAGCTCCCTCACCTGTTGCAGTCCCTCCCACAGATGTTGCTATTCTATGGCCGCGTTGAGTAGTAACAAACTTTCTTTTAGTATTTTGATCAGAAACAATAACAGATTCAGGAAAGGTATCCTTATACCATTGCGACTCGACTACAAGGCGACAGTCTAAAGAGTGTTTATAAGACAATTCTTGACTATAAGAGGCACACATTATCTTTTCGCTAGGATTATGCCCTAATAACCATGCAGGGAAGCTAACAGCTACCGATATGCTCTTTAAATGCCTAGGTGGTATATTAATGATAAGCCGCGTTATATCTCCGCATTGACATGCCTTTAGATATTCAGCGATAAGGTCTATATGCCAATTATGCAGATAGATAGCTGAGGGATCAACTGTTTTGAATACCTTATGAGTAAAAAAAGATAGATCAGTCCTTAAAAGCGCTTCTAATGATTCCAATTTAACCCAATAAACTACATGTCTATTAGGTTAATATATTAGATAACCATTTGATAATCAATGCATTAGCCAATTATCTCCAACTTAGATTAAATATACTCGCTACTACGTACGCTACTAAGCAGCAAGCTAATACTATTATAGAAGCTCCAAGCATTCCTAATATAACGCCTTGTATAAAATCTCTTTTATGTTTATCCATTAATTAAACCTATGATTACATGATACACCAGATATAATAAAGCACCTAAGAGCACTGGCATGACTATACATGCTATTATTGCGAATATAAATATAGCAAAATCCACTAAATAATCTGTGATTGATTTCTTATCAATTGACATTATTATCTTCCTCCATAGAATTATACAGTATCTCTAAAAGATCAATAAATTGTCTTGCTTGTTGCCTATTTAAATGGGCAGTACGTTGTCCATTAATACATTCTGTAAACTGTAAATATCTTTTATCATCATGCTCCACTTCAAAAGTACCTAAGATAAATTCTCCTGCCATGATATCAATTTCAAGCCTAACAGGAGTGCATTCTTCAGGTGGATAATCACTCATTTGCCTCCTCCTTTTTACGCTGCATATAATACCTATCTAGTATTTCTTGATCTGTTGGGTCGACTTGCTTAGTCTCAGTTTTAATAGCCCCGCCATTAGCCCCTGTTTGCTCTATACGCTCAACATAGCCTCTATGCTTCAATTTAGTCTTACAATAGAATATTATCGCTGTAGTGTCTTCCTTATCAATGCGAGTGATTAATTTGTTTTCTACAAAGTCACCTACATCATTCATTACCTCATCACATTGCTTAGCAAAGCTTTCATCTTGTTCGCGCCATCTGTAATAGGTTTGATTAGCAATATTAGCCTTCTTGCATGCTATAGTCACTAGGCCGTGGCAGTCCTTTAAAACCTCATGGAATCCCTCTTTAACGGTCTGTTTATATGGGCTTGGTGCTACTGTATAATCTATATCTCTCATATCATTGCATCAATAAGTTATTATTAATTCTTTCTAATTATAGTAATTATTTCAACACCTGTGGTTTCATTAATGAAGTTGGCGATTTTTTTATGATATTCCGACTTCTTTTCTGGGTCGTTATAATCAACATCGGGTGTATGTGGATCTAAAAAGTGCCGATATATCAACGACGAAAGTTTCTCTGCGTGTTCATATTGACCAGACTCAATAAGCTTATTCATTTCACATAATAGAAATCCTATAGCTTCTAGTATTTGTATATAATTTTTAGGTTGTAGCTCTTTAATCATTATTATCCCTATTAAGCGGTTTCATTAAATCTCCTTATTACCTCAACTCTCCGTAAGAAAAAATGCGGCTCACCTAATTTACTATTCACACGTATTATTTTATTTATCATACCATCAATAGTATTAAAGTCTTCGTCATGATGACCATCAATATAGGAAAATTCATTGTTTACACACTTAATACATAGAGTATCAAAGCTACATCGATATATTTCTTCTAATCCATCGCTATTTCTAATTTTATTTGCAATCATTGCTTCAAATGATATTAATCGAGCTTCTGATATTAATCGAGCTTCGGTTAAATTATTCAGCGACCTAGATTCCTCAAAATCCTCTTTGCTGATGGAGATTTCTTTATATTTTGTCATAACTTCTTTATCCTATTGAAGCCTTTTCCTTTTTAGTATTCTCATTATCCTTTTTTTCAACAAATCTGCGTTTAATATACTTACATCCTTGTCGACTAATAAAATCCTCTTCCATAATAGATATTTTATAAAATAATAACGCAACAATTACAATACCCAATACTAATATTATAACTAATATTTCATATACATTCATTTACTTATTCCGATTATTAACCGGCAATATATCTTTTTTATAAAATATACTCCTATAGTTATAAAAGATTTGATCATTACATTTCCTAATATATAATTTCAATTAGTAATAACTTACTGTAAAGTAACGAATATATCCTAGTAGTGTATTAATTGAAAATCAAGCCCCCAAAGGAAAAAGATATTTGCAAAGCTTTTTATAAGCAATATAAGGAATTGAAAGCTTATAACCAGTTTAAGAACAATGCTTTTGTATTTCACATTGCTAATGAGCAGAATTGCAACCGTAGTTATACTATAATGCTTAAGGGAATGGGATTGACTGCGGGAGTTGCTGACTATTGCGTAATAACTAATGATGGTAGGGTTGCATTTATAGAGTTTAAACGTGATGCTAAGTGCAAGCTAAGCCCTAAGCAATTAGAGTTTAAAGCTGAGTGCGAGCAGCGTGACATTGTTTATAAGGTAGTTTGGAATGTTGACGAGGCTATTAAGTTTTTAAGTGGTAACACAATCTTAACATAATTCCTTAGATTCTCTATTGACACTGTCAGGGCTAATGGATATACTAATGAATATCCCAAGGGGTTAACAGTAATAAGGAGTAGTAAAATGAGTACAAGAGCAGTTTATACATTTATAGATAAAGATAGCACATTTCATGTATACAAACATCATGATGGCTATCCGTATGGAGCATTAAGGTTTATAGAAAAGGCAAAAGATTATGCTTTCCCTTTACCTAGATTTGAAGCTGATGAATTTGCAGCGGCTTTTATAGCTGCGAATAAAGTATCGAAAGTATCGAAACAGTCGGTTTTAGAAAAGAAAGGGGACATTGAAGCAAATCAAGGGGGCGGCATTCGGTTAACCAACAGCTATGAAGGCCATCGTGACTTAGAGTTTAGGTATGAAATATCACTAGTTGAAAACAAGCTTTATGTGACAATTTTTGATATTAATATTAGTGATTCTGGTTGTAGCTTTGATGGCGCATTTGACGCGGGGAGTCTTGAAGACTTGTTAATAAAATATGTTAAGGAGTAAAGCCATGTGGTATTTAATCTTAGGAATAATAATAGGAATAATATTAAGTAATTAAGGAGTAATAAAAATGACTGAAACAATAAACGCAATGAAAATAATAGTAGAGGTAACTACCTCATATGGCCAAGAAAGGATTTACCCTAAATGTGAGAAAGGTCACTTATTGGCTCAGCTAGCAGGACACAAATCATTGACACGACAAGATCTAGCGATTATCAAAGAGTTAGGCTATAAAGTTGTGGTTGAAACACCTGAATTATAGCATATTTAATAAGTTATAAAAATAAAATGGAGAGTAAATAATGAGTAATATATTTGAATGTTTTGTCGGTAAACATTGTATAATTAGAACATATTCGGCAGGTGTTCACATGGGAGTTGTTAAAGCAGTAGGTGAAAAATCTGTAATATTGCAGAATGTAAAAAGACTTTGGTTTTGGAAGGGTGCTTTTACACTTAATGAGGTAGCGACTATTGGGATTGGATCAGGAAGCAGGGTATCAATTGAAGTCGAAGAAATTGGTTTGACGGAAGTTATAGAATATCTACCGACTACTGAGAAAGCTAGAGGGACTTATGAAAAGTATATCGAATAATATGAGTATTGACGATGGCAATGGCTCTGGCGATGGTTCTGGCTATGGCCATGGCGATGGCGATGGCTATGGCAAGGGCTATGGCTATGGCAAGGGCTATGGTTGTGGCAATGGCTATGGCAATGGCTATGGTTCTGGCTCTGGTTCTAGCTATGGCTCAGGTTCTAGCTCTGGTTCTGGCGATGGTTCTGGCTCTGGCCATGGCTCTGGCGATGGCTCTGGCCATGGCGATGGCGCTGGCGCTGGCGATGGCGATGGCGAGGGATCTGGATGAAAAGTATATTGAATAATATTATTATTGGCTATAGCTATGGAGATGGCGGTAGCTATCGCTATCGCTATGGCTATGGCTATGGCGATGGTTCTAGCTCTGGCGATGGCAATGGCAATGGCTCTGGCGATGGTGATGGTGCCGGCTATGGCGATGGATCAGGTGATGGTGCCGGCGATGGCTATGGTTATGGCTATGGCCATGGCGAGGGATCTGGTTCTGGCGAGGGCGATGGCGAGGGTTGTGGCTATGGCCATGGCGAGGGATCTGGTTCTGGCGAGGGCGATGGCGAGGGCTATGGCCATGGCGAGGGTTGTGGCTCTGGCAATGGTGATGGATCAGGTTCTGGATGAAAAGTATATCGAATAATATGAGTATTGGCGATGGCTATGGTTCTGGCTATGGCTATGGCTATGGCGATGGCCATGGCGATGGCTATGGTTATGGAGATGGCACCGGCTATGGCTATGGTTATGGCTATGGTTATGGCGAGGGCAATGGCTCTGGCTCTGGCTCTGGCGATGGTGATGGTGCCGGCTCTGGCGATGGATCAGGTTCTGGCTCTGGCTCTGGCAATGGTTATGGTTCTGGCTCTGGTTATGGCTATGGCACTGGCTCTGGAGATGGCTAAATATCAAAGCAGAGAGTTTTATATGCCTATATTATCAAGCAACGAACGCAAAGTACTTAATTTTCTTAAGGAAATAAGTAATGATGGGAAAAAGCCTATAACGGTAACATCTCATACTCTATCAAGGGAAGAGTTTTTAAAATCTATTATGAGGGGGGCTAAAGTTCCATTACAGGAAGTTAGGCTCTCTGCAAGATCATTACTTGGGAATGAACTTATTACAGAGTCTATTGAAATGATTTCGCTAGCTGCGCCTAGACGGTATAAATCTATTACTTGGCATTTGAATATTAGTTGAGGTCAGGATTTTCTTTTTTTAATCTTTTCTGTTAACTCAAGTACTTTATCGTAGTCAGCTCTTAACCTGATTACTGAATTCGCCGTTGCCTCTGATAATTCCGCTAGTGCATCCATACCTCGATCCTGGAGTATAACCCTTCTACCAATATCGTTTATTAACTGCCTCATAAAAACAAAAATAATCATAACAAGCAACTGTATTACTACTAATGCACCTATTACTAACTCCACGATAACCTCACGTCTATATTATGGATATTCGGGTTAACACTTTTTATTATATTCTCAATGACTTGTAAATAATTATCTATAACCCAAGTGCGTATAAACTTAGTGGGCACACTGATTATTAAAGTTGCCCCCTCTATGCACTGGAATTTTAAATGAGATATCCAGCTAGTCATTACTTCCTCGTCAAATTGCTTTTTAAACTCTTCAATGATTAAAGGCTCAATGCTTTTAGTAACAGAATCCTGTTTCCTGGGCTTAGGAGCGATTCCTAGAGGGGGAAATGATGTTTTGGATGGTATTATAGGTTCAGGCCAACTCTTACGATTGCAGCACCAGTTTTCAAAGGCTTTGTCCCAATCTACTTTTTCCTGCTTATTAGCCATGTAAAACTTGATAAAGTCCTTTAAGGCCACTTTTAGGGCTGCATCACTGCAGGCATGCTTCTTTTTTATATTTAGATTGGTTCTAGGTGTTGGCATCCAACCTTCAAACATAAATAAATTTTCTTCTTCTTTTTTTTCTTCGCAAGAAGAAGAAGTCTCTGTGCTAGTCTCTGTAATACTTATATATGATTTGGACTCTTTGACTAAACCCATTTGGTCAATTTGTCCAAATGGATTTGGCGGAATTAAGCTATTGAATTTGTTATAATCTATCGCGTACCATTTGGTTCTATCAAACTTATTCTTATTATGATTTGCGCTAATTAGAATGCCCGATTTTTCAAGAGAATCTAAAGTTCTTGTTATTGTCTTAGGCGACCAAAACTTAAATTGCTTTTGCCATTCTAGTACTGAATTATAAGTCCAATACTTACCGTCAATATAATTACGCCCATCATCTTCGTTCTTGCTTAGCCAATATTCTATCTGTTGTAAAACTATGGCCTCATTAATGCCTATAAGACACGCAAGGTCGGGGTCTAAAAGTAAAGGTTGGCGTTTGTGTAAATACCTAAGGTTATTAGTTGTATTAGTCATTACTAGCCCTCCATTCTGGATGTGTATTCAAAAATGCATAACGCTCCCATTACCAATAAATCATATTTATGAGTTATTCGCTTATCCCAGTAGAAACGTGACGGAACTATTGAAAATCTCGATGATTTGCTCATTACTTAACCCTCCCTTGAAATAAAAGGCTTGGAAAAGTAATAGATTTAACTTGACGGGTGTTGGGTTTTTGATTTAGATTGCAATTATTCATATATCTCCTATGTTTTGTGTTGCAGCTTACTAGGAGATATTTTTTTGCCCATAAGTCAAGCAAATTTACCCCTCCTAATAAATAATTATAAAAAGTAGTAAATTTAACTTGACGGGTGTTGGGTTTTTGATTTAGATTGCAA
>Ga0182024_10003670_pt1 | contig 36265 bp, 35 predicted proteins | sample P32metaG_FD_120480 | JGI IMG/M metagenome (GOLD analysis project Ga0182024, IMG submission 120480) | Permafrost microbial communities from Stordalen Mire, Sweden - P3-2 metaG (Illumina Assembly) | ecosystem: Environmental > Terrestrial > Soil > Wetlands > Permafrost | place: Sweden: Stordalen...
CGAACAACACCAACCCCACGCCATTCACCTGGACGAAAACCGCCGACCAGATCGTTGAGAAGGTCCAACGCGGACGCGTGACACTCGATGCAATCACCAACTAAAACGCTGACGGACCACTAGATCGGCGAAGGATGAGCAGGCGATGACCGCTTGTGCGGCGGATGCGGGACAGTTCAGGGAACCGACGGGACAGGTCTTTAGGGTCGATCGGGCCCGCGGGCCGGGGTCGGGCTGCTAGCCAATCGAGCCCTCCATCTGCAGCTCGATCAGGCGGTTCATCTCCACCGCGTATTCCATCGGGAGCTCCTTGATGATCGGCTCGATGAAGCCGTTGACGATGAGCTTGGAGGCCTCGTCGTCGGGGATGCCATGGGACCTCAGGTAGAAGAGCTGCTCCTCGCCGACCTTCGAGACGGTCGCCTCGTGGGCGACGTTGACGTCATCGTTGCCGATCCGGATCGTTGGGTAGGTGTCTGAGCGGGAGTGCTCGTCCAGCAGCAATGCGTCGCAGACCACCTTGGCCCTGGAGCCGTGGGCGCCCTTTGCGATCTCGAGCAGGCCTCGGTAGGACCCGCGCCCTCCGTCTTTGGCGATCGACTTGGCGAAGATGTTCGAGGTCGTGTTCGGCGCGGCGTGGATGATCTTGGCGCCTGCGTCCTGGTGCTGGCCGGCGCCTGCGAACGCGATCGACAGGACCTCGCCATGGGCTCGCTCTCCGAGCAGGTAGATGCTCGGGTATTTCATCGTCAGCTTGGACCCGAGGTTGCAGTCGACCCACTCGACCGTGGCATCGGCATACGCGACCGCGCGCTTGGTGACCAGGTTGTAGACATTGGTCGACCAGTTCTGGACAGTCGTGTAACGGATGCGTGCACCCGGGAGGGCGACCAGCTCCACCACCGCTGAGTGCAGTGAGTCGGAGCTGTAGGTGGGAGCGGTGCAGCCCTCGACGTAGTGAACATACGAGCCCGGCTCAGCGATGATCAGCGTCCGCTCGAACTGTCCCATGTTCTCGGTGTTGATCCGGAAGTACGCCTGCAGCGGCATCTCGACGTGGACGCCTGCGGGCACGTACACGAACGAGCCGCCGGACCACACCGCAGAGTTCAGCGCCGCGAGCTTGTTGTCGTTCGGCGGGATCACCGTCGCGAAGTACCGACGCACGAGGTCCTCGTGCTCGCGTACAGCCGTGTCCATGTCGGTGAAGATCACGCCCTGCCTCTCGAGATCCTCGTGAATCTGGTGGTAGACGACCTCTGACTCATACTGCGCTCCGACGCCGGCCAGGAACTTCCGCTCCGCCTCGGGAATCCCCAAGCGATCAAACGTCCGCTTGACGTCTTCAGGTACGTCGTCCCAGGACCGGCTCGGGGTCTCGGAAGCGCGCACAAAGTACCGGATGTTGTCGTAGTCGAGCTCGGCCAGCAGCGGCGAGCCCCACGTGGGCTGCTTGCGGGCGAAGAAGTGCTCCAGCGCCTTCAGTCGGAAGTCGCGCATCCACCGCGGCTCAGACTTGAACTCCGAGATCTTTTCGACGATCTCCCGGTTCAGCCCCTTGGGGGCCTTGTACAGGTAGTGCTCGGCGTCATGGAACCCATAACGCTGCTCGTAGTCGGCGTTGATGCCCGCGAGCTGCTCGTTCTCGGTCAGGGTGGTTGCTTCGGGAGTCGCCATCACCCATCCCGCCTCGCCTGCGCGACGGCGCGCGCCTCGCCGACCGGCGCGCAACAGCCGACCGGCGCGCAACAGGAAAGGCCCAGGCGTGGGAAGTGTCGATAGCGCATGCCTAGCCTTCCTTGGTCGGGGACACGGCCGGCGGGTAGCCGCCCACCATGTATTTGTCGCCGTGCAGCGCGGCTAGGAGCCGCGCGAGCGGGGTACGTCGAGCCGCCGGCCGGATGGTGGTGCCGGCCGCTCGCCCATTGCTCCGCCGAGCCGAAGCGGCGGGTTCGTCGTGGACGCGTGGCGGCTCAGGAATGATTCCTGGAGCCGGCGAGGTGTGGGATTCCATGGGAAACGTCGTTTTCATATCGGCGACCTTGTGAATGCGCCGAATCAAATCCGGCGCTAGGTTTGGGGTGGCTCTTCCGTCGCTGACGGCGAGATGGTCCGTGAAGAGTCGCCGTTCGGCGTACGCTTTCTGTAAAGCGTCCCTCGCTCCGTAGACGTTCTCGGCGGTCATTGGAAACCGAGCCATCGGTTGCAACGTGGCGGTCTAAACCACCACGCGGCGAGTGGCGCCCGTGGTAGCGCGAGCCTGCTTGTTGTGGTGGCCATTGGCGGACCGCCTCTCTGCTCTTCTGACCGGAAACGTCGCCCGGGAAGCGAGAAGAGCGTGGGCCTACTGAGCGCATAGAAAGCGTATCATATTTCCGACTAAATCACTCGGAATTCGGTGACGACGATCCCGCGACGAACACCCCGATCGCGAAGGTGGCGCCACCAGCTTTGGCGGCTCGCCTCGCAGCGAGGAGTAAGATGTGGTCAGCCTCGCTTCAACCCTCGGCGGGCTGGTCGTTTCCGGCTTCGACACTCGGTCGGCATGGGCGTCGATCTCGAGCGGTCAGCGCCATCTCGAACGCGTCAGGAGGCGCGTCATGACTACTCACGTCGAAGCATTCGCCGACCCATCCAAGCGGCACCTGGCTGCGGTGAGGAGAAGCCTCGGATGGGCGCCGGAGTCCGCTGCCAAGCCGCGGCCGTTGTGACGACCGTTTCGAGATGCGACACGCGTCCCGTTGCCGTTCCGTGGCAGCCCTCTCATCGACCGATGGCCGTGGCGGGAGCTTGGCCGCTCAGAGATGCCCGGCGTATCGCCCGACCCACACCGCCGCACTGAGCTGATGCGCGTGAGGAGTGTTGTGGCGGGCCGCGGCTTGACCGGCGACGGTGACGCGCCGACGCAGTGGGTCGCGCATGAGATGGCGAAACGGGAGGCCGACCCGAGGAAGCCGATCCCGAGCGATGCCAGGGGCTGGCGAGTTGCGCCAGCCCCCGATGGGCGCGGCATGCCTGAATCACCGACGAGGCGAGCGCCGCACCGCTCGCGCGGGTTTGCCATCTTCGTGATCGCGCTGCTGGCCATCAACCTGGCCTCGGTTGTGTTGCTCTCTCCCGCCGGTCAGCCGCGAGTGAAGGTGCCGTTCAGCCCCTATTTCGTGTCGCAGGTGGAGGCTGGGCGAGTCGCCTCGATCGCGTCCACCGGCGACGCAATCCAAGGCACATTCAAGGCGGCGGTTCGCTACCCGGCGAGCAACCGGAAGGCGACTCCGACGACGCTGTTCGCGACCGAGGTTCCCGCGTTCTGGAACAACGATCAGCTGACCGCGCTGCTACAGGCGCACGGCGTCCAGATCAACGCGCAGTCGACGACAAAGACCACGTCGCTGCTCGTCTCGTTCCTCCTAGGCTTCGGTCCGACGCTGTTGATCGTGGGCGTCATCATCCTGTTCATGCGGCGCGCCGCCAAGAGTGGCGGTGGCATGGGTGCGCTCAGCGCCTTCGGCCGCTCGAAGGCGCGCCGGGTCGACCCGGCCACGATCAGGGTCACGTTCGCTGATGTCGCGGGGATTGACGAAGCGAAGTCCGAGCTGACCGAGATCGTCGACTTCCTGCGCGACCCGACCCGTTACGGACGCCTCGGCGGCCGGATGCCTCACGGGGTCCTACTGTCGGGCGCCCCCGGGACTGGAAAGACGTTGCTCGCGCGCGCGGTCGCGGGCGAGGCGCACGCTGCGTTCTTCTCGATCTCCGCCTCGGAGTTCATCGAGGCGATCGTCGGCGTAGGCGCCTCGCGCGTCCGCGACCTGTTCATCAAAGCCAAGGAGGCCGAACCGTCGATCGTCTTCATCGACGAGCTCGACGCGATCGGACGCTCCCGGCAGGGATCGGTCTCGCTCGCCGGCGCCAACGACGAGCGCGAGCAGACCCTCAATCAGATCCTGACCGAGCTCGACGGCTTCGAACCCGCCGAAGCGGTGATCGTGCTCGCCGCAACGAACCGGCCCGAGATCCTCGATCCGGCGCTGCTGCGCCCCGGTCGGTTCGACCGCCGGGTCGCGGTGCAGCCACCAGACCGGCTCGGCCGCCGCCAGATCCTCGAGGTGCACACGCGCTCGATCCCGCTCGCCGCCGGCATCGATCTCGAAGCACTCGCCGCCAGCACCCCCGGCATGGTCGGCGCCGACCTCGCCCAGCTCGCGAACGAGGCGGCGCTGCTCGCTGCGCGGCGCAACCACCACACCGTCCAGACCTCCGACTTCACCGACTCGCTGGAAAAGATTCTCCTCGGCGCCCCACGCGGAATCGTGCTGTCCGCCGCCGACCGCGAGCGAACCGCCTACCACGAGGCCGGCCACGCCCTCGTGGGAATGCTCACCCCGGGCGCCGACCCCGTGCGCAAGGTGTCGATCATTCCGCGCGGCGCAGCGCTTGGAGTCACCCTGGCCGCGCCGGACGATGACCAGGTGTCCTACACGCGCGAGGACCTGATCGGCAAGATCCAAGTCGCGCTCGGCGGTCGCGTCGCCGAGGAGACCGTGTACGGAACAATCACCACGGGAGCAGAGTCCGACATCGAACTCGTCACCGCAATCGCCCGGCAAATGGTCGGACGGTGGGGAATGAGCGAGGCGATCGGCTTCGTCACCGTGATCTCCTCCGAAGCGCGCGGACCGTTCATCAGCGGCGCAGGCGAGACCTCCGAGGCCACTCAGCGCGTCATCGACGACCAGGTACGCCAACTGATCGACACCGCCCACCAGGACGTGACCGCGGTCGTAGGCGCCCACCGCGACCAACTCGAGGCTCTGACCCAAGCCCTGCTGAAAGAGGAGACGCTCGACGAGAGCGACGCGTACGCCGCCGCCGGCATGCCTGGCCGACCGGGAGACTCGCCTCAGGTTCCGCCCGGCATGGCTACCGGTCCCAGCACGCTCGACCCGCCGTCGGTCAACGGTCGACCCGTCAGCGTGGACTGATCGGAGGTTTCGCCGCTCAGGCGTCGTTCGTGCTCGTCGATGAGCTCGGTCGGGGCGAGGATGAACACCTCGCACATCATGTCGGGATCCTGTTGGTTGCCACTCATGAAGCCGATCACCCGCCGACCGGTCGCCTGCTCAATCACCGCATCAAAGCGGTCGCGCATGACGTCCTGAAACTCCATCCGCTGCCTGATGACCGCCGCCCCCCGGCCGCCGTCTAGCAGCGTCTGCTCCACTCGCGAGAACCCGCCGCGAAGCACGCAGACCACCAGATCATCGTCGTATTAGGACTTCGTGCGCGTGGGGCCACGGCCGTAGAACTCCTTCAGCAGCCCGACCATCCCATCTGAGATGGCAGTGAGCACGTCACCGTGGTTCTGGGGCTTGCTTGGGGCCTTGGGTGGACTCACAGCGGAAAGAGAGGCGCCGACGATAAGAGGTCAGTTTACCCCCAAATGTTGGCGCGATGGTGGTGGTAGCTCGTTGGGTTCTCACCACCGCGAGTCCGTGACCGCCAAGACTTTGACGATCTGCTCGCTTGCGCGGCTGCAGCCCGAGTGAACCGACCAATGTGCTGTTGCTGGGCTCCCAATCGGCGCTAGACTGGGGTTTGGAGGGCTTGGCCACGTGGTTGGCGTCGGTCGCCGGCAACGCCGATGGACTTCCGCGTTCGCTGTGTTTCCGCGACCTCGGGAGTTTCCGGTGCCCCAAAGGAGCAGTTTCGTCGCAACATCCACGGTCGGGCTCACGCCGGCCGAGCGGACCAAGGCTCACCTCGATGGCCGATCGCCCCCACGGTCGGATTCCAGGCGGGCGTTCTGGCACGAGGCATTAGCCCCCTACGCCCGGCCGAATCGAACCGGGAGTGCTCTGTGCCTCGCGACCTCGGTGGTTCCGTACCTGGTGCTGTCGGCGCTTATGTACGCCGCACTGGGTGTGTCGTACGGTCTGACGCTCGTGCTGGCGATCCCGGCCGCGGGCTTCCTGATCCGAACCTTCATCGTCTTTCACGACTGCACCCACGGATCGTTCTTGCCGTCCAAGCGCGCCAACCGGTGGTTGGGAACGACGCTCGGCCTGCTCGTGTTCGCAGACTTCCGATCCTGGAAGCACAACCACGCGATCCATCACGCCTCCGCCGGAGACCTGGGTCGCCGCGGCGGCGGGGACGTTCCAACGCTCACTGTGGCCGAGTATCTCGCCCGCTCGGGGCGCGGACGGCTGGCTTACCGACTGTTCCGCCATCCTCTGCTGATGTTCGGCCTCGGCCCGATCTTCGCCCTGGTCGTTCAGCCGCGCATCGTGCCGAGCAAAGCCCGCTCGCGGATTAAGCACAGTGTGATCGCGACGAACGTCGCGCTCGTCGTGCTCGTCGGAGCGCTGTGCTGGCTGCTTGGATGGCGCGCGTATCTCTTAATCGAGCTTCCGACGATCATGCTCGCCGGCGCCGCCGGCATCTGGCTGTTCTACGTCCAGCACCAGTTCGAAGACGCGTACTGGGAGAGCGGCGAAACCTGGACTTACGCTGACGCGGCGCTGCGCGGCAGCTCCTATCTGAAGCTGCCGAAGGTGCTGCAGTTCTTCTCGGGCAACATCGGCCTGCACCACGTGCACCATCTCAGCCCGCGGATCCCGAACTACAACCTTCAGCGCGCGCACGACGAGAACCCAATCTTCCACGAAGTGCCGGTCATCACGCTCAGTGACGGGCTTCGCGCCGTGAAGCTCAAGCTCTACGACGAACGGCAAGAACGAATGGTGACCTTCGCGCAGGCGGACGCCGGCGACCAGCCAGCCACACGACGGCTGCCCTCACGGGTGTTTGGCAGACCTCGTGGCTATCGGAGCACCATCAACCAGCCTTAGCGATGGCGGTCCCGCCAGCGACGGTCTCGCGCCCCGGGCGCTCGTGGCTGTTCAGCCGTTCTCGCGGAGCTTGCTGACGAACTCCGCCGGGGTGAGGATTGGCAAGTTCTCCTGCAGGCCGAGGAGGTGCTGGTCGCCTGTGATCAGAAACGCCCGCCGGCTGATGGCCAGGGCGAGGAGGTAGTCGTCGTCGGGATCGGGCGAGCTGACCGGGGCGGGGTCGGGTGGGTCCTCGGCGAGGGTCCCGTGGTCGCGGACCCAGCTGAGGAAGGCGGCAGCTTTCTCGGCCGGGATCCGTTTGCGGAGCTTTGGGTAAGCGAGCGCGCGGGTGAACTCGGCGATCAACAGTTCTGATACGACCAGTTCAAACGCGCCATCACGGTTGTTGCGAAGGATCTCGGCAGATGGACCTCGCGCTGAGAGTGCCGCTGAGATCAGGACGTTGACATCAACTACGGCGCGCACCAGATGCCCGTCGGCGAGGCCTGGTCGCGTGTTGAGCCTCGAGCGCGAGCTCGGAAGCCCTGGCTTCGGACAGCGTCGCCTTTGACCACAGCTCGTCGAGGACGTCGAGCTTGAGATCGCGGCGGAGCGATTCCTCGATCACCGCGCTGTCGGACGCTCCGGTCCGCGCAGCCCGGATCTTCACCCATTTGAGGACGTCTTGATCGATCGTGAGCGTTGTTCTCACCTTTGGCATAATCGCATCATAGCATCACGATGCGGCTTGCCTAACCGCTGGCACGGCTTCGACCTGCCGTATGTCTGCTAGCTGGAGACGATCGGTTCAGGAGTTCTTAGATCCGATGCCGGTGGGGTGCTCAACGGGGCGTCGGGTGAGGCGCCGATTCCCCTTCGGAGCTCGACTTGGGGGATGAGCCAGGAGGCGACGAACGCGATGAGGCCGACCGGCGCGGCGATGATGAACACGGTTTGGATCGATTGCGCGTAGGCAGCGGCGATGCCGTGATGCACGGCGTGTGGGAGTTGGTCCAGGATGGCGGGGGTGACGCTGGCGCTCGAAAGGCCTCGTGGCAGTTTGGCGGTACCGAGATGACGGACGAGGTTGCCGATGAGCACGTTGCTGAAGATGGCGCCGAAGATCGCGGTGCCGAACGAACCCCCGATGGATCGGAAGAAAGTCGCGCCGGAGGTGGCGACTCCGAGCTCGGAGTAGGGGACGGCGTTCTGCACGATCAGGACGAGCACCTGCATCACGCAGCCCAGTCCGACGCCGAGCACGAACATGTACAGGCCCGAGACGATCAGGCTCGTCGCGATTCCCACCTGGGCCAAGAGCAGGAGCCCGATGGTAAGCAGAGCGGTTCCGGCGATCGGAAAGATCCGGTAGCGGCCGGTCTTGCTGATGACGATCCCCGACCCGGTGGAACAGAGGATCAGGCCACCCAGGAGCGGCAGCAGCTGCAGCCCGGATGTGGTCGGTGACTCGCCGTGCACGATCTGAAAGAACAGGGGCAGATAGGTGATCGCGCCGAACATCGCAAACCCGACGATGAACCCGACGAGGCTGGTAACCGAGAAGCCTCGATTGGAGAAAAGGTGCAGCGGCAGCACCGGTTCGGTCGCGCCTCGCTCCACCAACACGAAGACGACGAGCAGGACCGCACCGGCGACACCGAGACCGATGCTGGCTGGCGACCCCCAGGCAAGGGTGGTGCCACCAAGACTTGTAAACAAGACCAGGCCGCTCGCTGAGAGCGTCAGGATGACCGCGCCGAGATAGTCGATCACATGGTGGACGCGGCGCAGGTTGCCCGGCACCTGGATCGCCACGACGATGAGCGCAAGGGCGCCGATCGGGAGGTTGATGTAGAAGATCCAGTGCCAGGAGAGCTCCTCGACGAAGAAGCCACCGAGCAGCGGACCGATGATGCTCGCCACGCCGAACACCGCTCCGAAGAGTCCCTGGTAGCGACCGCGCTCACGGGGAGAGACGATGTCTCCGACGATCGCCTGGGCACCGACCATCAGTCCACCCGCTCCTAGACCCTGAACGGCGCGGAAGGCGATCAGCTCGGTCATGCTGCGGCTGAGCCCGGAGAGAGCCGAGCCACACAGGAAGATCACGATCGCCGCCTGAAAGAAGACCTTGCGGCCGTACTGATCACCGAGCTTGCCCCACAGCGGAGTCGAGACCGTCGCCGCAAGCAGATACGCGACGACGATCCACGCCAGGTGCGACGCGCCGTGCAGATCGGCGACGATCGTCGGCAGTGCGGTCGAGACGATCGTCTGATCCAGCGCCGCCAGGAACATCCCCAGCATCAACGCGCCGATGATGATCAGCACCCTCCGGTGGCTGAGGTCGAGGATCGGTCCCGGCTGCGGCAACGCGGTCGTCCGCTCGGTCTGCGTCTGTGGTGGCGGTGTCGCGCTCATATCCGTGTTCCTGTTCTCTGCTGGTCTCTCGACAGGACTGCGCAGAGTCTGAGTTAGCTGTGAGCGCTAAAGCTAGACCAAGAGGCTGGCAAGGTCCGGATCCGGATCATGGGGAGGGACGCTGGGAAGGAAACCGACCGGACAGGTAGGAAACCTTCCCAGAGTGCTCAACCTGGCAGGGGTGCGGATCAGCTATTCGATACTCAGGAAGACAACTCGGTCGATCTTCCCGTTCCTCACGTGGTAGGCGACGGCGGCGTGAACGTCGGAGGGGTACTCCGGGTGCTTGAACCCGTGGAGCTCCTCTTCATCGGCGACGGTGTCGCCGACAACCATCCGGTTGACGATCCTGCCAGTCAGATCTGGGCTCTCTCGGAACAGCCTGCCGTACTGCTCGCGCATCCCGTTGAAATCCGCCACCAGGTTGCCCTCGAAGTCGCTGATCGTGACGTCGGGCGAGTAGCACGAAAGGAATCCCTCCAAGTCGCGCGCGAGGTAAGCATCGACCTGGCGGTCAACGATGTCCGTCGCTTCAGACACTCCGAGTCTCCTTGCTTCGGGCCGACAGCTTATGTCAACCGCATACGCTCGACCCCAGCCGGTGCTACGTGTCCCAGACGGCTTTCCCCCAGCCACCCTGCGTTGCGCACGGCGTCACAATCGTCGGATGACGACCTCCGCGACTCCCTCCGCCCGCAAGCGCCACGCGCTCGGACTGTTCCAAGGTCTGCCGCGACATTACGACCGTATGGGCGCATTGCTCAGCTTCGGCCAGGATCCGCGTTGGCGACGGGCACTCGTGCGCGCGATCGATCCTCAGCCCGGCGAGCGTGTGGTCGACGTCGCCACAGGCACCGGAATGGTGGCCGCGGCGCTCGCGCGCCACTCGGCGTGCCAGGTGGTTGCGCTCGATCAGAGCGAGGCGATGCTGGCCGCCGCGCGCGCACGGATTGGGCGAGACCCCCGGCTGGCCGCCCAGGTACGTCTCATCCGGGGCGAGGCCGAACGGCTTCCATTCGCTGATGCTGAGTTCGATGCACTTACGTTCACCTATCTACTGCGCTACGTAGACGACCGTGGGGCGACGATGATGGAGCTCGCGCGCGTGGTAAAGCCCGGCGGCCGAATTGGGATGGTCGAGTTCGGCGTTCCCCGCGCTGCCTCGCTTCGCGCGCTGTGGCGTCTCCACACCCGCCTCGGGCTGCCCGTCCTCGGGCGGCTCGTCTCCCCGGCGTGGCTCGAGGTCGGGCGCTTCCTGGGGCCGAGCATCGAGGAGCTGCATCGCCTCGAGCCCGACCTGGTCGGATTGTGGGAAGCCGCGGGCTTTCGAGACGTTCGCCTGTACGACATGAGCTTCGGGGCGGGCATCGTGATGTGCGGGGTCAAGGATGGACGCCGCGCGCCGTAGGCTCGACCGTCCCGCTTTCTACGCCCTCGCGAGCGGCGGCTGGCGCGATCTGGTCACGCTGCTGCATCCGCCGTACACCGCATGGCACCTGAGCTACGTCGCGATAGGCGCGGCCGTTGCGCCGACGCTCCACGCGGGTCGGCTTGTCGCGACGCTGGGCGCCTTCTTCCTGGGCGTCGGGGTCAGCGCCCACGCGCTCGACGAGCTGAACGGACGCCCGCTCCAGACGACGCTGCGGCGGCGCACGCTGATCGGCCTGGCCGCCGTCGGGCTCGCTGCCGCCGTCGGGTTCGGCGTCGCCGGCGCGATCGTCGTCTCGCCGCTGCTCGTCCCGTTTGTGGTGCTCGGGGCCCTACTGGTACTCGCATACAACCTCGAGCTCGTGGGCGGGCGATTCCACACGGACATCTGGTTTGCGATCGCCTGGGGTGGATTCCCGGCGTTCACCGGCTACTTCGCGCAAACGCTCACAATCCACCCCGCGGGCGTGCTCGTGGCGGCTGCTTGCTGCCTCCTCAGCGTCGGTCAGCGTCGACTGAGCACACCAGTGCGAGAGCTCCGACGGCGCACTGTGGCGGTCATCGGAGAACAGCGACTTACCGACGGGACGGCGGTGGCGGTGACCAAGGCCAGCCTGGCTGGGCCGCTGGAAGGCGCTCTGTCCGCGCTCTGGATAGCCATTGTGCTGCTCGCTGCCGGCCTACTGGCGGCAAAGCTTTGAGTTGCGCATAGGATCGCGGCGTCATGGTTCCCGAAGCCAGAGTGGAGGCACTCCTCCCGCTCACACGTGCGCCCGAAAGGCCAAAGGAGATCGCGTGTGCCAAGCGGGCCTCGCCATAGGTATCGAGCACCCGCCCTCCGGCTGTGGGAGGATTGAGGTGTGTCTCCCTTCGGCCGAAACCGCCCGCCGCAACAGACCGACGAGGAGAGACAGGCGGCCGAGGTCGATCTCGAGCGGATCCGACAGGGTGGTATCCCGCTCGGGGCGGAGCAGCGGCTGAAGCGCCTCGCGACCGCCAGCACCCCGTTTTTCACCAGCGATCTCAGCGCCAAGGAGTACGCCCTTGCGCAGGCCTCAGGCCTACTGCCGGTGGCTCAGGTGATGGGGTCCTCGGTCGTCCAGCACGGCTGGGTCGGCGGTCAGGTCGGGTACTACGGATCCTCGGGAGAGGTCGAGGGCCTATCGGAGCCGTGGAACCTGGCACGTACGCGCGCGTTTGATCGCCTCAGGCAAGAAGCAGAGCATGCCGACGCCGATGGCGTGATCGGCATCGAGATGTCGGCCGGGGGCAAGCTCGGCGGCGCAGACAACATTGAGTACATCGTGTTCGGGACCGCCGTACGCGAGACCGCACTGCCGCGCCGCGGAGACGGCGACCTCGGGATGTGTGCGCTTTCCGGACAAGACGTCGACAAGCTCCGGCGGATCGGCGCTCAGGTTTGTGCCGTGGTCGGGCACACGACCGTTTTCTCGGTCCAGCTGATGCCAAACTCGAACTACATGCTCAACTCGAGCGGCTGGTTCGGCGGTCCCGGCGCCGGCAACGCCGAGGTCCCGGAGATCACCAGGGGTGTGTACGAAGCCCGTCGGCGCGCGATGGGTGAGGTGCGCAGGCAGGCAGGCGCCGCCGGCGCCAACAACATCGTGATCTCGACGCTTACGCATTCGATCGATCACCGCGAATACGAGCAGGTCGGCGGCTTCAAGTACCACTACTTCTTCGTGACGATGCACGTTCTCGGTACCGCCATCCGCCTTGGCGCGCACCCGCCGCATCCAACCCCGATGCCAGGACCGTTGATGTCGATCAACCTCGGTCACTAGCCCCAGCAAGGAGCACAGCCAATGGCGAACTACGATCCGACGAGCACCGAGGGCCTAGCTGAGCACGCGAGCGAGCGCCTTCAGATGAATGCGCGCGGACTGTTCACCTCCGACCTTTCGGTGAACGAGTACCTGTGCGTAGAAAAGGCCGGCTTCGACCCCGTTGGCCTGGTCGTCGGCTCGAGCATCTACCACATCGGCTACCAGTTTCAGGGCCTGCGCCAGAACCAGGAACTCGATGTGCTCAGCCAGGCGATGTACAACGCCCGCGAGCTGGCGATGACGCGGATGGAAGAGGAGGCCGAACAGCTGGGGGCAGACGGCGTGGTCGGTGTCCGGCTCGACATCGGCCGCTACGAGTGGGGCGCGGACATGGCTGAATTCATCGCGATCGGCACGGCGATCCGGCACAAGGAGGGAAAGCTCCACCGGGCCCCGAACGGGCGGCCGTTCACCAGTGACCTGTCCGGCCAGGACTTCTGGACGCTGATGCAGACCGGCAAACGCCCGGTCGGGCTGGTGATGGGCACCTGCGTGTACCACGTCGCACACCGCGGATTGCTGCAATCGGTCAAGCAAACCGGCCGGAACGTCGAGCTCGAGCAGTACACGCAGGCGCTGTACGACGCCCGCGAGCTGGCAATGGAGCGGATGCAGAAGGAAGCAGAGGGAATCGGCGGCGGAGTCCTGGGGATCGTGGAGGTAAAGCTGCACGAGAACAACCAGGGCTGGGGCAGCCATGTGATCGAGTTCTTCGCCGTAGGGACCGCGGTAGTGCCAAACGAGCACGTCAGTGCGGATCACCAGCTGCCCGACATCACTCCCGTGCTCGACATCAACGATTGACCTTCAGGGCGTAAGGAATGGGCGGACCGGTGGCCACAAAGTCCGTCCAGCGCTGCCGGCCGGTGGCTTGCTCAGGGCATGTGTTGCGTCCCTCGCGAAACGCCCGGGCGACGCTACCCGGCAGCGGCAGTCGCACCACCCGGCGGGGGCGGCCGCGCGCGGCTATCCACGCGGTGGCCATCTGCTTGAGTGTCAGAACCTCCGGACCTCCGAAGTTCAGCATGCGTCCGGCGGGCTCGTCGTCGGTCAGCTGAGCGACACGTTCGGCAACCTCGGCTGCCGCGACCGTCTGGAAGCGGAAGTCCAACGGCAGCGGCGCGGCCGGCAGTCGCTCGGCGCCGCCCAGCAGGAACGCAATCAGCTCGTGGAACTGGGTCGCGCGGAGAATCGTGTACGGAATGCCGCTGGACGCGATCCTTTGTTCGCAGGCGAGCTTGCGTCGGTAGTAGCCGAACGGGATTCGGTCAATACCGACGATTGAGACGTATAAGAGGTGCCTGGCGTCCCGCGCGGCGTCGAGCAGCTGCACGGTCTGTTCGAGGTCCGTGCGACCGAAACGTTGCGTGTCAGAGGCCGCGTGCACGATGAGGTTTATTCCGCGCGCCGCGTCCGCCACACCCGCGCCAGTCTTCAGATCACCCACGTGCGTGCCCGCGCCGGCACGGCGCGAGAGGACTCGCACTACATCTCCCTGATCGCGCAGACGCCCGACAACGAGTCGCCCGAGTGCACCCGTCCCGCCAGTAACCAGAACTGTGCGCATCGCCCCAGAACATACCTCCATCGTCTGAGCCACCGTTCGGGCTCCGGACGCAGGCCCCTGGCATTCCGCTCAAGTCGAGAGCATCAGTTCCTGAATGCGCGTGAACTGCTTGGCGAGGAACCGCGCGGAAGCAGCGTAACGCCTGATCGATCAGGTCACGAAGGCCGCTCGGCACTAAGCAGATGCCTGGACCAGACGCGGCACCAGTTCCCGGTCGTTGAAGACGTCGATCATCACTGCTCGGTCACCGACGACGGTGAATGCGAGGATCGCGAACGGGGTGTCCCCGTGGAACGCCACCGCGCCGGCCGCACCGTTGATCAGCGCCGGGCGGACGAACGAGGCGGACTTGGTTCCCATCATCGCTGCGCGGGCGACCTTCTCCACGCCACGCAGCTCGAGCACCCCGGAGCGACCGTGGGAGCGCGCCACGACGTCGGGGTCGAGCACCGCGACCAGCGCCTCTAGGTCGCCGTCGCGAGCGGCAGCCAGATAGGCGTCAACGACGGCCCGCTGACGAGCCAGATCAGGTTCCGGTGACGGCGCGGCGTCGCGGACCCGGCGCCGGGCGCGACTGGCGAGCTGCCGGGTCGCCTGCGGCGAACGCTCGAGCAGAGCGCCGATGTCGTTGAACGGGACGGCGAACATGTCGTGCAGCACAAACGCGACACGCTCCGCCGGGCCTAGAGCGTCGAGGACGACTTGCAGCGCGATCCCAACCTGGTCGGCGAGCAGGGCTTCGTGCTTGGGGTCGCCGCCCGCCTCGGAGGAAATGATCGGCTCGGGCACGAACGCGTCGAGCGGTGTCTCGCCACGCCGGCGCCTGTCTCGGAGAGAGTTCAGGCAGATGCGTGCGACAACGGTGGCCAGCCACGCCTCGAGGTTCTCGATCTCCTCTGCGTCAGCCCGTTGGAGCCGCAGCCACGCCTCCTGCACCGCGTCCTCCGCCTCGCTCAACGATCCCACGATCCGGTACGCGACCGACCGCAGGCGCGTCCGCTCAGCGTCGAACCTGTTCGCCAACTGAAGTTGATCCATGTCACACCGCCGCTTGGCTTCGAGTCATGAGTATTAGACCCTAAAACCCAACCCGATGTGACAGAGGTGCTCGATGGCACGGATTCAGGGCGTATCGCGGGAACAGGCCGGACCCATGGTCAAGCTGGTCTACTGGTTTATGCGCAGGGGGATGAAGAAGCTGACCGGGAGCGAACCCGCCCACGGCAGCGGTATCGAGCCGGTTGAGCTCTGGGCCCACCAGCCAAAGATGATGAGCGGCATGGGCCGGTTTCAGCAGGCGGTCAGGAAAGGCGACGACGTCGATGAGCGGCTCAAGTACCTGGTCGAGCTCAAGGGTGCGCAGATGATCGGCTGCGAGTTCTGCGTCGACCTCGGCTCGCAGATATGTCGCAACTCAGGACTCTCGGACGACGAGCTTCTGGCGCTCTCCCGCTACCGCGCCAGCGACTTGTTCACCGGCCGCGAGAAAGCGGCACTCGATTACACGGTCGCGGTGATGCGAACGCCGGTCGAGGTCACGGACGACGTGTTCGGGCGGATGAAGGAGCACTTCAACGACACACAGATCGTCGAGCTCACAGCGCTGCTGATGGTCGTCAACCTCGACCGCTTCAATGTCGCCTTCGGGATCGGGTCGGCTGGTTTCTCTGAGGGCATGGTCTGCGTCCCGCCGGATCGGCCTGCCGCAGAGGCACCGCCGGCGGCAGAGATTGCGTAAACGTCGCCCTGGCATCCGAGCCAGCAGGGCGAGCAGAGAGCGCGCCACCGCCGATCACGTGCTTCTCACACGTGCGGGCGCCCGTCACGGCAAAGAACATCGCCCAAAGTTACCCGAGCAGAGCGAGTCAGCCGCGCCGGCCGGACGGCCAGTCTGTCAGCGCGACTGTGATCTGAGCCGGCGAGGAGTCGCTCGCCAGCTGGGCGGCGATCCGCTCCACCACGGGACGCGACAGCTCTCCGCCTACCAGCACCGTGTTGCCGCCCCGTCCGCGGACCCTCCAGACGCCCGGGTAGGCGGCACTTCCGTACCCTCTGGCGCCGATGACGTTGTTTTCGGATGCGCCCGCCCCGGACTCCTCAGCCGGCCGCGAAGGCGCCGGCGACCGGCTGGGCATCCTCTCAGAGGCCACAGCGCGAGCCACCGAGGCGCTCCAGCTCGCCTCTCGGTACCTCGACCCGTCGCTGGTCGAGGTGCTGAGGATCATCGGCTTTGACAGCGACTACGTGAGCGCCCGCGGCTCGCACCTGTACGACTCAGCCGGGCGGGCCTACCTCGATCTGCACACCGGCGAGGGGTTTGCCAGCCTCGGCCACAACCATCCTGGAGTGCGTGAGGTTCTGCAGGGCGTCCTCGCCGCCGACCTGGTCGATGGGGTGCAGATCCACTACTCCGCCCTGGCGGGAATGCTGGCCGAGGAGCTCACCGGCCGGCTCCCGGACGGGCTCGAGGCCGTGTTCTTCGCCAACGCCGGCGCCGAGGCGGTCGATTCGGCTATGAAGTTCGCTCGCGCCGCCACCGGGCGGCCCCGCCTGATCTCCTGTGACAGCGGCTTTCACGGGGTCACCCTGGGTCCGCTGGCGCTCGTCGGGGACGACTTCTTCCAGGAAGGCTTCGGCCCGATGCTCCCGGGGTGCGCTCGGGTCCCGTTTGGTGACCTCAATCAACTCCAAGCCGAGCTGCAAAAGGGCGATGTCGCTGCATTCATCGTCGAGCCGATCCAGGGCCGGGAGGTCACCCTGCCCCCTCCCGGCTACCTGAAGCAGGCGCAGGAGCTCTGCCGGCATCACGGCACCCTGTTCGTGATCGACGAGATCCAGACCGGACTCGGGCGCACCGGTCGCTGGTTCGCGCTGGAAAACGACGATCTGACCCCCGACTTCGTGCTGGTCGGGAAGGCCCTCAGCGGCGGCTACATGCCGGTCGCCGCGATGGTCACCACGCGCGAGGTCTACCAGCGCGCGGTGGGCACGCTCGAGCGCAGCTACTTGCACCAGTCGACCTTCGGGCGCAACCGGCTGTCGATGGCCGCCGGCCTGGCGGCGATCCGGATCATCGCCCGCGACCGGCTGGTCGAACACGCCGCGGCCGTCGGCGCCCATCTGGCCAGCGGCTTGGCCGAGCTGTCAAACCGCCACCCGATGATCATGAGCGTGCGATCCCGCGGCCTGATGGTGGGGATCGAACTGACCGCCCCCACAGGCCGGATGGCCAAGGTGAACTGGCGCCTCATCCACCTGGCCAGCGAGGGGCTGTTCCCTCAGCTGATCGTCATCCCTCTGCACCGTGACCACGGGGTCATAACGATGGCGGCCGGCAAGAACGACGTGATCAAGCTGTTGCCGCCGCTGACCTTGTCCATGGGCGAGGCCGACCACTTCCTGAGCGCCTTCGACAGCGTGCTGAGCGACTGCGAATCGTCCTCGAGCCAGAGCTGGAGCGAGGTGCGGCGCATCGCCCAGCACACGCTGCGCCGTCGGGCCGGCGGTCAGGGAGGATCGGCAAAGCCCCGGCGAGCCCCCTCGGCAGGCACACCATTCCGAGGTGCCGCGATCGACAACTCACGTGACGACGTCTGCCTGGTGACCGGAGCCAGCGGCTTCATCGGCGGTCACCTCGTACAGCGCCTGGCCGGCGCTGGCACACCTGTCCGCTGCCTGGTCAGAGCGAACAGCGACACCCGGCTGCTGGAGCAGCTGGGGGTGCAGATCGCTGTGGGGGACCTGACCGATGCGGCGTCTCTGGCCAGCGCGGCCGAGGGTTGCAATCACGTCCTGCACTGCGGTGCGCTCGTGTCCGACTGGGCGACCGTCGAGGAGATGAAACGGATCAATGTCCACGGCACCCGCAACGTCCTGGATGCCGCCGCCCGCGCGTCGGTGAAGCGCGTCATCCACTTCAGCAGCACCGATGTCTACGGTCATCCGGGCAACCGGGCCATCGATGAGAGCTTCATACCCACGCGGTTCAGCAACTGGTACTCCCGCACCAAGCTGGATGCCGAGGCCGAGGTTCGTCAGGCGGGCGCGTACGGAGTCCTGGAGACGGTGATCCTGCGGCCGGCCACGATCTACGGTCCGCGTTCGTTGAACGTCGTGGGTGAGATCGCCAAGGCGATTCGCGGCGGCAACATGATCCTGATCGGCGGCGGTCGGGCGCTGGCCGGACTCTGCTACGTCGAGAACCTGGTCGACGCCGCGCTACTGGCGATCGATCACGAGGCGGCGGCCGGCGAGACGTTCAACGTGACCGATGGCCTGGGGGTCACGTGGCGCCGGTTCATAGATGACATGGCCGGCGGGCTCGGATGCTCAAGCGTCCGCTGGAGCGCGCCGTATTGGGTGGCCGCCGGCCTGGGATATTCGATGGAGCAGGGATACAGGCTGCTGCGCGCCACTACTCGAGTGCACACGGAGCCCCTGCTCTCCCGTCAGGCCGTCGATGTGATGGGGCGCGATCAGGACTTCAGCAACGCCAAGATCCGGCGTGTCCTCGGCTGGGAGCCCCGAGTCGACTACCAGGCCGGCTTGCAGGCCACCCTTGACTGGCTGGCATCCGAGGCGTCCTGAGGGCCAGAACCGTCCAACGCACACGTGCCCCCCGACCGCACCGCCGCCCACTTCCGCGAGCTCGACGCCCGCGCCCTGCCGCCGCCGGTCTATCGCAGCGGGCTGCTCACTTGGGTCACGGAGTCCAGTTCGGCGAGGTCGCCGTCGTCGAGCTCCACGTCGATGGCCGCGTAGTTCTCCTCCAGGTGCGCGACCGATGACGTTCCCGGGATCAGCAGCATCCGCTCGTAGCGAGCGAGCAGCCAGGCGAGCGCGATCTGCGAGGGCTTGGCGTCGTGCTTGGCCGCGACGGCGGCGATCGTCTGATCCTCGGCGATCTTGGCCGGGCCTCCGGTGAACGCGGAGCCGAGCGGGAAGAACGGGACATACGCGATCTCTCGCTCTCGGGCCAGCTCGATGACCGGGTCATCGTGGCGGTCGATGATGCTGTAGGCGTTCTGGATCTCGCTGATCTGTGCCAGCTCGAGCGCTTGCTCGACCTGCTGCCGGCTCGCGCTCGAAATCCCGATCAGGTCCAGCTTGCCCTCGTCACGGAGGTGCTGGAGCGTTCCGAGCTGCTCGGCCAGGGCAACCTCGGGTACGCCTCCCTCCTGTATGAGCCTGAGATTGACGAGGTCCATCCGCTCGACCCGCAGCGAGCGCAGGTTGTCCTCCACTCCCTGCCGTAGCTCCTCGGGCGTTTGGGCCGGCAGCCAGGCCCCCGTGTTATCCCGCCGGCCGCCCACCTTGGTGACCAGCTTCAGGTTGTCTGGATACGGATAAAGCGTGTCGCGGATCAGGTCGTTGACCACGTCCGGGCCGTAGTACTGCGAGGTGTCGATGTGATCGATGCCGAGCTCGATCGCACGTTGGAGTACGGCGCGAGCACCGGCGGGGTCGCGCGGTGGCCCAAACACGCCTGGGCCGGCGAGCTGCATCGCGCCGAAGCCCATCCGATTGATCGGCTTTGCCCCTAGGTAGGTGGTCGTTTTCATGGTTCAGACCAGCCGGCGCGCGGCCGCATCGGCGATCAATTCGGCCACCGACCACCGCCTGATCGGGGCCCCGTCAGCTGTTCCACGACACTCTCGAGAACGAAGCCCAGACGATGTGAGTCGCCGGCGCTCGCGCATCACGTCGCTTACCCGGTCCGTGGGCGAGGCTGTCCTTCGAGCTGCGTTGATGTGCTGCTGTGTCATTGGGTCCTCCAATCCTAGGCTTGGGACGCGATTTCGTGCGGACGCCATTTACGCTCCCTGGGGGCTGATTGCGAGCTCGGCCGGTGCGGTGGCCGGGGCGCGGCGGATCCGGTTGCGGGGCAGGATGATCAGGGCCACGAGCAGGCCGACAGCAAACAGAGCCGCGGCCCACTCGAACGCCACGGTGTATCCGTGGATCGTGGCTGCGCTGGCCAGGCCGGCGGCTTTGAGGTGGGCCGAGGCATAGCCGGCGGCCGCACTGGCAAAGATGGTGCTCAGCAGGGCCGTTCCGATTGAGCCACCGACCTGCTGAGAGGTGTTGACCATCGCGGAAGCGACGCCGGCCTCGCTGCTCTGCACGCCGAGCGTGGCGGTCGAGAAGGCCGGAGCGAAGATGCACCCCATGCCCGTGCCGGTGAGCAACAGCCCGGGGAGGACGTGGGTTAGATAGTCGCCTTGCGGGTTGAGCTGAGTGAACAGCAGCATCGCTGCGATCCCTAGGCTCATGCCTGTGACGACGATCGGCTTCGCGCCGACGCGCGGCAGGATCCTCGTCTGCACCGTTGTCGCGGTCAGGACGATCATGCCGGTCATCGGCAGGAACGCGAGGCCGGTCTTGAGTGGCGAGAAGCCCAGGTTCTGCTGCAGGTAGAAGGTGAGAAACAGGAACACGGCAAAGACGGCCGAGCCGGCGAGAGCAATCGTCGCGTATGCGCCCCCGCGGGCCCGGTCCAGGACGATGTGCAGCGGCAGCAGGGGATGCTCAGCTCTTTGCTCACGAGCCACGAAGGCGGTCAGCAGGACGGCGCTGGACGCCAGCCCCGCGATCGTGATCGGCGCAGACCACGAGTGGGTCTCCGCGTTGGAGAACCCGTACACGAGGGAGAACAAGCCCAGCGACGCGAGTGCCACACCGGGCACGTCGATACGCGGCCGCGTCGGATGCCTTTCGTTACTTAGGAGCCTGAAGGCCGCGATCGCGGTCGGTACGGCGATAACGAGGTTGACGTAGAGGCTCCAGCGCCACGAGATCGCCTGCGTCAGCACGCCACCGAGGAGCAGTCCGACCGAGGCTCCACCGGCGGCGATCGCGCTGAAGATGCCGAAGGCCTTGGCTCGATCCGCGGCGTTGGCAAACGTGACCGTCAGTAGTCCGAGCGCTGAGGGGGCGAGCACGGCTCCGAACACTCCCTGCAGCGCTCGTGCCGCGACCAGCATTCCGAACGATTGCGAAAGGCCGCCGATGGCCGAGGCCACTGCGAATCCGCTCAGGCCCCCGATCAGCGTCCACTTGCGGCCGAACAGATCTCCGAGCTTGCCGCCCACCAAGAGGAGGCTGCCGAAGGCGAGCGCGTAGGCGGTTATCACCCATTGCCGATTGTCCGCGGTGAAATGGAGCGCCTTCTGCGCGGACGGGAGGGCGACGTTCACCACTGTTGCATCCAGCACCACCATCAGCTGCGCCACCCCCAGGAGGGCCAGGACGGCCCACCGGTTGGGCGACGGGCGGGCTGATGGGGACGTGACGCTGGTGCTCATGAAGATCCTTCCGGTTGCAGGTGTCTACACCCTAGCATGAATCATTCCTGGAGCGGAGATGAATCGTGTTCCGTCCTTCATCTACAAGATACCTACGGTTCCGCTTTTTGCGCTACAATCGGCGCATGACCACCGAGAACCCCACGCGCACGATGAGTCCCATTCTGCTGTTGCCGAGATTGAGCAAGCAGGTCATCCGGCGTGCCAATCCAGAGGTGATCGGGATGGACCTGCGCTTGCTGTTGGGGCTCAGCTACCTGGGGGACCATGACGGCGCGCCCCAGCACGAACTGGTTGACGCGCTATGCATCGACGCCAAGAACGTCGTGCTTCTGCTGAACGAGCTCGAGGACCGTGGCTACCTGATTCGCCGGCGCGACGCCGAGGATCGGCGACGCCATCGGGTGCACATCACCCCGGAGGGCCGGGCAGCCCTGGACCGCGCCAACCGTGTCGCGGAGGAGATCGAGGACGATGTCTTCCGGGCCTTGGACGCGGAGGAGCGGGCCACGCTCGTGAGTCTTCTCGCCCGCGCGCTGCGGGGCGCCGAGTCGGCGCGCCGCGAAGGGTGCGTTCCCGAGCCCACGGTCGGGCTAGGCGCCTGACCCCCCCTTCCAGGGGGTACATGCAGGAGGGCGTCCCACTGATACGCCATCATTTGGGAGGCGATGGCCTCTCGGAGAGCCTCCCCGTGGTTGCTGGGCCCCGGTCGGCCCTCGGCGCTTACCGGCGGAGTGATCGCGGTCGTGGGCGTCGCGCTGGCCACGCTCATCATCTACCCGCTGAGAGACATCGCTCCGGTCATCTCGCTCAGCGTCGTGTATCTGCCGGCCGTCGTCTTCGTGGCTGTCTACTGGGGCATGCGACTGGGCATCGCCACGGCGATCGTGAGCGCGGCCGCCTTCAACTTCTTTCAGCTGCCGCCAATTGACAGCTTTGCGGTGGCCAACCACGGGGCATGGGCGTCGCTGGCCGCGTTCATAGTGGTGGCTGTGGCCACGGGGCTGGTGGCCGATCTGGCCCGCGGGCGGGCCGAGGAAGCGGACCAGCGACGTCGTGAGGCCGATCTGGCTGCCGATCTCGCCCGGCTGCTGCTCGGAGGGCTCAGCATCGACGAAGCGCTACCGCTCGCCTCCCAGCGTCTGGCCGCTGCGGTCGGAGTCGGCGCGGCGGCTCTCGAGCTCCAGGAGATCGACCCCACGGCGCGGCAGATCGCCTTTCCGTTGCGCCAGGGGGACGAGCGAGTGGGAACGCTGATCTTGCCGGCCACGCTCGGCCCGGATCAGCGCGCCAGGGTGGCCGACCGGGTCGTGCCCGCGCTGGAGTCGGTTCTCGCCGCGGCTCTGCACCGAGCCAGGCTCCAGACCGAGGTCGTCGAAACCGAAGCCCTGCGACGCAGCGACGAGTTGAAGACCGCCGTCCTGCGCTCGGTGTCTCATGATCTGCGCACGCCCGTCACCGCGATCCTCACCGCGGTGGCTGCGCTCGATCCCGAGCATCCGACTCCGGAGGATGTCAGCGAAGTTCGCGACGTCGTGACCCACGCGGGAACCCGCCTGGCGCGACTCATCGAGAAGCTGCTTGACCTGACCATCCTCCAGTCCGGGACGCTTGAGCCTCGTGGAGATTGGTATTCGATCGAAGAGGTGCTCTCGGAGGCCGCTGCCTATGTCGATCCGGCGGCCCAGGTGGTCCAGCTATCGGTCGAGCCGGGGACTCCCTTGCTGAAAGGGGATGCCGGCCAGATGGAGCGTGCGTTCGGCAATCTGCTGGAGAACGCGGTGCGCTACTCGGATCGTAAGCCGGTCCTGGTTCGCGTCCGCGCCGTCGGGACGCGGGTCCGGGTCCGGATCGTCGATCAGGGCCCGGGGATCAGCCCGCAGGAGCAGGAGCGCGTCTTCCTGCCTTTCTACCGTTCCCCGTCAGCCGGCGCCGAGCACGAGGGGTCCGGCCTCGGCCTGGCCATCGCCAAGGGCTTCATCAACGCCGGTGGGGGGGAGATAAGCGTGGAATCGCTGCCCGGTCAGGGGACGAGCTTCACCATCGACCTTCCCGTCGAAGGCTCCGACGGCGAGCGAATCAGCTCGGCCGGCGCCAGCGCCTCGGCTCCGGCGCCTGATCACCCGCTGGGAGATGCCGAGCAGGTGGCCGCCGGACCGCCATGAGCGGCGAGCGAATCCTCGTCTGTGACGACGATCGCCAGATCGTGCGCGCGCTGAGGCTCGTGCTACGCGAGGGAGGCTACTTGGTCATGACCAGCGAGACCGGTGAGGGAGCGCTCGACCTGGCCGCCACACGGGGGCCGCACGCCGCGATCGTCGACCTGATGCTGCCTGATCTGCCGGGGATCGAAGTCTGCCGGCGACTGCGCGAATGGAGCGAAATCCCGATCCTCGTCCTCTCAGCTGTCGGCGAGGAGTCAGCCAAGATCGAGGCGCTGCAGAACGGGGCCGACGACTATGTCACCAAGCCATTCGGCCCCGGAGAGCTCCTGGCCCGCATGGCCGCGCTGCTGCGACGCGCCGGCCGGGTGGCCTCCGAGCCGCGAGTCGAGGCCGACGGTCTGGTGATCGATCTGGCCGCGCATCGCGTCACGCTGGATGACGAGGAGATCCGGCTCACCCCGATCGAGTTCTCGCTGCTGCGCGTGCTGGCCACCAACCGGGGACTGCTCATGACCCACCGGGCGCTTCTCGTGGAGGTCTGGGGGCCTGAGTATCAGGACGCGATGCCGCTGCTCCGAACCCACATCGCCAACCTGCGGGCCAAGCTCGCCGCCGGTGGTCGGGGGAAGAACTTCATTCGCACCGATGCCGGGATCGGTTACCGCTTCGAGGGCTGAACCCGCGTCATTTCCGGTCTCGCCGATCTTGACGAAATCCTGATAGTCAGGCCCGCTTTCTTCATGCGAGCTTGACGGACGGCGACCTAACGTCGTCACCGTTATGGATGTCGTCTCAATTCTGCTCGGCGTGCTCATGTTCGCGGTGCTGATCGCGCTGATCTACGGGATCGACCGGATATGAGCGGCGCCGATGTGTTCGGGCTGATCGTGTCGGCCCTGGTGTGCCTCTACCTGCTCTACGCGCTCCTGCGCGGGGAGAAGTTCTAGGCCGTGACCTTCACCGGCTGGCTCACCATCGTCGTGTTCGTCGTCGTGCTGACCGCGCTGGCGTGGCCGCTCGGTCGCTACATGGCCGCGGTCTACACCGGCGAGCACACGTTCATGGATCGAATCCTGCGGCGGCCGGAGCGTTGGCTTTACCGCATCCTCCGTGTCGACGCGACCCGGGGGCAGGACTGGAAGGCCTACGCCAAGAGCCTGATCATCTTCTCCCTGGCCGGCTGGCTGCTCCTGTACGTCATTCTGCGCACGCAGGGGCTGTGGAGCTTCACCGGCTTGAACCCGGAGGGCTTCCACTCGGCGCCGTGGAACGTGACGTTCAACACCACTTCGTCGTTCCTCACGAACACGAACTGGCAGTACTACGGCGGCGAGACGACGATGAGCTACTTCAGCCAGATGGCCGGGCTGACGGTGCAGAACTTCGCCTCCGCGGCGGTCGGCATCGTCGTGGCGGTTGCCCTGGTCCGGGGACTGGTCAGCCGCAGCGGCAAAAGCATCGGCAACTTCTGGCAGGACCTGATCCGCACGGTCCTCTACCTACTGCTGCCGCTCTCGATCATCATCGGCATCGTCCTGGTCTCGCAGGGCTCGATCCAGACCTTCGAGGCCTACCTGACGGTGCACGGGGTGAGCGGGCTCACGCAGACGATCGCTACGGGGCCCGTGGCCTCGCAAGAGGCGATCAAGCTGCTCGGGACCAACGGCGGCGGCTTCTTCAACGTCAACTCCGCCCACCCGTTCGAGAACCCCAACGGCTTCACGAACCTGGTGGAGATGCTGGCCGTGCTGCTCATCCCGGCCGCCATGGTCTTCATGTACGGCCGCATGGTCGGGAAGCCCCGTCAGGGCTACGCGATCTTCGCGACGATGATGGTGATGTTCCTCGGCGCCGCCGTGGTCGCCTACGTTGCCGAGGCGCACGGCTCGCCGGCCCAGCACGCAGCCGGACTGCACACCGGTGTGATCGCCGGCTCCAGCGGAGGCAACCTGGAAGGCAAGGAGCAGCGCTTCGGGATCGCCGGCTCGGCCCTCTTCAATGTCGTCACGACGGTCACCTCGTGTGGAGCGGTCAACAGCGCGTTGGAATCGTTCACCGGGATCGGTGGCGCCGTGCCGTTCGCCAACCTGAGCGCCAGTGAGGTGATCTTCGGAGGCGTCGGAACGGGTCTGTACTCGATCCTCCTGTACGTCCTGCTCGCCGTTTTCCTGGGCGGCCTGATGGTCGGCCGCACGCCGGAGTACCTGGGGAAGAAGATCGAGGCGCGGGAGATCAAGCTGGTGTCCCTGGGGATCCTGATCACACCGCTTGCCGCGCTGTTCGCTACCGCCCTGGCCACGGCGAGTGCAGCCGGGCGGGCCTCGATCGACACAGCGGTGGCCGGCCACGGACCCCAAGGCTTCTCCGAGACCTTCTACGCCTACCTGTCCCAGGCCAACAACAACGGCTCGGCGTTCGCCGACTACACGGGCTTGATCCAGCCCAATGCCGGCAACCTCGGCTCACACGGGATCACGTTCGCCGACCTGCTGGGTGGCTTCGAGATGATGTTCGCGCGCTACGCGCCGATGCTGTTCGCGCTGGCCGTGGCCGGCTCGCTGGCCGGCAAGCGGGTCAGCCCCGCCGGCCTAGGGACGATGCGGACTGACAACGCCACGTTCGTGGTGCTGCTGATCGGCGTGATCGTCCTGGTCGGCGCCCTCACTTTCTTCCCTGCCCTGCTCCTCGGACCAATCGTCCAGGGACTCACCGGCCACCTCTACAGCTGACATGAAACGGGACATCATTTCTTCGGCCATCGGGATCGTCGTCCTGACCCTTCTGTGCGGCATCGTCTATCCGCTGTTCATCGCGGGCGTCAGCCAGGTTGCCTTCCCGGGGAACGCCAACGGTCAGCAGATCTTCGTAGACGCAAAGCTTGTCGGCTCGAAGATCATCGGCCAGAACTTCGGCGATCCCGTGATCAACAAGAAGACCGGCAAGGTCGAGATGAGTCACGGCAACCCGGTCACCACGCCGGATCCCCACTACTTCCAGACTCGGCCGTCGGGCACCACTCCGGCGGACAACGCCGCCGGCTCGTCGTTTGCCAACTACGGCCCCAACAGCACGGTCACGCTGGCCGCGATCAAGTCGAACATCCAGACCTACATCGCGCTCAACGGTAGGTACTACCCCGGGGGTCTGACGGCCGCCAAGGTCCCCGTCGACGCCGCCGACACGTCGGCGTCCGGAATCGATCCGGAGATCTCCATCGCCAACGCCGACATCCAGGCGTATCGGATCGCCGCCATCCGGCATCTGTCCCTCTCGACCGTCCACCGTCTGATCTCCAAGTACACGCTCGGGAGAGGCCTGGGGTTCTCAGGCGAGCCCGGTGTCGACGTCCTGGAGATCAACCTGGCCCTGAATCGCCTGTCTCCCTCGACCCGCTGACCGCTGAACACCGAACCATGTCAACAACCACCTCACCCGCTCCAGCCGGCCCACCTCCGGCCGCTCCGCACGAACGCCAGGCGATCTCGCTGTTCCGGCGAGACATCGTCAAGCGCGCGACGATCGACAGCTTCATCAAGCTCGATCCGCGCGTACAGATCCGCAACCCGGTTATGTTCGTCGTCGAGATCGGCGCCGCGATCACCACCGTGACCTGGCTGATCCAGGTGTTCGGGGGCAAGGCGCTCGGCGGCAACGACCCGGCCTGGTACACGTTCGTGATCTCGATCTGGCTCTGGCTCACGGTCGTGTTCGCCAACATCGCCGAGGCCTTCGCCGAAGGACGTGGCCGTGCCCAGGCGGACACCCTCCGCTCCCTGCGCCAGGAGACCGTTGCGGTCTTGAAGGACGGTTCGACCAAGAAGGCGTCCGATCTCGTCAAGGGCGACATCGTTGTGGTCGCAGCCGGCGAGCTGATACCCGGCGACGGCACCGTGATTCAGGGCATCGCCTCGGTCGACGAGTCGGCCATCACCGGCGAGTCGGCGCCGGTGATCCGCGAGTCCGGCGGAGATCGCAGCGCCGTCACGGGCGGCACACGGGTTATGTCGGACCGGCTGGAGATTGAGATCACACAGGAACCTGGACAGTCGTTCCTTGACCGGATGATCGCGCTCGTCGAGGGCGCCGCGCGGCGCAAGACCCCCAACGAAATCGCGCTGAACATTCTGCTCGCCGGACTGACGCTGATCTTCATGATCGTCGTCGCGACCCTGCGGCCGTTCGGATTGTTCGCCCACACGGCGATCTCGGAGACCACGCTGATCAGCCTGCTGGTGGCGCTGATCCCAACCACGATCGGTGCGCTCCTCTCGGCGATCGGCATCGCCGGCATGGATCGCCTGGTCCGGCGCAACGTGCTGGCCCTCTCGGGTCGGGCGGTAGAGGCCTCCGGCGACGTCGACGTGCTCCTGCTCGACAAGACGGGGACGATCACGATCGGCAATCGCCTGGCCTCCGAGTTCATCCCGATGCCCGGCGTGCCCGAGGCGGAGTTGGCCGAAGTCGCTCAGCTCGCGTCGCTGGCCGATGAGACTCCGGAAGGCCGCTCGATCGTCGTGCTGGCCAAGCAGTACGGCATCCGGGAGCACGATATGGCGAGCCTGAAGGCGGAATTCGTTCCCTTCAGCGCTCAGACGCGGATGAGCGGCGTCGATCTCGATGGGCGCCAGCTCCGCAAGGGCGCCGGTGACTCGGTTGTGGAGTGGATCGGCGAGCAGGGCGGCCGACCGCCGGCCGAGCTTCAGCCCGTCCTGGACCGGATCGGTCGTGAGGGCGGCACGCCGCTGGCCGTCGCCCGAGATTCGCAGGTGCTGGGCGTCGTCTATCTGAAGGACACGATCAAGGAAGGGATGCGCGAGCGCTTCGATCACCTGCGGGCGATGGGCATCCGCACGGTCATGATCACCGGCGACAACCGCCTGACCGCCGCCAAGATCGCCGAGGAGTCCGGCGTTGATGACTTCCTCGCGGAGGCCACGCCAGAGGCGAAGCTCTCCCTGATCAAAGAGCAGCAGGCTCAGGGCCGGATGGTCGCGATGACCGGGGACGGGACCAATGACGCCCCCGCTCTGGCTCAGGCCGACGTGGGGGTGGCCATGAACACCGGCACCCAGGCGGCCCGGGAGGCGGGCAACATGGTCGATCTCGACTCAAACCCGACGAAGCTGATCGAGATCGTCGAGGTCGGCAAGCAGCTCCTCATCACGCGCGGCGCACTGACCACGTTCTCGATCGCCAACGACGTGGCCAAGTACTTCGCGATTCTGCCCGCCATCTTCGTGACCACCTGGGCCTACTCGCATCACGGCAAGGGTCCGCTCCACGTCCTCAACATCATGGACCTCGGAACGCCGCGCTCCGCGGTGATCTCGGCGATCATCTTCAACGCGATCATCATTCCGCTGCTGATTCCGATCTCGCTGAAGGGTGTCAGCTACCGGCCGATCGGCGCCAGCGCCCTTCTGCGGCGCAACCTGTGGATCTACGGTCTCGGCGGCCTGATCGCGCCGTTCATCGGGATAAAGCTGATCGACCTCATCGTTCACAACCTTCTCGGCGCCTGAGCGTATGCCGGCTTTACGCGGGCGAGATGATGGCAGTGGTGACTGATGACGCCAGCGCAGCTTCAGCCGGTCGAAGTGCGACCGCGCCTGGCGACGTGCCCCGCGGTCGCTACAAGGTCTTCCTGGGCATGGCTGCGGGCGTGGGCAAGACCTACCGGATGCTGCAGGAGGCCCAGGCCGAGGCCGAGGCCGGGCGGGATGTCGTGATCGGATACCTCGAACCGCACGGTCGCGCCGAGACGATCGCGCAGGCAGAAGGGCTGGAGGTCGTCCCCCGGCGTGGGGTCACCTATCGGGATCACCGGATCGAGGAGATGGACCTGCCCGGGATCCTCCGTCGCGCGCCCGAACTGTGCCTGATCGACGAGCTCGCCCACGCCAACGTCCCCGGCACCGAGCACGAGAAGCGTTACCAGGACATCGAAGACGTGCTGAAAGCCGGGACTGACGTGTTCTCGACCGTCAACATCCAGCACCTGGAGAGCCTCAACGATCAGGTTGCCGAGTTCACGGGGACGCGGGTACGCGAGACCGTACCCGACGCGGTGCTCCGATCCGCTGACGACGTCGTTCTCATCGACATCACCCCCGAGTCGCTAATCGAGCGGCTGCGTGAGGGCAAGGTCTACGCCCACGAGGGCGTGGAGGCTGCGCTCAACAACTTCTTCAGGATCGAGAACCTGGCCGCCCTCCGCGAGGTTGCCCTCCGGCAGGTAGCCGAGGAGGTCGAGACGAAGCGCATTCCCGTCGACCGTGGCCCCCGCGGCCACGGCGACCGTCTCGTCGACACGGCGGCTCCACTGGCCTTCGGAGAGCGACTGCTGGCGCTGATAACTCCGAATCCGGCATCTCAGCGCGTCGTGCGGAGAGCCTGGCGCTCGGCTCAGCGGCTGGGTGCAGAGCTCGACATCCTGTGGGTGGCCGAACATGAGCCCGACGAGCTGGAGCGCGCGGAGCTGGAGGCGATGCGGCGGCTCGCCAGTGTGCTGGGGGCTCACCTGCTGATCGAGCAGGGCGATGACGTCGCCGCGACCGCCGCCAGGATCGCCACTGATCGCGGCACCACCTACGTGCTCATGGGTAGGCCCAAGCCGCGCTCCGCGCTCCGGCGTCTTTTCGCCCGCGCACTACCGTACAGGCTCATGGCTCTGCTTCCGGGGGTCGACCTGCGGATGGTGGCCGATCGGGCACAGATGACGGAGGGAAAACCGTGACACTCGCAGTGGTCGTGGTAGTGCTTGCCGTCGCACTCGGGTCGTTCGCTGTGATCCAGCTCAGACAGCGCCGGAGCTCGCACCGAGCGACGCCCAAGCGAACCGGGCGAATCCTGTTCCCGTTCGTGGCCAACGCGCTGTCGCAGCGCGCTCTCGACGCGGCTCTGCGGCTCGCCAAATCTGAAGACGCGACTCTCGTGCCCGTGTTCCTCGCCTCGGTGCCCCTGTACCTGCCCCTGGATACCCCGCTGCCGCATCAGTGTGGAATCGCGATCCCTCTACAGGAGGCGATCGAGCGCAGGGCAACCAGATCCGGCATTCCAGTCGACGCCCGGATCGAGCGCGGCCGGAACTACCGGCATGCCCTCCGGGAGACGATCGCCCATGAGACATTCGATCGCATCGTGGTCGCAGCGGGGAGCGGCGGGAGCGCCGGCTTTGACTCCAGTGATGTCGCCTGGATCCTCCAGAACGTTCCCGGTGAGCTTGTCGTTTTGCGGCCCGCCAACGACAAGGTGCTGGCCGCACCCACAGAGCAGAAGCGACAGCGAGTACCGAGCCAGGACGCCCGGCGGGCTCCGGTTCCTTCCGCGGGGTAGGGCGACGGTCCCGGGCTGGACACGCATCTCGCGTCCCGGGACAATCTGAGGCCGACTCGCTGACCCTAGGAGGAACGATGAGCACCGACTACACGCTCTCTTACGGGACACACGCCACGCCTGAGGACGGGCGCTGCGCGATGGAGTGGGTCAGCTATCTCGCCGGCGAACCCCACAGCGACGAACCCGCCTGCGTAGGCCCGGTGCTGAGGGCATTCTGCATCGGGCTCAACGACAGCTTCGACGACACCTCCCGCCAGCGGTTGCGCCCCTATCTCACCCGGACGATCGGTACCGCCGATGACGGTCTGGACGAGGCGCGGTCGTGGATGGCCATGGATTGGCTGGTCCGCGTCTACGCTCCGACGTGGCTCGGCCTCGCCAAGCTGACGGAGGCGGCCCGCCTCCTGACCTCCCTGCCGCCCGTCCTTGATACGGCTGTCCTGCAGGCGTCTCTTCGCCCGCTCGAGCTCGCCCGCCATGATGCGAGCGCGGCGCTGGCCGTGTCTCGGGGAACCGGGAGAGGTGCCGTCCGGGTCCTGCCCTGGGCCGCACGCCGATCGGCCGCGCGTGAGCTCGCTTGGAGCTCGGCAGCGGCGGCCGTTTGGGCCGCCGCACGTCTGTCGCTCGGGGACATCGCCGGTGACCGAGCTCGCGCCGCCGCGCGCGCCGCGGCCGGAGACGCGGCGGCCGTGGCGGCGAGGGAAGAAGCCCGGGCCAGCAGCGAGCGTGCCGCCACCAAGGAGGTTGTGCACTCCGCGCTGGCATCAACGGCGAATGCGCTGCAGGACTCGGCGCTGGCGCTGCTTGACCGGATGCTGCCGACCGACGTGCTCACGATCGACGGCGTCGCTGGCCGCCGGTGCGAGCCTGCGCGTCCGCACCGGTCGCAGACAACGGTCGCACGGACACCCCGTTCGGCTAGGCGGAGACTCACCGAACGTCTAGTTCCCTCGCGGGCCCCGTCGGCCTATGGTTGCTGACGGATTCCGGTCGGCACGCCGCCGCCGGGTGGGGAAACCGAAGCGGAAATACGAGGGCATCGCTATGGGAGCAAGCGCTACTGGTCTGATCAATCCGGCGTTCGTGCTGGGCAGGGCTCAGGCGTCGTCGACGCCGGAGCCGGTCCGGGACGGCGCACTCATCGAGGCGTGTGCGCTGTGCGAGGTCCGGCGCTTCCGGGAAGCGCTCGGGGTGCTCAACCGGGTGGTCCTCAGCGAGCCAAGCCGGGCAGAGGCCTGGACGCTGATGACGCGGGCCCACCTCGGCCGCAGCGAGAACGCCGAGGCGCTGAGAGCAGCCCGAACGGCGGGCGAGCTGTCCCCGGACAGCGAGCCGCACCGGCTGGCCACCATCGCGCTGGTAGCGCTGGAGCGCTTCGACGAGGCGGCCGACCAGGCCGCCGAGGCGGTGCGGCGCGATCCCGGCGACTGGCGCAACTTCGTGGAGCAGGCGCGAGCCCTGGTCAGGATTCCCGAGCGCCTGATCGAGGCCAGGGTGGCGGCACAGAACGCCGTGCAGCTTGCGCCGCACAAGGTGACGCCCCATTTGGTGGCCGGTCAGGTCGAGCTGGCCGGCGGGGAGATCGAGTCGGCGGCCCGGGCGTTCCGCCAGGTGTTCACCATCGATCCGGCCAACCCCAATGCCTACAACGAGCTGGCTCGGCTACATCTGCACGGAGGCGGCGCCAAGGACGGTGGACGCCGCCGGCCGCTGCTGAGGGGCCGGCGTCCCCGGTAGGCGCCCGTCGGGCCGCGCCCGATTTACCTTTCGCCGGTATATCTGCGGGTCGAAAATCGTCAGGTATCCGGACGATTTTCGACCCGCAGGATCGATTTGACCCACCTCACCCCGAGAATGTGGCGGTGAACGCCGACGGTCGCTTCGCCCCTTCTCCGACGGGTCCCCTGCACCTGGGCAGTCTGCGCACTGCGTTGGTTGCCTGGCTGGTTGCGCGATCGCAGTCTGCATGCTTCCGCCTGCGGATCGAGGATCTCGACCCGCAGCGTTCGCGACCGGAGTTCGAGCGCTCACAGCTGGCTGACCTGACGGCGCTGGGAATCGACTGGGACGGCCAGGTGCTGCGTCAGTCTGAGCGCCTACCCGAATACGAACAGGCTCTGGCCGAGCTCCAGGCGCAGGGGCGGTCCTACCGCTGCTACTGCACGCGAGCCGAGATTCGCGAGGCGGCCTCGGCGCCTCACGGCGACTACCCAGAGTCTGCCTATCCAGGCACTTGCCGCCAGCTGGCCGAGCCTGAGCGCCGAGCTCGGGAACGGATCGGCCGGCCGTACGCACTGCGCTTGCGAGCCGAGGGGGAGCGGATCGAATTCTCCGACGGCCTCCTGGGCGCGCAGGGATCCCGGGTGGATGACTTCGTGCTCCGGCGAGCGGACGGCGTCCCCGCCTACCAGCTGGCGGTGGTCGTGGACGATGCCGCGCAGGCCATCGGCCAGGTGGTCAGGGGCGCCGACCTGATCAGTTCGACTCCGCGGCAGATCCTTCTGTATCGGCTGCTCGGTCTGCCCGAGCCGTCCTTTGCCCACGTGCCGCTGGTCCTCGGTCCCGACGGCGCGCGCCTGGCCAAGCGACATGGAGCGGTGACGCTCTCCGAACGAGCTGAGCCACCCGAGGTTGTCCTCGCGCGGCTGGCGCACAGCCTCGAGATGGCCCAAGGGCGTACACGCGTGGTCGGTGCGGCGGAACTGCTGACTGAGTTCGCTCCGGACCGCGTCCCTCGAGAGCCGGTCTCGCTGATCTGAATCGGAGCGCGGCGCCCAGCCGATCTAGAACATCCGTCTAGAGGGGTGACGTCGGGGTGAAACGGGAAGCCTGATGACTGGAAGGGCTCACCCGTTTTGTCCGTGGCAAAAGACCACCGAGCGTCTGACCGGGATGGGTTCCGGCCGGATGCGTGCGACAACCGCAGCCGCGGTGGTGGGAGAGCCGCCAGTGCGGTGGCCACGTACCGCCTGCTTCGGTCGGGTAGCTGAGTCTGAATTTGAGTTCCACCGAGAAAGAGAGAGAGGAAGAGACATGTCAACTGCATTGATCGTGGTGATCATCGTCGTGGTCGTGATGCTGGTTGCGCTGCTGTTCCTGCTGCCCCGGATCCGGGAGCAGGCACGATTGCGGCAGGAACAGCGAGAGCTGGAGCAGCGTCGTGGAGCGGCGGCCGATGCCCATCGTGACGCGGCCGGAGAGGGAGAGGATCGCGCCGTGCGGGCTGAGAGTGAGGCCCGGATCGCGGGTCAGCAGGCTGAGCGCGAACGGGCGCAGGCGCGCGTGCACGAGGAGCAGGCCGCGATGCAGGACCGGGGCCTGGCGGATGACGCGCTCCCGGCTCGTGACGGAGAGACGGAAGGCCAACCGGGGCTTGGCGCGACCCAGACGGAGGGACAAGACGGACTTGGCGCAACCGGGACGGGGCCACCCGCCGGAACACCGAACCGCGTCGAGCCGGACTGACCCGGGTCGCGACGGACTGACCCGCGGGGGGTGGACGGACTGACCCGCGGGTCAGACGGGCCTGGCCAGCGTGAACGCCAGAGGCTCGATCGGTGCTTCGCATAGCGCTGCGTGTAACTCCACCGGGGTCTCGTAGCGACCGGCGAGCCGACGACCCTCGCAGTGAACCCTCACCTCGGAGGATGTGAACGGCCATGGGGTGAGCTCGAACCTGTCGGGGCCTGTGAGGCGCATGTGAAGGTCAACCTCGCCATCGGAGGCCGGAACCCGGGTCGCCGTGTGAGGATCCCAGGGCAGGCACAGGGCGAGCGACAGCGAGTCCCAGGTCCAGATCAGCCGCTGGTTCCGAGCAAGTTGCTGCTCGTCGGGCAGCAGCGCGGCCCGGAGCCTGTCCTGCCGAGACCGTTCCCGTTCGAGGTAGCGCTTGACCAGTTCCGCGTCGCTGGGGGACAGATCCTCGAGCTTCCGGCGCTGGTACAGCGCGGTGCCATGCAGTGACACCAGGAGTGACGCGTAGGTGCTCTGCGTGAGGAGCTTGTCCGGCGCCTCGCTCCACAGCTCGATGTGAGCGGCCAGGTTGGGCATGTCCAGGAAGGAGTGCGGTCGCCCCGTCTCAGGGTTGAGCGTCGGGCGCAGATCCCATTCAGCCCATCCCACGTCGTGCTGGTCGGCGGCCAGGCACACAGCTTCGTGCGGCGCCGGCGCGGGAAAGCGCTCGTTGCCCCACGCTCTGGCGATCTGCCCGGAGACCCAGGCATGCGACGCTTGGCCGATGGCCAGGACCTCATCTCCGGCATTTCGCAGGAGCACGAGCCCAACGCTACCCGGGCTGCGACGATGAGCACCGGGCTGTCGCTCGTGCTGTTCCTACTGGCTGCCGCGGTCAGCTTGCGTACGAGCTGGCTGCTGGTGTCCCGGCTCGAGCGGGTCGGCGCTCGGCTGGGCTTGACCGAAGCGCTGCTGGGGATGCTGGCCGCGCTCGCCGCAGATGCTCCGGAGATCACCGCCGCGGTCAGCGCCATGGCCAGCCACCAATCGCGCATCGGCGCGGGCGTGGTGGTCGGCTCCAACGTCTTCAACCTGGCTGCGCTGCTCGGATTGAGCGCAGTGGTGGCCGGCCGGATCGCCCTCCATCGCCGGGTGATTGCGATGGAGGGCGCGGTCGGCCTGTGGATCGCCGTGGTCTGTCTGCTCGTCGTCACCGGCGCGGTGGCTGCCTGGGTCGGGCTGATCCTCGTCCTGGGCGTCCTCGTCCCGTACCTGCTCCTGCTTGGGGTGCCTCACGATCGGTTGGGGCGCCTGCGCCTGCCGTCGCGCTGGCTCGGCTGGGTGGGCACCGCGATCGCCGAGTCCGAGGTCGAGCTGGAGGTCGCCTTCCATCCCCGCGCCGGCGAGCGCCGCGATGTGCTGCAGGCGGTGGCCCTGACGGTGGTCGTGGTCGGAGCCAGCGTGGCCATGGAACAGACAGGCGCTCGGATCGGCACCCGCCTGCACTGGCCCGAAGTGCTCACCGGTGGTCTGGTCCTGGCCGCCGTGACCAGCATTCCCAACGCGGTGGCTGCCGTCTACCTGGCCTCGAGGGATCGTGGGGCGGCCGCGCTCAGCACGGCCATGAACAGCAACGCGCTGAACGTCGCGGCCGGTCTGCTGATCCCCGGCGTTTTCGCGGGCCTGAGCGCGCCGACGGCCGGGGCGACGTTCACCGCCGCCGGATACCTGACGATCCTGGCGATGGCATTGCTGCTCGCGTACCGGTCCGCCGGGCTGCGACGGATCCACGGCGCCCTGATCATCGGCGTCTATCTGGTCTTCGTGGTGATTCTGCTGGATATCGCGTAGCGGTCAGTTCGTCAGGAGCGCTTCCGGGCGATCCGTCCGACCTCTAGACGAACATATGTTC
>Ga0182024_10003671_pt1 | contig 36255 bp, 33 predicted proteins | sample P32metaG_FD_120480 | JGI IMG/M metagenome (GOLD analysis project Ga0182024, IMG submission 120480) | Permafrost microbial communities from Stordalen Mire, Sweden - P3-2 metaG (Illumina Assembly) | ecosystem: Environmental > Terrestrial > Soil > Wetlands > Permafrost | place: Sweden: Stordalen...
CTGCCGTTCGGGATTCGGACGGGGTGAAGCCGGCTTCAGTTCAGATTTTCCGATTTTGTTTTACGACCCGCGGTCTTACGAGCCGCGACCAAAGGGAGCGGTTTAAAAGTTCCGAGCCGCGACCAAAGGGAGCGGTTATAAAGTTCCGAGCCGCGACCAAAGGGAGCGGTTATAAAAAAAGAGCGGTTATGAGGGATGACCGTGTGATGAGAACTATAAAGGAGAAAAATGATTTCAACCAGCACTTTTTTAACATGGCACCATCGCCGTCACAGGTTCCATTCTGAACCGCGACTGTCCAGGATCGGCGCGCTCAACTTCCTAACGGCGCTCGCTTCTTTACGAGCCGACAGGGGCGCACATGACCTGGCGGTGAAGCGGCGCGGTTAAGCGCACAGGCCGCTGGTGCCGTTGTGCCCGAAGTTACAAGCAGAACCGGCCCGGAACAAACCACGCGCCACAGGTGTCAAAATAATTGTCGTAAATCCGTTTGCCATAACTGCATCCATGCACGACCTTCGCTACGCCCTTCGCGGCCTCGCGCGATCTCCCGGTTTCGCCCTCGCCGGGATCCTCACCCTCGCTCTCGGCATCGGCGCCGTCACGTCGATTTTCAGCGTTGCCGATGCGGTTCTTCTGCGCCCGCTCCCCTACCCGCAATCCAACCGCCTCGTCATGGTCTGGGCGCAGCTGCGCACCTTCCACTTCGATCGATTCCCGCTCGCCTTCGATACGTTCACAAACTACAGCCGTCAGCCGATTTTCGAATCCGCCGCCGCGATTCGTCTCACCGACGGCAGTCTCACCGGCGCGGGGGATGCGACTCGCGCAATTGCGCTCGGAGTCTCGCCCAATATCTTCCCGATGCTCGGCGTCACGCCCATCCTCGGGCGGGCTTTCACGGCAGAGGAAGGCCTGCCCGGTCACGGCGCAGTTGCGATCCTCAGTCATGCATTTTTTGTGAGCCGCTTCGGCGGAAATCCGAATGCGGTCGGACGCTCCATCGCTCTGAACGATCACAGCTTCACTATCGTCGGCGTGCTGCCCGTCAGTTTCAATTTCAGCCTCTCCGAGGATGTTCCCGATCTCTGGGTTCCCATCGAGCCGTCCGGGGGCGTGGGAATGCTCGCGCGGCTTCGGCCTGGTGTTTCGCTCACCGCCGCGCAATCCGTGATGGACTCCGCCGCCAGGCATTTCGATGAGACCACGCATCCCTACCACGGACCCAACGGCGAAGACGCAGGTTATCGCGTGAAAGTCGCAACTCTCCACGATGAGGTGCTGGGTTCGCTTCGTTCCACGACGCTCATCCTGCTCTGCGCGGTCGCGGCCGTGCTGCTGATCGCCTGTGTGAATGTCGCCAATCTCCTGCTCGTCCGCGCCATCGGCCGTGAGAAGGAAACCGCCGTCCGGCGGGCGCTCGGTGCATCGCAAGTCTGGTTGATTCGCCAGTGGCTCACTGAAAGCGCCCTGATCGCCGCCATCGGCGGAACGCTGGGAGTGCTCGCTGCCCATGGGGGAGTTCGCGTATTGATCGCACTGAGTCCCGCCGCTGTTCCCGCCTTGGTTCCCGTTCGCGTGGATGCCCGCGCGCTGCTGTTCACTCTCGCCGTCTCGTGCGCGATTTGCCTCGTGTTCGCGCTTGCCCCGCTGCTCGCCGAACTCCGCATGGATCGTCATCTTCGCGGCGCTCGCCCGAAATCGCGAGCCGCGTCCACGCTCATCGCCGCCGAAACCGCCCTCGCCGTAATGCTTCTCATCGGCGCTGGACTGCTGCTGAAAAGCTTCGCCCTCCTCACCCACGTCAACGCCGGATTCAATCCGGATCGCCTCCTGACCATGCAAGTCGAGGTCTTTGGCGCGCAATACAAAGATTCCCATCGTCAGGTTGAGTTCTTTTCGAATGTTCGCGATCAGATCGCCACGCTGCCCGGCGTCGTTTTGGCCACCGCCAGCACCCGCCTTCCCATCAACGGCGGCGAGATCATGCACGACGGGAGCCCGTTCAGCATTGAGGGTCGCGCATGGAATCCCTCCGGCGCGGTGCCGCAATTGGCCAACACCCAGATCGCCGATACCGATTACTTCCGCACCCTCCAGATCCCCCTCATCGCCGGGCGCGTGTTTAACGACTCCGATACCGCTCAATCGCCCTTTGTCGCGGTGATCAATGAAACGTTGGCTCGCGGATTCTTTCCTAATGGCGACGCGATTGGCCATCGCATTCTTCTCGGTGCGCCGCAGCCCGGTTCGAAATGGATGACCATCGCCGGCATCGTCGGCGATGTGAAGGCCGCCACGCTGGACCGCCCCACGCTCCCGCAATTCTACACACCTCTATCGCAACATCCGGATGTGTATATGCAATTGGCGATTCGCACTTCAGCCGAGCCGATGTCGATCGCCCGCCAGGCCGCGGCCGTCGTCCACTCCGTCGACCCCGAAGCGCCCGTCTACGGCATCCAAACGATGGAGCAGCGCATCGCGGCCACTGTCAGCCAGCCGCGATTTGAGACCGTGATCCTCGCATTCTTCGCCGCCGCCGCGCTGTTTCTCGCCGCGATCGGAATCTTCGGAGTAATCGCGCATTCGACGGCAAGGCGAACTCAGGAGATCGGCATCCGCATGGCGCTCGGCGCCGATCGCGCGCGAGTCCTGCGCTACGTAATTAGCGGCGGACTCCGCCCGGTCGTTATCGGAGCAGTCATCGGAATGGCCGCGGCGGCCGCGCTCGGGCGCATTCTTGCGAGCACTCTGTTCCGCGTCACGCCGCGCGATCCGCAGATCTTCACGCTCGCCCCCGTGACCCTTCTCATCGTCGCGCTCGCCGCTTGTTTCATTCCCGCCCGCAAGGCTTCGCGCATCGATCCCATGAACGCGCTCCGCTCGGAATAATCGTTGTGCCCCGGAACATTGGCATGCTGGGGATCGTTGTTATAGTGAAAAGAGATGTCGGCCATGCCCACCACGCCCGCTGCTCCTGCGGCGAATGACGAAGGTCAACTCGTCGAGCGCGCACGCTCAGGCGATGCCGCGGCTTTCACCGAACTGGTGAATCGTTACGAGCGGAAAATTTACCGCCTCGCCAAGCACATCACGCAAAACGATGAAGACGCCGAGGACGTGCTTCAGGACGCTTTCCTCAAAGCCTACGAGCACCTCGACACTTTCAAAGGTGACTCGAAATTCTATACCTGGATCGTGCGCATCGCCGTCAACGAGGCGCTGATGCGGCTGCGCAAGCGCCGGAGCGACCGTACGGTTCCTCTCGACGAGCCGATCGACACAGGCGAAGAAACGGTGACCAGAGAGATCGCCGTTTGGGAGGACAACCCGGAACAGCGCTATTCGCGCGAGGAAATGCACGAGATCCTGGACCAGGCCGTGCAAAGTTTGAAGCCAGATTTTAGAACCGTTTTCGTGCTGCGCGACATCGAAGAACTGAGTACAGAAGAAACGGCGGAAACGCTTGGTATCTCGATTCCGGCGGTGAAGAGCAGGCTGTTGCGAGCCCGCTTGGCGCTGCGGGAGAAGTTGACCCGGCAGTTCAAGCGAAAAGGGGAGGACGTGCTTGCTCACCTGTAAACAGTTCCTGCAGGAATTGAACGACTATCTCGACCCGAACACGGATGCGGAAATGAAGCGGCGCCTCGAGTCGCACGTCACCGAATGTCCCAATTGTTTTGTCATCGTCGACACCACGCAAAGGACCTTGCAGATCTATAAAGGGATCGAGCCGCAGAGCATTCCGGAAGACGTGAAGACGCGGCTCTTGAAAGCCCTCGACCGCAAAATTGCGGCCCGCAAACCAGCGCAAGGCTGAATCATCCCGCGGCTCGATCCACCGTACCCTCCGCTCCGATTCCCACGCAAAGATTCCCGAAAAACACGCACCGGCGGCACTGCTCGCCCGGTTTCATTGGATATGGATTCAGCGAATACGAGCTCAGCGGATCTGGATTCAGTGGATCGCCGGCCGCATCTTGAGCTTTGAGAAACGCGCGGACCGACGTTCGCGCCGCCTCCGGATCGATCGGCACATCGACTATTTTGTTTGGCCGCAGGTAATACAGCACCGCCCGATCGGCGGCGCGTCCGGCGTAACGCTCCAGTGCGAGCGCGTAGATCTGCAACTGTAAGACGTAAGCCTCCGAGGATTCCTGATCGTCTGAAACGCGATCGGTCTTGTAGTCGACCACGATCAGTTCGCCGCCCTCTTCAAACCACAGATCGATTTGTCCGCGCAGAACCACGTCTTCGAAATAAAACACAAAGTCGAATTCGCGTTCGATGCGGGTGGCGCCCGCCGCGCGTTGGCCCAGCTCACTCCCGATGAATCGCGCGGCGAGTTCCGCGGCTGCGGGCTGATCGGCCGCCCAGTTCTCCGTGGCCCCGTTTTCCAATGCAAGGATGCGATGCACTTCCGAGCCAAACGCGATTCCCGCGCCTCCGTAGTTGTCCTCGAAATCGTCCCGCTTCTCGAAATCGCCATCGTCTTTTCCTCCATCGTGTTCTACTAAGCCGCTCTCGCCCCGGCGGCGCTGCGTCCCGCTCCCGATCGACTGGAGCAGATATTTTCGCGGGCACGCGTGGAACAAAGCGATCGACGTCACCGCCGCGGCTGCATCGTGACGACTCGCAATCGCCGGAGGATCGAGCCACTGAACGGGTTCGGCGGCGACCACTGCATGCGCTTCCGTCTCCGGCGCAGTCACCCGATCCCCGATCCGAGTCGGGGCGATTGCCGCGGTTACCAGCTTCGGCCAGCCCGACAGGCGTTTCTTCTCCGCGTACGAAAGGATCAGGTGATTCTCGGCGCGCGTCATGGCGACGTACAACAGCCGGTCCTCCTCGGCAGCTTCCCGCTCTTTCATCTCCTCGACAATCGTTTTGTGCCCGCGATCCGGCTGCCCCGCGCCCGTGAGCGGATTCCGCCATTTCGCGCCGAGCCCCGCCCGAGGTGAAAACGCGATTACGGGTTTGCTTTGATCAATCCCCCGATGCAGCCCGCTGACGAAGACGATCGGGAATTCCAGGCCCTTGGCCGCATGAATCGTCATCACCCGCACTACATTGCCGGCTTCGGGCGGCGGCGCTTCCGCTTCGGATTGCGTGGCGCGCAATGCTTCGAGGCCGTCGAGCAGCTCCGCCAACGGGCGCTGCTGGCGGCGATGTTCCCGGCGGATGTGCGCGAAAAACTTTTCGACATTCGCTCGGGCGCGATCGGTTAAGCCCGCCGCATAACCGCATTCATCGAGAGCCGACGCCAGCAGCAGATCTGGCCCAACGAATCCCACCATCGGCCGTAGCTTCCCGAAGCATCGCTCGAATTCCGCGCGCCAGCCGTCGCGTCCTATTTTGAAAATCTCCTCGTCCGACAGGCCGGCCAGCGGGCTGCGCAACACGCCCACCACGGCGATCTCATCCATCGGATTCACCAACGCGGCCAGCAGCGCCATCACGTCGCGGATCTCGCGAGTTTCCAGAAACGTTCGCCCGCCGCTGACGACGAACGGGATGCCGAACCGGTCGAGCGCGCGTTCAAACGGCTTGGTTGCGCCCAGCGCGCGCACTAAGATCGCGATGTCTTTGAGTGCCGTTCCCCCGCTGCCCCGGTTATCCGGGCAGAACTCCCGAATGCGCTCGGCGACCATGCTCGCCTCGACGTCCTCCGCGTTGTTCTCGGCGTCGCGTTCTTGCTCAACGCTTCCTTGATCAACGTTTCCTTGATCAACCCAGGCCGCCTCCTCGCCCCGGCCCACCAAGAGCTCGACCGCCGGTCCAGCACTTTCTCGACCGGCGCCACGCGAAGCGATCAGAGCACGCGGTTCGATCCCCTTCTGTCCATCCAGCACGCGCGATACAGCCCCCAGAATCTCGGAGACGCTGCGATGATTCTCTCGTAAATCGTCCACGCGCGCACCCGCTTCCATCACCGAGTCCCGATATGTTTCGAACACCGCCGGCTCGGCGTGGCGGAAGCCATAGATGGATTGATTGATGTCGCCGACCGCGAACAAACTCCGCCGGATCAGCGCCACCAGTTTCCATTGCAGAGCATTCGTATCCTGCAACTCATCCATCAGGATCTGATCGAATCGAGATGCCGTCTGCTCACGCAATTCGGGATCGCTTTCCAGCAGCCGAATGGTTTCTTCTTCGAGACCCGAGAAATCGATGGCAGCTTCACGCCGCTTGGCTTCGCGATACAGAGCGTCGAGGCGCGAGATCGCCTGGCGTAACAGAGTAGCGGAACCCTTGTTCCACGTCGCGACCCATTGCTGTTGGAGTAAGGGTACGACCTCGTCCTTCAACTCCTTGGCAGCCGCGTGTGCGCGCGTACCGTTGCCGATACGGCCCAAATGAAACCACTTGCCGGGGCTCAGCGCTTCGAAATGTTCCAGAGTAACTTCGGCGCCAAGGGCCGCCAGCCGGGCGGCGAAGGCGCGCAACAAGTCCACATCCTTGCCACGCGCGGTGCGATCCGCGAGAGCAATCTCCGCCAGTTCGCGCGCGCGCGGCCAGATGTCCTCCGCCGCGCGAGCCTCGGGCAGCTCACGCAGTCCCGCGACGCGCATCGATTCGTACACATCCAGCAAGCTCCGGGCAAGATCGGGTTTGCGCGCGTAATCGTCGGTGGATAGATCCAAGGACTCGAGCAGAATCCGCATTTCGCCGGGCCGCTCCGAAAACATCTGATCGAGCGCGTTTTCCGCCGCCGCCCGCGCCATTGCTTCCGCCGTGGGCTGATCCAGCACGGTGAAGTCCGGCGAAAGGCCCGCGGTGATCGCATTCTCCCGAAGCAGGCGGGCGCAGAATCCGTGAATCGTCGAAACCCACGCCCGCTCGATCGATTCGCGCAATTCAGGTTCGGTTTCAAATCGCTGCGCGAATCGCTGGATGAGCCGTTCCTTGATTTCCGTTGCAGCCTTTTCAGTGAAGGTGATTGCAAGGATGCGCGACGGATCAATCTTCCGCGCTTCCACCAGCCACGCGAACCGCTCAATCAGAATTCTGGTCTTGCCGGAGCCCGGTCCAGCGACCACGCAGACATCCTGTCCGCTGCGCGTAATCGCGTCGATCTGCGCCGTTGTTAATTTCATCAAGGCAGTTTCAGTGGGTCTCGATGCGGCAGATATCGCGGTAGTCGCACCATGCGCACTTGCTCTCATCCGCCGGCCGCACTGCGATTTCTCCGGACGCGATGGATTCGAATACTGCGACGGCGGTCGCCGCGGCGGCGTTGGTCAGTTCGTCGAGCCGGTCCCGCGTGCAGGATTCTCCGATCTTTTCAAGGCCCGCAAGCGGCACGTGCCATCCACCCCACTCGACCTCTTTCTTCAGCCCGCAATACAGCATGCCCGCAGGTGTCAGTCCAAATTCCTTGACGGCCGCGAGCAGATACAGACCGCTCTGCACCACCTCGCCCTTATCCTGATGCTTCACTCGATCGCGAATGGTCTTCGCCACGCTGTACTTGTAGTCGATGACCAGCGCCTCGCCATCCGGCCCCACTTCCAGCCGGTCGATGCGTCCGCGCACGCTGAGCTCCGGCGTGAGTGCGATCCTGAATTTCTGTTCGACCCTCGCGGGCCACCCCAGCTCGACGCTTCCATCAGAAACAAACGCAGTGAAATTGCGCCGCATCTCCAGGCGGACGGCCTCGGTTCGGTAACCGGTGGGAATCCTGAGTTTCGCGGTCTCCGCCGCAAATTCCTGGTCGAAGACCGCCGCGCCGAGCAGCGGCAGTGCTTCGAGCGCCGCGATCGCTGCGTGAATGATGCTGCCTTGCACCAGCAGATCGAGACGGTCACGCGGCGCCGCCGGGCGGGGATGCAGCCACAAAGACCGGTCCGCGAAAAATTGAAAGGGGCACTGCAAGAAGCGTTCGATCGCGCTCGGCGACAGCGTGCGATGCTCGGAGGCGAGGCGTTCGAGCAGTTCCGGGTCCGTGATGGGGCGATTGTCCAACGCACCAATCAGCCCAGGTACACAGCGCGACGGCCGAGGGCGCACACGAATTTCGCAGGGCGCAACGTTCTTGTCCGCCTTATTCACGAGCATGTCATCCAGAAAAAATGACGGCAGCGCGGCATCGCCTTTTTCATCGAAGCGCGCGTAGCTGACGATGGTCTTACCGGTAGCGCGCGTGGTGGCCAGATGGAATAGCGATCGCTCCTCGCGTTGCAGCTCGGCCGAGGTTTTCAATCCCGCGCGCCGGCGAGCTGCGTCGTTGAGCAGCGGATCTTGGCGGTGATACTGCGGGAAATGGCGCTCATTCATGCCGCACACGAACACCACCGGCAACTCCCATTGGCGCGCTTCGAAGATATCGAAAACATGCACGACGTCGCGGCGATGATCGGGAAGGCGCAGTTCCTTCAGTTCCAGCGCGGCTTCAAAATGCCGCCAAAAGTCGTTAAGCGTAATTCGTCCCGCGCCCTTGCGCGAGACGAGGGCTCCTCCAAGTAGTGCCGCGGTCTCATCCAGCGCTGCCTCAAACTCGTCAAGCGCACGCGCCGTGGAAGTCCAGGCCGTCAATTGCCGTTGGGAGATGCTCCGTGAAATGCTCCCGGCGATCGCCGGCTCGGGGATCAGGGCGCGCAAGGTTCGGACACGCGCGGCCCACTCCGTGGGTTCCAGCCGCTCATGCGTCCACGCGTTTATCGCGGTGAACGAGCTGAGCAGCGACGTGACTGCGGGTGGAGTTTCGGGCAACCCGAGCATGGGCAGGCCTCGCAATGGCAAGCCGCGGCCGGGAAGACGCGCGCGGAGTTCGAAATCGAAACGATCCCCTTCCGGTGTCGCGCCCACGCCGGAAACCGGCATCCGGGCCAGGCGGAGCAGCTCGCTGTGATCCCATCCGTCCAGCAGCGCGCGCACCGCCCCGGTCAGGAAAGCGATGGCCGGATGCGCGCCCAGGGCCTCCGCGAAATAAAAGCGCGCCGGAATCCCGAATCGCGCGAGCGTGGTGGTGAGCGCCGGCGCATAGGGATCGCGCGCACGCAGGACGATTCCCATTTCGTGAAACGGCCGTCCGCCGTCCGCCTCCTCGAGAACACGCCGCGCGATCTCTTCGGTTTCCTGTTCGAGCGTGGGCGCGCAAAACGCTTTCACCTCCGGCGTTCTGAAAACTTGCGTGCATCTGAATTCCGCGAATCCGGCCCGAAGCAATCGCGATCGCGCGGCGGCCGCGCCGGGCCAGTCACTTTTGTTTGAGCCTATGGGTGTATTTGAACCCGCGCGTGCGCTCGCACCACCGGGCGGACCTTCGGGTAGCGTGACCACGATTCTGGCGCGCGCGGCGAGGCTCTCGATCAGGTTCAACTCGGCGTTGGAGAAACTGAAAAAGCCGTCGAAGAGGATTTGCGAGGGCAGCTCGCCGGGCAATTTCGCTGCAACCATGAGCAGACGCGCATTGCGTAGCGCCGCGCCTCTGGATCGGAGTTCCTGCTCGACCTGATCGTAGATCCGGGCGAGATCCGGCGGCAACGTGTCGCGCTCGGCTTCCTCCATCAGCGACGCGACTGCGTTTCGAAATCCACGGTACTCCGCCACGGCTTGAAAGCGCACGGGGCGCAGGCGATCGAGCGCTTCTTCGATCGCCAGGTGCAGCGCCGGTTTGGAGGCGGCCGCGGGGGCGCCGGCGCGATTCAGAAACGCGGCGAGGGTGATGACGCGCGACGGGCGCACCGGGCTCAGCGCCCGCGCGAGCTGGTGGCGGATGTGCTCCGCCATGGTCGCGGTCGGCGTAACCAGCAGAGAGTCCGATTTCGAGCGGAAATGATTCAGGGCGGCGCGGGATTTACCCGAGCCGGGTGGTCCCGTGATCAACAGCGATTCAGCCAAGCATCAGGATAGCGTGCCGCGATTTTGAAAGAAGGGACTTACCACTGTCTCCCGATTCGCAATAGTTTGATTTCCCGAAACCAACGAGGAAGTGGACAGAGCGGTCCGTCCCTTTTCAACAAGCTCCTGGTGAATCCGCGGCAACCGCTACTTGCCGGCCGTGCTCGCGCCGTCGGTGAGTTGCGGCGCAAGCTGGTTCATCATCTTTTCGAACTTGACGCGCTGTTCAGCGTCCAGGAGTTGCATGATGCGGGTCTTCCCGGAGGCTCGCAAATCGTCGAGCTGGTCCTGGAGGCTCTGATAATACTGGCTGTAATCGTCGAGCACCAGCGCCAGCTTTTCCGTCTGGGCGGCCGTGAGGCCCAGTTCGGTTTGGAAGCGGATGAGAACGGCCTGGTGCCCGGCTTCGCGCGCGGCAGTGGTGGCGGCGGGAGGAACCGGCGCTGCCGTATGCGGAAAAACTCCGCGCAGGACGGATGCGCGATGCAGGACTTCATGCAGGCCGAGTTGCATCACTAATGCGCCGGTGGCGGCTCCCGCGACAAACACGAGCATCAGGATGGTGAGAATGCGGGGATTCTGCCAGGGCGCCCGCTCGGCCGCGGCGATCATGATCACTGCTCCCGGTAGGTGACCAGGTTCACCAAAACCGCGTCGCGATCGGGCACCACGCTGCTGCCGGGCACGAATCGAACGTTCGACGCGGGCTGATCTTCACCGGGAAGGGCTGCCGAAATCATCTGGACCGGCTGATTCGAGTTCGTATCCGCGAATTGTTCAGAAGTCAGCAGGAAGACACCCAGCAGAACCGCCAGCGCCATGGAGGCGACGGCAAGGTTCCGCCCGAACGAGGATTCGGAAAAGACGTTCCAGATGGATCTCGCGCGCTGGGCTTCAATTCGCTCCATCACACGCGCGTAGAATCCCGGCCGGGGTTCGGCGCCGGAGCGCAGTTGCCGTAACGCCATAGCGTGGCGGCGCATCGCTTCGATTTCGCTGCGGCAGCCGTCACATTGTTCCAGATGAAGTTGATGGTCCTGGTCCCCCTGCGTATCATTGCCGATGCCCGAATGGGCAGAGCCGCCCGAAGGCGCGGCGTGAGAATCCGCCAGGACCTGTTCCAGATGATCCCGAATTACGCGATGCATGGTTCCTTCCCTCAATGACTCAACAGTTATTTCAACCGCTTTCAGCGCGTTCGCGAGTCTAATGCCCGCTTCATCGCTGTACCTTCAAACCACTTCATTCCTAAAATCACCGACTCTTCAAATCACTTCGACTCTTCAAATCACTTCGACTCTTCAAATCACTTCACCAGTGAGCGTACACGGTTGAGCCGTTGCGCCGCCTTCAGCAGCTTCTGGCGCGTCCGGAACAACTTTACCTTGATCGTATTCTCGTTGAGGCCGGTCATCGCCGCCAACTCTTCTACCGAATGGCCTTCGACTTCTTTCAACAAAATCAGGTTCCGGTCTTCAGCCGAGACTTTCTCGAGAAGCTTGGTGACCAGATCCTGCTGGACCAGTTTGCGGTCCACCGGAATGGCCGGGTCGACGGCCGGATCGGACGCCTCCATTCGATGCGCGTCCTCTGCCGAAAAATCACTCTCATAGACCAGCTTGCGGACCCGCTTCTTGCGCAGGTAATCATAGCATTCATTCACTGTGATCTTGTAGATCCAGGTAAGCAGGGAGCTGCGGAAATCGAAATTGCGGATGGAAAAATAGATTTTCGAAAAGACCTGCTGGGCGATGTCCTCGGCGTCGTTATGATTGCGGAGGATCCCGTAGATGATGGAGAACACCTTGGCCTGGTAGCGCTCCATGATCTCGCGGAAGGCCATTTCGTCGCGAGCTTGAACGCGCCGGACAAGCGCCGCCTCTTCGCTGTTCTTGTGATCCACGCGCGGTTTCTTGATCGTCTCTGCCCGGCTTCGTCCATCCACCGCCGGAAACGGAATCGCTTGAATCAGGCCGCTCATCCTAACACTGTCGACGCGACCCGAAGCGATGGGGTTTCAGGCATTTCCGGGTGTTTCAGCTATCGTTTCGCCCGCCCGTTTAAGAGCCTCCGGGAGCGGTTGGGCCGGAACCGGGGTTGGCCTTTGGGAACCCCTCAGAAACGGCCTCCGGACGTTTCTTCAACCATAGCAGAAAACTGGAACTGAGCCGCGACTGTTAAGGAGCGGTACCCTATCGCCGCAAGCAAATGAAGTGCCCTGTGGCGGCTTCGTTAGGCTCCTTTTACAGTCCCGGCTCAGATGGTTGGCGATTTGCGGCGGTCAGAGTATAATTGAGATGAGGGACAAAACCAAATGGTTCAGTTGACAGACACTGCGGTGGTCAAGGTGAAAGAGATTCTCGGCTCGCAGGAACCGAAACCGGCTGGGCTGCGGATCGCGGTGGTCGGCGGCGGTTGCTCGGGGTTCAGCTACTCGATGGCTTTCGAAAACAGCCCGGGAATGCTCGACAAGACCTATACGTTCGACGGCCTGAAAGTTTTTGTGGATCAGGCCAGCCTGCTGTACCTGGACGGCGCGGAAGTGGATTTCGTCGAGTCGCTGGAAGGGTCCGGATTCAAGTTCAATAATCCCAACACGAAGTCGACCTGCGGCTGCGGCAGCTCCTTCAGCGCGTAATTCGGCGAGGCTTACCTTCTTTTCCGGCGAGCCAGAAGGCCGAGGCCCACAAGACCGGCGCCCAGCAGAGTCAGCGTCGCCGGTTCCGGAACGGGGCCGATGTTGTCCTCGGTGAAGCTGGTCAGGCTGTCGTCCGCGTTCAGGAAGGTCTGGCCGGCCGAGCTGGTAAAGCCGATGCTGATATCGCTGAATACCCAAACGACCGGCTGAGCGCCTCCCCAAGCGCAGAACGAATTGCCGGTTCCAGTGAACGCGGTGCCGGGTCCGCAACTATCGGACACGGAGCCTCCAGAGGATCCCGCATTTACCTGCCAAAGCAGATTGGATCCATTGTTGCAGGTGGTAGTAGAGCCCACCGTGCCCGTGGTGCAAGCCGTCTCCCCGACGGACGCATCCGTGCCGCCATTCACAATGCTCGCGTTCAAGGCGGCACCCGTCACTTCGTAGCCGAGATGGATATCATAGATACCCTGGTTGGTACCGGTGTTTTGCAACTGGGGATCGAAGCCGAGGGTTACGTCATTGCCGGAGACAAAGGCTTCGGTCAAGGTGATCGACAGCGCCTGTGTGCTATTCGTGGTCTGCTGCACAATACTGTACACGAAGTCGCCATAGGTGAGTCCGCCAATGGTGAGGGTGCAACTATTCGCAACCTGACCGTTGGGAGTTCCCGGGGAGAGCTCGTTTCCCACCATGCAGAAGGATCCCGTTGCACCTGCAATCGACGCGGTTAGCAGGAAACATATAGCAAGAAAACCTGCTCTGGTCGCCAACGTAGTCCCGCTACCATGCGTCATTACAGCCAAGGATTTTTTCACTTTTTTCCCCCGAGTCTGTTTCAAAAACGTCACAAAAAGAAGCCCGGCCGCCAAGATCTCGTTCTTGTGTTGACCCCAGCATAGAGTGCCCACAGGCGAGAGTCAAGAGGTTATGGTTGTGGGTAGGGCACGCATTTCGTCGAGTCGCCGCGCGGCTTTTGTGCATCGGCTGCCGTCACAAAAGGAAAGGGCCAGAGGCTTTCGCCGCTGGCCCTTGACATTCGATTACTGTTGAAACTCTTACTTCGGCATCCGCTTGCGGAGCAGCCCGAGACCCAGGAGGCCCACGCCGAGCAGCGAGAGAGTCATCGGCTCAGGAACACCGAAGCTTTCCTCGACTTCGCTGAAAGACGTATTGCCGCTATTGATGTCTTTGAAGAACCAAAGCGAGCTTACGGCATTGCCAAAATTAACCTGAGCGACACCGCCAACATTCGTAGCGGTGCAGCCGCCGGTGCAAGCGGCGCCGGCAGCAGCGGTGACGGTGCCACTTCCGTTCACATTGAGGACTGCGAGAACGTCAGCCGTCGGGCAGCCGCCCGGCCCGCCGATGGTGCCGTTGGTGGTAAAGATGGTGCAAACAACCTCGTTTACATCGCCCGTACCGCCGAAGCCGTTGAACGACAGATCGACCTCGTTAATGCCGCCCGCGACCAGAGCTTCCAGGGCAAGATCCGATCCCGCCGCGAGGTTCGGGTTGAACTCGAGGAGCACGACCGGTGACGCCTGAGTGAAAGACGTAGCCACATCGGGAACCGCGGTGGTGAAGGCCCCGGTGTTGAGCGCGTACGAAAAGTTGGAAAACGTCAAGGCCCCGATTGTGCAAGGCTCGTTCAGATCGTTGGGGTTGATAACGAGCGGCGTCGTATTGATGCCAGTACCTGCGTAAGCGATCAAATTGTTCGGGGATGTTGCTGGGTTCCCGTTGTTCACGGTTGAGCACGTAGACGCGCCCGCAATCGACGCAACCATCACAAAGCAAAGAGCGAGGAGACCCAAGCTCATCAAATTCTTTTTCATAATAATCTTTTTCCTCCGACTACAGAATGTCAAAATCCCAGAACAACGGCCCGCTACGCCACTGCTATCCGGTGTCCCGGTACCTTAGTAGTATACGGGCCGATGCCAAACGCTGTCAAGAGCCAATCATACCTTTTTTCGCAGGATTTTGCTACGCGCCACTTTTAGACCCAGAATGCGTCAATTCGCCCATTTTGAGCAGGTTAAGGGTGCGCCCCACCGCCATTTGAGGGGTTAGTACTGGTACTTTGGAACACTGGTCTCCCAGGGTACGCACCCAAAAAATGGTCTATAAAACGAGCGGACAAGGCGTTTTTCTCATGGGACACCTGTACAAACGGGATATACATATACAATGGATGGCTGGAGACCTCCGCGCAGCCCGTGCCGAACCCGCCTATCACCGAGCAAGCCCTTACCGGACAGCGCCTTAGCGACAAGACCTTGACCGGGCTGGCCACCGAGCAAGACCACGCCGCCTCCCAGCACCTCGACCAGCTTTCGACTCTTGACGTTCTGGCGCTGATGAACACCGCGGATGCCGAAGTTCCAGCAGCGGTCGCGCGTGAGATTCCACGGATCGGATTAGCCGTGGACGCCGTCGCGGCGGCGCTGGAACGGGGAGGCCATTTGGTCTATATTGGGGCCGGGACCAGCGGTCGGCTGGGGGTGCTGGACGCCTCGGAATGCGCTCCTACCTTCAACGTTCCAAAGGACTTGGTGCGTGGGATCATCGCCGGCGGAGAGGCCGCCCTCACGTACGCGGCTGAAGGTTCGGAAGACGATTCGGAGGCGGGAGCGCGGGACTTAATGGCGTCCGGATTCGGCTCGGGGGACGTGTTAATAGGGATCGCAGCGAGCGGACGCACTCCTTATGTACTGGGAGCTATCGCCAAGGCACGCGAGGTGGGTGCGGTGACTTGCGGGATCAGTTGCACGCCCGATTCGGAGCTGTCGCGCGCGGTCGATTTCCCGATCGAGGCGGTGCCCGGCCCGGAAGTCCTGACCGGATCGACGCGTCTGCGCGCCGGAACGGCCACCAAGCTGGTCCTTAATATGATCAGCACCGCAGTGATGATCCGGCTGGGATGCGTCTACGGAAACCTGATGGTCAACGTGCAGCCCAGCAACCGGAAGCTGGAGGACCGCGCGCGGCGCATCATCCAGAGCGCGGCTCAAGTGAGTTACCATCGTGCCGCGGAACTGCTGGAGGAATCCGGACGAAGCGTTCGGGTGGCGATCGTGATGGAGAAGCGCGGCGTCGATCGGCAGGAAGCCGAACGACTGCTCGCCGCGGCGCGCGGGCGCATTGCGGAGGCGCTGAAGGAGCAAGGGGACAGGGGCCAGGGGACCGGGGCCAGCAAACCAGAATAGAGACGGGGAGATCGATTGGACAAGTTTTTGATTCAGGGCGGGCAACCGCTGGAGGGCCGGATCGCGGCCAGCGGCGCGAAAAACTCGGCGCTGCCGGTGCTGGCCGCATGCCTGTTGACCGCGGAGAAGGTGACGCTCGACCGCATCCCGCAGGTCCGCGATATCGCCACCATGGAGCGGCTGCTAAAGCATGCCGGCGCGCAGGTCACGCGGCGCAACGGTCAGGTGACGGTGGACGCGGCCACCATCGCGCATCCGGAAGCGCCCTACGAAGTGGTGAAAACCATGCGCGCATCAAGCCTGGTGCTGGGACCGCTGGTGGCCCGCTGCGGGCGCGCTCGGGTCTCCCTGCCGGGAGGGTGTGCGATTGGCGCGCGGCCCATCAATCTGCACGTCGCGGGATTGGAGCGGCTGGGTGCTGTGGTCCGTCAGGAGCATGGCTACATTGAAGCGGAAGCCCCTCACGGGCTCACCGGCGCGGAGGTGACGTTTGACCGCATCAGCGTCACCGGAACCGAGGATCTTTTGATGGCGGCGGTGCTGGCGCGCGGCGAGACGGTGATCCATAACGCCGCATGCGAACCCGAGGTCGCCGATGTGGCCGCGCTGCTGATCAAAATGGGCGCGCGGATTGAAGGCGCGGGAACCTCCACCATTCGGGTGCAGGGCGTGGACCGGCTGCACGGAACACCGCCTGGAACTGCTCATGCGATTATTCCGGATCGGATCGAAGCCGGAACGTTCCTGATCGCGGGCGCGCTGACCGCGGGCGACCTGACGGTGACCGATTGCGAGCCGGAACATTTGCGGGCGCTGATCGCGAAACTGAACGAAGCGGGCGCGGAAGTGACCGAGCCCGCGCAGGGTCAGGGAAGATCGATACGGGTTCGCTCGAAAGGAAAGTTAAAGAGCGTCGACATGACCACGCAGGAGCATCCCGGTTTCCCCACCGACTTGCAGGCGCAGTTCATGGCGTTGATGACGCAGGCGGACGGGATCGCCATGATCACCGAAACGATTTTCGAGAATCGCTTCATGCACGTGCAGGAACTGGCGCGGATGGGGGCGAACATCCGTCTGGAGGGACGCCGGGCGCTGGTCGCGGGGCCGACCCGCCTTTCCGGGGCGCAGGTGATCGCGAGCGACCTGCGCGCGAGCGCATCGCTGGTGCTGGCGGCGCTGGCGGCCGCGGGCGAGACGCTGATCGACCGGGTGTATCACATCGATCGCGGGTACGAGAAGATCGAGGCGAAGCTGGCGGGAGTGGGGGCGCGAATTAAGCGCGTGAAGTGACCGTGGCGCAGGGCCATGCGCTGCGGCGAATTCCATTGGCAGGGCATGGCCCTGCCCCACTTCCATTGGCAGGGCGTGGCCTTGCCCCACCTCCATTGGCAGGGTATGGCTTCGGAGTGGTCTCAGCGGTTCCGGCGATTTCCCCGGCGATCTCACTGACACCGGCGACGAAATAGCGCCGCCCACAGGCAAGACCAGGCGGTAGTTTTTGCCTGATCGCGGGCTCGCCGGCCCTCAAGCTCTTGGATCGCCAGCAGTTTCCATGGTGGATCTGAGATTGCCCTGCAAATAGTGGTATGTCTACACCCACGTCCACACTCGCAACGTTCTTTAAGGGATCCGACACCCAGTTCGGAATCTTTTACCCGACCGATTACCTGGTGGCTATTTTTCCGGACATCGCCATCGCGCGGCGCGCGGAGCATGCTCTCGGTTTTGGCGGATTTCTGGATGACGATGTGATCACCGTGCCGGGCGAGGAAGTGGTTCGCTTCGCCGAAGAGCATCTCCAGAACAGCAGCTTGTGGGGCATGCTGATGCAGCAACTCTCGCGCATGTTCGCAACGGAGGAGATCTACGCGGATTTCGATTTGAAACTGGCACGGGAGGGAGCCGCGTTCCTAGCGGTGCTTTGCCCCACCGAAAAACGCAAGGACGAGGCCTGGGAAATCATCGAGCCATTTGGTCCGACCAAGGCGAGGCACTACGCGCTGGGTAGCATCGAACACTTTCGGGGCGAGCTGTAGAGGGGCGCACTTTTCAGAGGTTGCTAAGAAAAGGCTTCCACAGGCTGGACCTGTGCCACCATGACATATTTGCCCCCGGCACGGCATCTATTTGCTTCCGGCACCGCCGGTGCGATATCATAAAAGCTCGAATGGCAAACACTGTATCCGCGCTGAAGCGCGTGGGCGTCGCCGAGCGGCGCACTGAGTTCAATCGTATCCGCAGGTCCAAGCTGCGTCATCAAATCCGCGCGATGCGCCGTCTGCTGGAAGCCAAGGACGCCAAGGCCGCCCAGGCGATGGTGCCGCAAACGTTTTCCCTGATCGACCGTTCCGCCAAGTGGGGCGTGATCAAGAAGAACACGGCGGCACGCTACAAGAGCCGGCTCACGCTGCGCTTGCGCAAGCTCGCGACGGCGGCTTAGGCGTAACCGCGTTTCAGGAAAAAAGACACGCACTCCCTTACGGTCATGCCTCACGGTCGAAACGCACTCCCTTACGGTCGTGCCTCATTGCGCGGTTAGCGCGAGGATCATTTCCTCCATCACGATGCGATCGTCCGGACGCGCGTCGCGAAGGTCGCGATCCGCCTCGAACACTTTCTCGACCGCGCGCTCCAACCGTGACTTGGGAAACGCCCGCACGGTCTGTTCAATCTGGCGCGCGCGATCGGGCCAGATGCGCGTGCCCAGTTTAGTGAAATGCGCCTGAATCTGCGGCGCGCTTCGAAGCCCCGCTTCGCGGGCCGCCAGCGCCATGCGGAATTGAGTGGCGAGGAACGTGAGGGCCAGCGGCATATACTCGCCGGCGCGCGACAACGTGTCGAGGATCTGCAACGCGCGCGTGCGATCGCCGCGGCCCAGCGCTTCCACCAGCCTGAAAATAGTGCTCGACTGCGCGTCGGGAACCAGCATCGCGATGTCTTCGACGGTGACTTTACGCGATCCGGATGGTGTGGAAGTATAGAGGCGCAGCTTTTCGATTTCGATCGCGATGCGCGCGACGTCGCCCGCGGTGGCCTCCAGCAGCAGCGCGAGTTCCGCGAGGCCGAGCTGCAAGCCGGCTTGCCTGGCGAGGGTTTGCGCCACCGACCGTGCGGCCTCCGGCGTGAACGGCCGGAACTCGACTTGACTCTCGACCCCGGCGAAGAATTTCTGCACCCGTTCGAGCTTGGGTTTGTCCTCGCCTTCGAAATCGTAGCGGCTGGCCTCGATCACCACCACCGTGCCCGGCGTGGGCTCGCGCAAATACGCGGCCAGGCCGTCGGCGTCACTGTCGCGCGAGTCCCCTCCGATGTTCTCCCCGGCATCCTCCGCCGCATTGGATGCAATCCGGCGCCCACGCGGCAGCGCGGCTTCGGCGCCCGCGATCCAGATCACGCGCTTCGATGCAAACAGCGATAGCGATCGCGCATCGTCGAGGGCGGCGGCGAGCGTGGTCTGCTCCAGATCGTGGCGGGTGAACCCGCTTTCGCGATCCTCCTCAGGCAGCGCGGATTCGATCAGCGCGCGGCGGCAGCGGTCGCGCTGGTACTGTTCCGGGCCGAGGAACAGATAGGCCGGGGCGGGGACGTTACGACGCAACCGATCGAGAAATTGTTCCGGCGTCATTGGCAATCCCGGCAAGTTCGGCAAGTTCCCGACAGAACCATTTGGGCCGCGAATGCACGCAAATGAACGCGAATGGTCTTTTGGGTTCGGATTCGCGTGTGTCCGTCTATATTCGCGACTAACATCTTTTTCTGAAGTCGATCGTGGTTGGGTGCCGGGACGCGTACCCGCATCGCGGTCCGTTTCTTATTCGCGTTGATTCGCGTTCATTCGCGGCTAACGTCATTTTCGACGGGCTAGAAGTTTTCCAAAATCGCGCTGACCAGTTGCTGCGCCACGGTCTTAGCAACGCGGGCGAGCCCCGCGTCGCTCTCATCGAAGTACGCGCGCGGATCGACGCTGATTTCATAGCGCTCCCGCACTTCCATGTTGGACCGCGTGAACAGGACCTTCTTGGTCGCGCGCTCGGTCAGGCTGACCGTCAGATACAGGCGCATGTCCACCGCACTCGCGCGCCCCGTGGTGGGATCGAAAACGGTGGGGTAATACAAATAGTTATTGATGTAGCCGGTCAGCACGGCGTCGGCGTTGGCGCAATCTGTGGTGATGTGATAACGGGTGCGCGCAATGAATTCCATCGAGAGCGCCTCCGGAAGGCGATCGGCCAGCTTGTACTTCATGCTGGAATTCTTGAAGGCGGGGATGCACACGCTTTGGATGGTCTTGGGAAGCAGATCGGAATGCCCGGCGGCATGGTAGCCACAGGCGACGACGACAGTGGCGAGCGCCGCGGCAAGCAGCGTGGCTGAAACCACCGGGGCAGCTCGTCTCGTGGAAGCCGGCGTGGATGCCAGCGTGGATACGATCGCGGATTCGCTGCGCTTCATAACATATTCTCCTTGGCCACCGCGATGGCATTCTCGGCCGCCAGCCGCAGATTGTCGGCTACCATCCACATCCAGCAAGCGCGCGGGTGGTTGCGATCCACTGCAATCGCGCCGGTGCTCAAGCCGCTTTGCCCGGCGATCGCCGCGTTCGAGGGCGGCTCATCGCCACGAACGTCGATTCCGGCGCCTGCGAGCGCGCTCGCCAACCCCTTGACGCCGGGGTTCTCCTCGAATTCGATCCACAGCGAAAAACTGTGACCGTGAAAAACCGGACCCTGGATGAGCCGCAGCGACGGCATCGGAATCGCCGGGTGGCCGCCCAGCGCGGCGGAAGGATACGCCGCCAGCAGCGACGCCAGGTGGCGCTCCAGGCGCTGCTCCACCAATCCGAGCGGCTCGGGCGCCTCTTCGCCATATTGCGAGAGCAGGTTGAAGGCGAGCTGCGAATCGAACACGTCCTTCTTCAATTTCTTGAACGCGAGCACGGCGACGGTCTGCTGGTGCAACTCGTCGATACCGCGCTGGCCGCGTTCGCTGGCGGGTTCGAAAATGTGTACGATGGTCCGGCGAATCGCGGCGTGGCGCGCGATATGCGCGAGCACCGATGCAAGCGCAATCGCGGCCGGGTGCGCGATCACCTGAATTCCGGAACCCGCTGAGGACGCCCCGGTGTTGCTCGACGGCGCGAGCGGTTGCGTTGCCGGTTCACAGGACGGCGCCCGCAATCTGGCTTGCGGCTGCTCTTCGAGCGCGCCCGTCAGATCGATCAGCACCGGCCCGCCCTTGGGATTGAGTTTCAGCGCGCGCCGCGCGGAAGCGGCCGACCCGGCGAGAAATGCGGCTCGCGAATGTTCCAGGCTCTCGGCGCTGAGCGGGACCATCACCACGGGCTCTTCTTCCTGCTCACTCAGCACCGCTTCGTGATCGGGGGCCGAGGCCGCGATCAACTGGATGCGCGGCACGGGATTCGCTTCGCTGAGCAGCTGGCGGATTTCGCGGCCCAGCATGGTATCGCCGCCCACCACGGCCACCAGCGGACGATCCGCGACTCCGTTGGTTTTCCCGCCGCGCTTTTCAGCCAACCTGATGCTCCGGTTCACCGGGCACGGGCTTCACTCGCCGGCGCACGATGCCGCCCAGGCGAATCACGATCCCGCTGAGGACGTAAACGGCGGCAGCCGCCAGCAGCACCGGCCGCGAAAAAATGAAGGTGAGATAGATCACGCTCGCCAGCAGGACGAAAGTTAGCGGCGATCGCGGGCGCGTGAGCGTCAGGTCCTTGAAGCTGGGATACCTCCAAGTGCTCACCATCAGCAGCGCGAGCATCCCCACCAGCACCAGCCACGCGGCTGAAACCATCCAATTGTCCAGCGGAAAGCCGGCCAGCGGAACGCCGTCGCTGGCATACACGATGGCCGCCACCGCGCCCGCGGCAGCGGGAATCGGCAGCCCGACGAAGTACTTTCGATCCGGCCGGCCGGGATTTTTCGGCACCGGATTTTTTTGAATATTGAACCGCGCGAGACGGCAGGCCCCGCACAGCAAGAATAGAAAGGATACAAAATAACCCGCGCGGCGCAGATTCTCGAGCATCTGCGGATCGCCCGGCTGCACGAAATACACTCCCCAAACGAACACCATCGCGGCGGGCGCGATTCCGAAAGTGATCACGTCGGCGAGCGAATCCAGCTCGCGCCCAAAATCGCTGACGGTGTTGGTCATGCGCGCGATACGCCCGTCCAGGCCGTCGAAAAACACCGCCGCGGCAATCGCCATCGACGCGAACCTGAAATGCGTGTGGCCTCCGGGTGCGTGCTCCGCCATCTGAAGGGCGCCCTGAAACACTTCGAGCAACGCATAGAAACCCAGAAAAACGTTGGCCGAGGTGAACAGAGTGGGCAGCGCGTAGGCGGCTCGGCGGGGACGGCGATCGGGCGATCGCGGGTCCACCAGTCGCTCTCGAAGGCTCATCCCTTTCATATGAATCTCCGGTTCATGATGACAATCTCCGGCTCATGCGGATCTCCTGCGCGCGATCACGCTGGATCCGGCGGACACGCGCTCGCCCGGCGCGACGGCGATTTCCCATTCAGGCCCCAGAAATACATCGACACGCGACCCGAATTTGATCAGCCCGACGCGTTCACCCGCGTCGACCATGTCGCCCGCTTTCTTGTAACAAATGATCCGCCGCGCAATCAGCCCGGCGATCTGCTTGAACACGATCCTGGTGCCGCCGCCTTCCACCGTGATGATGTTCTGCTCGTTCGAGTGGCTGGCGTCTTCCTTGCTCGCCACCAGAAACTGGCCGGTCTTGTACTTGACGCAGGTGATTTTGCCGGCGATGGGTGTGCGGTTCACGTGAACGTCGAAGATGTTGAGGAAGATGCTGATGCGATTCGCGCCGGCTGCATCCGGTATCACCGCCACGATTTTTCCGTCGGCGGGCGCGACGGCGACAGGTCCCGGCGGGACCGCGCGCTCGGGATCGCGAAAGAAGTACAGGCAGAAGGCGGCCAGAATGTAGAACGGCGCCCCAAACGCCCAATTCGACGTTAGGTATCCGATCACCGCGCCCGCCGCAATCAGCGGAAGCGAGTAATAGATGCCGTAGACCACCATTCCCTTCTATTCTCGCACCCTTGCTCAAGTGCTCGAAGGCGCGTGAAATGCCTTACGATGGGGGTGAAGGCCGCAATGAGCAAACGGGAACTGATCGCCCGCGAGGTGGACCATCTGCCGGAGCAGGATCTCGACAAATTGCTGATGTTCCTGTGTTCGCTCAAGGACGTGCACACCGATTCTGTCCTGTCGACACTGGCCGCGGAATCGTCCCTCTCTAAGGATTGGCTTACTCCTGAGGAGGACGCGGCCTGGGCGAATTTGTAAAGGGCGATGTTGTCGTTCTCAACTTCCCGTTCTCGGACCTCAGCCAGGCGAAGCGTCGTCCGGCGCTCGTAGTCGCCACACTCAAGGGCGACGACATCATCTTGTGCCAGATTACCAGCCAGTTAAGAGCGGATGAATACTCGATTTCACTCGATGACAGCGATTTTGTTTTTGGTGGGCTCAAGCAGAGCAGCAGAATTCGTCCGAGTCGGCTGTTCACGGCCGATGCGGGTATCGTCGTCTACCGTGCGGGTCACGTTTCGGAGGCGAAGCTGAATCAGGCAGTGGATCGACTGATCGCCATCATCAAGCAGGCCTGATGCCCCGGGTTTGTGTCAACATAATCCATAGGAGACCCCATGAAACCACTCCTGGCTTTTTGCCTTCTCGCGGCGCCTGTCGTTACCCCCGTGTTCGCCCAGACCGGTGGAAAACTCAACGACGCCGAGCGCACTTATCTGATCGAGCAGCTCGAGCTTTCGAAGAAAAACATGCTGGCCAGCATTTCCGGCCTCACCGAAGCGCAATGGCGATTCAAGCCGGCCCCCAGCGTGTGGTCGGTGGCGGAATGCGCCGAACATCTGGTTCTCGCCGAGGACTATCTTTTCTCGGCGACGCAGGATGTTCTGAAAAGCCCTGCGGTGGAGCGGCCCGCGTCATCCAATTCGCAAACCGACCACATGCTGGTTGCCGGAGTTCTCGACCGCAGCAAGAAGGCCACCGCGCCCGAGCCAATCACGCCCTCGGGCGGCAAGTTCGCGACCCCGGCGGAGGCCGCGCGCGAGTTCACCGCTCGCCGGAACAAGACCATCGCGTATGTGAAAACCACTCAGGACGATTTACGCATTCACACGGCGCCTGGTCCCCTGGGTCCCATGGACGCCTACCAATTCCTGTTGCTGATCGCTTCGCATGCCGGCCGCCACACTTTGCAGATTAAGGAAGTGGAGGCGAATCCGGGGTATCCGAAAGCGAGCGCGAAGGTCGTGTTCGAGTAATTGCCGCGAACCGCCGCTCGACGAGGACTTCAACCCCACCCGCCAGGGTGGGGATCGGCGAATCCGCGCGGGCCGAGGAAATTCACCGAGCCGAACAATCCCCGCCCAGACCGGCGGGGCTAGCTACACCGCCGCTATCATGAAATCGTGTTCCCCGCCATCAAGGCACGCACCATCCTTATCTCCGGCCTTGCTCTCCTGATGGTCGCCGGCGGCGTGTTTGCGATTGCCCGGTGGCGGATCGCCCACCGGCCGAAACCCGCTCCGATTGCCGCCGTACCTCCGCCCATCACCCAGGTCACCCTCACGGGCCGCGTCGAGCCGCGCACCGTCGTCAGCGTTGCCGCGCCCACGGAGGGCGTGCTGGATAAATATTTCGTCGAAGTGAACCAGGAGGTTTTCGAGGGCCAGCTGGTGGGGCGAATTCGCAATCCCAAACTCGATGAAGCCGAGCAACACGCCGTCGCCGATTTGGACAAAGCGGAGTCGCGAGTCACAACGATCGAGGGTGAGCAGCTTAAGGCGCGCCTGGAGGCGTCGCGCGCCGCCGCCGACCAGAGCCGCGCGCGCAACGACGTGGCTCGACTCCAGAAAGACTACGATCGCCAGCAGGGATTGTGGGCCGCCGGCGCGACGCCCCGCCTGACTTGGGAAAAGACGCAGAAAGATTACAACGACGCGAAGGCGGATGTTGAAAAGGAGGACGCGGCCGCGCAGGCCGCCGCCGCGCGTGAATCTGCGCTCGGGCGGGATCTGGAAACGGCGAAGCAGGCTGTCACGGAAGCGACGGCGGCGGTGGAGCGCGCCAAGGGAGCCGCGGCTGCGGCCGAAATACATTCGCCGGTGGATGGAATCGTCCTGGAGCGGCAGGAATTGCAGGGACTGGCTGTCGATCCGTCCATGAAGGAACTGGTGAAGATCGCCACGGAGTTGACGTCCTTGCAAGTTGTCGCGGCGTTGAACCTCACGGATGCATCGGCGCTCGCGCGCATTCACGCGGGTCAGGCGGCGATGGTGCAGGTTCCCGAACTGAGTCCCGATGGGATTGCAGGGACGGTGCGCGAAATACGCGGCGGGACAGTGATCGTCGACTTCACCGTTCCCGATGCGCCGCCCAAGCTGGGCCAGCCCGCGCAAGTTATCATCAAGTTCTAAAACAGGAGTCAGGAGTCAGAATGAGACGAGGACAGGAGTCACGATAGATGCAGTTCTTGCATGAGAGTCTGGTGGAGCTGATCACTCAAACCTCCACCAACCTTCCGCCGGATGTGCGCGCGGCGATGGGGGTCGCCGTTCATGATGAAAAGCCGGGCACGCAGGCCTCGCAGGCGCTGAGTGTGATCGCGACGAATATAGACATGGCGGAAGGGGACGCCGGACCCATCTGCCAGGACACCGGCATGCCGACCTTTCTGGTTCACACGCCGGTTGGAGTCAATCAGATTGCGTTGAAGAAGGCCATTCGCGGCGCGGTCGCGGAAGCCACCAAGCGCGGCAAGCTTCGGCCGAATTCGGTGGATTCGCTGACCGGCAAAAACACCGGCGACAATCTCGGCGTCGAGACTCCGGTCATTCATTTCGAGCAATGGGAGCACGACGAAATCGAAGTGAAGCTGATCCTCAAGGGCGGCGGCTGCGAGAACAAGAACATCCAATATTCGCTGCCGTGCGAGCTGGATCACATGGGCCGGGCGGATCGGACGCTGGAAGGCGTGCGCAAGTGTATTTTGCACGCCGTGTGGCAGGCGCAGGGACAAGGCTGCGCTCCGGGCGCCGTCGGGGTGTGCATCGGCAGCGATCGCGCGCACGGATATGTGCTCGCCAAGCAGGAACTGTTTCGCACGCTTGACGACACCAATCCGATTCCGGAGCTGGCGGCGCTCGAAGAGTCGATCATGCAGCAGGCCAATACGCTGGGCGTCGGCGCGATGGGATTCGGCGGGACCGTTTCGTTGATTGGCTGCAAGATCGCCGCGGCGAATCGTCTGCCGGCCAGCTATTTTGTTTCGGTCGCGTACGATTGTTGGGCGTTCCGGCGATTGGGGGTCCGTTTGGATGCATCGACCGGCGCGATTAACAGGTGGCTGTATCGCGATCCGGCGCGGCCGGTCGAAAAGATGGCCCCAAGCGCCGACTTTAACGGGCCCGCCGGCTTCCAGATGACTGGGCGCGAGATCGTTCTGCATCCGCCGCTGAGCGAAGCCGACGTGCGCGCGTTGAAGGTGGGCGACGTGGTGCTGATCACCGGCGAGGTTTTCACGGGCCGCGACGCCGTGCATGCGCACCTCATGAAAAACGCGCCGCCGGTGGATATGAACGGCTCGATCCTTTATCATTGCGGTCCGGTGATGCTGCGAGAGGGCGACAAATGGACCGTCAAAGCCGCGGGGCCCACCACCAGCAGCCGGGAAGAGCCGTATCAGGCCTCCATCATTCGCAACTATGGAGTTCGCGCCGTGATCGGTAAGGGTGGCATGGGCAAGAAAACGCTCGCGGCGCTGCAGGATTCTGGCGCGGTGTATCTCAACGCGATCGGCGGCGCTGCGCAATACTACGCGCGGGCGATTGAAGAGGTGCTGGGCGTGAACCTGATCGAGTTCGGCATTCCTGAAGCGATGTGGCACCTGCGCGTGAAGGATTTCGTGGCCATAGTCACCATGGATGCGCATGGCAACAGCCTGCACGCCGAAATCGAAAGGGAAACCGGCGAGCATCTGGCGGAACTCGTCCATGACAGTCACTGAGGCGCGACAGGATGGAGCGCCCGTAAGAAAATGAGGCACGACCGTGAGGGAGTGCGTGCGTTAGTGAATCGCCGCGAGTTTCTCGCGCTGGCCGGATCATCTGCACTGGCGCAGACCGGATTCTCACAAGCCAGGCCGGACATCACGCTGCGAATCTCGCCGGTCAATATCGAGATCGCGCCGGGACACGTCATCAAGACCACCGGTTACAACGGCTCGGTTCCGGGGCCGGTTCTGCGCGTCAAAGAAGGCCAGCCGGTCCTGATCGAAGTTCACAATGACACCTCGATTCCGGAGCTGGTACATTGGCACGGATTGCAGGTTCCATCTGAAGTGGATGGCGCGGCGGAAGAAGGCACGCCGTTCATCGCGCCACGCGCATCGGCCCGGTATTCGTTTATTCCGAAGCCCTCGGGAACGCGCTGGTATCACACGCACGTATCTGCGGGCCGCGATCTGAAGCGCGCGACGTATTCCGGACAGTACGGATTCTTGTACATCGAGCCCAAACAGGAGCCGGAAGCGTTCGATGCGGAATACTTTCTCGCGCTGCACGGATGGGACCCGTTCATGAGCACGATGGGCGACGACGAAGGCGGCCTGGAAGTCGCGTATAAGCGCTATTCGATCAATTCGCACGCGCTCGGATCTGGCGAGCCGTTGCGCGTCAAAGCAGGCCAGCGAGTGATGCTGCGCATCCTCAACGCGAGCGCGACCATGCTGCATCGTCTTGCGCTGCCGGATCACACATTCCGCGTGGTGGCGCTCGACGGGAATCGCGTGCCGACGCCGCGCGATGTGGAGGTGCTGGAACTGGGGCCGGCGGAGCGCATCGACGCGATCGTGAAGATGGATCGCCCGGGCGTGTGGATCTTGGGCGAGCCCGACAATCGCATGCGCGACGCGGGACTGGGCGTGGTGGTCGAGTATGAAGGCCGGAGTGGCGCGCCTATGTTCGAGACACTCGGCCTTCCACCCGGCGCTGTTGTCAGCGCTGTTACCAGCGTTCCTATCCACATAGGCCCGTGGGATTACACACAATTTGGCGAAGGGCGCTTCTCCAACCGTGGACCGCGGCCCGAGCCGGAAGTCGTCCCCCTGGTGTTCAAACAGAAGTTCGCGGGAAATCGTTGGGTGGATCACTGGACCATCAACGGCAAGGAATTTCCCAAGACCGATCCGATCCGCGTCACCGCCGGCCGGCGATACCGCATGGTGTTCGACAATCAGAGCGACGAAGCGCATCCGGTGCACCTGCATCGCCACTCCTTTGAGCTGACCAAGTTCGCGGGCGTTCCCATGTCCGGCGTGATGAAAGATGTGGTGATGGTCCCGCCGCGCAAGCAGGTGGAGGTGGATTTCGTCGCAGATAATCCCGGCCCCACACTGTTCCACTGTCATCAGCAGATGCACATGGATTATGGGTTTATGGCGATGGTCGAGTATGCGGGCTATCAGGCGCCCGCGATGGCCCCGCACCGCCAAGAATAGTCGCGGCCGTCTTGGTGAGCCGTAGGAAGAAGCCGCACGATGTCTCCACCGCTCCGTGGTAAGAAGCTACGATGAAAAGAGGTACAGCATGAGTAGTCTCGACACGGGCAACGTCAACAACTTCAATGCGGACTCGGACATCGATTGGATGGGCTGCGAGCTGATCGAACGGGTCCCCGGCAAAGTATCGGGCCGGCCCATTGTGCGCGGGACGCGCATTCTCCCGGACGCCATTGTCGACAGTTACGATCTTGGAGAGACCATCGATGAACTCCGCGAGGGCTTCCCTTCACTCTCAGTCGCGCAAATCAAGCGGCTGATCGAGTTTGCCCACGCTCAGCGAGCACGCCAGCAGCCGTGAAAGTTCTGCTCGACGAGAATCTTGACCATAGCCTAAGAAAATACTTGAGTGGCCACGATGTTGTAACGGTCAGTTTTATGGGTTGGGCCGGCCTCAAGAACGGCGAGCTATTGCGGGTCGCCGAAGACAATGGAGTAGAAGTCCTGGTCACGGGTGATCGAACCCTCCACTATGAGCAGAACCTTACCGAGCGGCGACTGGCAATCGTGGTGCTGTCCGCCATCCAGCTACCCCTTATCAAGGAGAACCTTTCAAAGGTCATCTTCGCCATTGATCGCGCCACTCCCGGCTCGTTTCAGGCGGTCGATTGCGGCACTTTCAGCCGGAGGAAAACCAACGACGAGTAAGGCGCGGCCCCGTGAAGCTCCAGCCTTACTGCGCAACACGACAGCCTAACGATAGAATCGGAGGATGCCGCGCCTCGGCGTAGTTCTACTGGCCGCATCCGCCTGCCTTGCCGCGCAAACTCCCGACCCCGCGGATCTGCGCGCGATTCTCGACGCCGGCCGCCAAAACGCCCTCGCCTTCACCGCCAGGCTGCCGGATTTCGTCTGCACCCAATCGGTCCGCCGCTTTCAGAGTCCGGCAGGTTCCAATTCCTGGCATCAGACTGACCGGCTCGTGGTCCAACTCAGTTACTCCGGACGCGAGGAGCATTACCAACTGGTCTCCATCGACGATCGCCCAACGGATCAGCCCTACCACGCGGTCGGCGGCGCCGTCTCGAATGGCGAATTCGGCAGTTGGCTCCGGACGATTTTCGATCCGGCCTCGGCCGCCAAGTTTCAATCCGAAGGACGCGCGACCGTGGGCCAACGTGAAGCCGCCGTCTTCTCCTACACAGTCGCGCGGGACCACTCGCACTACGACCTCAACTACCGCGAGGGACCCGACCGCGTCGCATCCGCAACCGTCGGCTACCACGGCCGCGTCTATATCGACCTCTTCAGCAACGGCGTCGCCCGCCTCGAAATCGAGGCCGACGAAATTCCCCAAGGGTTCCCCGTGCAGCGTTCCTCGATTGCGCTCCAGTACGACTTCACTGAGATCGCCGGCCGCATGTACTTGCTTCCGCTCTACGCCGAGACGCGTACTGCCACGGCGAAGCTCGACTACCGCAACGAAATCGGGTTCAGCGGCTACCGTAAATTCGACGCGATCGCAGCAGTTCGCTTTGGGGAAGGGGGCACTGGCGAATCCACCGGCGCTACGCGCCCCCCCGAACTCGCCGAAGAACTCACTCGCCTGGCCGACGGCCGGCCGATCTGGCCTGCTCCGCTCGAACCGCCGGCCGAGGAACGAGACGCCGCGCTCGACGATGCGCGCCGCGCCGCTGTGAGCTACCTCGCATCGCTTCCGCCCTACGTTTGCGGCGATATCTTCCGCATCTCCCAGGCCCAGTCCGAGCAATCCCAGCCCGGGCAATCCTGGAAATCCCGCGGCGTCGTCACGGGCGAGTTACGCCATCTCCAGGGCGGCGCCCAGCACTTCCAGCCGGTTAAGCTTGACGACGCGGCTTCCGCGAACCGAGCCGAATTCGAAGCGGCGCTGCCGGCGGCCGGCAACTGGAACGTCGAATTCGGGAAGCTTCGCAACAACATCCTCCATCCGCAGTCCGCGGCGCAAATCCGCTGGGACCATTGGAGCAGCCTGCACGGCCGCATGACTCACGTGTACTCGTTCAGCGTAAGCGCCGCAGATTCGCAGTACTCCATTGCGGCCCGTGGAGGTGATCCGCTTTTGCCGCCCTTCTCGGCCACGGTGGCGCTGCAAGGTTTCGTTTTCGTCGATCGCGATTCGCGCCGCGTCACGCGGATCTTCTCGGAAGCCGTCGCCATTCCGCAGGCTCTGGGTGTGCGGTATGCCTCCACGCTGATTGATTTCGATTTTGCCGAGCTCGCGGGGGTGCCGACCCTGCTCCCGCGCCGTGTTGCGCTCCGCCTCGACTCGAAATCGCATAGCACGCGCTATGAGTCGGAGGTCCGCTCCTGCGTGCGGCCGTAGCCGAGTGATGATCGCCGGAAAGCAGAGGCCCGCTTAGCCCGGGCGATGTTCAAGAGGTCACAGGCAATGAACGCCCAGGTCCCTTGCCGCCTGCCTCTGGGCGTGATCCAAGGTGGCCAGTGGAAAGCCCGACCGCAACGCGAGCTCGACATAAAGGGCGTCGTAGGGCGTCAGCCGATGATCGCGGCATATCATTTGCACAGGCCCGGCGACCTGTTCCAGTGATGCGTGGTCGAGTGCCGCGCCTAAGACGCGCAGAGTGTCCAGGAATAATCTGGTCTGTTCTGCGGTTATACGCCCCTTGCGTTCCCCGACGAGCAAGGTGTTGAGAACTTCAAGCGGCCAGAAGGCTGGCACCAGGGCCTGGTCACCGGACTCTAGCCGGTCCAGCACGTCCATGGACATCTGCGTTTGTTCGTCGGGAAAGCACCACGACAAGGTTACCGAAGCATCGACGACGATACTATTCAAGGGCGGGCCTCGTGGCGTAATTCGCGGATCGTCATGCCGCCGAGCGAAAGCCCGTGGGTCTTCCCAAAGCTCTTAAGCCGCTCGATTGCTTCGATTACTTCCGTTGCGGGTGGGGCGGGCTGGGGGACATCGCACGCGGGGGGACGAAGAGCGGCGTCCTCGAGCAGACCAGCGGCGTACGCACTAATCCCTACGCCCTGCGTCGCCGCTTGGCGAGCCAACTCCGCTTGGAGTTCTGGTGCGATTTCAATTGTAATTGTCATTGGCCGCCCCTCCTCTTTAACCCTACCGCCGCGCTTCTCGTCGAGTCAAGAAAACGCCCGCGCCCGCATGTCGTCCAATCAGAAAATAGTAGAATCGAACGTAAATGGAAGGGCGTCGCACCCGCCGTCGACCAGCGTGGCAGCCGACAAGGCTCTCGCGTCTCAACGCCTTCCTGAGAGAAGCTCTCGGAAGAATTACTCTCGGGCGGGCGGCACTTGCCGTTTTCGTTCTGCCGCTGCTTTTCTATGTGTATCGAGAAACAGCTCGCGATGTGCTGATCATTGATCCCTTCACGGTTCCAAAGCATTTCGAAGAAGCGGGGCTCACTTCAGAGGTAATGGCTAACCGGATTGGTGACACGCTTCACCAAATTGAGATAGCCACGCAGACTCGAATGAAGAAAGACAAACTCGCCTCTCTTCACGACGAAGGGTTAATTCCCGACGTGGAAATTCCGGGCACAAAGCTCGGCTTGAGAACGTTCGTCGATGTGGCCCGAAGCGTCTTCGGAATCTATCCGAAGCATATCAGCGGGGACATCGTCGTTCCATTCGGCGCCCCCGTCAAAGGCGAATCACCGCTTCCAGAGCGGCGGGCGACGGTAACTGTCTATCTTACGCAGGGGCGGAACAGGAGTGCGCCCGCGATCGTGGTTGCCGCCGCCGACGAGGTGGAAACGATAGTGCAACGCACGGCGGAAACGGTCCTGGGGCAGGTCAACCCGTATGTGCTCGCTGCATACCGAGCGGAGCACCGACAGTATGAAGAAGCGGTCGAAATTGTGGAAAGGATCATTCAAGATCCGTCTGAAGATTCCCCGCACAAACAGGCAGCCCACGTTCTTTGGGGAAACGTTCTCGGTGAGCAGAAGAGGTACGACGAAGCCATCGCCAAATATCAGAAAGCTATCGAGTTCGATCCTAAAGACGCGTTTCCCTATATCGGCTGGGGGAACGTGCTCTTCGGCCAGAGGAACTACGGCCAAGCCATCGCCAAGTACCAGAGGGCCTCCGAACTCGACCCGAAATACGCGCCCTCCTACTTCGGCTGGGGCAACGTGCTCTACGCCCAGAAGAATTATAACGAAGCCATCGCGAAGTATCAGAAAGCCGTCGAGCTCGATCCGAAAGACGCGCTCCCTTACAACAACTGGGGCAACCTGCTCGCCGACCAGAAGAAGTACGACGAAGCCACCGCGAAGTATAAGAAGGCCATCGACGTCGATCCGAAAGACGCCCGTTGGTACCACAACTGGGCCAGTGCGCTCTACGACCAGAAGAAGTACGACGAAGCCATCGCTAGATATCAGGAGGCGGTTGAGCTCGATCCGAAATTAGCGGACGCCTACAATGGGTGGGGCGCCGCGCTGGATGTCCAGAAGAGGTACGACGAGGCCATCGCTAAGTATCGGAAGGCCATTGAGCTCGATCCTAACGACGCGAGCCCTTACCTCAATTGGGGCAATGTACTCCACGACCAGAAGAAGTACAACGAAGCGATCGCCAAATACCAGAAGGCTATCGATCTCGATCCGAAATTAGCACTCGCTTACCTGGGCTGGGGCGAGGTGCTCAGGGAACAGGGAAAGCACGACGCGGCGGACTTAAAGTTCAAGAAGGCTGCCGAGCTTTCGCGTGCTCAATAGCACGACCCGGAGCAGCGTTCGTTCCGCGAACGGCAGGTGTTCCGATCAAAACTAAGGCCCTAAGTTCAGCGCTTTCGGTTCTAACGGGTTGCCGTAGAATGAACCGCGAAATGCGGCCGCGGCGCCTACCCGGTCTTGGCCATCGTCGCCGATTCGTGACGATACTTGTCCGTCTCGCACACCAGCTTTTCGAGGAATTCGACCAGCGCCGCCTGCACGGTTTCCTCGGTGCAGGGAAGCACTCGGATCCCGTAGTGGCGATCCAGCTGCAACGCGTACTTTTCCCACGAGTTTTCCGACACGCCCGCGAGCGCGAAGTGTTGTATCGCGCGGGACTCCGCGACGCCGAGAATCCTTAAGTCGGCCAGCAGGCCCTCGAGAGAACATCCCACGAACAGCATCGGACGGGTCTCCAGAATCTTTCTCACACGCGCCGTCTCGCCGGAGCCGGCCACACCGGATTGGAACTCCGCTCGCGAAAGCAGCAGCGTCGAGGAATGGTCCATATCGCCGTACAGTTTGATCAGGGAGCTGCGGTCTCCGAAGGAAGGCGAGAGATTTGATTTGAGCGTAGTGACCGTGGTGGCCCAATGCGCGCCCGCCTGCTGGAACAGGAAATCGTAATTGGTGGTCAGCGCGGCCGCGAAGGGCACCCGCGCCAGCATTTCGTGGCAGCGGGAAGGCATCACCAGGCGGGCAAAAATCGAGCGGAAGTGCTCGATCAGGGCGCCGCGGCGCCCCGCTTCCACCAGGCCGTTCAACGCGCCTTCTATGTCGGCCCGGCTGTAGATGCTCAGCAGCTTCTTGTAGGCCGGCGCGGGAATCATGCCTTCCACGGAGGCCGCCTGGAGGATGTTCGCAATGAACTTGGCCCGCAGCGGCAATCCGGATTCGGCGCTGAGACCGGCGCCTGCCCACAGCGCGCTCTCGCCGGAAGCGCAGGCTACGATCAGCCCACGCGGCGGCGGCGGAAAACTGGTGGGCGCCTGCGTCTGCCGCAATCGCTGTTTGAATACCAACCCGAGCAGCGACCTGAAGCCGTCGCACAGCAGGACCCAGCAGGAAAGCAGCAGCGCCGCCACCAGCAGGGCGACGCACCAACCGGAGAGCACCTTTCCAGTCGCCGTCAGCCGTTTTTCACTGGCCAGCAGGAGCAGAGCGGTTCCCCGGGGCCCGCTCACGGCCAGTTGCGTCGCGTTGGCGGAGACCACGGAGCCCGGGGCGGCGGCCGCCAGAGAATAATGTTCCGCATCGGAGGGCAGCACCGCCACGTGATCGAAATCGCCCGTGGTGATCACCTCATCCAGGTGCTTCACTGCGGAGCGCACCGCGCCTGGGCTGTTTCTGGTTTTGTGCCCGATCTGGAAACCCTCAGCCGAGAGCGTCGCCATCGCCCCCGGTCCCGGAAGAATCACGCTGTATGGGGGCTCGGGCGGCGACGATTCCTCTTCCAGCTTCCAGCCCTCGGCATCGCGGAAGCGGTACAACAGCAGACGGCGCTCCTTGACGGAGGAAATCGCCAGATAATTTTGATCGGCTGCCGCCTGATCGGGTTGCAGGAGGGCGGTGCGCCATTCCGCGAGCGGAGTTCCGGTGCTCGAATCCCAGCGCTTCACCGACGAGTCCGCGAACACCACCGCGACCGATTCGTCGGATAACACGCTGAGCGCGAGCGCGCCGTTTTTAGCGGGCAAAGGAATCGCATGCGATGCGGTCTTCGCGCCGATGATCTTTCCGCTGTCGAGCGATTGCCAATATAGCGTCGCGCCTGAAATCCACGCGATGCGCGAGAAGTCGCCCGCGACGGCCCATTTCAGCTCACCATCTCCCGCCGCTCCAGCCTGCTGACCAGCGGCTTCCGAGAGATCGATGTCCCAGCTTGCGACGCTCGAAGGCCCTCCCGACCATCGCTCGAGCTTCAGCTTCGCGCCTTGCTCAATCGCTCCCGCAAGCACGTCGCGATTGTCGAACCAAATGCGCGAATAACCCGGTCCGGGCCGCTGATGGAGCGGAGTGGAGATGAGAAAGTCCCTGGTGTCGAAGCGATATGCCAGGAACATCATCACGATCGCGGCGGCGAAGCACAACGCGGCGATCTGATATCGGAGTTTAGACCGGCCGCCAGCGCCGAATTTGGCCATATCCAGCCAGAGATCGGTCGGATAGGTGAAACACTTTAGCCCTCAGGGAAACCGGGGGTAGGGGCTGGGGGTAATCGCTGGTATCGCTTACCCCGGCGACAGCCGTAAGCTGTTCTGACGATTGAGATTCGGGAGTGCAACCTCCGGGTAGTTGGCAGAAGCGGAGGGCGGCGCGCTTTCGGGAGACCACCCGCCAACGACATACGGTCACGTGACCAGGAATGGTCACCTGGGAACGTCCTTGAAGAGGATAAGGCACCCCGGATCTCGCAGTCTGCTTGTAAACACAGCCTTGGCTGAGCAATTGCACTTGTGCTGGTTGAGGATACGATTGGCAATGTCGAACATCTTAAAGAGCGCGATTCCAGGCGCGATCCTGGCTGCTGGATTACTGTGGGCCAGCGTGACCCCGTCCTACGCCAAGCCGGAATACGCAAAAACAGAGGGTAAAGCCTGCACCTTCTGCCACGTGGCGGCCGGCAAGAAGGACTTGAACGACGCCGGCAAGTATTACGCCGCGCACGATCATTCGCTCAAAGGCTACGCTCCTGCCAATTAGCAGGATCCCAATCAGAAGTGAGATTGTGGCGCCCCGGCCGAAGGGCGTCGATTCGCCGGGAATTTTGAGATTCAGAACCCGACCAGGGCGGTTGGCCCGCCTCGTGCACTATGACGATGGTCGATAAGGAGACTGGAAGAAGATATGGCGCATATTCGTTTCGTTCGTTCAATGTTGGTGGCTGGAGCAATGCTGTTCCTGTCAACTGGATCTTTCGCGCAAATCGGAATCGGAGTTGGAGTATCCGTTAGAGTCGCGCCTCCGGAGATGCCCGTCTATGAGCAGCCCATGGCGCCTGGCGACGGTTACATGTGGACGCCCGGTTATTGGGGTTGGGCGAATGACGACTATTACTGGTCTCCCGGCACCTGGGTGATGCCCCCCGAAGTCGGGTTTCTTTGGACTCCGGGCTATTGGGGTTGGGGCGGCGCTGGATTCATGTTCAACGACGGCTACTGGGGCCCGACCGTCGGTTTCTACGGCGGGATCGACTACGGCTTCGGATACTTCGGTAATGGGTATGAAGGCGGCCGC
>Ga0182024_10003672_pt1 | contig 36252 bp, 31 predicted proteins | sample P32metaG_FD_120480 | JGI IMG/M metagenome (GOLD analysis project Ga0182024, IMG submission 120480) | Permafrost microbial communities from Stordalen Mire, Sweden - P3-2 metaG (Illumina Assembly) | ecosystem: Environmental > Terrestrial > Soil > Wetlands > Permafrost | place: Sweden: Stordalen...
CTCGTCCTGTTCAGCCATAAAGACCACTCCCCAACCGCCTTCGCCGATTTGTTGCAACAATTTGTAGCGGCCAATTCGATCACCCGCCTGCTCGCCGGTTGAACTTTCCACTCTGGCTTCAATAGAGGCCTTCTGCGGGGATGCCTCCAGAAAATCTCCGACGTGATCGTAGGTATGCAGCAAGGCTTCCACCTTTTGGCGCAGCTCTGCGTCCCCGCCACAAGCCCTTGCCAAATAGGCTGCCCGCTCGTCGGCGGGCAATTGGACGCCTTCCGTAAAAATCGCCATGTCGCGATTTGGTAAATCGTTCATTTACTAATGCGAATCATTCACTCGTGACATTTGCAAAGCAACCGGGCCTGCGCCGATTGTAAATAACGGGTGCTTAATGGATTGGACGTTCATTGAAACTCAGCAAAAACCCGCCGTCAATCCAGCTAATAATACAATGCGAGAATTCCGTATCAAAAGGACGCCCGATTCGCAAAATATTTTCACGGCACCTTTTCGCGAGGCTTGGTTTGCAGCGGCGGGTGGCGAACGTTCGACACACAGCCGAACTGACGACAGTATTCGGAGGGGACAAACCGATTACCGACGACCGACTTGGCGGGAACTTGCCTAGATACCCCGTTGATTCAAAGAGGTTTCCAACAAATTCCACAGGCAGCCCCTCTACTTGGCCCGGCACCTGCATCAGCATTATCCAACTATTGACGTTTGTCGAACAATTAGAGGTCCGCGTCCGCGTTGTTGGCGCGAAAATGAAACGAGTCCCAGATATGTTTCTTTTAAGAACAAAACTGGCTTGGCGGCAAGCTTGTCTGGTTTCGCCTATGACCTTTCTGATCGCTTCCGCCGCTTTGGGAAACGACGGGGCGCCTCCGTCTCCCGAGCACCCGTGGGCGCCACCCAAACTGGATGAATACGAAAGAGAATTGGCGCGCGGCGATTTTAGGAGCACCCGGAACGCCATTGAGATGGAAATTGGGCCGGAGAAAATTTACGACCTGCCGGAATTGATTGACATCGCCGAACGCAGCAACCCCAACACTCGGACTGCCTGGGAGCGCGCACGGGAGGCAGCCTCCGCCGTGGGCCTGAGCCGAAGCGCTTACTTCCCGTATCTCGTTGCTTCCGCCGGAGCCGGCTATGAGCGCGCGTTTCTTGCCTTCCCGACGCTGACGCAAGGTCCTGGTCCCACGGGTGTGACGGTTGCGGGCGGGGGAACGTTGGCGCTCGATGCGGCAGAGGAACACGCCGCCCTCGGCGTAAAATGGCTGTTGTTCGACTTCGGGGGGCGCAAGGCGGCCATGACCATGGCAAATGAAAACTTGATGAAGGCCAATGTTGGATTCAATGCCGTCCATCAAGAGATTGTTTTCACAGTGACGCAGCGCTTCTACGAATTCAATACCGCGCGCCAGAAGGTCGGTGTCGCGGAAAGTTCGCTGAGCGCCGCGGAAACCGTCGCAAAGTCAGCGCGGGCCCAGTTCGACCACGGACTGGGGACCAACCACAAACGCCCCGGTCACGAGCGCCGCCATCTGGTTATGCGCAAATTGCACCCAAGCCCATGGATTTAGGAGGTAGGCGTGGAGGCTCGCGATGCCCATTGAGCCGTCGGCTTCGATTTGATAACCGACCGGATGCTGCATGAAAGCGTTCGTGACCAAAATGAAGTAGCCAGAAAGCCAACTTCCGACTGCGACCGCCACCGCCGCCACGAAGTGATATCGCGGCCCGAGTCTCTTTTCACCCCAGATCAAGGCGCCGACGAATGCGCTCTCCAAAAAGAACGCGAACATGCCTTCCATCGCCAGGGTCTGTCCGATCACGCCGCCGGCATACTTGGAGAAGGCCGCCCAGTTCGTGCCAAATTGAAACTCGATTGGTATACCGGTGACGACCCCCACGGCGAAATTCAATCCGAAGATTTTGGCCCAAAACCGGGCAGCCTGGTTGTACTGCTCATCACCCGTCCGCCAGGCTCGCCATTTCCAATACACTAAAAACCAGGCCAGCCCCATGGTGAGCTGCGGAAAGAGGTAGTGATAGATTATCGTGAACCCGAATTGTAACCGGCTCCAAAATGCTGGATCGGACAGATTTGGGTTCATTGTTCCGTAACCGCGATTGGGCTGGATGCCGCCGCAAATGAAATAAGGTTTCTGCTCAAGACGCGCCGCTTATGCTTCACGGCGGAGGCCGAACCGGAGACATCAATCCCCGAAGGCAGAACCGGGTTGTGCAAAGGGGTTTGGCACGCTCCGGTTAAGCCCTCGGGAAGGGAACCTTGCTGACTGCTCTTTGCGCCAACAGATTGGGAACTTGCGTCCAACGCCATGGCGGGTGAGTGATTCATACGGTTCTTTCGTTCTCCTGGCTGTTCCATTACGCTGTCGCCGTCGCGCACTGGCCGTTGCCGGCCTTTGCGCGGAGAGCCAGATACCCCACGAGCAATTTGTTTTCTTCCTGCGCAAGTTCGTCCACAGAGCGGTTGGCCGCTTCCCGGGTGACTCCTTCAATGATGGTCTGCTTGAGTTCCGGAGTGATTTGGGGATTCCCAAGAGCTTTCATCATACCAGTCAACGGGTCCATGAGGTGTTCCATGAAGTGCTTGATCCCACCCGCGCCGCCGCCCACGTGCCATTGAAGGCTTTGGCCCATCACGCCCCAGCGAAGTCCCGGTCCATAGCAAACGGCCGCATCAGTCTCCTCGACACTCAACACGCCTTGTTCGATGAGGTAGAGCATCTCGCGGTAGAGCGCCGCTTGCAACCTGTTAGCCACGTGCCCGGGCAGCTCCTTCCGCACGTGGATAGCTTTCTTGCCTATCGAAGTATAAAAAGCCATCGCCTGTTTGATTGCTTCCGGAGAGGTCCTGGCTCCCCCAACCACTTCCACGAGCGGAATGATGTGCGGAGGATTGAACGGATGACCAACGAGAAGGCGCGCACCTGTTTCACCACTGCCAACTCCTCTGCCGGCAAAGTCTCGGCGAGTTCGTAGAAGTCGCTGTTTGGCTTTGGCAACGGCTTTGGTTGGCGGATGTCTCTTTTGCCCGCCGGCGCTCCCGTTGCAGTTGTCTCTCTCTTTACTCCTGCTTGAGTTGTTGTGTTTTCTTGGGTTGCTAAAGTGCTCATTCAATTTTCTTTCGTTGTTGATAAAATGTTTCCGGCACTGACCGGCTGGTTCTTCGTTTGCAGGAAGAATGCCAACCGATGACAAGAAGGGCGCGCTCCTTAGAGTTCGCACAGATGCAACGACTTCCAACGACGAAGACACTGTGAACGACAATCTTCTCGCGGCGGACGACGCCATTTTTTTGCCAAGCGTTCGGCATCCTGCCGATATTTCGTCAGAAGTGCGGCGACGTCCTTGTTCAGCGCGCAATTTTCTGTGCGTTTCCTTTTCCAAAGCGGATGCGCCTGAACCTTTTTCAAACTCAGACCGGAAATCCGCAACGGTTTGTGCATCGAGACGGTCATGCAACGCCACTCGGGCAAAGCCGTTCGTTTTAGCTTGAACGTCAGCTTTCACTTCATTTTCGGGGGCGTCGCCGGTTTTTCCTTATTTGCCCGATTTGGCATCGACCCCTGCCGATAGCGAAGGTGTTTGATAAGCCACGAAGTGACATATCCTCCCCCAGCAACAAGGATCAGGACAAAGCCCAAGGATCCGAGCTGTCGAACCGTCTGAATCATCCGTTCCAATTGATTGTGGAGAAAGAAACCCGCCACAACATAGAGACTCACGTAAAAGAGCGAACAAACACCGTCAATCAAAAGGAAACCCCACGGCCCGACGTCGAAAGCTCCGGCGCGCAACGGGACGACGATTCCCAGCGGGAGAAATTTCGCAGCCATGAGCCTGCGGAAACCGCGCAGGAAGTAGCTTGGCCGCGTCTTTCGCGCCAGTGCCAATCGAATGCCCTCCCATTTCGGGAATAGCTGGAAAAGACGAGTTTTGCCGCGATGTCCCGCGTAATACCACAATATATCCGCTACCAAAGCGCCAGCGGCGGAGCATCCAAGGGAACAAAGGAGGTCGATGGGGCGGTTGGCCGCCAACGCGCCGGCCGCCAGTAGGGCTGGTGCCGATGGGAACGGCACACCGATCTGTTCCACAAAAACGGTAAGGAAGAGAATCCATTCGCCGTACGAAGCCAGGAATTGATGGATTTGACTCAGAGGCTTCCCCTCTGTTTGTTTTCATTCAAAGTGTTGAGCTTCGCTGCAATCTGGGAAAGGTCTCTTCGTAATTCGCTCGCCGCTTGTTGCGCCTCGGGCGGCATCTGCTCCATTTCCTGCCAGCCAGAATTACTGAATAATGTAATGCCGCGCGCCAATATCTCCTCGGCGTGGGCAAGAATGGTTTCCAGGCCGCCAGCATCGTCGATTTCAAACCTGGTTAGTTCCGTTTCGCGCCGCGCCAGTTCGAGTTCCCTCGAAATTTCCCGGATGAGCGCTTCGGCCTTTGCTTTGGCTTCCTTCCCCGAGGTGCGCGAACTCGGAATGGCAAGCAGCTCGGAAAACTCTTGGAGGATTTCCCGCAAAAGATCCCGCAATCGATCAATGGCCCGCTCGGGCCATACATAATGAAAAACAATTGCTGTAACGATCAGACCAAGGAAAATGCCGACGACACGGTTGCGAACATCGCCGAGATCAGTGTCCGGCGCAAATCCATCAAAGCCAGGAAAGAGGCTGTAATAAAAGGCAAAAGCCATCTGCAAGCCAGCGTAGGCGATTCGCTCAGTTCCGGTGGCCACCCATCCGGCGATGGCCGAGACACAGGCCACCAAGACCACAAGAGAAGCAATCGACTCCATGTGGGGGATGAGGAAGACGATGGAAAAGAGCGCGAGCAATCCGCCAATGCAGCAGCCTGCCGCTCGAAGCACGCCTTTGCGAAGTGTCGCGCCAGTGCTTTCGAGCGCGATGAAGGCACAGGTGATGAAAGCGGTGTGAATTCCAAACCAATCGATCGCGCTATACAGCACGTAACAGAACATCGCCGCAAGCGTGACCTTGAGGGCGAATCGCATATGGGCCGGATTTGTGAACGCATCCGGCACGAACAAGCTCTTCGGCAGGGGAAGATGCTTCGCCCGCCCCGCTGGCTGAGCTAGAAAAAGCCCGTTGAGGATGACGGTCAGGCTAATCGCATAAGCCACGGCGACCCAGATCCAAAGACACGCGCGAACCAGAAGTTCTGGTGAAGGCAGCAATTCTCCGATGCTTTGCGTCACGGCGATGACAAAGCCCATGAGAAATCCGAGCGGCCCAATCACCAGGACCCGCGAGGCGTACATCCCAAGAAAAAGCACCATCGCCATGGCAGGGACGCGCAACTCGGGATGGCCGAAAGTGACCCGGTAAAGAAGCAGACTTACGACGATGCCGATGGTCAGTCCGATCAAACCAAGAATGCCGACGAGGGTCGTGACCGTTTTATTTTCCTTCGAGATGAAGAAGACCATGTAGGCGGAAACGGCGACCTCCGGCACCTGCAGCGACATTGAAATGATCACACAAAGGACAGCACCGCCGACGAGAATGAGCGTTCTGACACCGCGTTCATGCGAAGGAGCCAACTCCCGCCGCAGCCAGTCAACCCAGTTGGCGGGCGCGGGTGGCTCAAGCGTGGCCGTCGCGCTCATCAATATCTCCTTGGCGGACCCTGGATGATGGCCACCGCCGACGCGCCCATGCGGAAGAGATCGGGATCCGGGTCTTCCACTTCAATCCGCACCGGAAATCGTTGGGCGACACGGACCCAGTTCAGTTCCCTTTTGACATAAGGCACGCCGCCGGGCGGAAAGTCGATCTGGCCCTCGGGCTCCACGGCCGAGCCGATGCCCTGGACTTTTCCGCGGAAACGGCGGTTCGGAGCGGAGGTAAGGTAAACGATCGCGTCGCTGCCGGGAGCCATGTGGCGTGTCTCCGCTTCCCGAAAGTCTGCGATGACATACCATTTGCGCGTGTCAAGTAAAGAGAATACGGGGACACCCGAATTGGCATAGGCGCCTACAGAAATGTTGAGATTGATAACGCGGCCCGGAAACGGCGCGACCACTTTGCAATAGGACAGTTCCAGCGCGGCCAGGTTCATCGCTGCAACCACGCCAAGCCGCTGGGCAGTCAGGGTCGCCAGGGCGCTTAATGCTACTTGCGCCTGATTCAACCGCTGTTCGTCGGCCGCAAGACCGGCTGCCGCAACTGCCTTTGCTGTGGCGACTCTGTCCACTTCGTCAGCCTTTGCGAAGCCGTTGGTCAACAAGGGCTGCATGCGTTGCAAGGTGTCGCCGGCCTGTTTCAATTCCGCCTTCGCCTGCTCCACGGCGGCTTCGGCGGCCTTGACCTGGAACTTGAGTTGGGCGTCCTGAGATCGCGCGACCTCGATTTGCCGGTCGAGCGTCGCCAGGTCGGCCTTTGCCTTTTCCAATGCGAGTTCGTAATCGGCGGGGTCAATTTCGAAGAGCACATCTCCGGCGGCCACGGTTTGATTGTCCTGCACATTCAGCTTGAATATCTGGCCCCGCACACGTGGCGCGATGCCCACGACATTGGCGCGGGCGGCCGCGTCATCTGTCCGGGGATGCCGTTCCGTGATGCTCCAGACCCAAAGCGTCAGCATGACCGCGCCCAACACGGCGACTATGCTTATGATTTTGGCGGCAATATTGCGCCAGTCTTTGCGTTCGGAAGGCGGTGCTTCGAGATTGGGCGGCGGTGATATGGGATCGCTCATAAAACGTCAGTTTTTGAAAAAGACCAGCCAAACGGCCAACGTAAAGAAAATCGCCATGCAGGGAAAAATCAGAGGTTTGAGGCGCAGTTGAGGGTAAATTCCGACGCCGATCAGCAGGAACCGGACAATAAGCGTGCTGACGAGGCCAAGAATAATGCACAACATCCATGAAGGGAAATAAGAGCCGAGCACATCAACGGTCGGCGCATAGGCGCAACCGGCCAAAAATAAAATTGATGGCAGAAGCAGAAGATTTGTTCGCAAGGTGTGCATTAGGGGTAGTGAATAGTCCTGACTGCGCGGGACGGTCTGGCGAGGTCGCCCATGCTGAAGGCCAGTGCGGTTTGGGTTGTGAAAATGGCGGAACGCGTATCGACGATGACACTGCGCGCGGCAGCCAGATTCCGTTGAGCGTTGACCACGTCCACATAAGTGCCGAGGCCATGTTCGTAGCCTTCGAGTGAGGCGGCAAAGGCGCTCTCCGCAGCCGCCACCAGTTTTGCCGCGGAGTCCTGTTTGCGCAGAGCCGTTTCGAACTCAGTCCTCGCCTTCCAAACTTCCCGGATAGCCGAATCGCGTGAATGAGTCAGTTCATCTTCGGCGGCGCGCAGCTCTGACTCCGCCATGTGAAGTTTTTTGCGGCGAGCGAAACCGTCGAAAAGTGGCAGCTCGATGGAGAGTCCACCGCCATAGACCGGTTCGTTGCCGCCGAAGTAAGGGGAGCTTCTGGCGCTGACATCCAGTTCCGCCCAGCCTGCATTGGCGTCCACAGCGATCTTGGGGTAATACTCCGCGCGCGCCTTTTTGATTGCCGCGCGGCGCGCACGGACCTCGGCCAGTTGGACCACGAGATCCGGGCGTTGCGAGAGCGCCCGTTGAATCAACTCTTCCAAAGTGTCGCCGGAATAGTCGGAGAAGGGCTTGACTGAAACTTCCGCGACTTGCAGCTTCGTGGTGGGCAAAATTCCCAGGCTTTCGACCAGCGCCACTTGCGCGTCGCTCAACTCGCCGCGGGCCGCCTCAAGCTCGAAGGCCGCTTGGGCGGACTGTTGTTCCGCTTGCAGCATGTCCGGCTTGCCGCACTGGGCGCCTTCTATACCTTGCGAGACTTGCACCCGACCCAAGCTCGACTTTATCTTCGTGCGGGGACATTTGCCGGGTTGATGGCCTCGCTCCTGGTGGCCTTTCCGAGCGGCGACCAGCAAGCGAAGATGGTAGGCCGTCATCAGCCAGTAACCCTCGCTGCCATGGAGGGCAAATTCCAAGGTGGAACTGAAGCAGGTGTGGCGCTGATCGGCCAGCCGAATGTCGCGGCTCGACGACTGGACAATCCCATCGAAGTTCCGGGCGCGCTTAGCTTCCTCGCCTACGGGCATTTTGGAAGCTACGTGCACGGGTTGGAGGAATATCCCAAAGAGGCGTGGCCTGACAACATCGAGCTGTTGTACTACTCGTTTCACATCATGATAACGCTGGGAACGATTTTCATTCTGCTCATGGGGGTGGCAACTTTGCAGAATTGTCTAGGCGGTTTGCAATCCAGCAAGTTGCTGCTCTGGGCGCTGATGCTGGCTTTCCCTTTTCCCTACGTCGCCAACACTTTGGGATGGATGACAGCCGAGCTGGGAAGACAACCGTGGCTGATCTACGGCCTCTTTCACACATACGAGGGCTACAGCCGGGTGGTTAGCAACGGCAACACCATCTTCACCTTGATCGGCTTTACCGGTCTCTATTTTGTGCTCGGTCTGTTGTTCCTCTTTCTCGTCGGACGTGAGATCGGGCAAGGGCCGTTGGAGACGGTTCCTCCCATTGCTCTCTGGCGAAATGGCCGGCGGCGCCTGGGTGAAGAATCGCTCGCGAGCCACTGAAATAGTATTGACTCAAATAATGGAGAGGTTGCCGCAACCGTGAAGGAGAGGTCACTGTGATCGCGCTATGCTTCGGGTTTGTCAGCCTCATGCTCATTGCCTATGTCACGCTCGACGGCCGCAATTTTGGTGCGGGAATGCTTCAGTGCCTCGTGGCCAAGACGCGGCAGGAACGGCGTCACGTGGTAGCGGCAATTGGGCCTCTGTGGACATGGCACGAGGTATGGCTCGTCGCTTTCGGCGGCGCGTTGGTCGCTGTGTTTCCAAAGCTGATGGGCTCGGCGTTCGCCGGCTATTACCTCGCGCTCATGCTCATCCTGTGGGGGCTGATCCTGCGCGGCATCTCGCTCGAAGTTGCGGGGCACATCAATGACCGGCTGTGGCAGGGGTTTTGGGATTTCATCTTCGTCGCAGCCAACTTTCTACTGGCCATTCTTTTCGGGGCCGCCGCAGGCAATCTCGAGCGAGGCGTCCCGCTCGATGCCAGCGGGGATTTCTCGATGGCATTCTTCACGAATTTCAGAACGACGGGCCAGGTGGGGCTGCTTGACTGGTACACGATATCTGAAAACGGAGGGTCCCGTGCATGACCGCAGCGCCCGGTACGCGAAGTATCTTTGGAGCGCGGTCCTGCCGCTCCTCCTCATCATTTCGGCGGAATCGTGGGTCGTACGTCCGGATCTGTTCCGCCGGGGAATTTTCAAGCCTCTGTGCTGGCTTGGATTGCTCGTCATTGTCGCTTCCGCCGTCACGCTGGTTTCCGGCTTGAGGTCCCGCCGGGAAACTCGCGCGTTCATTGGTTCCAACGGATTGGTCGTGGGCATGCTGGCTACCGGAGCAGCGGCTCTCTTTCCGGTGATGTTGCATTCGACTCTGGCTCCGGAGTATTCCCTCAACGCCTACGCCGTTGCCTCCAGCCACAAAGCTTTGGCGCTGGCTTCCGTTTGGGGACCCATCGGTCTCACTCTGGCCATCGCCTATGCCATCTTTGTCTCCCGTCGTTATGCGGGAAAAGTCAGTGTGCACGATCAAGAGTCTTACGAATTGAAAGGAGGAGAAACCATGAATGAGCAGTTACCACGCATTGTTATCGTCGGCGGAGGTTTTGGTGGCCTGGCGGCAGCCAAAGCTCTCCGGTTGAGTCAAGCCGAAGTCGTTCTGATTGACCGCACCAATCACCACGTCTTCCAACCCCTGCTTTACCAAGTGGCGACATCCGTCCTTGCGCCGGGGCAAATCAGCGCTCCGCTTCGGGGCATCCTGGGGAAGCAAAGCAACACGATGGTCATTCTTGGAGAAGTAACCGGCGTCAACAAAGAGCAACGTTATATTGTGGTCAACTCGCAAGATCGTTCGGAAGTCCGGGTCCCCTATGATTATCTCGTTCTCGCGACCGGCCAGCGCCACAGTTATTTTGGGCACGATGAATTCGAACGCTTTGCTCCCGGCTTGAAGAGCCTGGCGGACGCGGTTGCGTTACGAAACCGCGTTCTTCAGGCGTTTGAACAGGCCGAAGCTGAAGAAGATCCCAGCAAGCACCCAAACCTCCTCACGTTCGTTCTTGTGGGAGCGGGGCCCACAGGAGTTGAGATGGCCGCCGCGCTGGCAGTCATGGTCCGGACGACACTGCGCTCGGAATTCAGAAGGGTTGATCCTCTTTCCGCTCGTATTGTTCTGGTGGACATGGCGAATCGCATACTGGGCACCTTTGCCGAGGACCTCTCGGAGGCGGCCAGGAAACACCTGGAGCAATTGGGGGTTGAAGTCCGGTTGGGCCACAGTGTTGATAAAATTGACGAGGACGGCGTGATCGTGGGCGGCGAGAGGATCGCCAGTAAGACGGTGATTTGGACTGCCGGAGTCGCCCCATCGCCGGCCGGCAAATGGTTGGCTGTGGAAACTGACCGCGCCGGCCGCGTCAAAGTGCAGCCCGATCTTACCGTGCCGGGACATCCGGAGATATTTGTGGTGGGAGACACCGCGTCGCTTCAACAGGACGGCAAGCCGCTGCCAGGTGTCGCCCAGGTCGCGATGCAGGGAGGACGATACGCGGGAAGGCTGATTGCCAGACGCCTGGCCGGAAAAGCAGCGCCGCCGCCATTCCGTTATTTTGACAAAGGCAATATGGCGGTGGTTGGAAAGGGCTTTGCGATCATGCAGAGCGGCAAGATTCATTTAAGCGGATTGTTCGCCTGGCTCGGGTGGGCCGTGATACATATCCAGTTTCTCGCCACCGCTAATCTTCGCCTCAGCGTGTTTGTCCAATGGATTTGGTCCTTTCTGACTGGCGAGCGAGGCTCTCGGTTGATCGTCAACCACCATGCTCCGGCGAATGAATTCAAACCTGAGGCACCGGCAATTATCAAGAACAGAAGCGAATTGCCGGCAGGCGTGGGGCTCTGAACCGATCCACCACCAAAGCGCCAATTTCAAACTAAATTTATGACGAATAGAGCACAATTGACCACCACGGGCGAAAACTCCCTCGCCCATCCATTGGGAGTGAAAAACGGCGCGGCTTCCGCGGCGAAGGCCGAGGTTGCGCGCGAATCAGTTCTCGCCGTCTGAGGGAAATGGGCGGCGTCGAGTAAACAACATAATCAAAGAAAGGACACATTGTGACTAAACAAGCTGAAACTACAGACTCAATATATAAGGTGACGGAGATAATTGGCACGAGCACGAAATCCTGGGAAGACGCGGCCAAGAACGCAGTGGAGACCGCGGCTCGAACGTTGCGTGACCTGCGCGTCGCGGAGATTGTGAAGTTGGATTTGAAAATCGGGAAAGGAAAGGTGAAGGCATACCGCGCGCGCGTGCAATTGTCTTTCAAGTACGAAGGCTGAACCAGTATAAACTGTGTAACTGGAACGCGTTGTTTTGACTATGAAAAATAGTTCGCACGAGTCGGTGGTTTCCAGCGTTCGACAACTTGTCTCGACGAGATTGCCGACCCGTTGGGGCATGTTTCAGGCCATAGGATTCGAACGCGAGGTCGGGAACGGAAGTCGATGCGTCGAAACTGCGCTTGCGTTCGTGATGGGCGATCTCTTGGACGGGCCGCCGTTGCTGCGCATCCATTCGCAATGTCTCACGGGCGAATTCCTTGGTTCTTTGCGCTGTGATTGCGGAGACCAGTTGGAGATAGCCATGCAGGCCATTGCAAAGGAAGGCCGAGGGCTTGTGATCTATGAATATCAGGAGGGGCGCGGCATCGGTCTGATGGCGAAACTGCGGGCTTATGCGCTTCAAGACGCTGGCCTTGATACGGTTGACGCAAACCACGCTTTGGGTTTTCGCGCGGACTACAGAGACTTCGGCCTGGCCGCTGTTATCCTGCGCCATCTCGGAATCAGCCAGGTCCGCCTCATGTCAAATAATCCCAATAAGATTCGCGCCTTGTTGAATGCCGGGATTGAAGTAGTGGCTCAGGTCCCTTGCGAGACCATGCCAAATTCGCATTCTCTGCCATATCTGCGAACCAAGAAGGAGAAATTGGGGCACACGTTGAGCCTCGGCGCTGCTGGAGAATCAAACCACCACGGCAGCCTGGATGAATTCGAGTTTGCCAGCATTGAGGTTGCCCTGCGCGAACTTAGGGCTGGACGGATGATAGTTGTGGTTGATGACGAGGATCGCGAAAACGAAGGTGACCTGACGATGGCGGCCGAAATGATTACACCGGAAGCCATCAACTTCATGGCAAGTCACGGAAGAGGTCTGATTTGCCTGGCCATGACCGGCGAGCGACTTGATGAATTGGAACTTCCTTTAATGGCAAACGAAAACACCTCATTCGGGCGCACAGCTTTCACCGTCTCGATTGACGTAAAGGGGCCAACCGCGACCACCGGAATTTCCGCCCATGATCGAGCCGAGACCATCAAGGCCGCCATCGACGCAAGCAGTTGTCCTGAGGACTTCGGACGACCGGGGCATATTTTCCCGCTTCGCGCCCGGGCCGGCGGCGTTTTGGAGCGACGAGGCCAGACGGAGGCAGCAGTTGATCTTGCCAGTCTCGCCGGCTTATACCCCGCAGGGGTCATCTGCGAGATCATGAATGAGGATGGAAGCATGGCGCGAGTGCCTGATCTAATCAGATTCTGCCGAAAGGACCGCCTGGTGATGGTTACGGTCGCCGAATTGGCCAGGCACCGCTTTGAATTGGATTTCGATGAATCACCTGCAGCGATCTATGGACTCCTTCCCGCTTGTCGGAGAGGCACTGCCTTTGCTGAGGAAGGACCATGATGCAGGCTGCACTCAAGAATATCCGTGTCCCTGATCTCGCCCTAATGAAAGAGCGGGGCGAGCGAATCGTCATGTTGACCGCCTACGACGCGACGATGGCCCGCCTCCTGGATCGCGCCGGAATCGATCTTCTGCTGGTGGGCGATTCCCTTGGAAATGTGATCTTGGGTTTGGATACGACTATTCCTGTGACGTTGGAGGCCATGATCCACCACACGCGCGCCGTGACCTGTGGCGCGCATCGCGCGCTCGTTATTGCTGACATGCCGTTTATGACTTATCAGGTATCGACCCAGCAGGCTCTCCAGAACGCAACGAGGCTTTTCCAGGAAGGCGGCGCGGCGGCCGTAAAGTTGGAAGGAGGCCGTCCCATGGCCGGCACAGTTCGAAAGCTTACCACGGCGGGTCTGCCTGTGATGGGGCATGTCGGCTTGACGCCGCAGCACGTCCATCGGCTCGGTGGAATGCGGCGGCAAGCGCGCGATGATAAAACTGCGCAGGAACTCATTCTCGATGCAATCGCGCTCGAAGACGCCGGAGCGTTTGCCATAGTCCTCGAAGCGATACCAGACGCCGTTGCCCAGGCGGTGACTGATCGGTTGAAGATTCCCACCATCGGCATTGGGGCGGGACCGCATTGCGACGGGCAGGTCTTGGTCAGCTATGATGTCCTGGGACTATTTGAGGGATTCGCACCGCCGTTTGCGAAACAGTATGCACAACTTGGGCAACAAATCCTCGCCGCAGCGTCGCGTTATGCAGAGGACGTGCGCCAGGTTGTGTTTCCGCCATCTGACCTTTCGACTCGCAATGGCTTCGACAAACACGCAATGCTGAAATCGATGTCTTCTTAGGTAATTAGACAAATCGGGGCTTGACATGATTTATGTTCATTCCATCGCGCGCGCGGCAACGTATTATCCTGAAAAGATTGCGCTGTGTGCCGGTGGGAAGCAGCTCAATTTTCGTGAGCTCCATGAGCGCGTCGGGCGCATCGCCGTTGCGCTTCAGCAGCTTGGATTTAGAGCTGGCGAACGGCTGGCCGTCCTGCTGCCAAATGAATCCGAATACCTTGAGTTGATTTATGCGTGCAGTTGGCTGGGCATCATCGTTGTCCCAGTGAATACACGGTATTCGGCCTCGGAGATAGATCGCGTTTTAGAGGACGCAAATCCGCATGGCTTGGTGCGTCATTCCTCGCTGCCAAGTCCAGGCGCGCGCTTGAAATGGCAGCGTGTGCTGGACCAAGAACCGTTTGAGAGTTCGACTGGTTCCCCTCCTGAAATACTTTACGATCCGGAGGCAATTCTAACCCTCATTTACACGAGCGGCACGACCGGCCGCCCAAAAGGTGTGATGCTGACTCATGCAAACATGTTAGCCAACGTTCACTTCTTTAATTACTGGATGAGATACAGGGAGGCTGGTGTTTATCTTCATGCGGCGCCCATTTTCCATATTGCCGATTTTCCGGCCATGTTCGCCGCGCCGGCATTTGGCGCTAGTCAGGTCGCTTTGCCCCGATTCAGCGTGGAAGATTTTTGCGAGGTTGTTGCGCGCGAGCGGGTCACCCATGTGGTCTTGGTTCCCACAATGATCAACCTGCTGACGCAATTTGCAGACATTAAACGATACGACTTGAGCAGCCTGGAAATCCTGGCCTATGGCGGGTCGCCAATTGCGCCGGAGATCATTCGTAAGGTGCGCGACATCCTGCCAGTCGTGAAGTTGGTTCAAGTCTATGGACTCAGTGAAACCGGGTTCCTCACTGGTCTGCGCGACCAGGAACATACTCCAGAGAAACTGTTGTCGTGCGGACGGCCCTGTCCCGGCATCGACTTGCAGATCGTGGACGATTCAGGACAGCAAGTGGGCGCAGGACAACGTGGCGAACTGGTCGCGCGCGGCGCGAATGTAATGCAGGGATATTGGAACAATCCCGAAGAAACATCATCTTCGTTCCGAAATGGTTTTCTTCGCACCGGCGACATTGGCTATCAAGACGCCGCCGGCGACTTTTACATTGTGGATCGCGCCAAGGACATGATTGTCACCGGGGGTGAGAAGGTTTACTGCAGCGAAGTGGAGGCAGTCATATATGATCTTGCGGCAGTTCGTGAGGCGTCTGTCTTCGGCATACCGGATGCCCGATGGGGAGAACTCGTGATGGCGTGCGTGGTGTTGCGGCCGGGAATGGTTCTTACGGAGAATGAGTTGGTCGGCTACTGTCGGAGCAGATTGACCGCCTACAAGATTCCGCGCCGGGTGGAATTTTCGGATGCTGAATTGCCCAAGAGCGCCACTGGAAAAATAATGAAGTCCTTATTGCGTGACCGGTTCTGGACAGGCCGAAAACGAGCCATCGGTTAAACTGAAGCACATATGAAAATAACCATAACAGGTCCGGATCTTCTCAACAATTCCCGACTCAACAAAGGCTGCAATAGCCGCCTGCCTCTGAGCCGTAGTGTGACGGCGGTCATTCTTTTCGAACCACTTCAGGGCGTCGGAGTATGACAGGGTTCTAAGAGCTGACGCCCAATCGGCAGAGCGTCTAAGGTTCGGCATTTGAAACGACCAAAGGAGGAGTCGGCAAGCTGCACCCAGCATCGGAATCAACTTCTAAGCTCTTGGTACCGTGAGCGATAGGACGCAATTAAATAACTCGCCATCGAGTTGGCATTCTTCGTGCGAAACCCCAAAGGCACGAGACCTAAAGTATGACAAAATTCGTGGTAACAGAATATGGCTTTTCAACATTCGCCGTAAGCGTGCGGCCAATGGCACGCCCAACGGCAATGAATTTTCGGGGCGCTCGCAGACGGAGTCGAAATACTGGAGGAACGTTTGACTCGCTGGAACCACTGCCGGTTTCGGTCCCGAAGGGGCGACACAGCCCCGCGCTCTGCCCGCCGGCACATTCCCGAAGATTGGCCCAACTTATGCCAAAGGGACACGCATGACATTATTTGTCGTCGGACTAAACCACAAGACGGCGCCCGTCGAACTCCGGGAGCAACTCGCCGTCAGTCCGACTCATCTCGCCGAGCGGGCCTCAGATCTTAAGCTACGCCAGGGCCTGGACAATATTGTGCTCCTATCCACCTGCAACCGCGTTGAAATCTACGGGACAGCGCGTCATCCGGCGCGCATTTCTCCTTCCCTTCTGGGAGCGCTTTGCGCCGAGTCGCACGACTTTCCTTCCTGCGCCTATTTCCATAAGGACAGTCAGGCGGTGCGCCACCTCTTTCAGGTGGCTGCCGGAATGGACTCAATGGTTCTTGGCGAGACGGAAATCTCCGGCCAGGTTAAACGATCCTATGAGACCGCACGCAACGCGAACCTTACTGGCGGGACTCTGGACCGCGTCTTCCAAAGCGCATTCCAGGTTGTCAAAGAAATCCGCACGCGCACCGGTCTGGGCCGCGGGGCGACGTCCATCGGTGGCGCCGCGGTGGAATTGGCCGAAAAGATTTTCTCGCGCAACCTTCCGACGCAATCGGTGATGATTCTCGGCGCCGGGCGGATGGGCGAAGCCTGCCTGCGTCACCTCACCAAGAAAGGCGCGCAGTCCATCCTGGTATCCAATCGCTCGTTCGACCGCGCCGTCGAATTGGCCGCCCAGTTCGGAGGCCGCGCCGTGCGCTTTGAAGATTGCCAGGCCGCGCTGCGTGGCTCCGACATTGTTGTGGCGTCGACCTGCTGCCCTAAAACTCTGCTGCATCGCCAGGACATCGAGCGGGCGATGGTCGCACGCAAGAATCGCCCCTTGATACTCATCGACATCTCCGTTCCGCGCAACATTGATCCCGAGGCGCAGGCCATCGAGAACGTCTATCTCTACAATATCGATGACTTGAACGCCATTGTCGGCGAGAACCTGCGGAATCGCGAGCAAGAGCTGGCTTTGTGCCATCGCATGATCGCGGCTCGCGCTTCGGCCTTGATGGAAAAACTCCGCTTCGAACAGGCGCGACGCCACCCGATGGAAGTTCCCTTTCCCGCTGCATGGGTCCATCAGTCCGCCGCCGTCGTTGGAGGCTGACCGCGGCGAAATTATAGACCAATAAATTAACATGAATGTTCCATCCAAACTCCCATTTTTCGCCGTTTTCGGTTGCGTCATCATTGCACTGGCTTTGGCAGCTCGCTCGCGGACGTTCTGGTTGCGTTGTGTCATCCAAGTAGTGACGACTAAAGCAGACGCGCCACAAAGAGATCCCAGCACGGCAGCCGTGGCTGCACTAAGGGATGAATCCATCATGTTCAGATCACATCGGCTTACCTATCTGGCGCGGACGAACGGTGAAAATCTGATGAGACGTCAGCAAGAATGTCGGCTAATCCTTCATTCCACCCTTCCATCAGTGTGGCAGCAGTCGCTGTCTTCAGCGGAATAATTCGAGAGTAATCCTGTTGCAATATTGGCTTTCCAGGAACCCCGTTCGACGCTTCAAAAAAAGTGAATTCCATAGTTAGGATCGCTGTCGGGTGTTCCGGTACCCGGAAGTCCCCACAGAGTTGGGAAACGCTAATCTCCACTAGAGTGTTTGGCTTGAGCGCGCTGCCGGGTTGCACTACGGAGCTGAAACAACCATTGTGCCGCAAACATCCGCGCACCGGGGCCATCATCGCTTCCTCTGGCGAGTCCAGGAATTCCGCATACGGATCACGCACGTAGGAGAACTCGTCCGTGCGATAGACCAGCGACCGTCCATCGAATGGCGGCGCGATTCGCAGGTGTCTGATGCCCAGCACCCGGTCCCCGGCGACGGCGCCAGCGGGGGCGGCGGAAGTCGCGCCAAAGGTGAACATTTGTTTGTGCAAAGGTGGTTTGGAAAGGCAGCCACACAACGCCAGGACGGCGGCAAGAATGGCCAATATACCAACGATCCAACGATGAAAGGCAGGTGAAGTCTTCATAGTGTTGACGGAGTAGCAAGAATTCATTGTTTTGCCGGTGGTTGAACGTTCTTTATTGGTAGAGGGGGTTTGCCGAGAATGAAGCCGGAGGGGTACTGTTTCAGTTCGAACAAAACATCGTCCGCTTCATGCAACGTGCGCGAAGCGTTGTCCAGCGTTTGATTGAATGCATCGAAATCCAGGTTCGCCAACCCGGGCTGGAGGCTCCCAACAGTTTCTTGAAGCTGTGCGACAAGTCCATCCGCGTCGTGGGACAACTTCTCGAGTTCCATTTTTGACATGGTGTCCTGGGTGTGATCGAGCAAGGTTTGGAGTTTTGTGTTGCTGTTCCGCACTTCCGTCAACAAGGCATTGGCATTGGTGCCCAGGCTTTCCAAGTCTATCCGCTCGACGCGGCCTAATAGGCGGCCCACAGATTTCAGGTCGGTAACAGCCAATTCATCCAAGGCGGTCACATCAACCCGATCCAGCTTATGGAGGGCCTCCCGCATGGAAACAAGCAAATCACCCAACAACCCCGGCGCCGACGGAATGTAGGTATGCCGGGGCGTCCAAGGAACCTTCAACGGAGGGTTTTCGGCGGGATTTAGATACTCCAAAGAAACTATACAGGTACCGGTGACTCCTTGAGCTTTGGGACGGGCGCGCAATCCACGGTCAACCGCGGCTTGGAGTCGGTCCTCTCGCGCCTTTCCGGGCGGCAAACCGGAAATATCATCATCCATCTCGAAGACCACCACTACGTAGCCCGGCGGGATGTCTTGGTATTCGTTCCAGGAAAAACCGATGCTCGTAACTTTGCCGACACGCACACCCCTAAGCTCAACGGCCGAGCCAACCGATAGCCCGCTCACATCACCCTTTACGTAAGTCTCGAACAGGCTCGTCTTCTTGAAGTTACTCCAGGCACCGAACACAAGAAGGCCGGAGACCAGAAGGCCAACTCCAACAAATGTAAAAAGACCGATTTTGAAATTGTTTATTTTTGCGCTCATAAAATATTTACGTAGCCAGCACAGAGGGTGCGGGCTCAGGTTCACGGTTGAAGAAGCGGCGCACCCACGGATCGGGGGCGCCATCCCGGAGTTCGGCTGGCTTTCCTTCCGCGATAATCCCTTTGGTGCTGGAGCCTAGCATGATCACACGGTCTGGGCGCGCCACAAGATACGTTCTTCGTGCTCGCCAGAAATCGTTAGGTAATCATTAGGCAAAATCGTGAAATCATTAATCGAGAGATTCGTGCGGATATCTACGCGGCGGCGCTTCACTGGAGCCATGAGTTTTCTAGTGAGACCAAGCTTCGTGCTGTGGTTCGAGACCTGGCGGGCGATGGTTACGACGTTCACCAATTTGAGCGGTATCGCGAGCGAAACCATCTTTTGAAAAAGGAGCAAGAACAGGAGCGCGGGCGTTAAGCGAGGGCGGCCTCCATCGCGATCCAACTCACCCAAGAAACTGCGCCGCCGGCCCCAAAGCGGACGGCGGCCAGACGCATCTCCCACTCGCTAAGAGTGGATTTATGCCGCGGCGCTTGCGTCTGATTTGTTATCGAGCACGGCGACCGGAGAAATCTGCCTTTTTTCAAAAGCCTCCAAAGACGGGATTTCAACTTGAGCATTGCGCGCATAAGCGCGGTGAACGGCTTTGCTGTTATGACCTAAGTTCTCCATTGCAAAGCGTTCTGGATAGCCGATTTTTCGTGCGCGCTCAGCCCACGAATAGCGATAGCTATGAAGCGTGACACCTTCAATTTTTAGCCGCCTGCAGCAGCGGCGAAACTCAGTCGCGCGGTGAGCTTCGCGCATCCCTTTTAGTTTTGGAAAAAGCCACCCTTCGGCGGGGAGGGAATGAAGCATCTCCGTCAAACCGTCCCCAAATCGGACAATCGAAACGGTTCCGGTTTTGTTTCGCTGAAAACTGATGATTTTGCTCTGCCATTGAATATCGCTGGCTTTTAGCCCTGCCACATCCGATTGCGCTCCGCCCAAGTGCCAGCAGAGCTCATAAAAGGCGCGGCGCTCGGCATTCTTTTCTCCCGCCACAATCTTTTGGTGCTCGCCCCACGTAATGGCTCGCTTGTCCTTGAAACGCACCTTGGGCCATTGTTTCTTCGCAAGCACGGGCCAGGGCAGCCAGTTCATGTCGAGTGCAAAATTGTGAATCCGCCGCAGAAAGACGTTGGTTGCCACCGATCCCAATTCCAGCACTTTCAAAAACTGCGCCGAATGAGTTTCAAGGATCGGTAGGTTGCGGATAACGTCAAAAGCTTTGTCGTCCATCGCTCGCTTGTAGCGCACGAGCGTCGAGCCGATTTTGGTTTTTGTCATTTCGTCCATCGGCATCTGCCATGTGCGCTTTGCCACTTCGGGGTCGGTCGCCGCGAGATAGGTCCGGGCAATCTGGAGGTTCAGTATTGGTTGGCGGAAGGATTCGTTCTTGGCGTTTAGCAGGGCTGCTGCTTCGCTTTCGTCTGTCGTGCGAAGGCTGATTTGCTTTCGCGTCACCGTGTCCTCGTAGTAGTAAACTTCGCCTCGGCGAAACAGGATGAACCGTGTTTTCATATTCTGGTTCTGAAATGGTGAACCAGTCCGGCATCATCGCGTTAGTGCGCTGTGGGCAAGTTTCAGTGAAGTTTTTAGGCAGTCCTCGCCAGTTCTATTTTTGCGAGGCGATTTACTGACACTTTCACTGACAGTGGCCTCTCCGACCAACTTAACTCCTTGCTGCTCAAGCCGCAAAACTTGGAGGCGAGGGTCGGAATCGGCCCTTTATCACCGCGTTTTACGATCTAAATATACCCGTTTTCCCTCGTAAATCAAGGATAATTCCATTTACCGGCCTATACCGTTTTTAACACTTTTGGTGTCCGTTTTGGTGTCCGTTGGTGTCCGCGCAAAGAGGGCTAAAGAGAATCAAGGGCACGACAGTCAACATGAAAGACGATTAGGCGACACGCTGCGCCGTGTCTTGCGTTTGCTCTGACACTTGATATTCGACGGAAGCTCGCCCTGCGTTTTTGATCCGCCAGTGATCATAAATCATTTGTCTGGCGCGGCCCTGCCACTTCACATCATCCTTTAACTCCTGCACGGTGACGAGGGCGAAGTATTTAACGGCATTGTCCGTCGGGTGGCCCAAAGGTTTGAGCAAGCCATTCGAGACCAGAAGCGGCACATCATGTGGCGCAACGCCCAAAAGGTGCGACGCTTCGCTTGCGCTTAACTGCGCGGGAAAATGCCGCAGGTTCAGGAATCTTTCCCGCTCCGAGCTTAACGGTCTGTCCTTCGGGGTGCTCATACTCTCATGCCGCGAGATGGGCGGATGTTTTGGGTCTGGCTCTCGCCAATTGAGCGATTGTGGGTCACTGCCTTATCGCAGTGCTCCATCAAGGCTTCCACGATTTTGCCGGGGTTGTTTTGCGGATATTGCCGCCAGACCATTTTTTGCGCCTTGGCGACCAGATTGCGTTCCGCGAAGTGCAAGGTGTGGTTGGCCTGGGCGACATAATCCGTGACCACTTCCCGGACGTTCTGGCCCTGCATCAAGACTTCGGTGCGTCCATGATTTCCGGCGTAGGCGGAGCCTTCCTCGAATTCCTGGACAACGGACCAGTCGGGGCTGTTGCGTGGCTGGCACAGGAGAATTCGACTTTTGGCCAGTTTGACCAAGTGGGCGTAAACATCCCAAGTCGTCCCATCCGAGGCTCTGAACGTCTCTTGGACGGGAGGCTTGGGCCGCTCCCATCGAACCTGTTCAAGGGCGTTCAACTGCTCCTTGATCTTTTCCAATGGATGAAGGTCATGGTCAACGGAATGAGACGCAACCCGGTAAGCCAGGGCTTCGTCTCCAATCAAATCGTTGCCGGAGCCACGCGGGCCGCGAGGAATCCAAGGTTGTCCTCCTTTTTTCAACATGGCCGATCACTCCTTTTTGGGTTGCGCCAAAGCGGCGACCTCCTCCTCGGAGACAACATATTCGCCGTCGTCGTCGAGAATGGGAGAGAGACGGTCACGCTGGATAAAGCTGTAAACGGTGAAAGTGTCCAAGCCAAGCCTGACGGCTGCTTCCGCCACCGAGATTTGGCCCGAGGGCATTTCACTCTCAACGCTCCCGAACGGTTCCGACTCCTTCATGCCTCTAAAATAATCCTTCTCACCCACTCTGTCCAGTGGCGGATTGCCGTTCCGAAAAGCCCGCCCAAGATTTATAGAGGGCGTACTGTCTTGGGCCATTACAAAACGGAGAACTGAAAACGTGCCAGAGGGCAAACTGTCCCCCCTGGTTTCCCAAACAACTAGCCGCCGCGGCGATGAGCGGATCGAATCCCTCGCGCGTAGCGCCAAATTCACCGAGACGGCAAGCCCTTACAAGCGAGCGCAAGAACAACACTCCAAAACCCCGAACCGCAGCGATTGAATGGGGGTCGAGACGGGGCAAGCAATCGCAATGGGGCCGCGCGGCCCCGGAGAGCGCAGAAGCAACTGATTCGCACCCCACGCGCCCGCCGACACGCCTCGCATCCGTGTGTCGCGGACCAGCCCGATACGCAGAACGAACACCACCCTAAAAGCCAAGGGGAAGAGGGGCAGAACGGAGAGCTTGCTAACGCAATGAAATGGCAACAGGTGATTCGAGCGGCAGACGGCAGGAGTGGGTTAGGGCCGGGATGGGGTACCGCAGCCGCGCCGCCGCCCGAATCAAAGTTTTTGCATAGGAACCGTGTATTTCTCCGAATTTCGTTGGACGCCAGTTTTTTCAATTACTTCTTTGCGCCTTGATCGTTCGTTTTCTGAAATCGTTCGATTGCAATTTTTATGACTGCTTGTGAGTCAGGTTGCCGAACATAGTTGGTCGGAACCTCAAATAATCGGGGATCGAATGTGGTCAAATCAACGTTCTTAAAGTGGATATTCAGTGAAGGCATCTCCACCCTTATCGGAAAGTCCTTCAAATCTCTTGCGTACCACACAATAGCATGATCGGACGCGAATTGTTGTGACGCCAGTTTGGTTTTAACGCAGGCATAGCCATCCAACACTTCCTCGCCAAGTGGGGTTTTGTCAAACGTGCTTCTCTTGACGATGTCTTCGATCTTATGAATTGAATCCTCAGAAACCGGAATCTCGATGTACGCCTCGAAGTCAGGAAAGAGATCGTATATCATCTTCTTGTCCAATCGAACGATGAGTATCTCGCGGTTGCAGTTCATTTTCTTCGCGGCTTCTCTCGTCGCTATCGGGATATTTGGCATGGCGCCAATATCTATTTCCTGACGGAGATGACCATTCCAAAAAGCCAGTTTTGTTGGCATCACCCAAGGCGATTGCCCGGCAATTGAAATCTCGAAATCGGCATTTGCCGAGAAGTTTGATATGCTCCCACAAAATTGCCGTAAGACCGCAGATAAACTTGGCGCGTTCTTAGCCATTCCAATAATGTCTTGGGAAAGGGCAGCCGTGATGTCTTGACCAAAAGCAGCCACACATGCGGTAAGCATGGAGTGAGTCACCAATAGCGCAGCGATTATTCGTTTCATAGCGAGCTTGGGCGTTTGCCCTGTTCAGTCAGCAGATTATGTGGCACGTTCAGCCTAACCTTGGGTTGACTTTCGGGTTAAAGAACCCCGTGAGCTGTTTGATCAGTATGCAAAGTTCTGGAGTCATTTCCAAACAAAATCCGGGCATTTGCATTGGCCGAGTTTTCCAGGACGAAAGAAAGCATCTTCTCCTAAAAACGACTTCAACTGCATTTTCGTCTCTGCAAATGCAATGGGATTCGCTTTCACATTTTCAAGGGATTCTGTTAGCTGAATAGAAACAAGCGAGTCATTCAACGCCTCGACCCTGTATGCGGGGGCGGAAAGCAACTTCTGCTTTCCAAACATCTTTACGTAGGGTGCGCCGAAAATTGTTGTCCAATAAACATCCGGAAGACACTGCTGCAAGAACTGGCTATATATGTCAAATTGAAATTTCGTCGCTTTTTTGTCCAAATTCCATGCTGTTCGATTGCGTCGCCCAAAATCGATCTCGGCATCCGTGAACAAAGTCAAACAACAAAAGTCTGCCGCCAATTCCTTTGCGGAAGCTCTCAAAAACTGATTTAAGCGATCAACATTAACCTCGCCCAATGTGAAACTTAGCTTCCACGACGAGTGTAAGAGCTTCTTTGGCGAACGCATCCAAACACTGGCACGAACTCTAGGTTTAGCTTTGACGGCCAGGAGTGGCCATCGAAAGTGATTTAGAATTTCATCTCGTTTAGTGAGGTCAAATGTAAGATCGACTGGCTCAGAGTTGCCATACTTATCCGGCAGACATTCTGGAAGGTAGTCCTCCCACAATTTAAGGATTCTTTCATGCTCTTGTCGAGTGGACAAAAGCAATGGCGTTTGAATATCGACGTAGATTGTTTCTATTTTGGTACCCATGCAGTGAGTGCTCCTGTTGTCGGGTTAAAAACCTGTATCGAGCCGCCTGATTGAAAGACCGCTTGACGCAGAGGCCCTGAAATGTACTGAGTATTTGGACCGACAATAAGATTGAACGTGCCGCCAGTGCTCTGCGCGGCCTGCGCTTGAATTTGCAATTGAGGGCTATATGATAGGTTTATACTGCTTTTGATTTCTGTGATGTTCCCGCTTTCATCAATGATGTCCGGTATTGACGTTCCAAGGCCCTCAACCGTGATTGAAGCTGTATTTTTGACGGCTCCAAGCGCGTTTATCACACCGCTTTCAAAGGCTTGTCCATTCGCGGCATTCTGCAAGATCAAAGGAGTTGACTCTCCAAGCACACCGCCTAGCGCCTTTATCCCCGCCCCTCCCGCGATTGCGGTCTCTGTTCCAAACGTGAGTGAACCAACGAATTGTGAAGCCGTATCGGGGTTGCTCAGGCTAGTTGCAACGCCATTGTAAATGTTTTGTGCGGTGCCGATTGGATTTTGGATGGCGTTACCAACCCCATTGACTGCGTTCACGGTCGTGTCTATCGGATGCTCAACCGCATTGAGAAGCCCATCGGCAGAATTAAAAGCACCCGTCCAGAAGTTGTTGTTTCCGCTCTCCACATTGTTCCCCACGTTGAGAGCAAATTGCGGCAAAGCATTCCAGTCGATTTGAGCCTCGTTACCCACCTGGGTGGCAATCATACCGTCGGCGTCGAATGCAGTCACAGGTTGGCCTCCACAGAAGGTGAATCCGTTGGGGTCAGTTTCATTCCATGACTGGTCAAACGAGAGCCAGCGGCCTTCGGCGGGGCAATAGTAGCGATTGCCAATCCATACCAGGCCGGTGATGTCAGCCCATTTGCCTCGCCACGCACACGCCGCAACAATTTTTGCTCCATCGCCCAAGGGCAACGGCGCGTAGCCCGGCACAGAGCCGTACGCTGTCACGCGGCTGGGAGACCAGACCACAGCACCTTGAACGAGGTCGTCGAGCGCAAGGGCGTTTCCGCGCATATCATTGATGACGGGGCTGGCCATGCGAGGCCCATCAACCACCGCTTCCAAACCGCCAACGCCTTGCATCCCACCATAGGTGCCATTGACATCGGGACCATAGAACTTGAATGTCGTCACGCCGCCATCGCTCTCGGCCACTTCGAGGAATTGCACTTGTGGGTCGAAATACTGGCCGATGGCGCGAGTGAAATTGGTTTGCACAATGCCGTTTGTGATAAACGTCGTCGTCGTGGACATGCGCCGACCAAGACCGTCGTAAATCGCGCTCCATTTGTAACCGTTGGTGTTGCTGTCAAGGTAGGTGACACCGTGCAAACGATCTCGCGCATCGAAGGACAAGGATTCTGTCGCGTTGGTCAGTCCAGCGGCTGTCAGCCAGACCCGGTTGGTGATTTCGCCGTTTCCGGCATAGCTGTCCAAAGCGCGATCAGCGGCGTTGTTGGTGAACGTGTTGGTCGCCGAGGCTGTGTAGTACCCGCTCCAGTTGAGAGCGTTGACAACCAACTGATGCGCCCCCGGCGCCAACTGCAATTGCGCCCGCCACTCGAAATTGTCGTTCGTGCCGACGGTCGTGACGGGCATCTGGTTGCCATCTAGGAGCGCGGTCATCGTCGCCGTTCCATTGAGAAATCCGTAAGCCTGGCGCTGGGCCACGGAGTTGGTGCCGACACTGACACGCGAGAAACCGTCCACCCCGCCATTCCAGTGAACATTCGTTCCCACCGCCTGTCCCATGCTGGTCAGCACACCTGGGCCAGCGGGGACGCCGGAATCGTAAGTGAAAGCTGTCGTCCAATTGGAACTTGCGCTCAGACCGATGGTTTCCTGGGTCAGTCGGCGGCTGAGGTTTGCATAAACATAACTGTGATTGTCCGTGAAATCAGAGCGCACAAGGGTATGGCTCGCCATCAGTCCGTCGCCCAAATAAGAGGCGGTTTCGCTTAAAACGGTGATTCCATTCACCGTTGTATTGACGGCCAGCGGCCTGCCGTCGCCATCCCGTTGGGAGATCGTGGTCACACGCGGGGAATACGTCCGCGACAGAAGCAGGCCGCTTGTGCTGTAAGTGTAACCCCCGCCGTTAATCGAAGTCAGCAATCCATCCGCTTGGTATCCGAAGCTGAATCCCCCGCCCGCGACGCCAAGCCCCGTTCTGCGGCCCGCCGCATCCCATTGCTGGCTGGCCGAGGAGGAAGCGCCGCCCGATATGTTATCGTTGACAAGATCGCTGTAATTGTCGTATTGGCGGACCACAGAAACGCTTGGGCCGGTGTTTGACAAGGCAAAACCTTCGGTGATGCCCGTGACCAGGCTGCGCGGGTCATAACTCCACGATGTCGTCATATTCTGCTCCGGCAGCGGTCCAGAATAAACATTGGAAGCCGGACGCAAGAACGCATCGTAGTAGTGGGTGCAAGTCACACCGCGCCCGTCCGCAGCAGTTTGCAATAGCCCCGTCGTCGCAGAGTAGGTGTAACTGTTGCTCCGGGTGACAGAACTGCCTGTGCCGATGTTGCAATCGTACAATTCCTGCTGCGCCGAATTATAAGCCGCTTGCCAGACAAGCCCGCCGGGCATCACCCGGTTTGTAACGTCACTGGCCGGATCAAAGCCGTAGGTCGTCACCGCCCCATCGCGGTCAGTCTTGGAAATAACACGATTGAGGCCGTCGTTGACGAAACTGGCGGTCGTCCAGGTCGTTACGGAGCCGCCGGAAACGGAATTTCGAGTTTCCGAAATGAGGTTCTCGGCTTGGTCATATTGGTCTAAGACAAACTCTTTCATGCCGGAAGAAGGGTATGAGATCGTCAGAACGGGCTGTCCTGCGTTGTCCGTGTAAATCGTCTGGACAACGGCGGATGCTCCTGCGCCTTGCGTGACCGTTTGGCTTTGGTGGTCGGCGGAATAAGTAGTAGTGGTGATTCGCACCAGATTATTCGCGGGGTCACGGACTTCCTTGTCAATAACGCGGCCAAGAACATCAAAATACGTAATCGTGCCATTGCCAAGCCCGTCGAAATTTGTGGTCGCCAGCCCGGCAGCATCGTAATAGTTGGTTGCAGTCTGCTGGTAGATGTTGGTTGTATTGCCTCCGCCTCCAGGGCCTCCCGGCCCGTTGGTCTGGATGTTTACCGTCATGGGGCCAGCGGTGAGCTTGAGTCGGTTTAGGCCATCAAAAACATTGGTGAAAGCATTTCCCAACCCGTCAATTCGCAGGATTTGATTTCCACGACGGTCCAAACCAGTGACATTTGTCTCAAGCGGCGTTCCGCTTGAATTGTAAAAAATGCGGGTCGTCAGCAGGTTTACATCGTCATAGGTGCTTTGCCAGAAACTTCCATTGGCTAGATACTCGCGTTTCGGACGGCTATCGAGATAATAGGTTGTGCCATTGGTCGCGCCGTCAGGGCCGACGCTTCGGTATGGCTTTCCGGTCTGGGTGTAAAGTGTTTGGTTCGCCCCTCCCAAGGCATTTGTGGCGACTGTGACCAATCCGCCCGGTTCATAGGCGAACTTTTCTGTTTTCAGCAACGTCCCGTTCGCATCGAATACCTGTCGTTGCAATACCTGGCCCAGGGCATCGAACTGATTTGTCGTGACGACGCCCCGCGAGTCCGTGACGGACGTTTGATTGCCAAACGCGTCAAAAGTTCGGAAAATGGTGGAATAAGCCGCGTTTCCGGCGGGGGCCTCCACGCCGCTGCCGTCAATCTTCCCCTGAGAGCGGAAGCTCACCTGCTGAATCTCCCGTCCGGCCCCGTCGTAGATGTGATAAATGTAATCTTCGGGATTAGAGCGGGCGCCATCGTACCATTCCAATTCGCCATCCTGGTTATAGTAAAAATACTCCGTCGAGAGATTGTTGTTGTTTTGATCGAAAACCCGCCGGGCCGTTATCCGGCCCATTGGGTCGTAATCCACCTGGGTTGTGCCGCCTCCGGAAATCTGGTCTTGATACATTTGCCCACGCAAATTGTAGCTGAAATAATGAACCACGGCGGGGTCTGCGTCCGAAGGATTGTCTGTCGTCGCAGGATACTGAATTTGCGATGTTTTGAAACCGTGACCATCATAAGAATAATCATTGGTCGCTCCGGCCCTGACTTCTCTTGAAAGCAAACCAAAGGCGGTGCCGCCGACATTGGTGTAAAAATAATAATTTGTGAAAATCGGCGTCGCCCCACTGACGCTCACAGCCTGTGTCAGTTTGAATGGATCGGCACCATCATAGGTGAATTGCATCCCGTTTCCAACTGGGTCAACCGTCGTTTTCGTGAGATTGTTTGTGGTGTAAGTATAAGTGTTCGTAGCTCCCTGATTGAAAGCCCCTTCGCCGGTGAGATTCCCCATCACGACCATTTGTGTGACGTTACCGTTTGTGTCATAGAAGTACTGATTGGTCAGCCCTCGCTTGTTGATGGTGTACTGGAGACTTCGAGGATAGTTGGTGGCATTGTCTGGAAACCAAACTTGGATAGTCGAGTTGCCTAGTGGGTCAACAGTGTTTGTGAGGGTGTTATTCGTATAGTAATAGAGTGTCGGGTTGTGAAAGAAATCCTCAACGCGAGTAACCCCGGTTGCAAACTGGTTGGTCAAACTGGTGACATTGTTCGTGTAATAAAAATATGCGTTCGTGGTCAAAACGAGATTTGTCCCCACGGTTGACATTTGATTGGTCACGCGGCGAAGGCTGTCGTAGTTGTTGGCCACGATTCGTCCGTTGGGCTTGATTTCCTGAATCATCAAATGGTCCGAGTCGGTGTATGTCGTGCTGTTGGTAGTGAAGGTGTAGTGGTGATATTGGTATTGGCATTGCGAGGCGTCCGGCAGCGTGACGGTCACAAGGTCGCCGTAATTGTCGTACTGATACTCAACGAACCGACCGTCACCACTAATCGCCTGAATAATGCGCCCGTAAAAATCATATTTGAAAACCAGCGTATTGCCATTGGCCATATTGACGCGGTTTAGCTGCCCCCAATCATCCGCGCTCGAATTTGTCCCGTAGAAAAACAGCGCGTAGTTGCCCGCATGGTCCTGCCATTGGGTGAGATAGGGCCGGGTGCGCGTGTCTGTATTGGTTCCACTCACCAACGGGAAGGACATTACTTGGTACGTGCGCGTACTGCCGTCGGGCGCAGAGATGACATAATTGGTGCCGTTGTTGGTGTTCAGGACGGAGTTGAAGAGATTCGCGGCTGAACCCATGCCGTACGCGCTGTTGTTGTTAAGCGAGGGATTGTCCTGTGGCAGCACTTTCCAAACTGAATTGGTAAGATGGTAGGCAAGCACCGCCCCATCGAGTTCGGCCCCGTAAATGATGTTTGAGGTTCCGTTGGTTGTGAGCACGAGATACGGCGTAAAGTTAATTTTCCAGCCGTAACCGAATTGGTTTGCATCAAGATTCTGACTCAAATAGTTGCGCCTCAACTGCAACGGGAAAGGCCCCGGCAAGCTCAAGTCAACCGTATCAACATAGAAGCCTCCAGAAATCGAATCCACCGGATCGCTGACCTTCTGGCCGACATTTTGGACCCAAGCGAGAGCGCCGCTAAAAACGCCGTCGTTTCCGCCCGCCTGCGTGTTGGCGGTCGTCGAGGAGCCTGGCTGGCCAAGCTGAATCCCGGTCAGAGAAGCCGAACTGTTCTGGAATGGACTCCATGCCACATTATTGACACCGGAGTTCAAGGATGCGTAATCAAGCTGGCTGAGGGATGAAAGAACATTTTGGCCGGTTGGATTAATGGGCGTGAAAGTAAATCCAGCCGGGCCTGAATTGAGATCCATCGTGAGGGTGGTGCCGGAACTTGGAGGGGTATAAAAGCCGGACTGCTCGCTGCCCCATCCGCCGTTGAGGGTGGCGACATTCCCGGAGATCAATGCGGCCTGTTCGTTGTAGCTCAAAACCAATGCGCCCATCCCAATATAAGTCTTGGCGGCATTGGTAATCATTCCCGGAGTGATAAGCACTCGCGCATAATCGCCGCCCACCTGTGTGAAAATGTTCGTCACGGAAACCCACATGCTGGCGTCCTGGCTTTTGAGCGGCCCTGGATACCCGCCATAGGTCAGGTTGCCCGCCGCAACTACACTATTGTTTACCAGTTCAAGAATCGGCGAGTTTCCGTTGGTTGCCCGCGCTTGCGCCAGTTGCAGCAATCGCACGGTGGAAACGGCGCTTTGATCGGGGAACATGGTTTGCAAAATATCATGTTCTTGCGCTGAACCGGCGGCGATATTCAGAACGAAATAGTTTTGCGCCGCGGTCAGTTCGGGAACGCCGCTGTCCGGTCGAAGTGAAGCGTTACCAAGAATGACTTCGCCGTTGTTGAACATATCCACTTTGGCCTGCATGTTCGTGGCGGTCGGGCAGACGCCGATGACGCCAAGCCCCGACGACAATTTGATCAGGCCGTGAACCTTGTGCCATTGCTGGTCGTAAACGTCAAAAGCGTCGTTCTTTTGGAAATAGCTCATGCCGAGCAGATACGCCGCCGTGCCGTTGTAATCCCAAACATTGGGAACGAAGTTGGTGTTGGCGGCGCGCTGGCGCTGCAATCCCCAATACGTCTCCGCGTGTTGCTGCAACATCAATGGCGTGACCCGGCCCATGTCAATGGCAATACCGGCGGTGTCCCCAAGGTTGCAATGGGAAAGATTGGTGGCCCCGACTGCCTCGGTGATGGGAAAATCGTTGTAAGGACTGGTCAGGGTTGCCACTTTCCGGTGATGAATCGTTTGAATCGCCAGCGAGGTAATGCCGGTGGTGGCAACCGAATTGGACAGAATCGAAGTCGAACTCGGCGCACCGGAGGAGAAAGTCGTCACTGCCGTCACGCTCGGAGTGTAGCCAGCCATCCACAGGGAAAGACGACTGTTATTCGTGAAAACCAACAATTTGCGGTCGTCGAAATCGCAGGAATACCACCCCGTCCCGGTGTCAATCAGCAAGTTCGTGCTGGCCACGCTGCTTTTGTACACCTGGACTTGCAGCTTGTTGAACATATTGGCCAAATAGGGAAAGCTGGTGGTGTTTGTCAAAACATCCACCACGGAAACCGTGCCGACATTGGTGATTAAATCCGGCTGCGGCAGGTAGGCCCATGTCGGGAATTGATGGCGGCGGTTGTAGGCGCGAACTCCGAGCGCATCAAGGGAAAACGTGGGGTCTTGCGGATTGAGGTATTGCTGGACAAATTCAGGAAAAAGTTTGGACACGACGTTTTCACTGTCGAGACTCAGGATGTTGCTGTCGCCGCGAACGTAATTCTCAACCCATTTCAAGGCCGTGTTGTAATTCGTCGGCATGTAATCGTAGAGATTGACGCCTTCCTCAATGGAAGTGTCTTTCAGCCAGGGGAATATGTGAACCGTGTTCGTGCCGATAGTCGCCACCACCCACGGATAATTGACCGTTAAAAGGCTGTTCGTCAGGAGCGGAATGCCGTCATTGTTGACGACTCCCTGCACCTGGACGCGCCAAAGTTGGCTGATATGGCTGTCCAGCATGTAAAGGTTGTTGTTCGTCGGGAAGACATACGCCGCCGGGTATCCGGCCTGTCGCAACAAATAAACCAGCAATTCGCATTGCTCGATAGGCGAGCCTTGGCCTTCCAGGAATGTCCCCAAGGCGCTGCGATCTACACCGCCGCAGTTGATGGCGGGGTTGACGGTCGAGCTTTTTTGCGCCTGGGCATAGGGGTCGGTCAAATCAATTTCATTGATGACGTAACTCGCCAGCGCAAGCGGGTCGTTGTTCATGTCCGCGACGAACTGGTCCAACACCGGATGACGGCGCAATTCGGGGCTATCGTCCACGTTGGTATAGACGCTGTTCGTCAGGACGACATTGGTGATATTCAGCGCGATGCCGTTGGGACCGCTAAAGGTCGCCTGTTCATAGGTGGGCGGCTTGGGTGTGCCGTCGAAGAACAGGCGGCTCACATACACCGAGTTCAACGGATTAGGTTGGGCAAAATCAAGAGTGTAGAGGGGCGTGGGCGTCCACGTTCCCGACGCATTGGTCGCCATTGGCGCGAGCGCGGTGCCGGACACCTGCACTTTCCCCAAAACCTCGACCTTGTAAAAATAGTTAGTGGTGCTGGCGGTGTGGGTCAGTTTGTATCCGGTCAAAATGAAACTCGGAATGGTCTGACTAAGCCAAGTCAGGCCCAAGGGCTTGTTGTTGGGGTCGCCGCTGTCCAGAAACTCCACGGTCGTGGTTAGGCCGTTGCTGGTCACGGTGGTGGAAGCCCCGTTGGTCATAAACGAATACCAGAGGTTGGAATCCGCCGTCACCGTCCGGCGAGGCAACGGAATCGTAAAGGTGTTGAGCGGCGCAATGTTTGTGGATGAGCCGTTGAACAGCGTCCGGTCGTACACGGAAATTTTAATGACGTTCGTGGCCGCGTCGGTGCTTTCATCGAATCCTCCGGCGTACACGCCAAAGCGGTACGGCTGATTCAGGCTCAACGGCGAACCGCCGCCCTGGCTGCCAAATGCCACGGCGGGATTGTCAATGGGGAAAACATTCAGGTTGGTGGTGGAAGTGACGAGGGAATCCGGCACGTAAAGCGTCTGCTTTTGTATGCAGAGGAACCACGGAATCTGATTGCTGTAACAAAAGGCGTCGCTGCCGGTGCGGTTGAGCGCCACTCCCTGCTCCAAATCAATCGGCACCACGAGCGAGCAGAAATCTATGTCATTCGGATTTTCGCAAACATTCCCGCGCAGAAACTCACCCCACCGCGCCGGAGGCGGAGCGCCAAAGCTCGGTGTCGGCGCGAATAGCGAATCTGTCAAAGCGGGTGATTGCGTCGTTTCGTCGCCAAACTGGCCAAGGTTGTTGGCTCCCCAAGCCCATACGGTGCCCCCAGTCGTCAGTCCGAGATAGGCGTTGGGGTTGCTGCCAATGCTGCTCAGTTTGGCAAAAGCGGGCGTGTCGCCAATGGGGGCCGGAGATTTTACCGTTCCATTGTTGAATCCCCAAACATAGGTTTGTCCGTTGCTCAAGGTCGCCGAGGAGAGAAAAAAGCCGGCCGTGATGGCCTGCACTCCGCTGAGGTTGCTCACCAGCGTCGGAACGCTTTGATCGGTGGTGTTGCCAATGCCCAACTCACCATTGGCATTGTCGCCCCATGTCCACACGGTTCCGTCGCTTTTCAGGGCGATGGTGTGTTCGTATCCTGCAACCACGTCCACCACATTGCTCAAGACTTTCAGGGGAAGGGGCACATTGGTGGTTTGCCCGTTGCCAATGCGTCCTGTGCTGCCCGCGCCCCAGCACCAGACCACGCCATTGGTGTCCAGAGCCGCGCTGTGATTCGCGCCAGCGGAAATTTTGATGATGCCGGTCAAATTCGAGACGAGAATGGGTTGGTTGGTGGAGGAAGGAGACGTGCTGCCTTTTCCTAATTGATCGGAACTGTTCAAGCCCCACGCCATCACTTGGCCGTTTGACAGCAATGCCAAGGAATGCGATTGCCCGCCGGAAACCGCGATGGCGTTGGTGATTCCTGTCACCTGCACCGGCACGGCGCTCGGTGTGGTGGTGGTTCCGTTTCCAAGCTGGCCGCTGTCGTTAGTTCCCCACGCAAAAACCAATCCGTTGGCTTGCGCGGCAAGCGAATGGTTCCACCCCGCGCCAATGCCGACGGCGTTTGTGACACCAGAAACTCGCACTGGGAAAGGGCTGTTTGATACAGTGTTGCCCATTTGGCCAGTATTGTTTGTCCCCCATGACCAGACGCTGCCATCCGAGCGCAAGGCAAGGGCGTGATTTTGCCCGCCGCTGATGCCCACGGTGGTCATTTGAGTGGAATCGGCCAGAAGCGACACGGCGCTGGCGGCAAGGAGAGAGAGAATGCGTGATGTGTAAGAGAGGCTCATAGAATCCCGAATAGTTGAGGTTATTGGATGACGCTGCCCTGCGCCGGACTGACGATGCTCACGGTCAGGACTCCAAGGCCGGGATTCATCGGGTCGGCATAATCCCAATTGGGGATGCCGCCATTGTTCCAGTTAGTGCTGCCTGTGACGATGTAAAAGCCTTCAAAATATGGCTCGGTATTGACAACAAAGTTCGTCACTCCGGGCACAGGATTGGTGACGAACGTCCAATTGGTGTCACCTAAAATATGCTGGTTGTATAAAATGTAATTGGCGTAGGCTACTCCGTTGGTCACGGTGATGGATAATTGATTACCGTTGGTGAGCGCAATTGAGAGCACTGGCGGCGGCACGGTCTGCGACCTGGCGAACAGGGTTATTATCAATACGGCAAGAATCGTTCCCGCCAATTTGGTCCAGCATTTTTCCACGGTTTGCATGTCTCATGTCCTTTCGTTATTGCGAGTTCGAGCCTTCTCCTTCTCGCGTTTGAAGTCAATGTCCGTTGTGTTCCAATTTCGCAAAAAAATTGTGACTTTGCCCTTCGTTGAATATGGAACGGCGGTCGGTGATATTCCGAAAGTGGCTCCAAAAACGGAGCAATTCAGCGCCCCGCTTTCCATAGTGTCAAGCTCCATTTCTGGAGCATGGCAAAAAGACGAAAACGACCGCAAAACATTGTCGGCCCGCAAGTCAGAAAATTGCGAGACCAGCGAGGTTTGACGCAGGAATTGTTCGCCGCCCGCTGTTCTGTGCTGGGGCTGGAATTGAGCCGTGCAACGCTTTCCAAGATTGAGGCGCAATTGCGATGTGTCACGGACTTTGAACTGGTGGTTCTGGCCGATGCGCTCAGGGTGGACATATCGGCATTGCTTCCGCGTCGGCAGCAAGTGCGCCGTTGACGCTGTCGAATTCAACCGAGTGGAGGGTCGGTAGGTGTTCGCATCCAACGTAGGCGAAGCCGAACGCTTTGCTCCCTCAAATATCCTATATGTCACGCTCATAGGCAGTTTATGTCCAAACAGGCGCAAACGGCGTTTGATTGCGAGAGTCTTGTCATGGAGCGTGAGCGGCGTCAAGGACAGACTATTGTCTGTGTTCGTTGGCAATTCACCCCCGCAAACTTGCCAAATGCGGCGGTTGGAAATGTCGGACGCTTTTGCCATTGCGCTCCGACGACACAGAACGGCGATGGGGTTTTCGCAAGAAGTACTGGCCGAAAAGGCCGGACTGCATCCGACGTACATTGGGCTGGTGGAGCGGGGCTTGCGAAATCCTAGCTTAAACGCTTCCAAATCACTCGCCAGCGCATTGGGCCTGTCACTTTCAAAGCTCATTGACGAGGCTGAGTCCGTCCAGCAGCGCCGCAAATAACTATATTTTCGCTTCCGGTTCACCTGTTCGTTTGCCTCCCAACAAATGGTTCTTTCAGCGGGGCCAGCCCTTCGCTTTTAATTCGGGTATGAATTTTCCGTAAGATCGCGCGCCTGATTTCAGCCATAGCACGTTCTGGTTTCCCACGCCGCCTGTATAACAAAGAGCCGGTTTTCATGTTTTAAGTCATTATGCTAAGAATTCGTAGCAAGCCAACATCTTTTTCCTTTTAGGGTCAAGCTCAGAATTCTGAGCATGGCCCAAACAAAAATACCGGCAAACGTCGTTGGCCCGCAAATCAGGCGCTTGCGAAACAAACTGGGCCTGACCCAGGAGCAATTGGCGGGGCGTTGCCAGATCAAGGGCCTTGATATAAGCCGGGCGACGTTGTCGCAAATCGAAGCTCGTTTGCGCTGCGTCAGGGATAAGGAACTTTTTCTCCTGGCGTCCGTGCTCGGCGTCAAGACAGACGATTTGTATTCCAAGAGATAATCTCAGCGCGGTTTTCTGTGGTGTCCCAGCATGAAACTCCGTCGCTTATCGTCGAAGGAAGATGCCCAGCATCAACCCGAACGAAAATAGCAGGGACGCAAACAGGAAATAGGCGAGCCAGTCCCGCTTGGTCAGACGCTGCTCCAACCGCTTGCGTTCCTGGTCTATTTTTTCCCGCGCCGTGTCAAAATCGGTTTTCGCCTGATTCCATGATTCTGCTCCCTGATTGAGA
>Ga0182024_10003673_pt1 | contig 36250 bp, 30 predicted proteins | sample P32metaG_FD_120480 | JGI IMG/M metagenome (GOLD analysis project Ga0182024, IMG submission 120480) | Permafrost microbial communities from Stordalen Mire, Sweden - P3-2 metaG (Illumina Assembly) | ecosystem: Environmental > Terrestrial > Soil > Wetlands > Permafrost | place: Sweden: Stordalen...
ATGCTGTTGAAGGAAGGCTTCCAGGTGATGGTCTATGCCAGCGACGATCCTTTGATGGCGAAACGGCTGGAAGAGATGGGTGTGGCGGCGATCATGCCGCTGGCGGCGCCGATCGGCTCCGGCCTGGGGGTGCAGAATCCGGTGGGCATCCGCATGATCGTGGAGGACGCCAGGATTCCCGTGATCGTGGATGCGGGCGTGGGCACGGCGTCCGACGCGGCCATCGCCATGGAGCTGGGCTGCGACGCGGTGCTGATGAACACAGCGATCGCGGAGGCGAAGAATCCGGTCTTGATGGCAGAAGCGATGAAGCATGCCGTCGAGGCGGGGCGGCTGGCCTATCTGGCGGGGCGCATGCCGAAAAAGCGCTATGCCGATCCGGCCAGCCCGCTGGCCGGCTTGATCTGACATGGGGAGGGACATGAAACACATCGCGACGGCGCTTGCCCTGGTGACGGCATTTGTACCGGCGGCGCGAGCGGGAACAAATCTTCCCGCGCTCGCGGATTATCCCGCGCCCAATTGCGCAAAAGCGGAAAAACCGGATGACGTTGCGGGAATGAAGATTGGCGAGGACCCGGTGGCCTACAACAAGCGGATCAAGCAGCACAATGACCAGGTTGCGCAATATAACGCGGCCTTGCACCAATATACCGCGTGCATGAATGCTTATGTGGCCAATGCCCAAGCCGACATGGATCTGATCCGCGACAAGGTGAACAAGGCGGCTGCATCGCCCAACTAGACCCTAGCTCTGGGCGGAGAGACTCTTCAGCAAGTCATCATCCACCGCGCCCGGATGCATCACGCCATTGACGATGAAGGTCGGCGTGCCGTCGATGCCGGCGCGGAGCGCGAGCTTCTTGCTGGCGGCGATGGCGTCGTCAATCGCCGGATTCTCCATGTCCAGTTTCAGCTTGGCCATGTTGAGACCGGCCTTCTGCGCGTCGGCATAGATCATCGCCTCATTGACCGGGTCGGTCTCGTTCATCAGGAGGAAATGCAGCGCCAGATATTTGTCAGGTTGGAGCCTGGCCGCCAGGGCGACGCGCGCCGCAACGACCGAGTCAGGCCCCTTGATGGGAAACTCGATGAAGGAGAAACGGGTATCGTTCTTGTGCGCCTGGTAGAATTTCTCCACCGCCGGCAATGAGGCGCGGCAATAAGGGCAGTTATAATCGTAGAATTCGACCACGCTCTTCTTGGCGTCGGCGGGACCGGTGACAAAGGCCACTTTGGTATCAAAGAAGGGCGCCATCCCGATTTTCTTCATCGCCGCCGCCGCCCGGGCTTCGTCGGCCGCTTCTTGCTGCTTCTGCAGCCGGTCGGTCATTTCGGCCACCAATTCGGGGTGGTTGAGGAGATAGGTGCGGATATTGCCGCCGCCGCCATTGCCCGGAAGCAGGCCCTGGCTGGCCGCCGCGAACACGATCGCCACGGCGAGGGCCGCGCCGCCCAAGGCGCCCGCCAGAATTTTGGTCCAGTCTTTCATGAACCGTCCTTAGCGTTGCTGCGGCGCGCTGGCAATGCCGACAATGTCATTGGCGCGCTCCCAATCGGGCGTGCCCTGATCCAGTCCACGCCGGGCGCGCAACGCGAAGATGCCCGCCTGCTTGACGGAGCCGGCACTGTAATAGGCCTCGGCGGTGGAAAGGTTCGCCATCGGCTCATTCTTGAGCATGCTGTAGGCTTGCGCGGTCTCGTACCAGGTAAACACGTCGTCATTCTCGACCAGCGAGGCCGCCTTGAGATTTTGCAGCGCCACGTTCGCGAGACGCGAATCCTCGGTGGCCAATTGCGCCACCGCCAGGCCCAGCCGCAATTGCGGCGCGTTGGGCCTGAGTTCCACCGCCCTCTGGTAGGCGGGAATGGCCAGGATGGGTTTTGCCATGCTCACGTAAATCTGCCCCAGAACTTCATAGAAGAAGGGATTGTTGGGTTCATCGGCGATCAGGCTGTTGGTGGTGGAAAGCGCCTTGGCGAGATCGGGCTTGCGCAGATAGATCATGGCGCGGGCGTAGCGCGCGGGCTCCGAATTGTTGCTTTCGGGATAAAGGTTGAGCGCCGATTGCACCGGCATGGTGAAACCGGCCAGTTTCGCCTGCACCATTTCGAAGGTATGGGCGACCTGCGGCGGATCCTTCACATCGCGCCAGGGCGAAGCATTCACCCCATCCTCGATGTAAGCGAGGCGGTCCTGGCCGATCGGATGGTCCACAGCAAATTTGTCGATTTTGTAAGCGCTTTGCGCTTCTTCGGCCGCCATCCGCTCGAAGGTCGAGTAAAGCCCCATCGGCGACTGATGCGTGGCGTTGAGAAGCTTCAGCGCGATCTGGTCGGCGGTGGCTTCCTGCACCCGGGTGAAGGCGTTCATCTGCGCCTGCGCCACCGCCATGCCCGCGCTCATGATCACCATGCCGGCCTGGCCCGCGCCCAGCGCCATGGCGGCCGCGCCCAGCACCATCGAGAGCAGCATGGGGATTGCCGCATGCGCCGCGCCCACTTCGCCGCGCGAGAGATGGCCTGCGGCGATATGGCCGGTCTCATGCGCCATCACGCCGATCAATTCATTGGGGTTTTTGCAGTAGAGCAAGATGCCGGAAAAAATGAAAATGTTCTCGCCGCCATCGCCGTAAGTAGCAAAGGCGTTCACGTTTGGATCGCCGAGCAGCCAAACGCGCGGGACAGGATTGACGCCCGCCGCCTTGGCCAGCGGCGCCTCGAAGCTTTGCAGCATGTCCTCGGTTTCGGTGTCGCGTAGGAGCGTCATTTCCTGCGCGGAAGCCGGTCCGGCGCTCAGCCCGGTGAAGGTCAAGGCCGCGGACAAGCAAAAGCCGCTGGCAAAGGCAATTTGACGCCAACGGTGCTTGGAAACAGGGTCGAAACGCGGCAAGGATGAAGCCCTCCAGTTACCCCCGTTCGGCCCTGAAACTAGGAGGGCCGGGTGTCCAGGTCAAATCCGGATGCGTTGCTCCAAAGGCGTTGTTCCGGCATAACCGAATGGTCTTCCTTCTCGAATTACAGGACTGTCATGCCGGGCTCTCGCGCCGCGTCTTTTCTTGCCTTGCCGCTGGCCGCTCTCCTGGCCGGCTGCTCCGTCACCGATACCATCGATTCCGCCATCAACTCGACCTTCCATTCAAACTTGCGGCTGCCCGGTTCGACCTCTCAATCCAGCTCGGGACTGGCGGTGGGCGACGAGCCTTTCGCCGTCAAGACCGGCATCGCGATTTTGGTCGAAGGCGGCAGCGCCGCCGACGCAGTTACCGCCATGTTCTTCGCCATGACCGTCACCTATCCGGTGGCGGCGGGATTGGGCGGGGGCGGTATTTGCCTGGTTTCCGATCCGGCCAGGGGAATTCGGGAATTCGACTTCCTGCCTCGCGCCGCCAGAGCAGGCGGTGCCTTTGCCGTGCCGGGCGCGGTGCGCGGCTTTTATGATCTGCAAAGCGCCTTTGGCACACTGCCCTGGCAACGCGATGTCGCGGGCAGCGAAGCCTTCGCCGCCACCGGCTTTCCCATCAGCCACACTCTCGCCATGCGCTTGAGCAATGCGCAGGCCGTGGTGCGGCAGGATCCGGCATTGGCGGCGGAGTTCCTGGATCAAGCCGGGCCAAAAGCGGAAGGCACAATTGTCGCCAGTCCGGCGCTGTCCCAGACACTCTCCACCATCCGGCTTTCGGGTGCCGATGGATTCTACAAAGGCGCGGTGGCGAACGAAGTGATCCGAGCCTCAGCCGCGCAAGGCGGAGCGATTTCGCTTCAGGATTTTTCCGAATATCGAACCGGCGTGGAAAATCCCCGGCTGATGGCCGAGGGCAATTTGAGTGTGGCCCTGCCCACCCCCTCGACCGGGGCCGGGGCGTTTGCCCAGACACTTCTCGCCAACGCCGCGCGTAGCGGCGATCCGGAAAACGCCGTGGTGGCGGCGGTGCGCCAGAGTCTGGCGCGCTTCGGCATCTCCGCGCTTCCCGCCGATCTGGGCGGCACGGGCTTTGCGGCGGTGGACCAGAATGGCCAGGCCGCGGTCTGCGGCGTGACAACAAATGGCGCCTTCGGGTCCGGCAAGAGTGCGGGCAATAGCGGCGTGCTGCTGGCGGCCGCCCCGGGCGCACCCTCCGGAATCGCCGGCGCGTTTCTCACGCCCATGATCGCGCGCGACGGCAGCGGCAAGGTCGTGCTGGCGGGCGCGGGCGCGGGCGGACCCAATGGCACCGCGGCCATCGCCTATGCGCTGTTGCGGCTGGCGGCGGGCCAGAGCATCGATCGTCCCGGCGATTTGCGCTCGACCGGCGCGGCGCCCGCGGTGACCGTGAATGTGATCGCCTGTGGTGGGGTTTGCGTGGCGCTGCCCGATCCGGGAGGACACGGCCTGGGTGCGGGCTCGGCGGGCCCGTGAAAATCCACGGGCATTGCCATTGCGGCGAGATCGCCTATGAGGCGGACGTCGATCCCGCCCAGGTGAGCATTTGCCACTGCAGCGATTGCCAGATTTTGACGGGAACCGCCTATCGCGTGAGCGTGCCGGCGAAAGCGGGCAATCTTCACTTTGTCAAAGGCGCGCCCGAAATCTATGTGAAGACCGCCGAGAGCGGGCGGCAGCGCGCCCAGGCCTTCTGCGCCAATTGCGGCACACCCATCTATGCCTCGGACACGCAAGAGCCGGCCACATTCAATCTTCGCACCGGAGCAATCGACGAGCGCGAACAGCTGAAGCCGGTGCGACAGATCTGGTGCCGCTCCGCGCTTGATTGGGTCCAGGACCTCGGCGGCATGGAGATGCGCGAGGGTCAGTAAGCCCGACTCAGTGACGGCTAATCGCCGCCACTAAAGGTCCGCTGCCACCACCCCTTCTTCTTCGGCTTGTCATCTTCTTCCTTGGGCGTGGTGTCGGGAACATCGTCCTGCAGCGTCCAGACCGGCGTGGATGGCGCGCCCGGCGCGTGACCGACCGTCGGCGTTGTGTCGACCTCTTCCGGGGCCCCGAAACGGTCGGCGTCGGATTGCACCGGCGTCTGATTCGGGCCGTCTTGATCGTGACTGCGCCCGCCGCGCCGCCCACGCCGCCGCCGCCGGCGGCGTCCGCCTTCGCCTTGCTGGGGCTGCTGGCCATTTCCCGACGCGGCGCCTGGTTGGCCGTTGCCGGATTGGCCATCGCCGGGTTGGCTGGCGTCCAGCGGGCCAGCGGCGCCTTCCATTGTATCGCCGCTGCCGTTTTCACCGGCCGCGCTGGTGTGTTCTTCGTGATGTTGCGCGTCCAGGGCTTGGCCTTCCGGGCGCGGACCGCGATCCCGGTTACGGCCACGGCCGCCGCGCCGGCGGCGGCGGCGGCCTCCGCCTTCACGGGGGAGGAGGGGCGTGTCCTGGACCTGGACCTGGCTCTCGGCTGCAACGGGTCCCTCGGACTCTTCGATCTCATCTTCCTCGTCTTCCGCGATGACCTCGTCTTCCGGTTCATCGGACGGCACGAAGCCCGCCTCGATCGAGACGGCATAGTTGCGCGGCCGGTCCTCGGGATCGCGGACGCGGGTGCGCTCAAGCTCGAAATGCCCCGCCATCAAGCCTTCCTTGGGCTCGAAGGAGACGTCCATGCCATATTCGGCCTCGATGCGGGCAAGCTCGCCTCTCTTCTGGTTCAAGGCATAGATCGCCACTTCATTGGCCACCTTCACGCTGAGCGCGCTGGCGCGGTTCTTCTCGCCTTCCTCTTCGAGCGCACGCAGCACGCGCAACGCGGTCGATTCCACCGAGCGCACGATCCCGGCGCCGCCGCAATGCGGGCAGACGATGGAGGAGGAGGCGACCACGCCGGCACGCAGCCGCTGGCGCGACATTTCCAGCAGGCCGAACTGGCTGATCTTGCCGATCTGCACCCGGGCGCGGTCATTCTTGACCGCGTCACGCAGGCGCTTCTCGACCTCGCGGTCGTTGCGCCCCTCTTCCATGTCGATGAAGTCGATCACGATCAGCCCGGCCAGGTCGCGCAGCCGAAGCTGGCGGCCGACTTCGTCGGCGGCTTCCAGATTGGTCTTGCGCGCGGTTTCCTCGATGGAATGTTCGCGGGTGGCGCGGCCGGAATTGACGTCGATCGAGACCAGGGCCTCGGTCTGGTTGATCACGATATAGCCGCCGGAGCGGAGCGTCACGGTGGAAGAGAACATCGCGTCCAGCTGCTGCTCGATGTGCAGGCGCTGGAACAGCGGTACGGTGTCCTTATACTGGTGCACGTTGCGCGCCTGCGTCGGCATCAACATGCGCATGAAATCCCTGGCGTTGCGGAAGCCCGCTTCGCCTTCCACCACCACGTCCTTCACATCCTTGGTGAACAGATCGCGGATGGCGCGCTTGATCAGGTCGCCTTCCTCATAGACGCAGGCCGGCGCGTGGGATGAAAGCGTCCTCTCCCGGATCGTGTCCCACAGCCGCATCAGATATTCATAGTCGCGGCGGATCTCCACCCTTGTGCGGTTCTCGCCCGCGGTGCGGATGATCAGGCCCATCCCGTCCGGCAGCTCCAGGCCCTGCGCCGCGGATTTCAGGCGCTTGCGGTCGGCGGCGTTGGTGATCTTGCGCGAAATGCCGCCGCCGCGCGGCGTGTTGGGCATCAACACGCAATAGCGGCCGGCCAGCGAAAGATAAGTGGTGAGGGCGGCGCCCTTGTTGCCGCGTTCCTCTTTGACCACCTGCACCAGGATGATCTGGCGCCGCTTGATGACTTCTTGGATTTTGTAATGGCGCCGCCGCATCCATTTCTGGGGTGGCCGCTGCGCCTGGAGCTTCTTTTCGCCTGTATCGCCGCCATTGCCGCTCACCGGCTCGATGGCGCCTTCGTTTTCCTCCACCGCTTCGGCCATGGTGGCGTCGCCATTCGCCGGCGTTTCCTCCGCCGTGACGGGCTCGATCTCGCCTTCATTTTCTTCCGCGGCTTCGGCTCCGGCGATCTCGGGATCGTGGCCGTAATCCCCTTGGGCCTCGCGGGCCGCTTCCGCCTTGGTGGGGGGGCCTTCCTCATCCTCGGCCTGGGATTCGATTTCGTCCCGCTCGACGCCTTCGTGGTTGACGAAGACTTCGTCGCGTTCTTCCTCGGCCTGGGGTTCGTCCTCGCGGGCACGGGCGGGCTCATCGCCGTCCGTGTCGGGAATCGGCTCGATGCTGGCGGCATCCAGCGGGATCGCGGCGCTGTCGTCCTCGACGGCTTCCTCCGCCGCGTCTTCAGGCTCGTCTTCCTCTTCGCCTTCGGACTTCCCGCCGATCTCGAAGCTTTCGATGTCATCTTCCTGGCGGCGGCGCGCTTCGGCTTCCTGTTCCGCCAGCAGCGCCTGCCGGTCGGCGACCGGGATCTGGTAATAATCGGGATGGATTTCCGAGAAGGCCAGGAAACCTTGGCGGTTGCCGCCATACTCGACGAAGGCGGCCTGGAGCGAAGGCTCCACGCGCGTTACTTTGGCGAGATAGATATTTCCTTTGAGAGGCCGCTTGCTGGCGGCCTCGAAATCAAATTCTTCGACTTTGGAGCCGTCGAGAACCACCACGCGAGTTTCTTCCTGGTGGTTGGCGTCTATAAGCATGCGTTTGGGCATGAAGTTCTCCGTGGCGCGCGCCTGCGCCCGGATCGCGGTTGAACGCGAAGGCGGAAGCGACTGCGGGCCGTGCTGTTGGGGGCAAGCGGCCGCCGAGGCCCGCTTTTGCGGGGAAGTTCGGAGCTGGACGCGAATTGCCGGTCATGAATAACACCTAAATTCGGGCCGCCAGGGTGGCGGAAGTTCGCTGCCGTCTGCGCTGGAGGGCTACCTCACATCGTCTCAGGAAATATTTCTGGGGAGACGGCGGGACATCCGGACCACCGCACCTTCCGGCAATGGCCGGGGCGGAGCAGCATGGGAATCACTTGTAGGGGGCAGGTCGCGCCCCGGCAAGGGTTTGTGGCCCCGTCGGGACTATAAAAGCCTTACCAAGAGGAAAGATTCCTGGAGCGAATCTGGTTCTATGATCCGCACACGACAGAAAATCATGTTCAGAATCAGCATTATAGCTGGAATTTTGGCCATTTTTGGCCTGAGCGCGGCCGCGCAGATTTCGGGCGCGCCCGACGATCCTATCGCCCGTGTCCTGCGCCAGGAACAGACCTCGCCCGGCGCGTCGCCGGCCTCCGGTCTTCCGGTCGCGCCCGCCAAAACCCCGCCTGCGCCCGGCGCCGGCCTTGCACCGGGGAGCAACGCCCAAGGAAGCCAGCCCATCGTGCTCAGCGCGCGCATTGGCGAGCATGAGGACCGCACCCGTTTTGTAATCGAACTATCCGATCCGGTGAGCTTGAGGACATTCACTCTCACCAATCCCGACCGGGTGGTGGTGGACATGCCGGAAGTGCAATGGCGGCTGGGCGCGCCGCCCCGCCCGTCCGGCTTCGGCTCGGTCAAATCCTACCGCTACGGCGTGTTCCGCAAGGGCAATTCCCGCATGGTGATCGATCTCAGTCGCCCCGTGACGGTGTCGGACCCGCTGGTGATCCCGCCGTCCAATGGGTTCGGTTATCGCGTGGTGATCGACCTTTTCCCCACCGCACAAGGCAAATTCAACGCCAATGCCGGCTGGCCCGCCGATCTCAAGGCGCGCGAGACCGATGCGGAGCGGCTGGCGGCTTTGTCGGCCGAGCCCGAAGCCCCGCATGCGGCCGGTCACAAAGTGGTGGTGATCGACCCCGGCCATGGCGGGCTGGATTCCGGCACCAACGGCGTCAACGGCTTGATGGAAAAGGATCTGGTGCTGGCGGAGGGATTGAAGCTGGCGAAAGTCCTGAAAGCGCACGGCTATAGCGTGCACATGACCCGCGACAGCGACGTCTTTATTCCCCTGTCGGAGCGGGTCGCGATCGCGCGCAAACTCAAGGCCGATCTGATGATCTCGCTCCATGCCGATTCCAATCCCGACGCGCAGGTAAACGGGCTTTCCATCTACACCCTCAATGACGGCCGCTCCGACCGGGAAGCGGCGGCGCTGGCCCGGCGCGAAAATCAGTCGGACGTCATCGCTGGCGTGGATCTGTCCCGCGAGGACAGCCCCGTGGCGCCCATCCTGATCGACCTTGCCCAGCGCGACACGATCAACCGCTCGTCGCGTTTTGCCGAAACCGCGCTGGGCCAGTTGCACGGCGTGACCGACATTCTGTTCCGCAGTCCTCATCGCGCGGCCAGCCTGGCGGTCCTGGTGGCGCCCGACGTGCCGGCGGCACTGATCGAGCTTGGTTACCTCTCCAACGAGTCGGATGCGGCGCAGATGAACACCGAGGCATGGCGGGAGAAGGTGGCCGAAGGCATCGCCAAAGCCGTTGACCGTAATTTTTCCGTCACTTCCGTGGGAACCTTGCCCTAAATAGCCTTAACCCGGACGCCTCTTTTCAACCCAAAAGAGGTACTATAGGGAGAGGCCGTGTCGAACGGGCGGGACGCCGCGTTTTAAGAGGATCCATGATCCACCGTCTTCTTGTCTATGCCGGCCTAGGCTGCGCCGCTCTTGCCGCTTTGGGCGTCCTGGCGGGGGTTTTCTACCTCTATACCGTGACGCGCGATCTTCCCAGCGTGACGGCGCTGCAGAATTACAGTCCTCCCGTCACTACCCGCGTCTATGCCGGTAACGGCACGGTGATCGGCGAGTATGCGCGCGAGTCGCGCATTTTCGTGCCCGCCTCCTTCATTCCCAAGCTGGTGAAAGAAGCCTTCACCAGCGCCGAAGACCGCAATTTCTATAATCATCCCGGCATCGATCCATCCGGCATCGTGCGGGCCGCGGTCAAGGATGTTGGCCTGGTGCTGCAAGGCCGCCGGCCGCAAGGCGCCTCCACCATCACCCAGCAGGTGGCGCGCAATTTCCTGCTCAATTCCGACGTCAAATTCAGCCGCAAGATCCGCGAGGCCATTCTCGCCATCCGCATCGACGCCACCTATCCCAAGGACAAGGTGCTGGAGCTCTATCTCAATGAAATCTATCTGGGCGAGCACAGCTATGGTGTCGCCGCCGCGGCGCTGAATTATTTCGGCAAATCGCTGGACGATCTCGACATTTCGGAGGTGGCGTTCCTGGCCGCCTTGCCCAAGGGCCCGGCCAATTACGATCCCCGCTTCAATCACGCCGCCGCGGTGGACCGCCGCAACTGGGTGATCGATCAGATGGCGGACAATAATTACATTACCGACGCGCAGGCCGCCGCCGCCAAAGCCGAGCCGCTGGTCACGCAGATGCGCGCGCTGGGCAGCCAGGCCGCCGACGTGGATTATTATGTCGAAGAAGTGCGCCGGCAACTTTACAGCAAATATGGCGAGCGCGCGCTGTACGATGGCGGGTTGCAGGTGCGCGCCTCGCTGGACACGCGGCTGCAGAATTACGCGGTGAGCGCGCTGCGCTCGGGCCTGGTGCGTTATGACCGGCGCCATGGCTGGCGCGGCGCCAAGAAGCATCTCGATATCAGCGGCAATTGGAAAGCGGAACTCACCAAGCTCGCTTCCGATCCATCCGAACAATCCGGCATCGACACTTGGCGCCTGGCGGTGGCGCTGAGCTATTCGGGCAAGGATATCCGCGTCGGTTTCGCCGACGGCAGCTTCGGCACGATTCCCTATGACGGCTATAGATGGGCGAAGCGCGAATTGAAGAATCAGACCTGGGGTCCCGCGCCGGCCACGCCCGACCAGGTCGCCAAGCCAGGCGATGTTGTTCTGGCCGAGGCCGAAGGCAAGCCGGGCCAGTTCGGCTTGCGCCAGATTCCCGAAGTCAATGGCGCCATCGTGGCGATGGACCCGCACACCGGCCGCGTGCTGGCGCTTTCCGGAGGTTTCTCCTACGCATCCTCGCAATTCGACCGCGCCATGCAGGCGATGCGCCAGCCCGGTTCCTCCTTCAAGCCCTTTGTCTATGCAGCGGCGCTGGACAATGGCTATACCCCCGCCAGCAAAGTCCTGGATGCGCCCTTCGTGATGGACATGGGGCCGGGCCAGGGATTGTGGCGCCCGGAGAATTTCGAGCATGAATTTTTGGGCGACACCACGCTCCGTCGCGGCCTCGAATTGTCCCGCAATGTGATGACGGTGAGGCTGGCCTACACGCTGGGCATGGACAAGGTGGTGCCCTATGCGGTCCGCTTCGGCGTCTATGACAAGTTGCCGCCGCTGCTCGCCAATTCGCTGGGTGCCTATGAAACCACTTTGCTCAGGCTGGTCACCGGCTATTCGGAATTTGCCAATGGCGGCAAGAAAATCCAGCCCTCGCTGATCGACCGCATCCAGGACCGCAACGGCAAAAGCATTTGGCGCCATGACGACCGCAATTGCGACGGCTGCGACGATGCGAGCTGGAACGGCCAGCAGGAGCCGCTGCTTGCCGATACCCGCCAGCAGATCATCGATCCGCGCACCGCCTACCAGATCGTCTCGATGCTGGAAGGTGTGGTCCAGCGCGGCACCGGCCAGTCGGTGAAGGCGGTGGGCAAGCCGCTGGCGGGCAAGACCGGCACCTCGTCGGATTCGCAGAGCGTCTGGTTCATCGGCTTCTCGCCGGACCTGGCGGCCGGTGTGTTTGTGGGCTTCGACGGTCCCCGCACGCTTGGCAAGTACGTCAATGGCGAGGACGAACAGGGCGCCACGGCGGCCGCGCCCATTTTCCGCGATTTCATGAAAGGCGCGCTCGCCGATGCGCCGCCCACGCCATTCCGTGTCGCGCCGGGCATCGAGGAGGTTCTCATCGATTGGAAGAGTGGCGATCCGGTTGCACCCGGCACGCCGGGCGCGATCCTGGAAGCCTTCAAGGCGGATACGGCGCCGGGCGAGGCCAATGCACCCGCGCTCGCCACCGTCACGGCCGGTGACGTGGAGCCGGCGCCGTCGCAAGCCATTTCAACGTCTCCCGCCCAGCCGCAGCCGTCCCGCGGCACACCCGGCGTCATCGGCGAAGGCACCGGCGGACTCTATTGAGGTGACGGAGCATCGGCCAGGAAAAGTGGACGACGGTTTTCCGTCAGGCCGTGCGACCATGAAAAATGAGCATCGGCCAGGAAAAGTGGACGACGGTTTTCCGTCAGGCCGTGCGGCCATGAAAAATGAGCATCGGCCAGGAAAAGTGGGAACCGGCTCTCCAGGCGGCCGTGCGGCATGAGAAATGACAATCTATCCGGAAAAGCGGACGCCGGCCGGACGGCTCGCCGTCCCGCGATCGGCGAGCCTCTACGGCTCGAGACCTGGCTGCGCCGGGCGCGCGCCATCTTCACGGCGTTGCAGCGTGATCTGCGCGATGCCGAACCCGGCCAGATTCTTCTCTGCGCCGCCATGGGCTGCTTCATCGGCGCGGTGGTGGATTTGCTGCGTGAAGGCGTGGCCTGGCTGCACGTCTATGATTTCGGCATTCCCGCCAATCGCTATCTCAGCGAAGGCATCGGCGTTTCGCGGCTGAGATTGCTGTTCGTGCCGCTGCTCGGCGGTCTGATTCTGGGACTGGCGGCGCGGGCGGTGCGCGCCCGGCGCTTCAACGAGATCGTCGACCCGATCGAGGCCAATGCGCTTCACGGCGGCCGCATGTCGCTGCGCGATTCCATCTGGCTTACTTTCACCACGGTGATCTCCAACGCCGCCGGCGCCTCGCTGGGCATGGAAGCCGGTTACAGCCAGTTGGGCGCGGGGCTTTATTCCTGGCTCGGCCGCTGGTTCAGGCTCCGCCGCGCCGATCTTCGCGTCTTTGTCACGGCGGGCGCCGGCGCGGCCATCGCCGCGGCATTCAACGCGCCGCTGGCGGGCGCCTTTTATGGCTATGAGCTGATCCTGGGCAGCTACAACACAAAGGCCCTGGCGCCGGTGGTGGTGGCGACGGTGTGCGCCGCGCTCACCCAGCGCGGCATGTCGCACATGAAGGCGCTGTTCGAAGTAACAGGAAGCTTCAACGTGCCATCCGAGAGTTATTTCCTGTTCGCGCTTCTGGGTCTGGCGGCTGCCGCGGTCGCCGTGGCGACGATGCAGGCGGTGACCTGGATCGAACGAAGCCTGCGCGCGTCCAATTTACCGGATTGGCTGAGACCCGCGATCGGCGGCGCGCTGTTGTCGGGCCTGGCGCTTTACGCGCCGCAAGTGCTGGGCAGCGGCCATGGCGCGGTGCAATTTCATTTCGACCTGCGCTGGACCCTCCCGGCGCTGGCCTTCCTGCTGGTGATGAAGCTGCTGGCTTCGGCGATCTCGGTGGGTTCGGGTTTTCGCGGCGGGTTGTTCTCATCGTCCCTGTTCCTGGGCACCTTGCTGGGCGCGATGTTCGCCCAGGCCGCGGCGTATTTTTCTCCCGGGCTGGAATCCGAGCACAACGTCTTCATGCTGGCCGGCATGGGCGCGGTTGCCGCCGGCATCATCGGCGCCCCGCTCACCATGGTGTTCCTGGTCCTGGAAGCGACCGGCGATTTTCAGGTCACCATCGCGGTGGTGATCGCGGTCACGGTTGCCTCCACCATCGTGCGCGTCCTGTTCGGTTATTCCTTCGCCACCTGGCGCTTTCATCTGCGTGGGCTTTCCATCCGCGGCGCCCATGATGTGGGCTGGATCAGCGACATGACGGTGGGACGGTTGATGCGCAGTGACGCCAAGACGATTCCGGAAAATCTCGGCCTCAAGGCGCTGCGCGCCGCCTATCCGGCCGGCAGCGCCAAGCGGCTCTATGTGGTGGATGGCTCCGGCCATTATATCGGCACCATCGATGCCGCGGAATTGCATGATACCGCGATTGACGACGCGCTGGACGGCGCGGTCGCGGGCGACCTGGCGGAAGCGCCGGACCAGTTCCTCTTGCCGGATGAGAATATCCGCAGCGCCCTGGCGCGCTTCGACGCGCTTCAGGCCGAGACCTTGCCGGTGCTGCTTTCCCGCAGCCAGCGGACCGTTGTGGGCTATGTGACCGAAGCCTACGCGCTCAAGCGCTATTCGGGCGAACTGGAGCGGATGCGCAGCGCCGAATTGGGCCAGCGTGATCTGTTCTCGATCGGGCCGCTTCCCAACAGCAAAGTCCCGGGCGGCTGATTTTGGTCTTTACGAGCAGGACGACGCACCCTATATCCCCTCCATGCGTCCGGAGATTCAACGCGGCATAGACGACATTCAGCAGGCTATCGCCCTGCTGAGGAGGCATCTTTGACTGGGACCGGTCGCTGCGCCGCCTGGACGAGCTGAACGCCAAGGCCGAAGACCCCACGCTTTGGAATGATTCCGCCGGCGCGCAGAAATTGATGCGCGAGCGTCAGAAACTCGACACGTCCTTGTCGGCGGTGAGGCAGCTGGAAAATGAGCTGGCCGACGCCACCGGCATGATCGAGATGGCCGAGGCCGAGAATGACGCCGCCATGGTGGCGGACGCCGAGAATTCCCTGCTGGCGCTGCAAAAACGCGCCGAGCAGTTGCGGCTCCAATCCATGCTCTCGGGCGAAGCCGACGGCAACGACAGCTATCTGGAGATTCATGCGGGGGCCGGCGGCACCGAAAGCCAGGATTGGGCCGCCATGCTGTTTCGCATGTACACGCGCTGGGCCGAGCAGCATGGCTACAAGCTGCAACTGATCGAGGAAAGCGAAGGCGAAGCGGTCGGACTGAAATCGGTCACCCTGCTGGTGAAGGGCGAGAATGCCTATGGCTGGCTCAAGAGCGAAGCCGGCGTGCACCGGCTGGTGCGCATCTCGCCTTTCGATTCTGCCGCCCGGCGGCACACGTCATTTTCCAGCGTCACGGTCTATCCCGTGATCGACCAATCCATCGAGATCGACATTCCCGAAAAAGACGTGCGCATCGACGTTTATCGCGCCTCCGGCGCGGGCGGCCAGCATGTCAACAAGACCGAGAGCGCGGTGCGCATCACCCATCTTCCCACCGGCATCGCGGTGGCCAGCCAGTCCGAGCGCAGCCAGCATCAGAACCGCGCCATCTGCTGGGAGATGTTGCGCTCACGGCTTTACGAAATCGAATTGGAAAAGAAAAAGGCCGAAACCGGTGCTTTCGTGGGCGAGAAATCCGACATCGGCTGGGGCCACCAGATCCGCTCCTATGTGCTGCAGCCTTATCAGTTGGTGAAGGATCTTCGCACCGGGGTGGAAAGCCGTACGCCTCAGGATGTGCTGGACGGCGATCTCGACCCCTTCATGGCCGCGGCGCTGGCCCAGGAGGTAGGCGGCAAGCCGCGCGAAAAAGTCGAAGACCTCGCCTAGTCAGGCATCTGTGGCGTTCAGTGTGTCGCGCACCCATTGTGACGCTGGCTACGATAAAGCATCGGCGGCGAGGGATTGTAACCGAAGTGCAGGCCGAGGGCCGCGCGAAGCGCGAACAGCCCGAGGTCCTGCATTAAGTTGCCTGCAAGGGGGTGAGACCCGCCAGTCCCGGCTGCGAGCTCTGGATGATCTGGGATGGTTGCGGTTTTCTCGCTTCATCGCCCAGGGGATTGTCGGAATGGCGGCAATTGCCTTCGAAGAAAGCGCCCGCTTCCACCGCGAAGGCTTCGTGCAGGATATCGCCTTCGACATGGCTGGTGGCCGCCAACAGAACTTTCCGCGCGCGAATGCGGCCGATCACCTTGCCGCGCACCGTCACATCCTCGGCCCAGATCTCGCCATGAATCTCGGCGCGTTCGCCGATCACCAGGCCCACGCTGCGCACATCGCCTTCGACGATGCCGTCAATCTGCATGTCGCCGGTGGAATTGAGCGTACCCGTGACCGTGAGGTCGCCACTGATGATCGAAGGCGCGGTGCCGGAACGGCCCAGCCGCTTGGGCGCAGCACTGGCCACAGGCGCGGCGCCCATGCTGGCGGGCGGGGGAACGAGGTCTTTGTTTTTGTTAGAGAACATGACGGCCTGCCTCTATGAAGTTGCGGGGGTTACGCACCACGTCATCATACCAGACTTCGTAATGGACATGAGGCCCGGTGCTGCGGCCCGTAGACCCCAGACGCCCGATCGCGCCGCCTTTCTCGACCCTCATACCCACCCTTACGCTAATCGCGGAAAGATGACCGTACCGTGTATGAAGCCCCAAGCCGTGATCGATTTCCACCATGTTGCCGTAACTGCCGCGGAATCCGGCAAAAATAACCGTGCCGGCGGCGGTGGCGCGGACCGCCGTGCCCCAGGGACCGGCGAAATCCATGCCCGGATGGAAGGCGTAGCGGCCGGTGAAAGGATCGAGCCTGGGACCGAAGCCGCTGGAAAGATCGAAGTTTTCGCCGCTCACCGGCACGGCGAGGGGGATATGGCGCATTTCCAATGACAGATTGTCCAACCGGTTCAATATGGCGCTGGCCTTGAGATAGGCGGCGTTGAAATCGCCGTCATTCAAGCCGTCAACCTCGACCCGGTCGAGCGGGATTTCCGGGCCGCCCACGCCTTCGCTGGCCTGGCTTTGGCGTTCGAACTGGACGGGATTTATGCCGGTCTTGTGCACGATGCCGCGCAGGCTCGCCACATCGCCCTTCAGTGTGTCTCCGGTCTTGTCCATCAGGAGCGTCTCGGAACTCCCCATTGACGCCACGCGCGCCGTTTGTTGGACAAGGATCTGCAAACCCGGATGCTGGGCATAGGCTTCGGAAAGCGCCACCGGGCTTTGGGCTGGGCCGGTGAAGATCGCGTTGGCCATATGGCGCAGTTGGGCGAAGGTCCGGTCCAGCAAGCCGGCATGGTCGGGCTTGGCGATGCGCGGTTGCGGCGCCACCGGCTCGGGCATTACCGAAAGCGTGCTGCCGCCGTCCACGTCCCTGTCTGATGCGAACGTGTTTTGCGCGCCCTGCGGAATAGCGGGCGCTTCGTCCATGCTGGCGCCAGCCGACATTTTCTCCTCGGGCAGGGGCGGCGTGCCGGGGACGATCGCCGCTTCCACCTGGGCCTTGCGGTTGAGGAAGTTGGCGATGGCGTTCTGCTTGGTCTGAAGCGTGTCGGCGGCGGATTTGAATTTGTCCTCTGCGCCCACCAGCGCGCCGTTCAGTTCGTCATAAGAGATCTGCAAATCGGCGAGCCGGGTTTCATAGGCCGACTGCATCTCCTGATAGCGGTGATCCTTGGCGATGATGATGCGGTCCTTGAAGATCACATTGACGGTGGCGAACGCCACCCAGCCCAGGAAAATCAGGCTGAGGCCCGCCAAAGTCGCCTGCAGCGAGGGTCCGAAGGTGAAGAACTGCACGCGCCCGTTGCTGCGGATGTAGATCTGCCGTTCCGGAAATGTCTTGTGAATCCAGGTCCAGACCCGCTCGATCGCCGCGGTGACTTTCGAATGGGACGCAGGCTTGCTCGCAAAGGCGGTTTCCGCCGTGGCATCCTCGCCGACAAGGCCGCCTTGCCAGAAGAAAGAATGCGAGGTCAGGCGCGGACCGAATCGCCTTAGCAGCTTCAAAGCTTTTTCGCCGCGGCAAGCACGGCCTCCACATGCCCGGGGATTTTGACCTTGTGCCAGGCTTCAGCGATCACGCCTTTGCCGTCGACCAGGAAGGTCGCCCGCTCCATGCCCATATATTTGCGGCCATACATGCTCTTTTCCACCCACACGCCGTAAGCGGTGGCGGCTTTAATATCGGGGTCGGAGCCTAACGCCAGTTTAAGTTTGTACTTCTTCTTGAATTTTTCGTGGGATTGAAGACTGTCCTTGGACACGCCGATCACCGGCACGCCCAATTTCTCGAATTTGCCCAGGGCGGAAGAGAAATCGATCGCCTCCTTGGTGCAGCCGGACGTATCGTCCTTGGGGTAGAAATAGATCACAAAAGGCTTGCCCTTAAGGCCGGCGCGCGAAACGCTGGCCCCGTCGTCCGTCGCCAATGTGAAATCCGGGGCCTTATCGCCTGCGGATAAGCCCCGTGCCGCCGCCGCCATTCACCACTACCAGCCCAATGCCCGCCAGCCTTAACTTATGGAGGGCCAAAAGGCGAGTGCAACTCGTAAAAGGCTTTACAAGATGCTGCGTTATCTGCCCTTTTTAGGCCCAAGTGCTGCGATAATGCTTTGATTTTCCGCATCGGACCGCGCCTGTGAGATTGCCTTTCGCCAGTATCATCAAGGCTCACCATGTCAGCCATGCGGCGTTGGCCCTGGGTACGCTGGCGGCTGCGGTGATCTTTTTCACGGCCGGCGCCCTGATCCGTCTCCTTTTGGGACCGGTTTCGCTGGGGCCGCTCACGGGCACTTTGGCGGGTGCGCTCCAACAGGCGCTCCCCGGCATCACGCTCAAATATGACCAGGCGGCGATCGAGTGGACCCGTGACGAGGGCCGGGTCAATCTCGTCGTGTTGGGCGCCAAGGTTTTCGACAGCAACGGCCGTGTGGTGGCGCAAGCGCCCAAAGCCGATATCGATCTTGCCGCGCGCTCACTCCTGTCCGGCCATGTCGGGGTCCAGCGCATCACCCTGGTGGGGGTCGAGCTTTCCCTGGTCCATATGAAGGATGGCGGTGTGCGGCTTGGCGCCGAAGGCGACAAGAACGCCAATGACGTGCTGGCGCGCCTCAACGATGTGATCGAGGCCAAGGGTTCGGCCACCTCGAGCCTGAGGAGCTTTGCCGTGCGCAATGCGCGGCTGTCCTTGTTCGACGAAAGCACCGGGCTTCACATGGTGGCGCCCAAGGCAACGCTGGTGATGTCGGCCAAGACCAACGCCATCGGACTGCATTTCGACTCCGATATCGTCCTGTCCGGCAATTTCGCGCATGTGAAAGCCGACATGACCCTGCCGCCCGACAAGGGGCCGATCGAGGGCAATGCCTTGATCACCGGTCTTGACCTGCGGGCGCTGGCGGCCAACGCCCAGATGTTCAAGCCCCTGAGCAATATTGCCCTGTCGGTCAATCTTGCGGCGCGCTACAGCGTGGCGCCGGGCGCTCATCTTACCACCGCGGATTTCGATCTCACCGCCGCCGGTCAATTGCCGCTCAACCTGCTCAAGGGCGGCGCGGTGCATGTGCGCCAATTGCGCATCTCGGGAAATTATGACGGGGTGAAGAACCATCTGGCGCTGAACCAGGTGAATCTGGACGCGCGAGAAGGCGTGATCCACCTCAAGGGCGGGGCGGATTTCCACTATGACAGCGGCACGCTCGCCAGCGTCAGCGGCGGCTTCGCCACCTCACGGCTTGCCTTGGACATGCCCGGCGTGTTCGCGCAACCGGTGGCTTTTCAGGCGCTCGACGCCAACGGCAGCTACCAGATCGCGTCGCAGGAATTCGACATTGACCGCGCCAGCCTGACCGCGCCCGGTTTCGCGCTGTCCGGCGCGGGCAGCATCAGCCTGGGCGAAAAAGGCCAGACGCCCGGCGTGGCCGTTAACGGGAAGCTGGCGCCGCTGCCGGTCAAGACGCTGCTGCGCTATTGGCCGCTGCCGGCCGCGGAAGGCGCGCGCGACTGGATCGCCGCCAACATCTTCGCCGGCTCGGTGGGTCCATTCGCCTTCGAGACCCATTTCACGCCCGGCATGCTGGACCAGGATGTGCTGCCGGACGATTCCATGAAGCTCACTTTCGCAGTGACGGGCGTGGAGGGGAATTACGTCGCCGGCCTCACCCATGTCACCGGCGTTTCGGGGAACGCCACCTTGCTGGGCGACACCTTCACCGCCGATTTTGACGGCGGCCATGTGGGCAACCTGCTGGTCCGCAATGGGCATGCCCTGATCCCCACCCTGCACGTCCATGGCACGGCGGGCCAATTCAGCGCCCATGTCGACGGCCAGATGCCCGAGGTGATGACCCTGATCGATATGAAGCCTCTGGGCTATGCCACGCGCTTCGGCATTGATCCCAAACAGACCCATGGCGTGGCCAGCACCGATCTCTCCTTCACGGTTCCCATGCTGCAGAATCTGGCGGTGGACGCGGTGGGGATTTCCGTCAAGGCGCAGGTGAGCGATTTCGCCGTGGCGCTGGGCCGGCTCAAGTTCACCAACGGTCAGGTCAATTTCGAGATCGACAATAATCATCTGCATCAGACGGGCGCGGTGTCGCTGGCGGATTCGCGCTTCCTCGTCGATTGGACCGAGGATTTCAAGACCTCCGGCGCCATCACCACCAGGGTGAACGCCAAGGGGGTCATGACCGACGCCGCTCGCCAGGCGCTCAGCATCGGCGTGCAGAGTATCGTCACTGGGCCGGTGATGGCGGATGCGGATATGCAAGGCCATCGCGGTGAGCTCACCACCGCCGACATTACGATGGACCTCAGCAACGCTGCGCTCACCATCCCCATTCTGCATCTGGGCAAGCCGGCGGGCTTGGCCGCCAGCGGCCATATCGCCGTCAACTTCGCGCCAGGCGACATCCCCCATGACGAGACCATTCGCGTCACCGGTCCCAATGTGAACGCCACCGGAACCGCCAGTTTTGACCGCAACGGATCTCTTTCCGTGCTGAATTTCACGTCCGTGAAAATGGGTCCGCAGAACGACCTCTCCTTCACCCTCACGCGCACGCAAACGGAAAATGATTACGTCCTGCGCGGCCATTCGCTGGACGGATCCCTGATCGGGCGCGACGTGGGCGAGAGCGGTCCGACCGCCAATGGCGGACCCCGCGACGAGACGCCGGTGGGGCCCTTCCATATCGACGCGCGGCTCGACCGTCTGGCGATGCGCGACGGCGTGGCGACCGCGCCCTTCAATCTCGATCTTTCCGGAGTGGGCGACAAGCCGTCGGCGCTCACTTTGTCCGGTGGGCTGGGCAAAGGCGGCAACATCAGCGGGACCATCGAGACGTCCGTGACCGGACGCAAATTGACTCTCGGGGCGGGCGATGCCGGACAATTGATCCAGGGCCTGTTCGCGTTCGAGAGCATCAAGGGCGGCAATCTCACCCTAGTGGCGAATTTGCCCGGCCACGCCAGCGACGCCGACCCCGCGCCGGGGAACACGCCGGATTATCAGGGCACCCTGGACATCGACAATTTCCAGGTGATGAACCAGCCTTTGCTGGCCAGACTGTTCTCGGCCGGTTCCTTCACCGGTATCGGCGATCTGATGGGAAGCGGCGGCATCTCATTGGAGAAGTTGAGCGTGCCGTTCAACTCCAAGAACAATGTGATCAGCGTGCATGACGCCGTTGCCCGGGGCCGGGCCGTGGGCGCGAGCGCCGACGGCTACGTGGACCGGCCCAAGAACCAGGTGGCGTTGAAGGGATCGCTGATCCCGGCCTATGGCCTCAATTCGGTTCTGGGAGACATTCCCGTGCTGGGCACGGTGCTGGGGTCGAAGAAAGGCGAAGGCCTGTTTGGCGTTACCTATTCGGCAACCGGAAATGCGGATGAACCGAAGATCGATGTCAATCCGCTCTCGGCGCTGGCGCCGGGTATTCTGCGCCGGATTTTCCAGGGCCACATTCCGAATTCCAGCAACGCGCCGTCGAATCAGGCGCCACCAGTCCAGACCGCCAATCCGGCGACGGCACAATCCAGTCCGCCAAAGCCGGCGTCTCGCTAGATTGGCCTGACCAGAACGTGTTTCTTCTTGCCGCTCGACAGTTTGAGCACGCCGTCGCGGTTGAGCGCGGATGAGTCCACCGTCAGTTTGGGATCGCTGACGGGTGCGTCATTCAGCTTGAGTCCGTTGTTGGCGATTAGTTTGCGCGCCTCCGAATTCGAACTCACCAGACCCGCGGCGACGGCGAGATTGAGGATGCCATCGGGCAATTTGGTCCGGATGGTGGGTAGCCCTTCCGCCATCGCACCTTTCTCGAAAGCGCCGCGAGCGGTATCGGCGGCACGCTCCGCCGCTTCCCGGCCATGCAGGATGGCGGTGGCTTCGGTCGCCAATATTTTCTTGGCCTCGTTGAGCTCGGCCCCATCAAGTTTTTCCAGGCGCGCGATCTCGCTTTCCGGAAGATCGGTGAACAGGCGCAGGAAACGTCCCACGTCGCCGTCCTCGGTATTGCGCCAGAATTGCCAATATTCGTACGGACTGACGCGTTCCGCAGAAAGCCACACCGCGCCCGCCGCCGTCTTTCCCATCTTGGCGCCCGACGCCGTGGTGATCAGCGGCGTGGTGAGGGCAAAGAGCTGGGCATTTTCCATGCGGCGGCCCAGCTCGATGCCGGAGACGATATTGCCCCACTGGTCCGAGCCGGAGGATTGCAGGCGGCAGCCATACCGCTTGTACAACTCCACGAAATCGTAAGCCTGCATGATGGAATAATTGAATTCCAGGAAAGACAAGGGCTGCTCGCGCTCCAGCCTCAGCTTGACGCTATCCATAGTGAGCATGCGGTTGACCGAGAAATGCCGGCCGACTTCGCGCAGGAAGGGAATATATTCGAGCTTGTCCAGCCATTCCGCATTGTCCGCCATCAGGGCGTCGGAAGGACCATCGCCGAATGTCAGCAGATGCCGGATGCTGGCCAGGATGCTCTTCTTGTTGGCCTCGATCTGTGCAGGGCTCAAAAGTTGGCGCGTCTCATCCTTGCCCGAGGGATCGCCCACTTTGGTGGTGCCCCCACCCATCAGGAGAATGGGTTTGTGGCCCGCCTGTTGCAGGCGGCGCAGCGTCATCAACTGGATCATGTGGCCGATATGCAGGCTGTCGGCGGTGCAGTCGAAGCCGATATAAGCGGTGACGCGCTCGCGCCCGAACAAGGCGTCGAGCTCGGCCGGCGCCGAACAGTCATAATAGGCGCCGCGCGCGGCGAAGTTCTTCAGGAAGGCGGACTGGAATTGCGGGGCGGCGGGCATCGTATAGGCTCTGGCTTTCTTCCCCCGTATAGCGAAGCTATTGGCGGGGGAAGATGTCGCAGCGAGGTGGCGGCGGGAGCCGGCCCGAGCTGTGACAGATGGGGGTCCAATATAACAAGCGGGCAATAGCATAGATGGCGGAAATTTCGAAAGTCATCGGCCTGATGAGCGGCACCTCGCTTGACGGCGTGGACGCCGCCCTGATCGAGACCGACGGCGAGGACGTGGCGCGCCCCCTGGGGAGCCTCACCATCCCCTATGGGCCCGAAACGCGGGCGCTTTTGCGCGCCGCGCTGGAGGAAGCGCGCAACGTCGCCCAGGGCGCGCCGGTGCCTTATTCCATCCGCGACGCCGAGCGCCATCTGACCGAGGCGCATGCCGAGGCGGTCAAGGCGTTGTTGCAGAAAACCGGGCTCGAAGCGGACCAGATTTCCCTGCTGGGATTTCATGGCCAGACCATTTTGCACCGGCCCGAGCAGCATTGGACCTGGCAGATCGGCGACGGTGGTCTGCTGGCGCGGCTCACCGGAATCGATGTGGTCAATGATTTCCGCAGGGCTGACGTGAAGGCGGGCGGCCAAGGCGCGCCGCTGATGCCGCTTTATCACGCCGCCGTGGCGCGGAAGCTGGGCTTGCCCCTGCCGCTGGTGGTGGTGAATATCGGAGGCGTTGCCCAAGTCACTTATATAAGCGGCGATACGGTGCTGGCCTTTGACACCGGGCCCGGCAATGCGCCGATCGACGATTGGATGCACAAGCATAGCGGCACGCCCCTGGACCAGGAGGGGGCTTTCGCCCGAACCGGCAAGATCGACGACGCCGCCCTGGACCGGATGCTAAACCATCCTTTCTTTACCCGGTTGCCGCCGAAATCCCTCGACCGGCTCGATTTCGGCATGGATGCGGTCGCCCATCTCGATCCCGAGGATGGCGCCGCCACCTTGACGGCCTTCACGGCGGCATCTCTGGCCCGGGCGCGCGAGCATTTCCCGGAGCCCGCCGCCATGTGGGTGGTGAGCGGCGGCGGCCGGCACAATAAATTCCTGATGGATCAATTGCGGGCGCGGGTGAATGCGCCGGTGATCGCTGCCGAAAAAGCGGGCTGGGATGGCGATTCCATGGAGGCGGAGGGCTTCGCCTATCTGGCGATGCGCGCAAAAAAAAGGCTGCCCTTGTCGCTCCCCACCACAACCGGCGTCAAAGAGCCGATAACCGGCGGGAAGTTTCACCGAAAGTCGTGAACAACCACCTGTAGAGCGCGAGGATTTTTGCGGGCTAGGCAGGAGCGGCGCGCGGAGCGTGCGCATAGCACGTGAGCACGCGCGACGAACCTAGAACGCAAAAAGGCCGCGCGTGTTATCTACCCTCGCGCGGCTTGCTCATCATATTGGAGACGTATTCTTTCACCGTCTCCACCACTTCGGCTTCGTGCTTGTCGAAGAAGTGATTGGCGCCTTCGATCTTCTCGTAAGTGATCTTGATGCCTTTCTGGGCGGTCAGGCGGTCCACCAGCTTCTGCACGTCGGCTTCCGGCACCACATTGTCCTTGGTGCCGTGCACGATCAGGCCCGAGGCCGGGCAGGGGGCGAGAAAGGCAAAGTCATACATGCTGGCCGGCGGCGCGATCGAGACAAAGCCGGTGATCTCGGGCCGGCGCATCAGAAGCTGCATGCCGATCCAGGCGCCGAAGGAAATGCCGCACACCCAGACATTGGACGGATTGGGATAAAGCGTGTTCATCCAGTCGAGCACGGCGGCCGCGTCCGACAATTCTCCCGAACCATTGTCGAAGGTGCCTTGGCTTCTGCCCACGCCGCGGAAATTGAAACGCACCGTGGTGCAGCCCAACCCGTGGAACATGTGAAACAGGTCATAGACCAGGGGGTTGTTCATGGTGCCCCCGAACTGGGGGTGGGGGTGCAATACCAGCGCCATGGGGGCGCCAGGCGCCTTCTGGCGTTGATAGCGCGCCTCGATTCGACCAGCCGAGCCGGGAAGAATGATGTCAGGCACGGAGCGTCCCCGACGGGCGGATCTGCAACTTTAGCATAGCAGAAAACTCGGATTTTTAGACGCCAAGGTCATAATAAAATTATTCATTTTCAATGGCTTGGCGAAGTTTCAGGCGGGAACGGCTAAATACTTGACCATGCTAGTCGGGAAATCTATACCCATGCTCTGGAGTTGAAGGTGTTCTTTTCAGGTTGGGCCGCGCTTCTTACACCAAGGAGCCGCCCCACGCCTAAGAAAAAACGCCGTTATTTGAAGGAGATCGGGCATGCGGCTGAGCACCAAGGGGCGTTATGCGGTGATGGCGATGGCCGATCTGGCGGGGCACTCGTCCAATTCCGAGCCCCATGAGCAACCAAAGCCGGTGGCTCTGGCCGATATCGCCGAGCGTCAGGACATTTCACTGTCTTATCTGGAACAGCTTTTCGCCAAGCTCCGGCGTGGCGGGCTGGTGACCAGCGTGCGCGGTCCCGGCGGCGGCTATCGCCTGGCGCGGTCTTCCGGTGAGCTTCGCATCGCCGACATCATCGTGGCGGTGGACGAGCCGATCGCGGCCACGCGCTGCCGTCCCAATGGCTCCAAAGGCTGCACCAAGACGGGCGCGCGTTGCGTCACCCACGATCTTTGGGAAGAGTTGGGCCAGCAGATTCATGTGTTCCTCTCTTCGGTCTCCCTGGCCGATGTGGTGGAGCGCCGGGTGCTGGGCCGGTCGCGGCCCTGCAATGATTTCGACGGTAATCATGCCGCCAGCGACGGCGCGCCGGCGGCGGATTTCGAAGCGGCCTGAACAGCATGACCTATTGCGATCACAATGCGACGGCGCCGCTCCGGCCGGAAGCCCGCGAGGCGATGGCGCGCGCGCTTTCCATCACCGGCAATCCGTCCTCGGTTCACGCCGGAGGCCGCGCCGCACGCGCCTTGGTCGAAGAGGCGCGCGACGCTGTGGCGAAATTGGCCGGTGCCAAGCCTGAGCAGGTTATTTTCACCAGCGGCGCCACCGAAGCCAATGCACTGGCGCTGTGGGGCGCCGTCGAGGCGGCCATGGACGCCGGCAAGCCGATCACGCGACTGATGGTGTCGGCGATCGAACACAAATCGGTGATCAAGACCGCGGAAGCGATTGTCGAGCGGATGTCTGAAATCCGGATGGAAAATTTGCCCGTGACCGCTGACGGTGTGCTGGACCTTCGAGCGCTGGCCGCGTCATTGCGGGGTGAAGGCCGCGCCCTGGTGGCGGTGATGGCCGCCAACAACGAAACCGGCGTGGTGCAGCCAATCGCGGAGATTGCGCGTCTGTGCCGCGAGGCGGATGCCTTGCTGCTGGTGGATGCGGTGACCGCGGCCGGAAAGATTCCGCTCAATGCCGGTCTTTGCGATTACATGAGCCTGTCGGGCCATAAACTGGGCGCGCCGCAAGGCGTGGGCGCTTTGATTGTGGCCGAGGCTGCGCCGCTGGCGGCGCAATTGGTGGGTGGCGGCCAGCAGAAGGGCTTGCGCGCGGGCACGGAGAATTTGTCCGGGATCGCCGGCTTCGGCGCCGCCGCCAAAGCGGTTCTGGTGCATGACGATGAACGGGTCTGTGTTGCCGATGTGCGCGACGCATTCGAGCGGGCGCTGAAGGAGACCTTGCCGCAAGCCGTGGTCCTGGGCGCGGCGGCCGATAGGCTTGGCAACACGTCCAACATCGCGCTGCCGGGCCTTTCGGCGGAGAATATGGTGATCGCGCTGGATCTCGACGGGGTGATGGTGAGCTCGGGCTCATCCTGTTCGTCGGGGAAAATCTCTCCATCTCATGTGTTGACGGCGATGGGCTTGAGCGAGATTTCCTCCATCCGGGTGAGTTTCGGCTGGAATTCCAGCCCGTCCGACGCGGACGCCGTGGTGGCGTCTCTGGTCAAACTCTGGCAGCGCGCCCGTCCGCGCGCCGCCGCGTGAGGAGAAACCATGTCCTCCGCCGCGCTTGAAACCAAACAGCAAGTCGCCGAACTGGGCGAGAAATACAAATATGGCTTCGTCACCGATATCGAGATGGAGCGCGCGCCCAAGGGTCTCAGCGAAGACACGGTGCGCTATGTTTCGGCGAAGAAGAGCGAACCCGATTGGATGCTGGAATGGCGGCTGGGCGCGTTCCGCCGCTGGCTTTCCATGATTGAGCCGAAATGGGCCAAGGTGCACTATCCACCCATCGATTATCAGAACGCCTATTATTACGCCGCGCCCAAGAACCAGCCCAAGAAACAGTCGCTGGATGAAGTCGATCCCAAGCTGCTTGAGACTTACAAAAAACTGGGCATCCCATTGTCTGAGCAGATGGCGCTGGCCGGCGTCGCGGTGGACGCGGTGTTCGATTCCGTTTCGGTCGCCACAACCTTCAAGGAAAAGCTCAACGAGGCGGGCGTGATCTTCTGCCCGATTTCGGAAGCGATCCGCGACTATCCCGATCTGGTAAAGAAATATCTGGGCACGGTGGTGCCCGTGACCGATAATTTCTTCGCCACCTTGAATGCGGCGGTCTTTTCCGATGGCACCTTCGTCTATGTCCCCAAGGGCGTGCGCTGCCCGATGGAACTGTCCACCTATTTCCGCATCAATGCCAGCGAGACCGGCCAGTTCGAGCGCACGTTGATCGTGGCCGATGAAGGCGCCTATGTCTCTTATCTCGAAGGCTGCACCGCGCCCAAGCGCGACGAGAACCAGTTGCATGCCGCGGTGGTCGAGCTGGTGGCGCTGGATCACGCCGAGATCAAATATTCCACAGTGCAGAACTGGTATCCCGGCGACGAGGAAGGCAAAGGCGGCATCTATAATTTCGTCACCAAAAGGGGTGATTGCCGCGGCGTGCGGTCCAAGATCAGCTGGACTCAGGTCGAGACCGGCTCGGCCATCACCTGGAAATATCCCAGCTGCATCCTTCGGGGCGATGACTCGATCGGCGAATTCTATTCCATCGCCATCACCAACAATTTCCAGCAGGCCGACACTGGCACCAAAATGATCCATCTGGGCAAGAACACCCGCTCGCGCATCATCTCCAAGGGCATCAGCGCCGGCAAAGCCCAGAACACCTATCGCGGGTTGGTGAGCGTCTATGGCAAGGCCGAGAATGCGCGCAATTTTACCCAATGCGACTCGCTGTTGATCGGCTCGCAATGCGGCGCCCATACCGTGCCCTATATCGAAAGCCGCAATCCCACCGCACGCATCGAGCATGAGGCGACCACCTCCAAGATCGCGGAGGATCAGCTTTTCTATTGCCTGCAGCGCGGCCTGGGCCAGGAAGAGGCGGTGGCGCTGATCGTCAACGGCTTCTGCAAGGAAGTGCTGCAGCAATTGCCCATGGAATTCGCGGTGGAAGCGCAAAAGCTGGTGGGCATTTCCTTGGAAGGTTCGGTGGGTTGAACATGCTTGAGATCAAAAATCTGCACGTCACCGTCGGCGGCAAGGAAATCCTCAAAGGCTTGAGCCTTCGGGTCGAGGCCGGCGAGGTGCATGCCATCATGGGGCCGAACGGCTCGGGCAAATCCACTTTGTCCTACGTGCTGGCGGGCCGCGCGGGCTACGACATCACTGAAGGCAGCATCAGTTATTGCGGCGAGAATCTGGCGGCGCTGGCGCCGGAAGAACGCGCCGCCAAAGGTGTCTTCCTCGCCATGCAATATCCGGTGGAGATTCCCGGCGTCACCACCATGATGTTCCTAAAAAGCGCCATCAACGCCCAGCGCCGCGCTCGCGGCGAGGCCGAGCTGGACGCCGTCTCCGTACTGAAGGCGGTCCGGAAAATGGCGGCCAGCCTGAATGTCTCGGAAGAGATGCTCAAACGCGCCCTCAATGTCGGATTCTCCGGCGGCGAGAAGAAGCGCCTGGAAATCCTCCAGATGGCCTTGTTCGAACCCAAGCTGGCGATTCTGGATGAGACCGATTCCGGCCTCGACATAGACGCGCTGCGCCTGGTGGCGGAAGGCGTCAATGCCCTGCGCGCGCCCGAACGCGCCATGCTGTTGATCACCCATTATCAGCGTCTGCTGGATTACATCGTGCCCGATCGCATCCATGTGTTGGCCAATGGCCGCATTATCGCCGAAGGCGGCAAGGAATTGGCGCTGGAGCTGGAAGCCAAGGGCTATGAACAGATTATAAAGGACGCCGCATGACGCTGGCGCTTCCCACCCGCTGGATCGAGGAATGGAAATATTCCGACCTGGCGCGCGCCCTGGGCGATGCCGGGTTCGGCGAGGACAGCGCCGCGGCGCGCCTTGGACCTGTGCCGCAAGGCGTCGAGGCATTTTCATTGGATGAAGCCAAAAAGCCCGAATGGGTGAAGGCGCATTACGGCAAACTTCCCGCCAATTCCGTGAGCGCGGTTTCGCTGGCCAAGGCCAGGGGCGGCATCGCGCTGAGGGTACATAAGAACAAGCACGTCGAAGCGCCGTTGGCGCTCGATTTCACCGGCCACGGCCATGTGCGTGCGCTGCTGGTGCTGGAGGAAGGCGCGTCGCTCACTTTGCTTGAACGTTGCGGCAGCGCGGAGACGCGCAATACCGGTTTCGAAATTGTGCTGGGCCGCAATGCCCGGCTGGATCATGTTCGCATCGCGCCCAACTCTTCCGCCGTGCAGGTCGAGGAAATCTCCATGACCATGGCCAATGACGCCCAGTATCGCGCCCATTTTGCCAATTTCGGCGCCAAATTGAGCCGTCTGGAACTTGCCATCGCCCTGCAAGGCGTAGGCGCCGCCGCCGATCTTTCCGGCGTGAGCGTGCTTTCGGGAACCAGCCATGCCGACATCACCACTTATGTCACCCATGAAGTGGGCGAGACCCAGAGCTTGCAATTGTTCAAGAAAGTGGTGGGCGGCAGCGCCCAGGCCGTCTATCAGGGCAAGGTGACTGTCAAGCCGGGCGCCGACGGGTCTGACAGCCGTCAGACCGCCAAGGCATTGCTGCTGGGTGCTCGGGCCGAAGCGGATTTGAAGCCTGAGTTGGAAATCCTGGCGGATGACGTCAAATGCGTCCATGGCGCTGCGGTGGGTGATCTGGACGCGGATTCCCTGTTCTATCTGAGGTCGCGCGGCATTCCAGAAAACGATGCGCGCCATCTTCTGCTCCATGCCTTCCTTGAAGACGCCGTCGCCGGCATCGCCAACACCGACCTGCGCGAGATGGTCCGCGGCATGGTCAGCCGGGCCCTGGACAAGGTGACGGCATGACAGCGGCCGCCAAAATCATTCCCGCCTTCGATGTGGAAAAGGCCCGCGCCGATTTCCCGATTCTGTCGCGCAAGGTCTATGGCAAGAAGCTGGTCTATCTCGACAGCGGCGCTTCGGCGCAGAAGCCCAAAGCAGTCCTGGAGGCGATGACGCACTTCGCGGAAAGCGACTATGCCAATGTTCATCGCGGGGTACATTTCCTTTCCGCCGCCGCCACCGACGCCTATGAGGCGGCGCGGCGAACGGTGCAGAAATTCCTTCATGCCGCTCACGAAGACGAGATCGTCTTCACCAAGGGCGGTACCGAGGCGATCAATCTTGTCTCCTACAGTTTTCTGGCGCCCCGCATTCAATCCGGTGATGAAATCGTCCTCTCGGTGATGGAGCATCATTCCAACATTGTTCCCTGGCATTTCCTGCGCGAGCGCCAGGGCGCGGTGCTCAAATGGGTGGATGTGCGCGACGACGGCAGCCTGGATATCGAGGCGCTGGATGCTGCGATCGGGCCTCAGACCAAACTGGTCGCCGTCACCCATATGTCCAATGTCCTGGGCACGGTCACGCCGCTCCGGGAGATCGTAGCCCGCGCCCACGCCAAGGGCGTGCCGGTGCTGGCCGATGGCTGCCAAGGCGCCGTGCATGAAATCGTGGACGTGCAGGCGCTGGATATCGATTTTTATGCCCTCACCGGCCACAAGCTCTATGGGCCCACCGGCATCGGTGCGCTTTACGCCAAGCGGGCGCATTTGAAGACCATGCGGCCCTTCAATGGCGGCGGCGAGATGATCCGCGAAGTGACCCGCGATCTTGTCACCTATGCCGATCCGCCCGCGCGCTTCGAGGCGGGCACCCCGCCCATCATCGAGGCGGTAGGCTTGGCGGCGGCGCTGGATTATCTGACCGCGTTCGACCGCGCCGCGGTCAAGGCGCACGAGCATGATCTTCTCACTTATGCGCGCGAGCGGCTGCGCGATTTCAATTGGCTTAAGGTGATCGGAGACGCCCCGGGCAAGGGCGCGATCCTGTCTTTTGAGGCCCAGGGGATGCACGCGCACGATGTCGCCACCATATTGGACCGTGAAGGCGTGGCGGTGCGCGCCGGCCATCACTGCGCCCAGGTGCTGATGGAGCGGTTCGGCGTGGCCTCGACCAGCCGCGCCAGTTTCGCCTTGTACAACAACCGGGCCGATGTCGATGCGCTGGTGGACGCGCTAGCCAAGGCCCGGGAGATTTTGAGCTAGTCATGGACCCGTCGCTGCGCGAACTCTACCAAGAAGTCATTCTCGATCATTCGCGCCATCCGCGCCATTTCGGCCCCTTGGATCATGCCACCCACAAGGCCGAAGGCTATAACCCCCTTTGCGGTGATCGCGTCACGGTGATGCTCACGCTCGGTCCGGATGGCCGCGTTGCCGACATCAAATTCGAAGGCAAGGGCTGCGCCATCAGCCAGGCCTCGGCCTCGATGATGACCGAGATGCTGGCGGGCCGCACTCTTCCCGAAGCGCAAAAGCTGATGGACGGTTTCCTGCATCTGGTGAAAGGCGAAGAGTCCGTGGAACTCGCCGCCGAGGACCGCGAACATCTGGACGTGATGTCGGGCATTTCCGAATTCCCCATGCGGGTGAAATGCGCCACACTGGCCTGGCACACCTTCAAGAATGCCCTGGAAGAAGGAAAAATCGAGGGAGGGGCGGCATGAGCGAAGCCCTCCAATCCGCCCTCAGCCCCCAGGAACTGGACGAATTCACCTCCAAGCTGGTGACGGCGCTCAAAACCGTTTTCGACCCGGAGATCCCGGTTGATATTTATGAACTCGGACTCATCTATAAGGTGGATGTGGCCGACAACAAGGATGTCACCGTGGACATGACGCTGACCGCGCCCAACTGCCCCGTGGCGGGCGAGATGCCGGGCAATGTCAAGGCGGCCCTGGAAAAGGTCGAAGGCATCGGCCAGGTTTCGGTCAACATGACCTTCGATCCACCCTGGACGCCGGAGCGGATGAGCGAAGAAGCCAAACTCGAACTGAACATGTACTAATGGAAAAGAGAACGGCAAGACGAGAAAGACCCAAGCCCGTGCGCCTCACCGAGACGGCGGCGGCGCGGTTGCGCCAGATCATGACCGACGCCGAGGGGAAATTTCTGGGCGTGCGGGTGGGCGTCACCAATGGCGGCTGCGCCGGCATGAGCTACACCATGAATTATGCCGAAAGCACCAATCCGCTGGACGAAGTGATGGAGGATCAGGGCGTGAAAATCTTCATCGAGCCCAAAGCGATCCTGTTCCTGATCGGCACCGAGATGGATTTCGAGACCACCAAGCTGGGTTCGCGCTTCGTCTTCAAGAATCCCAACCAGACCGCCGCCTGCGGTTGCGGCGAGTCGGTTTCCATCACGCCGGCCGACGCCCACTGATGCCGGGCGATCCGGATCGCTTCGACGATCTGTTCGCGCCCTTCGGCAAAATCGCGGTGCGGCGCATGTTCGGCGCCGAAGGCCTGTTCCGGGACGGTCTGATGTTCGGGATCGTCTATCAGGAGCGGATTTACTTCAAAACCAGTGAGCAGAGTCGCCAGTCCTTCATGGCCGAAGGCGCCAAGCCCCTCTATTACAGGTTCAAGAACGCCGAAGGCGTGCTCACCTCTTATTACGAATTGCCGGACCGGCTTTATGACGATCCGGATGAGCTGGCGGAATGGGCGCGTGCCGCGTTCGCCGTGGCGCGGAATGCGCCCGCCGCGAAAAAGAAGAAAAAAACGGCGAAGAAGCGCGGTTAGCTATTCACCCTTGAAATGCGGTTCGCGCTTTTCGAAGAAGGCCTTGAGGCCTTCGCGGAAATCGGCGGTCGCGCCGGCCTTGCTTTGTGCCGCCTGCTCGCGTTTCAATTGTTCCTCGAAACTCAGATGGGTGCTTTCCCAGAACAGTTTGCGAGTGAAGGCGAGCGCTTTCGGCCCTTCCGCCAGGCGGGTCGCCAGCGCCAAAGCGGTATCCAGCACCATTTCATCATCCACCACTTTGTGGATCAGGCCCCAGGCATGGGCTTTTTCGGCCGGCAGTCGCTCGCCCAACAAGGCCAGTTCCCGCGCCCGCGCCAGGCCCACCAGCCGGGGCAAAAGCCAGGTCGAACCGCCGTCGGGCACCAGACCCAGGCGGGTGAAGCCCAGCGCCAGAAACGCCGAACGGGCCGCGATCACCAGATCGCCCATCAAGGCCAGGCTCATGCCCACCCCTGCCGCCGGTCCGTTGAGGGCGGTGACGATGGGCAGATGTGTGTCGCGCAACCGGCGCAGGAAAGGATGATAGGTCCGCTCCAGCATCTGGCCGGCATCCACGCCTTGCTGCGGCGGCTCGTTGAGATTGGCGCCGGAACAGAAGCCGCGGCCTTCGCCGGTGAAGACCATGGCGCGATACTGGCTATCCGCCTCGATCAAATCCATCGCCTTGAGGCAGCCCTGCATCATCGAATAGGACGCGGCATTGATGGTTTCGGGATGATTGAGGGTCAAGACCGCGACGCCCGCCCGTCCCGTCACATAGCAACGCTCGAAATCCGTCCGCATCGGTGACCTCTGCAAGTTCGATTTGGCAGATTAGCCGCTGCTGCGCCATCAGCAAACACGGAGTTTCTTCCCCCGCGCGCGGAGCGCTGGCGGGGGAAGATGTCCGCTAGGCCGCTTGCGGCCGTGGCGGACAGATGGGGGAAACAGAAAAACTAGGCCGCGTTGACCGTCGCGGCCGCCATTCTTGGATCGTTTTCCGCGATCACCAGATTGCGGCCATTATGCTTGGCGCCGTAAAGGCAGGCATCGGCGCGCCGCACCACCAATTCCGCCTTCTCATGGTCGCCGAATTGAGCCACGCCGATCGAGATGGTCATGGTGCCCAGCACCTCACCGGTCGATTTCTTGACCAGGCGGTGGCCTTCCACCGATTGACGGATCTGCTCGGCCACCAGAATGGCGCCTTCCAAGGTCGCGCCGCGCAACACCAGGCCGAATTCCTCGCCGCCGTAGCGCGCCGCCGTGTCCCGGCCCTTGATGTTCTCCGACAAACAACCGGCCACCACGCGCAGCACCTGATCGCCCGTCTGGTGGCCCCATGTGTCGTTGAATTTCTTGAAATGATCGATATCGCAGATCAGAAGCGAAACCGGCTCGCCGCTTTCCGCGTGCTTCACCGCCGCCGCCAGGGCCGCGTCGAACGCCTTGCGGTTGCCGATCCGCGTCAAGGGATCGATCAGGGTTTCCTTGCGCACATTGTCGAGGGTGCTGCGCAACTCATGCACCTTGGTCGAGGATTTGTGCAATTCCTGTTCGAGGCTCTTGGTGCGCTTTTCCATCTGGCGCGTGGCCGTCAGAAGCGTGCTCATCAATTGGCGCATGTCGGCGGGTGAGCGGTCGCTGCCCAAGGCGCCGCTGGCGGCGGACAGGGCGCTTGAATATTCGCCGGCATCGCGTCCGGCATCACTCAAGCGGCTGAGCACGCCGGTGATCACCGAATTCATGTTGTCGCCCACCTGTTCCATGGCGGGGACGTCGGAATGGACGCGCGCCCTCAGGTCCTGCAGCAGCTCGGGCGCGAACGGCTTCTTCTCGGCCAGTGTTTTGGCGATGATCTGGCTGACGGCGGCATTCCCGCCGCCCGCATGCAGGTAGAACAGCTCGAAATTTTCCGGCGTGGGCGCGACACCGCATTCGCTCATCAGATCGAGCGCGGTCCTGGCGAGCGTCTGCTCACGGTCGTTTTTCAACACAACAGCCCCCAACCCCTCGCATCCGAGGAGTACTTTACCAGTTTGGCCCGGGGGTCGGTAAGAAAGCGTTAAATGGGGCGGGTCCGGCCGGTCTTTTTGCCGTCCGCCGCGCCCCCGAGTTAATCCTGAGGCAAGCGTACCTTGCGGAACAGAAAGGCGGGGAGCTGGCTCTTGTCCACCGGCTCTTTTTCGGTCGCCTGCCGCCCATGCTTGTCATGGGGCTTTTTCTCAGGGGGCTTTTTCGGGGCGTGCGCCTTATTTCCATGATGTGGCTCGTGGCGGCGTTCGGGCAGGGGGGCATCCAGGATGGCGGGATTGGGGGCGCTCGCTTCCACCCGGGCTTCACGGACGGGTTCGGTTGCCGCCACATGCTCATGGAATTTGCCGTCCGGCGTCCGGCGGTCATGGTGCTTCTTTTGGCGTCCACGATCGCGATCGCGGCCGCGATGCTGGTCGCGGCGCGAATGATCCTCGCGCACCTCGATGTCGGTCATCCGGCGGCGGTTGAGCTTGTTGCCGATGAGCTTCTCGATGAAGTCCACATATTTGACGTCGCGCGGCGTGGCCAGCATGAAAGCGTTGCCGCTTCGCCCGGCGCGGCCGGTGCGGCCGATGCGATGGACATAGTCATCCGCATGGATCGGCACGTCGAAATTGAAGATATGGCTGACGCTGGGCACGTCCAGCCCGCGCGCCGCGACGTCGCTGGCGACCAGAATCTTGAGTTCACCCGCGCGGAATTTGTCCAAGGTCCGGGTTCTCACCGATTGGTCGAGATCGCCATGGATGGGCGCGGCGTCGAAGCCGTGCTTGGTCAGCGATTTGGCCACCACGTCGACATCGCGCTTCCTGTTGCAGAACACGATGGCGTTGGTGAGGCTGGGTTCGTTTTCGCGGATCAGGCGGCGTAGCGCTTCGCGCTTGGCCCAGTCATTGGCGGGGATTTCCACCACCTCCTGGGTGATGTTGGCGGCCGTGGTGGCGGGACGGGTCACTTCGATCCGGACAGGATTGTGCAGGAATTGATCGGTGAGGCGCCTGATCTCGGGCGGCATGGTGGCGGAATAGAACAGGGTCTGGCGGGTGAAGGGCAAAAGCTTGCAGATGCGCTCCACGTCGGGGATGAAGCCCATGTCCAGCATGCGGTCGGCTTCATCGATCACCAGGATATTGACCTGGGAGAGCATCAGCCGTCCGCGCTCAAAATGATCGAGCAGCCGGCCGGGCGTGGCAATCAACACGTCCACCCCGCGGTCGAGCTTCCTGGTCTGGTCGTCCATCGAGACGCCGCCGATCAGAAGCGCGTGGCTGAGCTTGGAATATTTGCTGTAGCGGTTGAAGCTTTCCGCCACCTGGTCGGCCAGCTCGCGGGTGGGCTCCAACACCAGGGCGCGAGGCATGCGCGCTTTGGCACGGCCCTGGCTCAGCATCTCGATCATGGGCAGGGTGAAGCTGGCGGTCTTGCCGGTGCCGGTCTGGGCGATGCCGATCAGATCGCGCCGTTCCAGCACCACGGGGATGCCCTGGGCCTGAATCGGGGTGGGCACGGTGTAGCCGGTGTCGACGACCGCCTTGAGGATTTCGGGA